>Ga0307413_10000508_pt1 | contig 12826 bp, 10 predicted proteins | sample DK1Ometagenome_3_FD_203714 | JGI IMG/M metagenome (GOLD analysis project Ga0307413, IMG submission 203714) | Maize rhizosphere microbial communities from greenhouse at UC Davis, California, United States - DK15-O-2 | ecosystem: Host-associated > Plants > Roots > Rhizosphere > Soil | place: USA... | reverse complement strand
GCGCTCCAACGCGCCCAGTTCGGTGAGCAGGGCCACGCCGTCCGCGACGTGCCGGCGCTCCGGCGGGTCCAGGAACGGGAACGCCGCGACCTCGCCGAGATCGGCCGCGGTCATCTGCAGGATCACCGAGGCGAGGTTGGTGCGCAGGATCTCCGGGTCGGTGAACTCCGGCCGCGAGAAGTAGTCGTCCTCCGTGTACAACCGGATGCAGATGCCGTCCGAGGTGCGCCCGCACCGGCCGGCCCGTTGGTTCGCCGACGCCTGCGACACCGCCTCGATCGGCAGCCGCTGCACCTTCAACCGGTTGCTGTAGCGGGAGATGCGGGCGGTGCCCGGGTCGATCACGTACCGGATGCCGGGCACCGTCAGCGACGTCTCCGCCACGTTGGTGGCCAGCACGATGCGCCTGCCGCGGTGCGCCGCGAACACCCGGTGCTGCTCGGCGATGGACAGCCGCGCGTAGAGCGGCACAACCTCGGTGTCGCGCAACCCCAGCTGCTGCAGCGCGTCCTGGGTGTCGCGGATCTCCCGCTCACCGGACAGGAACACGAGGATGTCGCCCGGTCCCTCCGCGCACAGCTCGCCGACCGCGTCGCCGATCGCCTGCACCTGGTCGCGGTCCGGGTCGGCCGTCGGGTCGTCCGGATCGACCAGCGGCCGGTAGCGGACCTCTACCGGGTAGGTGCGGCCGGACACCTCGACCACCGGCGCGTCGCCGAAGTGCTCGGCGAAGCGCCGCGGGTCGATCGTCGCCGAGGTGATGATCACCTTGAGATCGGGTCGCCTGGGCAGCAGCTGCTTGAGGTAGCCGAGCAGGAAGTCCACGTTGAGGCTGCGCTCGTGGGCCTCGTCGATGATCAGCGTGTCGTAGTTGCGCAACAGCCGGTCGGACTGGATCTCGGCCAGCAGGATGCCGTCGGTCATCAGCTTGACCAGCGTGTTCGGCCCCGTCGACGCGGTGAACCGGACCTGGTAGCCGACCACGTCGCCGAGTTCGGTGTCGAGTTCGGTGGCGATCCGCTCGGCGACCGTGCGCGCGGCGAGCCGGCGCGGCTGGGTGTGGCCGATCGTGCCGCGCACCCCGCGGCCGAGCTCGAGGCAGAGCTTCGGCAGCTGGGTCGTCTTGCCGGACCCGGTCTCGCCGGCGACCACCACCACCTGGTGGTCGCGGATCGCCGCGAGCAGGTCCTCGCGACGCTGGCTGACCGGCAGTTCCTCGGGATAGCGCACGACCGGCAACGCGGCCCGGCGGGTGGCCACCCTGGCCTCGGCGGACGCCACGTCGGCCAACAACCGTTCCATCGCCTTGGCCTGATCGGTCTGCTGGGGGCGGCCCCGGCCCCGCCTTCTGCCGCCGCGGCCGTTCAGGTCGCCGAGGCGGCGACGCAGCCGGTGCTCGTCGCGGATCGTCAGTGCGCCGATCCGATCGGCCAGAGCTGTGTCCATCGCACCGTCCAGCATAGAGAAGCGGGCCACCGAGATTCGGCCGTGTTCGTCTGGCCGTAGCCTCGAGACATGGAACAGGTGGTGCTGCTGGACGAGCTGGGCAGGGCGGTCGGGGTGGAGGACAAGGCGACGGTGCACCACCAGCACACCCCACTGCACCTGGCGTTCTCCAGCTACGTGTTCGACGACGCCGGCCGGCTGCTGCTGACCCGCCGGGCGCTGGACAAGAAGACCTGGCCAGGAGTGTGGACGAACACCTGCTGTGGGCACCCGGCGCCGGGGGAGGACCTGGCCGACGCGGTCCGCAGGCGCCTGTCCACCGAGCTCGGCCTCACCACGACCGCGGTCGACCTGGTGCTGCCGCGGTTCCGCTACCGCGCGGTGATGCCGTCCGGGACCGTGGAGAACGAGATGTGCCCGGTGTTCCGGGTCCGCGTCACCGGCGAGCCGGACCCGGAACCGGCCGAGGTCGTCGACCTCCAGTGGGTGAACTGGCGGGACTTCGCCGCCGAGGTCGCCGCCGGCACCCGGGAGGTGTCGCCGTGGTGCGTCGAGCAGGTCGCCGCGCTGTGGGCGCTCGGTCCGGACCCGGCGAGCTGGCCGGTGGCCGGATCGGCAGAGCTGCCCGAAGCCGCCCGCCGAGTTCCCTGAGGCTTCCTGGGGCCGGTGGGACTCAGATCCCGGTCTGACCTCGCTCGCGACCGGGACCGCGCCTGCGCAGGTACTTCTCGAACTCGGCGGCGATCGCGTCGCCGCTGGTCTCGTTGAGGGCGATCTCGGCGTCGCCGCGCTCCTCGAGGGCCCGCACGTAGTTGCGTACGTCCTCGTCCTCCTCGGCCATGTCGCTGACCGTGCGCTGCCACTCGTCGGCCTGCTCCGGCAGCCCGCCGAGCGGCACCTCGATGTCGAGGACGTCCTCCAGCTTGTGCAGCAGGGCCAGCGTGGCCTTCGGCGACGGCGGCTGCGAGACGTAGTGCGGCACCGCGGCCCAGATCGAGATCGCCGGCAGCCCGGCCTGGACACACAGGTCCTGCATCACGCCCACGATGCCGGTCGGCCCCTCGTAGCGGGAGCGCTCCAGACCGAACCGCGACGCCGACTCCGTGTCGTACGCCGTCCCGGTCACCGGGATGGGCCGGGTGTGCGGCGTGTCGGCCAGCAGCGCGCCGAGGGTCACCACGGTGGTCACGCCGAGCGCGTCCACGTGCTCCAGCAGCTCGGCGCAGAACCGGCGCCAGCGCATGTTCGGCTCGATGCCGTGCACCAGGATCACGTCGCGGTTCGACCCCGGCGGACGGCACACCGACAGCCGCGTCGTCGGCCACTCCACCCGCCGGGTCACCCCGTCCACCAGGCGCACCGTGGGCCGGGTGACCTGGAAGTCGTAGTAGTCGTCCGGGTCGATCTCGGCCAGCGGCGTGGCGTCCCAGGTGAGCTGGAGATGCTCGATGGCGGTGCTCGCCGCGTCGCCCGCGTCGTTCCAGCCCTCGAAGGCCGCGACCATGACTGGGTCGGTCAACTCGGGCCTGGTGGCGGTCTGGTCCTGCTCGGTCACCCGACAAGCCTAGTGTCGTGACCGGCGGCGTTCATCCACAGCCGGTCAATCCAGCACTCCGCGCGCCGCGAAACCGTAGGCTTGCGTCATGGCTGACCACCCAACGTCGGCGTTCCTCGCGGCCATCGACGACCGGATCGTCGTCGCGGACGGCGCCATGGGCACCATGCTGCAGTCCGTCGAGCTCAGCCTGGACGACTTCGCCGGGCTCGAGGGGTGCAACGAGATCCTCAACGTCACCCGGCCGGACGTGGTGCGGAGCGTGCACCGCGCCTACCTGGAGGCGGGTGCCGACGCGATCGAGACCAACACCTTCGGGGCCAACTTCGCCAACCTCAACGAGTACGACATCGCCGACCGCATCGTCGAGCTGTCCGAGGCGGGCGCCCGGCTCGCGCGCGAGTGCGCCGACGAGTACGCCCAGTCGGACCGGCCGCGGTTCGTGATCGGCTCGGTCGGGCCGGGAACCAAGCTGCCGACGCTGGGCCACGCGCCGTTCGCCGTGCTGCGCGACGCCTACCAGGAGCAGGTCCGCGGCATGCTGGCCGGCGGGATCGACGTCGTCGCGGTGGAGACCTCGCAGGACCTGCTGCAGGCCAAGGCCGCCGTGATCGGTGCCAAGCGGGCGATGGCCGAGGCGGGCGCCGTCGTGCCGATCATCATGCAGGTGGCGATGGAGACCACCGGCACGATGCTGCTCGGCTCCGAGATCGGTGCCGCGCTCAACGCGCTGGAGCCGCTCGGCGTGGACTTCATCGGGCTGAACTGCTCGACCGGTCCGGCCGAGATGAGCGAGCACCTGCGGCACCTGGCCAAGCACTCGCGGATCCCGCTGTCGGTGATGCCCAACGCCGGCCTGCCGGTGCTCGGGCCGAACGGCGCGGAGTTCCCGCTCGGACCGGACGAGATGGCCGAGTGGCTGTCCGGGTTCGTCCGCGACTTCGGCGTGCGGGTGGTCGGCGGCTGCTGCGGTACCACGGACGCGCACATCCGCGAGCTGGTCGCCGCGGTCGGCGACCTCCGCCCGGCCGCCCGCCGGACCCGGCTGGAGCCCGGCGTGTCGTCGCTGTACCAGGCGGTGTCGTTCCGCCAGGACGCGTCGGTGATGGTGATCGGTGAGCGGACCAACGCCAACGGGTCGAGGGCGTTCCGCGAGGCGATGCTCGACGGCCGGTTCGACGACTGTGTGGAGATCGCCCGCGACCAGACCCGCGACGGCGCGCACATGCTCGACCTGTGCATCGACTACGTCGGCCGGGACGGGGTCGCCGACATGGGCGAGCTGGCCGGCCGGTTCGCCACCGCGTCGACGCTGCCGGTCATGCTCGACTCGACCGAGCCCCCCGTCCTGCAGGCCGGCCTGGAACGCCTCGGCGGTCGCTGCGCGGTCAACTCGGTCAACTACGAGGACGGCGACGGCCCGGACTCCCGGTTCCAGCGGATCATGCGGCTGGTCCAGGAGCACGGCGCCGCGGTGGTCGCGCTGTGCATCGACGAACAGGGCCAGGCCCGCACCGCCGAGTGGAAGGTGCGGGTGGCGTCGAGGCTGATCGAGGACCTGACCACGAACTGGGACATGCGGGTCGAGGACATCATCGTCGACTGCCTCACCTTCCCGATCTCCACCGGGCAGGAGGAGGTCCGCCGCGACGCCATCGAGACGATCGAGGCGATCCGCAGGCTCAAGCAGCGCTACCCGAGCGTGCAGACCACGCTCGGCGTGTCGAACGTGTCGTTCGGCCTGAACGCCGCCGCCCGGCAGGTGCTGAACTCGGTGTTCCTCAACGAGTGCGTTCAGGCCGGGCTGGACACCGCGATCGTGCACGCGTCCAAGATCGTGCCGATGGCGCGCATCCCGGACGAGCAGCGCAGCGTCGCGCTCGACCTGGTCTACGACCGCCGCCGGGAGGGCTACGACCCGCTGCAGACGCTGATGTCGCTGTTCGAGGGCGTCACCGCGTCGTCGAGTCGCGCGTCGCGGGCCGAGGAACTGGCCGCACTGCCGCTGTTCGAGCGGTTGGCGCGACGCATCGTGGACGGCGAGCGCAACGGTCTGGAGGCCGACCTGGCCGCGGCGCTCGACGAGCGGCCCGCGTTGGAGATCATCAACGACACGCTGCTGGCCGGGATGAAGACGGTCGGCGAGCTGTTCGGCTCCGGCCAGATGCAGCTGCCGTTCGTGCTGCAGTCGGCCGAGGTGATGAAGACCGCGGTGGCCTACCTGGAACCGCACATGGACAAGTCCGACGACGCCGGCCGGGGCCGCATCCTGCTCGCCACGGTCAAGGGCGACGTGCACGACATCGGCAAGAACCTGGTCGACATCATCCTGTCCAACAACGGCTACGAGGTCGTCAACCTCGGCATCAAGCAGCCGATCACGACCATCCTGGACGCGGCCGAGGAACACCGGGCGGACGTCATCGGCATGTCCGGCCTGCTCGTCAAGTCCACGGTGATCATGAAGGAGAACCTGGAGGAGATGAACTCGCGGGGGGTGTCGGCCCGCTGGCCGGTGCTGCTCGGCGGTGCCGCGCTGACCCGCGCGTACGTGGAGAACGACCTCACCGAGACCTACTTCGGCGAGGTCCGCTACGCCCGTGACGCCTTCGAGGGCCTGCGCCTGATGGACGCGATCATGGCCGCGAAACGCGGTGTCTCGCCGATGATCGACCCGGCCGAGGAGGCCAAGGTCGCCGAGCGGCGTGAGCGGCGGCTGCGGTCGAAGCGGATCGCCGAACAGCGCCGGGCTTGCGAGGAGGCCGCGGCCGCGTCGGCCGAGCCGCCGCCGGCCCGGTCCGATGTGGCCACCGACGTGCCGCTGCCGGCGCCGCCGTTCTGGGGCAACCGGGTGGTCAAGGGCATCCCGCTGGCCGACTACGCCTCGATGCTGGACGAGCGGGCCACGTTCATGGGCCAGTGGGGTCTGCGCGGCGCGCGCGGCGGCACCGGGCCGACCTACGAGGAGCTGGTGGAGACCGAGGGCAGGCCGCGGCTGCGGGCCTGGCTGGACCGGCTGACCGCGGCCGGCATCCTGCAACACGCCGCGGTCGTCTACGGCTATTTCCCGTGCGTGGCCGACGGCGACGACCTGGTCGTGCTGACCGGGCCCGCGCCGGACGCGCCGGAGCGGCTGCGGTTCACCTTCCCGCGCCAGCGCAAGGACCGAAGGCTCTGCCTCGCCGACTTCTTCCGGCCGCGGGAGCTGGCGGCGGGCACCGGTGAGGTCGACGTGGTGGGGTTCCACCTGGCGACCATGGGCCAGCCGATCGCCGACTACGCCAACGAGCTGTTTGTCGCCGACTCCTACCGCGACTACCTCGAGGTGCACGGCCTCGGGGTGCAACTCACCGAGGCGCTCGCCGAGTACTGGCATCGCAGGGTCCGCGAGGAGCTGCGGTTCGCCACCGGCGCGATGGTCGCCGAGGAGGACCCGGCCGACATCGAGGAGTACTTCAAGCTCGGCTACCGCGGCGCGCGGTTCTCGCTCGGCTACGGGGCCTGCCCCGACCTGGAGGACCGGGCGAAGATCGTCGAGCTGCTGCAGCCGGAGCGGATCGGGGTGAAGCTCTCGGAGGAGTTCCAGCTGCACCCGGAGCAGTCGACCGACGCGATCATCCTGCACCACCCCGAAGCGAAGTACTTCAACACGTGACCTGCCCGAACGTGGTCGACCGGACGGTGGACGGCTCGATCGAGGCCGTCCTGTGGGACATGGACGGCACGCTGCTCGACTCGGAGAAGCTGTGGGACATCCCGCTCACCGAGTTCGTCGCCGGTCTCGGCGGTGAGCTGTCCGTTGCCACCCGGGAGGCGATGGTGGGCAGCAACGTGCCCACCACGATGCGGTTGCTGTATGCCGAGGTCGGTCTCGAACCGACCGAGCGGGAGCTGGCCGACGGCGCGGCCTGGATCGACGCCCGGATGGCGGGGATCTTCGCAGGCGAGCTGGTCTGGCGGCCGGGCGCGCCCGAGGCGCTGCGCACGGTGCGCGACAGCGGCGTGCCGACGGCGCTGGTGACCTCCACCGAGCGTGGCCTGACCGACCTCGCGCTGAAGACGATCGGCCGTGAGTTCTTCGACGTCACGGTGTGCGGCGACGAGGTGGACGGGCTGAACAAGCCGCACCCCGAGCCCTACCTGCGGGCGGCGAAGCTGCTCGGTGTCGACCCGGCCCGCTGCGTCGCGATCGAGGACTCGCCGACCGGGGTCGCGTCGGCGGTGGCGGCCGGCTGCACCGTGCTGGTGGTGCCGTGCGAGGTGGCTGTCGAGCCGGGGGAGCGGCGGGTGTTCCGCACCGCGCTGACCGGGTTGGACCCGGCCGAGCTGGCCGCCCTGCTGCGCTAGGTCATGCCGGGTTGTGCCCTTACCTCCATCACGCTGTGCGCGCCGCAGCGGCAGTGCAGGTAGATGACGACGCCGTTGCTGGTGGCGTGGGTGGACGTGGTGTGCCAGTGATGGGCGTGGGCGTTCATGCCTCCAGCGTGCTGTAATGGCGTTGTGCAGTTCAACCATTACGGCGAGAACCCTCTCCAACTCGCCGCCGACCTGGTCAACGACCCTCCGACGGATGCCGCCGCGCTGACCGAACGGTGCCTGGCCGCCGGAGTCCGCGCCGTGGCGCCGGCCACGGACAGCGACCTGCGGGCGGTGCGCCGCTACCTGGACGCCTGGCTCGAGGTGGTGGACACCCCGAAACCCGACGACAAGGCGGAGCTGCTCAACCGGCTGCTCGCCCAGTCCGCCGCGTACCCCAGACTCACCCGGCACGACGAGCACGACTGGCACCTGCACTTCCGCGACAGCGGCCTGCCGCTGTCCGGGGTGATCGCGGCACTGCTCAGCGTCGGCACCGCGCTGCACCTGACCGGCCGCGGGATGGGCCGCCTCGGTCGGTGCGCCGCGGACGGATGCGACCGTGTGTACGCCGACGTGTCCCGCAACGGCCGGCAGCGCTACTGCAGCCCGGCCTGCGCGAACCGGGACGCGGTCCGCCGGCACCGGACCCGGATGGCAGGATCGGCGCCGTGAAGACCTTCGACGAGCTGTTCGCCGAGCTGTCCGAACGGGCACTCGCCCGACCCGACGGGTCCGGCACCGTCCAGGCGCTGGACGCCGGGGTGCACGCCCAGGGCAAGAAGGTGCTCGAGGAGGCCGGCGAGGTGTGGATCGCCGCGGAGCACGAGTCGGACGACCGGCTGGCCGAGGAGATCTCGCAGCTGCTCTACCGGGTGCAGGTGCTGATGCTGGGCCGCGGTCTCACCACCGCCGACGTCTACCGCCACCTCTGATGGCCGGCCGCGAGATGCTGCGCGTCGCGGTGCCGAACAAGGGCGCGCTCGCCGTCGCGGCGTCGGAGATGCTGACCGAGGCGGGCTACCGGCAGCGCCACGAGCAGCGCGACCTCACGGTCCTCGACCCGAACAACAACGTCGAGTTCTTCTTCCTGCGTCCCAAGGACATCGCCATCTACGTCGGGTCCGGCGAGCTGGACCTCGGCATCACCGGACGCGACCTCGCGCTGGACTCCGGCGCGGACGTCGAGGAGCGGCTGGCGCTGGGCTTCGGCGGTTCCACGTTCCGCTACGCCGCCCCGTCCGGTCGCGAGTGGACGGTCGCGGACCTGGCCGGCAAGCGGCTGGCCACCGCCTATCCCCGGCTGGTCCGCGACGACCTCGCCCGACACGGGGTGACCGCCGAGGTGATCCGGCTGGACGGCGCGGTGGAGATCTCCGTACAGCTGGGGGTCGCGGACGCGGTCGCCGACGTGGTCGGCTCCGGCCGCACGCTGCGCCAGCACGACCTCGCCGCGTTCGGTGACCCGATCTGCGTGTCCGAGGCGGTCCTGGTGCACCGGGCCGGGGCGGACGACACGCCACCGAAGGCGCAGCTGACCGCCCGGCTGCGGGGCGTGGTGTTCGCCCAGCAGTACATGATGCTCGACTACGACTGCCCGAAGAGCCTGCTGGGCCAGGCGATCACGCTCACCCCGGGCCTGGAGTCGCCGACCGTCGCGCCGCTCGCCCACGACGACTGGGTCGCGGTACGGGCGATGGTGCCCCGTCGCGAGGTGAACCAGACCATGGACGAGCTGTCCGCGTTGGGCGCGAAGGCCGTGCTCGCCTCGGACATCCGCTCCTGCCGACTCTGACTCAGCGCAGGTCCAGCACCAGCCTCTCGAACCCGCGCAGCACGATCGCCTGCTTCCACACCGCCTCGCGCGGCACGATCTCCCGCACCCCGGCCTCGACCAGGCCGCGCAGGATCAGCGCCGCCTCCAGCGGAGCGAGCTGGGCGCCGAGGCAGTAGTGGATGCCGGTGCCGAACGCCAGCGGCGGCACGTCGCGGCGGGCGATGTCGAAGTGGTCCGGGTCGTCGAACGCGGCCGGGTCGCGGTTGGCCGCACCGATCATGGTCACCACCACCTCGCCCGCGGCGATGCGGGTGCCGGCCAGCTCCAGGTCGCTGCTGGCGATCCGCGAGTTGGTCTGCACCGGGCTGTGGAACCGGCTGATCTCTGCCGCGGCCGTCGCGGCGAGGTCCGGGTCGGCGACCAGCAGCGCGTACTGGTCGGGATGGGTACTCATCAGGTGCAGCGCGATCGAGATGAGGTGCGCGACCGTCTCGAAGCCGGCGAAGAACATGAACGTGACGTTCGAGATCACCGCCTCGTCGGAGACGTCGCCCGCGGCACGTGCCTCGTGCAGCAGGTCGCGGAGCAGCCCCTCGCGGCTGTCCCCGAGCGCGGTGAGGACCTCGGTCATCGAGATGATCGCGTTGATCGCCTCGAAGGTGCGGTCCGGCGGCAGACCGGGTTCGAAGATCACCGAGGCGTCCCGCATCAGGACACGGAAGTCGTCGCGGGAGTCGGTGGGAATGCCGACCAGGTCGCAGATGACCCGCATGGCCATCGGGTAGGAGATCGCCTCCACGACGTCGATCGGTCCGCTGTCGCGTGCCCTGGCCACCGCGGCGCCGACGATCTCGGTGGCCAGCCCGGCGAGCCACGGCCGCCAGTCGTCGAGCCTGCGCTTGGTGAAGCCCGCGTTCATCACGCGGCGGATCGGGGTGTGCTCAGGCGGGTCGATGAACGCCAACGGCAACACCATCCCGTTCGGCGGCGGCGGCACCGCCTCGCCGGTCACGAAGTCCAGCGCCAGGTACTCGGTGACCTTGACGAAGTCGGGGTGGCGCAGCACGTCGCGGCAGTCGTCGTAGCGGGTGGCGTACCAGATCGGGTTGCCGGCGAGCCGGTGCAGGGGGAAGGACTCACGCAACTCGCGCAGCAGCGGGTACGGGTCGGCGTTGTGTTCCGGCGCGTACATGACGTCGACCAGCAGCCGGTCGCCCCGGTCGCGGACCGGCGGCCGGCGGGGGCCGCGGGGCCCCACCTCGCGGCGTGGCGCGGATGCCGCCACGCCGGTCAGTTCCCGGATACGGGCGATGCCCTCCGGTCCGCCACCGGCGACGACGGTCACCCCGAGAGTGGCCGCCGCCGCCCGGTTGGCCGGCAGGTCGTCGACGAAGAGCGTCTCGTCGGCGGCGGTGCCCAGCTGGTCGAGCGCGCTCTGCACCATGCGGACGTCGGGCTTGCGCGCGCCGACGTCGCAGGAGCGGACGATCACCTCGAACACGTCGCCCCACGGGTAGAGCGCCTGCCAGAGCGGCGCGGCCTCGCGCGGGGTGTTGGTGCACAGCGCCAGCCGGTAGCCGGCTTCGGCCAGTTGCTCGGCGAGCGCCAGGTAGTCCTCGTCGAGGGTGTACGGCTTGGGCGGCCGGGGCGGGCCGGGTGGCAGGTCGAGCAGCGGCATGGCCTCGATCATGGACAGCTCGCCGCGTTCCAGCCGGTGCCACGGATGGTCGCTGTCGGCGTCCTGACCACCGAAGAAGTCGTCGGCGAACTGGCCGGAGCCGGGGTGGGCGAGAACGCCGCCCACGTCGAAGATGACCGCGGTGGCCTTGGTGCCCGGGGTGGTCTCGGTGACCTGGGTGGCCGTCACTTGGCGGCCTCGAGCCTGCGCAGCACCTCGGGGTAGTCGGCGTTGCCCCACGAGCCGACCATCGCGTCGAGCCGGGCGAGGATCTGCTGGTAGATGCTCGTGACCAGCTCGACGCCCTGCCGGGCGGTCTCCTCGCTGACCGGCAGCCGCCAGAACTGGATGTCGTCGGCCTCCGGGTCGTCCTCCAGCTCCACGGCGTCCGGCCGCAGCCGCAGTGTCATGTACGGCAGGTCGAGCCCGGTCTCGTTGGCGACCCAGTCGGCGAGGTGGCCGGTAGCGCTGGCGTAGGTCTCGGTGAGGCCCTTGAGCGTGGCGATCGTCCAGTAGCGCAGCACCGGGTCGAGGGTGACGTCGATGTGGTGGGTGATGATGCCGCGGGTGTCGCGGTGCGAGTCGGTTGCCCGGTCCAGGTAGGTGAACTCGAGCGTGCGGCTCACCGGCCAGTCCAGGCACTCGTCGATGCCGAGCGACTGCCAGTCCACGAACAGCATCGCCGCGCGCCGGCCGAACCGCTTGCTCAGCCGGTTGATCGCGCGCTCCCGGGCGTTGACCGGGATGGGGTAGGGGAGCATGTACTTGTAGACGGTGGGCGTGCCGCAGGTGTCGGTCGCGCTGTAGAGGACGGCGAAGCGCAGCTTGGCCAGCGCCTCGTCCATCGTGTCCGCGGTGAAGAAGCTCATGTGCTCCGACTCGCGCAGCGCCGCCCGGCACTTGCGCCAGGTGTCCTGCACGACCTTCTGGCTGGGGTGCGCGTCGGTGTCCGGCCAGAAGTTGAAGTCGAACACCTCGGGCCCGGGGATGGTCGGCAGCCAGGTGGGCGCGGCGGCGTGGATCGCCCGCCGGTAGCCGAAGCCGCCCTGCGAGATCGTCTCCTGCGCCAGGCGCAGCATGTCGCTGTTCTGCTCGTCGATCAGCTCGAAGATGCGTGTCGCCCGCCGCCGGGCCGCCTCCCGCTGCTCCTCGGTGAGCACGGCGTCCTCGAACGCGTCGTCGTCCACCGCGTGCCCCGTCTCGCGCGCGAGGTGGAACGCCCCCCAGTAGATGAGTTCCTTGCCGGTCGCCGCGGTGTAATCGGCGGCCAGCTTGTCGGTGTGCCGGAACAGCGCGTTGCCGCACGCCTCGATCGACTCCACCACCGCGAACCGCACCACGGGGTCCTCGGCCTCGATCACCAGCTTGGTGATCTGGGTGACCCGCCGGCGGAGGTGCTCGTTGACCTCGCTGAGGAACAGCCAGTAGTACAGCTCGGACGGCCGCCAGCCCAGCAGGTCGTCCCAGCCGAGTGTCCTCAGGTCCCGCATGAACAGCCGCGAGTGCGTCATGTCCTCGTCGGCATGCGCCGAGATCGCCTCGCGCTGCGCGTCCTGCGCGCGGTCGTCGCGGTAGCTGATGTGGTACAGGTTCAGCTCGCGGAAGTACATGATGAAGTTGGTGAAGTACAGCGCGAACCAGAGCTTCTGCTCGGGCCGCACGTCCTCCTCGGGCGTCACCAACCAGGTGTGCAGCGGGTGGTCCTCGATACGATTTCGCCAGTAGTCGATCACGGGCAGTACCTGCTTCATTCGAGGCACCCTAGGTCCGCGGGGCCGCTCCGGTACAGACCCGAGCCGCGCCTCGCCGGCCGTTGCCTCCGAACCGCCGCGACCCCGTTGCCCCGAACGGCGCACTCGACCCCCTTGGCCCGAGCCCCCGCCCATCGGCTACGCTATGCCCCTCAGGTCCGGGTGGCGGAATGGCAGACGCGCTAGCTTGAGGTGCTAGTGCCCTTAACGGGCGTGGGGGTTCAAGTCCCCCCTCGGACACACGCATTATTCACCCGCGGAGA
>Ga0307413_10000506_pt1 | contig 12849 bp, 5 predicted proteins | sample DK1Ometagenome_3_FD_203714 | JGI IMG/M metagenome (GOLD analysis project Ga0307413, IMG submission 203714) | Maize rhizosphere microbial communities from greenhouse at UC Davis, California, United States - DK15-O-2 | ecosystem: Host-associated > Plants > Roots > Rhizosphere > Soil | place: USA... | reverse complement strand
GCGGCCGACCCGGCGCTGTTCGCCGTCGAGTACGCGCTGGCCGCCCTGTGGCGGCACTGGGGCGTGCGGCCGGCCGCGATGATCGGCCACTCGGTCGGCGAGCTGGTGGCCGCGACCGTCGCCGGGGTGTTCGACCTGCCCGACGCGGTGCGCCTGCTCGCGGCCCGCGAACGGCTGGTCGGGCAGGCGCCGCCGGGCCGGGCGCTGGCCGTGCGGCACGCCGCCGACGAGGTAGCCGGCTGGTTGCCCGAGGGCGTGTGGCTCGCCGTGGTGAACGGGCCGGGAACATGCGTGGTGGCCGGCCGGCCCGATGCCGTCGCGGCGTTCGAGGAGACCCTGCGCGGACGCGGAGTTGGTTGCACAATGCTACGAACAGCGCACGCCCTCCACACACCGTTGATCGATCCCGCGGCGCTGGCGGACCTCACCGCCGGAATGGCCCTGCGTCCGCCCCGGGTGCCGATCCGGTCGGCGGTCACCGCCGAGTGGCTGACGGGCGAGCAGGCGACCGATCCCGCCTACTGGGCGGACCAGCTGTGCCGGCCGGTGCTCTTCGGCGCGGCGGTGGCGAACCTCGCGGCCGGTGACCCGGCCGGGTGGCAGCTGCTGGAGTGCGGACCCGGCCGCCAGCTCGCCGGCCTGGCCAGGACCAACCTCGCGGCCGGCGCCCCCGCGCCGCTGCGCAGCCTGCCCGCGGCGAGCGAGAAGCTCACCGCCCGGCACACGATGGCCGAGGCCGCCGGGCGGCTGTGGGTGGCCGGCGTGCCGGTGGAGCCGCCGTCGCAGGCCCGCCGGATCCCGTTGCCGGGCTACCCCTACGAACGCACCCGGCACTGGATCGACCCCGCCCCGGAGGTGATCCGGCCGGCCGTCACCGCGGGCACGGTGATCGAGGTGCCGGTCTGGCGGCAGCTGCCCACCACCCCGCCTGGTTCGCCGCCCGCCCGCTGCCTCGTGATCGCCGCCGACGACCTCGGCCGCGCCCTCGCCGAGCGGCTGCGGGCCGCCGGCTCGGAGGTGGCCGTCGTGGCGCCCGGCCAGGACCACCGGACCGGCGGCCCGGTCGAGCACGTCGTGCACGCGGGGGCGCTGGCCGGTGCCGCTGACGTCTACCCCGGTCTGCTCGCCCTGGTCGAGACCCTGCCCGACGGGGCGCGGGTCGACGTCGTCACCGCCAACAGCCAGGACGTGCTCGGCGGCGACCTGCTGCGCCCCGAGCACGCCACGGTGGCCGGGGTCGTCAGGGTGCTGCCCCTGGAACGCGCGATCTCCGTGCGGTGGACCGACATCGACGCGCGCGAGGAGTCCTGTGTGGACTCATTGGTGGCCGAACTGGGCCGCGCCGACCGCCCGGCCGTCGTCGGGCTGCGTCGCGGCCGCCGGTGGACTGCGGAGTTCCATGCCGTCGACCCGCCCGCCGCCGACCCGCCCGCCGCCGACCCGATCCGGCCGCACGGCCGCTTTCTGGTCACCGGTGGAACAGGCCGGTTTGGCCTCGCGTTCGCCGAGGAGCTGGCCGTCGGCCGTCGCGCCCGGCTCGTGCTGCTGTCCCGCACCCGGCCCGCGGACGGCGTCGTCGAACGACTGCGACGCCTCGGCGCCGAGGTGCGCCACGTCGTCGCGGACGTCACCGACCCGGCCCGGCTGCGGGAGGTCCGGGCCGAGATCGAGACGGCCTACGGCGGGCTGGACGGCATCGTGCACGCCGCCCGGCTCCCGGAGACCGGCGTGGTCCCCGAGCCCGCCGCCGAGCTGCGCCCGAAGGTCGCCGGAGCGCTCGCGCTGCGCGAGGTGTTCGGCGAGCTGCCACTGGACTTCGTCCTGCTCTGCTCGTCGGCCGGCGGCGGTGTCGGCCGGATGGACGACCACGCGGCCAACGCGTTCCTTGCCGCGCACGCCCTGGGCGAGCACGGCTGGCGCACCCCGCCGCTCACCGTCGACTGGGGCGTGTGGCGCGGGGACGGACCGGATCAGGACGGGCTGTCCCCGGCCGAGGGCGTCGACGCGCTGCGCCGCGTGCTCGCCGCCGGCCTCGGCCCGAGGGCCGCCATCGGCGCCTACCCGATGGCCGCGGTCGCCGAGCACGAGCGGGACGTGGCCGCCCGGCTGAGCACCGGTGCCACCGTCGGCTCCACAGTGGACGAAGACCTGGCTGCCACGGTGGCCCGCGTGTGGGGTGAGGTCCTCGGCGTCGAGGAGGTCGGCAGGCACGACGACTTCTTCCGCGCGGGCGGTACCTCCCTGGTCGCGGCACAGCTGGTGCTGCGGATCCGGCAGGCGGTCGGCGTGCGGCTGTCGATGCGGGTGCTCTTCGACGCGCCGACCGTCGCCGCGATGGTCGCGCGCATCGAGCAGCTGCGGGCCTCGCCAGCGACACCGGTCGCACCCGGCGCTGTCGACGCGGAGACGCCGATCCCGCGGCTGCGCCGACCGGGGCGGCGACCGTGACCGAGGTCGACGCCAATGCCACCACGGGGACCACCACGGGGACCACCACCGGGACCGGCATCGGCGCCGAACCCGACGAGAACGAGCTGTTCGTCGTCCCGGCCTCCTACGCGCAGGAGCGCGTCTGGTTCACCGAACAGCTCGCCGGCGGTCGGCCGCTGTTCAACGTGGTCGACCGGGTCATCCTCCCGCCGGGGGCCGACGCCGCGACCGCCCTGGCCGCCCTGACCGAGGTCGTCGACCGGCACGAGACGCTGCGCACCGCGCTGCGGCTCGACGACGGCGTGCTCCAGCAGGTCGTGCACCCCGTGCTGCCGGTGGACCTCCCGGTCACCGACCTGTCCGGCCACACCGCCGAGGAGCGGGACCGGGCCTGCGCCGACGCCGTCACCGCGCTCGCCCGCGCCCACCTGCCCGTCGACGGCCTGCCGCTGTGGCGGGCCGAACTGCTGCGGCTGGACGCCGCGACCTGGTGGCTGTTGCTGGTCGCCCACCACGTCGTGGTGGACGGCACCGCCCTGGTCAACCTGCACGCCGAGCTGGCGGAGCTGTGTGCCGCCGCCGTCGAGGGCCGGGCCGCCGTCCTGCCCGACCTGCCCATCCAGTACGCCGACTTCGCCGTGTGGGAACGCGAGCGGCTCGACGGTGGGCGGACGGCCGAGCTGCTCGACCACTGGCGGACCAGGCTGGCCGGCTTGCCGCCGGTGCACTCCCTGACCACCGACCGGCCCCGTCCGCCGGTTCGCCGGTTCGTGGGGGCCGACGCGCGCCGGGACGTGCCGCCGGAGGTGTGGGCGGCCCTGCCCGCGCTGACCGGCGCGACGTCCGCCAGCCCGTTCATGGTGCTGCTGTCCGCGTTCGCCGCGACCCTGCACCGGCACGGCGGGGGCAGCGGAGACGTCGTCGTCATCGGCCTGCCGGTCGCCGGCCGGGACCGGGTCGAGGTCCAGCCGCTGCTCGGGATGTTCGTCAACGTGCTGGTGCTGCGGATCGACCTGAGCGGCGAACCGCTGGTCCGCCGCGTCCGTCGGACCGTGCTCGACGCGTGGGAGCACCAGGACCTGCCGTTCCAGAAGCTCGTCGAGGCGCTGGCCCCGGCACGGGATCCGGGTGTGCCGCCGCTGTACCAGGTCACCTTCAACCACCTGCCCTCCGGTCGCGGATCGGCGTTCGGGGTGGCCGCCGACGACCTGGCACTGGAGGTTGCCGGCACCGAGGTGCGGCTGGAGTACGACACCGCGCTGTTCGACGACGCCACCGCGGAGCGGTTGGTCGACCGGTACCTGCGGCTGCTGACCGCGGCCATCGCCGAACCGGACACCCGGGTCGGCGACCTGCCGATGGCCGCACCCGGCGAGCTGGAGCGCGTGCTGGGACAGTGGAACGACACCGCCGCACCGACGCGGACCGCGACGCTCGTCGAGCTGGTCGCCGCCCAGGCCCGGCGCACCCCCGACGCCGTGGCCGTGCTCGACGAGCACCGCTCGCTGACCTACGCCGAGCTGCACGCCGCCGCCGGCGCCGTGGCCGCGCGGCTGGTGCGGCACGGTGCAGGGCCGGAGACCGTGGTCGCCGTGCACGCGCCGCGGTCGGTCCCACTCGTGGTCGGCCTGCTCGGTGTGCTTCGCGCGGGTGCCGCGTACCTGCCGCTCGACCCGGACTACCCGGCCGAGCGGCTGGCGTTCATGCTGGCCGACGCCGGCGTGCCGCTGGTGCTGGCCGACGAGCCGCCGCCGGGCACGACCGCGACGGTCCTGCCGCTGTCCGGGGTGGACGACGAGGACGAGCTGCCCGCGCCGGTCGCGCCGGCCGTCGGGCCGGACGGCGCCGCGTACGTCATCTACACCTCCGGCTCCACCGGGCGGCCCAAGGGAGTGGTCATCACCCACGCCGGCATCGTCAACCGGCTGGACTGGATGCAGTCCGCGTTCGGTCTCGGTCCTCAGGACACCGTGCTGCACAAGACACCCATCGGGTTCGACGTGTCCGTGTGGGAGATCTTCTGGCCGCTGATCGTCGGCGCACGGTTGGTGCTCGCCCGACCGGGCGGCCACCGCGACCCGGCCCACCTGCGCGAGGTCATCGCCCGCCACCGGGTCACCACCGTCCACTTCGTACCGTCGATGTTGGAGGCGTTCCTGGCCGAGCGGCCCGGCCACACCACGCTCACCCGGATCGTCTGCAGCGGTGAGGAGCTGCCGCTCGACCTCGCGCGGCGGTGCGTCGAGCTGCTGCCGGAGGCGTCGCTGCACAACCTCTACGGCCCCACCGAGGCCGCGGTCGACGTGACCGCCTGGCACTGCGCGCCGGCCGCCCTCGCGGAGGTCGCGCGGGTGCCGATCGGCGCGCCGATCCACAACACGCGGACCTACGTCCTCGACTCCGGACTGCGGCCGGTGCCGGTGGGTGTCCCCGGTCAGCTGTACCTGGGCGGCGTCCAGCTCGCCCGTGGCTACCACGGCAGGCCGGCACTGACCGCGCAGCGTTTCGTGCCCGACCCGTTCGGCCCGCCGGGCGGCCGGCTCTACGCCACCGGCGACCTGGCCCGCTGGCGGCCGGACGGCACCCTGGAGTTCCTCGGTCGTGCCGACGACCAGGTGAAGCTGCGCGGCCTGCGGATCGAGCCGGGCGAGATCGCGGCCGTGCTGCGCGAGCAGCCCGACGTGCGCGCCGCCGCGGTCGTGGTCCGCGACCAGCGGCTCGTCGCCTACCTGACCGGCGAGGCGGACGTCGCGGACCTGCGGGCCGCGCTGCGCCGCAGGCTGCCCGAGTACATGGTGCCGGCGGCGTTCGTCACCCTGGACGCGCTCCCGCTGTCGCCCAACGGAAAGCTCGACCGCGCCGCACTGCCCGCACCAGTCGTCGAGGTCGGTGACGCCGCCCCGGAGACCGCCACCCAGCACCTGGTGGCGGCCGTCTGGCAGGACGTGCTCGGCGTCGAACGGGTCGGCCTCGACGATGACTTCTTCGACCTCGGCGGGCACTCCCTGCTCGCCATCGCCGTCCTCGCCCGGCTGCGGGACACCCACGGGATCACCGGCGTCGGCGTGATCGACCTGTTCGGCCAGCCGACCGTGCGCGGTCTCGCCGCCCTCGTCGACGGCCCCGACCGGGTCGGCGACCGGCCGCTGCTGTACGAGCTGACCCGGCCGGTGGACCCGGCCGCGCGGGTCTGCTCGTACGTCTGCGTGCCCTATGGCGGCGGCCTGGCCACGGTGTTCCAGGCGCTGGCCGACGCCCTGCCCGCCGGCCACACGCTGTACTCGGTGGCCGTGCCCGGCCACGACGTCGGCGTGGCCGACGAGGAGCTGCCCTTCGACGAGCTGGCGCACCGGTGCACCGAGGAGATCCTGTCCAGAGTGGACGGTCCACTCGTGCTCTACGGACACTGTGTCGGCGGCGCGCTGCTCGCCGGCATCGCCCGTGAACTGGAGGCTCACGGTCGGCCGATCGAGGCCGTCTACGCCGGTGGCGTGTTCCCCACGGCCCGGCCCGGCGGGCTGCTCGGCCGGCTGGTCGACTGGGTGGACGAGAGGGGCGCGGACCGCGGCTACGAGAACTTCCTGCGCTCGATCGGCGCCGAGCTGTCCGACCTCGACCCGGCGCAGGTGGATCGCTTCGTCCACCACGTCCGGCGGGAGGCGGCCGAGGGCGCGGAGATGTTCACCCGGTGGATCGACGGCGAGCCGCTGCGGGTTCGGGCACCGGTGATCTCGGTGGTCGGCAGCCACGACGTGCTCACCGAATACCACGAGGAACGGTTCCGGGAGTGGGGTTTCCTCGGCGAGACCACCGCGCTGGTCGTGCTCGACGAGGCCGGCCACTACTTCGTGGACCACCGCGCGCGCGAGCTGGCCGAGATCGTCACCACCACGCACCTCGACCTCGACCGTTCGCACGGCGGTGAGCGCTGGCGGCTCACCGACGTCGCGCGGCCCGTCGAGGAGCGGACCGACGACGCCGAGCCGGGCGTCCAGCCGGGCGTCCGCCGGTTCCTCGCCGTCGCGGCCGGCCAGCTGATCTCGCTCACCGGCTCGGCGCTGACCCAGTGGGCGGTGCCGGTCTGGGTGTACCTGACCACGAACTCGCTGCTGTGGTTCGGCCTGGCCGGACTGATCGCCTACCTGCCCGCGCTGCTCACCCTGCCGGTCGCCGGCACGGTCGCGGACCGCTTCGACCGGCGCCGGGTGCTGCTCCTGTCGTGCGCGGCGTCGGCCGTGGTGGAGCTGTCGCTGTTGCTGCTCGTGTGGTCGGAGGGGTACTCGCTGGGGATGGTCTACGCGCTGGTGTCGGTGCTCGGCGCGGCCGCGGTGTTCCAGCGGATCGCCTACCTGGCCGCCATCCCGCAGGTGATGCCCAAGCGGTACCTGGGGCACGCCAACGGCATCGCCCAGCTCGCGACCGGCATGTCCGCGCTGGCCGTGCCGCTGCTCGCCGCCGGCCTGCTCGCCGCGGTCGGCCTGGCCGGCGTGCTGCTGATCGACATCGTCAGCTACCTGTTCGCCCTCGCCGTGCTGGGCGCCGTGCGGTTCCCGAAGCTGATGGGCAGGCGGCGCAAGGAGACCTTCGTCGCCGAGCTGGTCGGCGGCGCGCGGCTGGCGTGGGCCGACCGGGGCTTCCGCGCCATGCTGGGTTTCTTCACGCTGTACAACCTGTGCCTGTCGACGCTGCTGCTGGTCCCGCCCCTGGTCCTCGCCTTCGGCACCATGGGCCAGGTCGGTCAGGTCGCGTTCGCGGAGGCTGCGGGCACGGTCGTCGGCGGTCTGGTGATCGCCGTGTGGGGCGGTCCGACCCGCCACCGGATGCCCGCGATCATCGGCATCGCGTTCGGCGTGGCGTGCTGCCTGGTGCTCAGCGGACTGGCGCCGGCGGTGGTGCTGGTGGCGGCGGGGAGCTTCGGCATCGGCCTGGGGCTCGGCCTGCACAACGGGATCTACCTGTCGATCATCCAGGTCAAGGTGCCGCAGCGGTTCCACGGCCGGGTCCTGGCCACGATCCAGACGCTGACCTGGGCCACGCTGCCGCTGGGCTTCGCGGTCCTGGTGCCGGCGAGCGGGGCGTACCTGGAGCCGCTGTTCGCCCCGGGCGGCGCGCTCGCGGGGACGGTCGGTGCGGTCATCGGCACCGGCCCGGGCCGCGGGCTGGCGTTCGCGATGATCGTCGCGGGGCTGGTGCTGGCGCTGGTGGCAGTGGTCGCGTGGCGGGTCCGGCCGTTGCGGCTGCTGGACGTGCTGACCCCGGACGCGCCCGGGGACGCCGCCGCGTGGACCTCGGGACGCTCACCCGGAGAGGGGCGTCGCCGGGTCGCGGATCTGCAGGCGTAGCTCCGAGGAGTAGCGGCGGCCCTCGGCGTCGGTCAGCCAGGCGTGCTCGGCGCCGGGCAGCAACTCGGTCACGGTCAGCGCGGCGGAGTCGCCCGCCCTGGCGCGGGCGGCGCGCAGCAGCGTGCACAACAGGCGTGCGTACACCGGGCTGGTCAGGTCGACGAAGCACGGCTTCAGCTCGGTGTCGACGCGGACGAACACCCGCTCCGGCAGGCCGAGCGCCCGGCGCCAGCGGCGGACGGCCAGGTAGCGGGGCCGGTCGCCGGTCACGTCGGCCAGCGCGGTCTCGGCCACCGTGGTGCGCCAGGTCTCGCGGACCAGGACCAGCCCGTCGACCGTCACCCGTGGCGTGTGGTCCGCGGTGCCGGCGAGCTTCCAGGTGTCCCACGCCTGGTAGTCGAACAGCGGGGTGAACATCTCCAACAGCGGCCAGCTCCGGCCGTCGTCGGCGTGCACCCGCGCGCCGTCGGAGCCGGGGCGCACGGTGAGGGCGGTGATCGGCACCAGCCGGTCCGGGTCGGCGCCCGGCGCGGACACGAAGCCGAGCTGGACATCCCGGCGGCCGTGCAGCCACTCGGCGTTGCGGGCCGAATGCCGCGGCCAGGTCGGCGGCAGCAGCAGCCGGACCCGGCCCTCGGGCAGGCCGGCCAGCAGCGAAGCAGGGTCGGGGTGGCCCAGGGCGAAGAAGTGCGTGTCGAACGCCGGCATCGCGATGTGCAGCTCGCCGAGCACGACCGTGAACTCGCCGCGGGCCAGCGCCTCCAGGTCGGTCGCGCACAGGTGCACGTCCGGGCTGTGCACCCGCGCGAGCGCCCAGCCCGGAGCCGTCGCGGGGAACGCGTCGTCGACCCGCGCGTTCAGCTCGGCGGTCGTCAGACACACCTCGTCGGCCGGCGCGTCCGGGAGACCGAGGACGTCGCGCCAGCGGCGCAGGAAATCCTCGGTCACGGCGGCCGCGGGGGAGTCCTCGCCGAGGACGACCCCCTGCGCCAGGCCCCACAGGTCCGCGAAGGACGACTCCCGCTGGTTCAGGTCGGTCAGCGCCTCGGTGTATGCCGCGCCGATCGCGGCGGTCAGCCAGCGGGCCGAACGCAGCAGGGGCTCCAGCGGCGCGAGCCGGTCCAGGATGCCGGCGCCGAAGACGATGTCCAGGTCCCGGGTGGTGTCCAGGTGGCAGAGGGTCCGCCCGGCGTACGGCAGGCCGGGGCTGCGGCGCGCGGGCTGCCCGGTCAACTCGGTGAACCGCTGGTCCAGGGCGGCCAACGCCGCCGCCAGCACCTGCGGATCGGCCGCGTCCCGGACGGCGTCGCGTAGGGCGGCCAGCGCGTCCAGCTCGCCGAGCGCCCAGCCGCGCGCGGCGGGGTCCTCGACGTCGGCCAGCTGCGCGCGCAGGGCGGTCTCGGCGCTGAGATCCATCGGCAGGTCGAAGCCGACCCGGACGACTCCGCGCGCGGCCAGCTCCGCCAGTTCGAGCCGGACGTCGTCGGGCCGCCGGTCGACGGACAGGTCGGCGATCCGGCGGCGTTCGTCCACCGCGGACAGCAGAGCGGCGGTCGGGCCGGTCAGCCGCTGCGGCGGGCGGTGCGGGGCCAGCAGGTCGCGGTCGCGCAGGGTCAGCTGCGGCTCGAGGCGCACCGGCAGCCACGGCGCCACCCCGGGGTGCTCGGCGAGCCGCTCGGCGACGGCGGTCAGCGCCCACCACTCGAAGAACACGTGCCGTGCGCGCACCAGGCCGGGCCCGGGCGTCGCGGCCACAACCGGGCCGTCGGCGCCGACCTCCGACCAGCACATCGGCCCGAAGAAGCCGACGGTGTCGTTCTTGAGGCAGTACCGCTGCCAGTACCGGGCCACGACGTCCTCGCGGGTTCGCCGCCGCCGCGCGGTCGGGGTCGCGTCCGGGCCGTCGCGCAGCACGTTGGCGACCGCGCTCAGCGCCTCGGGGTTCTGCCAGGCCAGCGCGGTGCGGAAGGCCGGGTCGGCGGCCGTCTCGTACACCGCCGCGGTCAGCGCGCGCTCGGCGCCGGCGAACGCCTCGGCCAGCTCCGCCTCGGTGGCGGCGCCGTCGAGGAACCGGTCGGCGACGGCGGCCAGGCCGGGTGCGGCGAAGCGGGCGGTGCCGTCCACCGGGAAGCCCGCCGAGCGCACGAGCGCCGCACGCCACACCTGCCAGTCGGTGCCCGGCAGCGCGATGAGGTGCTCGTCGGACACCGCGTCATGATAGGCGCATGAGCTTCGGACTGGTCGCGTTCGGCGACGCGCTCGGGGACCCGGTGCCGGTGGCCGACGTGGTCGCCGAGTACACCGACGACGTCAACCGCGTCCTCGGCTACGGCTACGACCAGCTGCACCGCTGCCCGCCCGAGGTCGGCCTCACCGACCTGGCCGAGCGGGCCGGTTCCCGGGCGCTGACCGCCGCCGGGACTCCGCCCGCCGACGTGGATCTCGTCGTCCTGGCGGTCACCGACCTCGTCGAGTACCTGTACTGGGACGCAGCCGCCGACCTCGCCCACCGTCTCGGCGCCGTCAACGCGGAGGCAGTGCTGCTGACCCAGGCGTGCACCACCGGTGTGGCCGCGCTGGACGCCGTCGCCGGCAAGTTCGCCACCCACCCGGACTACCGGACCGCGCTGGTCGTGGCCGCGAACCGCACCTGCGAGGCGTACTGGAACCGCATGGACGTCCAGCCGATGGTGTTCTCCGACGGTGCGGTCGGCGTCGTCGCCCGCCGCGACCACCCGTCGACCCGCTGGCTCACCACCGAGGTGCGCACCGACGGCCGCTACGCTCGCTTCCACCGCCTCGACGTGGGCGGGGCCGCCGCCCCGTTCGGAACCGTGCCGTTCGACCAGACATCGGGCGAGCCGCCCCGGGTGCGCGACGTCTGGGACGTGATGGAGTACTTCGACTACGACCCCGAGGTGTTCGAGGACTACGCCCGCCACCTCGACGAGCGGACCGTGCGGGTCGCCGAGAGGGCCTGCGCCCGGGCCGGCGTGACCGTGCCGGACCTGGCCCGGCTGGTCCTGGTCAGTGACAACGCCAGGGCCATGACCGCGCTGGCGGAGGCGTTCGGGGTCGACCCGGCCCGCACGAACCGCGAGCTGGCCGCCCGGCACGGCCATCTGGGCGCGGCCGATCACCTGTTCTGCCTCGGCCGGCACCTGGCGGCCGGTGAGCTGTCGACGGGAGACCGGGTGGCACTGGTGTCGATGGGCCGCGGCACGCAATGGGCCTGCGCGATCCTCGAGGTCTGAACCTTGACGGCCCGGCGTCGTCGCTGCCTATGATCCGTCGGGTCGGTGGGAAGGGGTGTCGATGCCGAGTCGGCTGGTCGAGCTGGTCGCCGGGGTGCTCGAGCTGCCCGCCGCCGAGATCCGCCCGGACACCGGCCCGGCGACCACCGGGGAGTGGGTGAGCCTGCGGCATCTGCGGATCATCGCTGCCGTCGAGGACGCCTACGGCGTGACGTTCACCCCCCGCGAGATCCGCGGTGTCCGGTCGCTCGGGGACCTGCGCGAGTTCCTGCGCGGCCGGGACGTCGAGGAATGACGCCGGCCCGCCTCACCGACGACGACCTCGACCTCGCCCTGCTGATCCGCCGGTTCGAGGAGCGCGTGCTCGCCCTGTTCGCCGACGGCGAGCTGAGCGGCACGACGCACACCTGCCTCGGCCAGGAGTACGTGCCGGTGGCGCTGGCCCCCCTGCTGGCGGGGGACTTCGTGTTCAGCAACCACCGGGGGCACGGGCACTACCTCGCCCACTGCGCCGACCCGGAGGGTCTGCTCGCCGAGCTGATGGGTCGCCAGGGCGGCGTGTGCCACGGGGTCGGTGGCAGCCAGCACCTGCGTCGGGAGCGCTTCCTGTCCACCGGCGTGCAGGGCGAGAGCCTTCCCGCGGCCGTCGGCGTCGCCCTGCACTACAAGCACATCGGGCTGCGCCGCGTCGTCGCGGCCTACATCGGTGACGGCACCTGGGGGGAAGGGGCGGTCTACGAGGCGCTGAACCTGGCGCGCCTGTGGGAGGTCCCACTGCTGGTGGTCGTCGAGCACAACGGCATCGCCCAGTCGACGCCGACCGACCACCAGCTCGCCGGCACCATCACCGGCCGGGCCGCCGCCTTCGGGATCACCGTCAGCGAGTCGGACTCCACCGACATCGCGGCCGTCCGCGCCGAGGCCGCGCCGCACGTCGCCAGGGTCCGCGACACGGGCGTGCCGCACGTGCTCGTGCTGCACACCACCCGCCTCGGCCCGCACAGCAAGGGCGACGACGCCCGCCCGGCCGACGACGTCGCCCGCCTGTGGGCCGACGACTGGCTGGCGGCCTACGCCCGGGCGCACCCGGCGCAGTTCCAGGAGGCGGACGCCCGCGCACGCCGACGCGTCGAGGACGTCACGGCCGCCGTGCGGCAGCGCCCGCTCGCCGGGAGGGCCGGGTGAGCGAGCGGGTGGGGGAGAACCTCAACCGTGCGCTGCACGCGCTGCTCGCCGGCGACGATCGGGCCTTCCTGCTCGGCGAGGACCTCGCCGACCCCTACGGCGGCGCCTTCCGGGTCACCAAGGGGCTGTCGACCGCCCACCCGGACCGGGTGCTGAGCACGCCGCTGAGCGAGAACGCCGTCGTCGGCGTCGCCGGCGGGCTGGCGCTGTGCGGCGACACGGTGGTCGTCGAGATCATGTTCGGCGACTTCGTCGGCCTCGCGTTCGACCAGATCCTCAACTTCGCGACCAAGTCGGTCACCATGTACGGCACCCGGGTTCCCATGCGGATGGTCGTTCGCTGTCCCGTCGGCGGCGGCCGCGGCTACGGCGCGACGCACAGCCAGAGCGTGCAGAAGCACTTCATCGGCATCCCGAACCTCGCGCTGTACGAGCTGTCCCCGTTCCACGACGCGTCCGACGTGCTGACGGAGGCGCTCGCGCGGGAGGAGCCGTGCCTGCTGTTCGAGGACAAGGTGCTCTACACCCGCCGGATGTACCGCGACGGTGTCGTGGACGAGCGGTTCCGCTTCGAGCTGACCGGTGGCTGGGCCCGTGTCCACGCGCCCGGTGCCGCCGGCCCGGCCACCCTGCTCATC
>Ga0307413_10000505_pt1 | contig 12857 bp, 10 predicted proteins | sample DK1Ometagenome_3_FD_203714 | JGI IMG/M metagenome (GOLD analysis project Ga0307413, IMG submission 203714) | Maize rhizosphere microbial communities from greenhouse at UC Davis, California, United States - DK15-O-2 | ecosystem: Host-associated > Plants > Roots > Rhizosphere > Soil | place: USA... | reverse complement strand
TTCCTCCGGACGGCCGATGCGCTCGCGGGTGGTGGTCGTCCTCTGCTTCGCGCTGCTGGCGCTGTCCCTGCTCGGCGGTGCGCACTGGTACATCGCGCAGCGGCTCGTGCTCGATCCGGGGCTCGACGGCGTCGCCCGCGCGGTTGCGCTCGGCGCGCTGGCGACGCTCGCCGTCGGCGCCGTGCTGACGCCCGGCCTCGAGCGCTGGCTCGCGCCGCCCGTCGTGCGCGTGGTGGCCTTCCCGTTCCTGATCTGGATGGGCGTATTCTGGCTGGCCTTCGTGGCGCTCGCGGCCTCGGACCTCGCGCTCGCGCTGATGGGCGCGAGCGCCGAGAACGTCTCCGTGCCCCGCGCCGCGCTGGTGAGCGGGGGCGTGGCCGCGGCCGCGGGGCTCGCGCTGCGCAACGGGCTGCGCGTGCCCGCGGTGCGGCGGGTCGAGATCGCGCTCGCGCGCTGGCCGCGCGCGCTCGACGGCTTCCGCATCGTGCAGATCAGCGACATCCACATCGGGCCGCTGCTCGGCCGCGGCTTCGCCCGCGCTCTCACCGAGCGTGTGAACGCGCTCGACCCGGACCTCGTGGCGGTCACGGGCGACCTCGTCGACGGGCCGGTCGACAAGCTCGGCGAGGACGTCGCGCCCTTCGCCGGGCTGCGCGGGCGCCACGGCGTGTTCTTCGTCACGGGGAACCACGACGTCTACTCCGGCTGCGAGCCCTGGGTCGAGCGCGTGCGCGAGCTGGGCCTGCGGCCGCTCCGCAACGAGCGCGTCGCGATCGGCGGGGAGGCGGGCTTCGACCTCGCCGGCGTGGACGACCACCGCGGCGACTGGGTGCACGGCTCGAGCGAGGACCTCGGCCAGGCGCTCGCGGGCCGCGACGCGGCGCGCGCCGTCGTGCTGCTCGCGCACGATCCGACCAGCTTCCGCCGGGCGTCCGCGGCGGGCGTCGACCTCCAGCTCTCGGGCCACACGCACGGCGGGCAGATCTGGCCGTTCAACTACCTGGTGCGGCTCGCCGTGCCCTGGGTGGCGGGCCTGCACCGCGTCGGCGCAAGCGTGCTCTACGTGAGCCGCGGCTCCGGCTTCTGGGGCCCGCCGATGCGCCTGTTCGCCCCGGCCGAGATCACCGAGCTCGTGCTGCGCCGGGAGTAGAACGGGGTCGGACTTTAGATTTTCAGATTCGCGAGATTCGCCCTGCGGGGCGAATCTGACAATCTGACAATCTAAACTCCGACCCCGAGCTTGATGCGCGGGAACTTCGGCGGGCGCTTCTCGAGGTAGGAGCTCACGCCTTCCGGGAAGTCGGGCCGGCGGAAGCTCTCGGACATCAGGCGGATCGACTCCTCGAGCGAGGGGCCGAGCTCGGCCTCGAGGCGCGTGTAGACCTGCCGCTTGATCACCGCCATCGAGGTGGGCGACACGTTGTCGGCGAGATCCTTCACGTACGCGCGCACGAAGGGCAGCAGCTCGTCGTGCGGCAGCGTCTTGTTCACGAGGCCGATGCGCTCGGCTTCGGCGGCGTCGATGCGGCGTGCCGAGAACAGCAGGTCGAGCGCGTGCGAGTGGCCGACCAGGCGCGGCAGCGTCCAGCCGACCCCCCACTCGGCGATCAGGCCGCGCCGCGAGAACGCGGTGGAGAAGACGGCGCGGTCGGAGGCGAAGCGCACGTCGGCGAAGCACATCACCGCGACGCCGAGGCCGGCGCAGGGGCCGTTCACCGCCGCGATCACCGGCTTTCGCACCGAGAAGAGATAGGCGTACGGCCCCGAGAAGTTCGGGGCCATGCCGGGGTCGCCCGGGCTCGCCTCGAGGTTCGCGCCCTCGCCGTAGCTCTTGCCCTCCCCGATCGCCTTCAGGCCCTGGAGGTCGGCGCCGGCGCAGAAGCCGCGCCCCGCGCCGGTGAGCACGATCGCCACCGCCCGCTCGTCCGCCTCGGCCTGCGCCACCGCGTGCTTCAGCTCGTCGGTCATGCGGTTCGTCATCGCGTTCAGCCGCTCGGGCCGGTCGAAGGTGATGGTCGCGATCGGGTCTTCGACCTCGTAACGCAGCTCCTGGTACACACCGCCCTCCTCGAAGCGCCGCGCCAGCCTAGCGCGCCCCGAGCACCACGATGGCGAGGGTCGGGCGCGTGCCGGAGCGGAAGTAAAGCGCAGGCCGCGCAACGCGTGGGCGCGTTCTCCAGGCACGCGCGGCCGAGCCATGGAGCGGAGGCACGCGCCCGACCCGACTCTCCTCGCTCTACAGCTCGAAGCGGCGGACCTGCTCGGCGACGGTGCGGCGCAGCACCTCCTGGACGTCCGCAGCGACGTCGAGAAGCTCGACCCCCATGCCGCGGTCGCGCCAGGGCGGGGTGTCCGCGCCGGTGCACCAGACGACGCGCGCCGACACGGCGCAGGCGTACTCCTGCAGCATGAAGGTGAGTCGCACGGTCGTGCCTTGGGCCGGCGGATGCGAGAGGGCGACGAAGGCGCCGCGCGCCGACAGGTCCGCGATGCGGCCGCGCACCTTGCGGTGCTCGGACAGGACGCCGACGCCGATCTCGCAGGGCGCCCGCGGGTCGCGGCGCAGCTCGCGCGGATCGCTGTCCGACAGCGCGCGCGCCACCACGTAACGCAGCTCGTGCGCCTGGTAGGGGGTGCGCAGGCAGAAGCGCAGGCCTTCGGCGCGCAGGGCCTCGGCCTCGTGGGCGACCGGCTCGCCCACCGTCACGACGGCGGAAGCGGGCAGGGCGAGCGGCTCGAGCACGCGCTTGCGCAGCGTGGCGAGCCGCGCTGCGACCTCCGCCGCCGGCAGCAGGGCCGCCCCGACCTGGGCGCGATACTCCCGCGACAGCAGCACCAGCTCATCGAAGTCGGTGGTGTAGAGCGGCCGCAGGCCGAGCGCGATGAGCGACAGCGAAAGGTCGCCGAGCGCATGGTCGTCGGTGTCCAGGACGAGCGCGGCGCGTTCGTACACGGGCTAGCTCGCCGGCCCGAGCGGCAGCCAGACGCGGAACTCCGTGCCGGCGCCGAGCTCGGAGCTGACCTCGATCCGGCCTGCGTGCTCTTCGACGATGCGGAAGGCGATCGCGAGCCCGAGCCCGGTGCCGACGCCCACGGGCTTCGTGGTGAAGAAGGGGTCGAAGATCCGCTCGATGTGCTCGGGCGCGATGCCGCTGCCGTCGTCGCGGAAGCGCAGCAGGACGCCGCCTTCGTGCAGCTCCCCGCTGACGCGGATGTGCCCGCCCGGCTCGACCGCCTGCCCCGCGTTCACGAGCAGGTTCAGGAAGAGCTGCTTGAGGCGCTGCGGCTCGCATTCGAGCGGGGGCAGCCCGTGGCAATCGACCTCGACCTCGGCGCCGCGCGGCGTCTGCAAGCGCGCGACGCGGGCGGATTGCTCGACCAGGTCGCGCAGGTCCGCGCCCTGGCGCCCGCCGCTGCCGGCGTGGGAGAACTCGCGCACGTCGCGCACGATTCCCGCCGCGCGGTCCATGCCCTCGAGCGACTCCTCGACGATCTCCTCGGCCTCGGCCAGCACCGGCACCACGCTCGCCGGCCCGTTCGCGAGCGCCTTGCGCAGCGTGTCCACGTGCTCGCGCAGCACCGACAGGTTGGCGCGCACGTAGGCGATGGGATTGTTGAGCTCGTGCGCGATGCCGGCCGCGAGCTCGCCCACCGCCGCCATGCGGCCCGAGGTGAGCAGCCGGCTGCGCAGCGCCACCACCTCGCGGAGGTCGCGCACGATCAGCACCAGTCCCGCGGGCTCTCCGCGCTTGTCGCGGTTCACGAGCGTCGACACCGAGACGTCCACCGGCGCACCCTGCGCCGGAAGCAGGCGGCACTCGACGTCCCGCACCTCCCGGGGCGGATCGAGCAGCTCCGCAGAGAGGAAGCGGCCGAGCCAGCGGCCCGCGAGCTGCTTCGGCTCGATCCCGAGCAGCGCCGCGAGGCGTTCGTTCGCGGCGCGCACGCGGCCGCTCATGCTGAGCGACGCGACGCCGTCGGGAAGCGAGCGCAGCACGCGCGCCGTGAGCCCCTCGGGCACGAGGATCGAGTCGCCGTAGCGAACGAAGCTCCAGACGTGGATGCCGCCGAGCAGCGAGAGCGAGAGCGTGCCGAGCCGCGGCACGGCGTGGATGCCGAACAGCGGCAGCGCCACTTCCGTGAGCGTGGCGACCACCAGCGGGACGCCGATCGCCATGCGCACCGCCCAGAGCCGCCGCCGCTCCTCCTCCCCGATCTCGTCGCGCCGCCAGCCGAGCAGCAGGCCCGCGCCGACGCTGCCGCCGGAGACCGCGATCTGGAGCACCAGCAGCGGGCCGGGCACCGGCGTCCAGCCCCACCACACGCGGAGCGCTTCGCGCATCACGAGGGGGCTGGTGAAGGCGGCGACCAGCAGCAGGGCCGAGCCCGCGTAGAGCAGCCGGACCCAGGTCCGAACCAGCGCGGTGTCGCGGTCGCGCGCCAGCATCAGGGCGTGGAACGCCACCGGCCCGATCGGCACCCAGCCGAGCGCGGAGAGCCGCATCCAGCGCAGCGCCTCCTCGGAGGTGTGGGACACCTGCCAGGCGATCTCGCAGAACGCCCAGATCGTCGCGCACGCCGAAACCCCGGCGATCGGCCAGACGCGCCGGTTCCCGGGGTCGCGCGTCCAGACGGTGAGCGCCGCCGCCGCCGAGATCGTGCACGCCAGGATCGGCACCACTGCGTAGAAGTGCATGAGCGGAAGCATCGGCAGGCCCGGGCTCGGACTTTCGCTAGGTTCGGACGCTCGCCGCGCGCCGCCCAACGAGGTCGCCCCCCGCCATGTCGTCCGCCCAGGAGTTCATCGAGGTCCGCGGTGCGGCCGAGCACAACCTCAAGCGGATCGACGCTCGGGTCCCGAAGCACCGCCTGGTGGTGTTCACGGGGCCCTCGGGCTCGGGCAAGTCGAGCCTTGCCTTCGACACGCTCTACGCCGAGGGCCAGCGCCGCTACGTCGAGTCCCTCTCCGCGTACGCGCGCCAGTTCCTCGGGCAGATGGAGAAGCCCAAGGTCGACCACATCCGCGGCCTCTCGCCCACCATCTCGATCGAGCAGAAGGCGGCCAGCAACAACCCGCGCTCCACGGTCGGCACGATCACCGAGATCCACGACTACCTGCGCGTCCTGTGGGCGCGCATCGGCCGCCAGCACTGCCATCGCTGCGGCCGCCCGGTGGAGCGGCTCTCCGCGGCGGAGATCAGCGAGCGGCTGCGCGCGCAGCCGCCCGGCGCGCGCTTCCTGCTGCTCGCGCGCCTCGTCGACAACCGCAAGGGCGAGCACCGCGAGCTGCTCTCCGAGGCGGTCGCCGAGGGCTTCGGCCGCTTCCGCATCGACGGCGCGATCGTGCGCGGAGACGAGCTGCCGGCGCTCGACAAGAAGAAGAAGCACACCCTCGACGTGGTGGTGGACCGGCTCGTCGTGCCCGAGGCAGCCGAGGCCGGCTTCGCCACGCGCCTCGCCGACTCGGTCGAGACCGCGCTCGCGAAGGGCAAGGGCCTGCTCATCGCGGACTTCGGCGGGGGCGACGAGCGTCTCTACTCGGAGCAGCTCCACTGCCACGTCTGCGACCTCGGCTTCCCGGAGCTGTCGCCGCAGAGCTTCTCCTTCAACTCCCCGCTCGGCATGTGCCCCGACTGCAACGGCCTCGGCACCAAGCCCGAGATGGACCCCGAGCTGGTGGTGCCCGACCCGAGCAAGAGCGTGAACGAGGGCGCCATCGCCCCCTACGCCAGCGTGATCGGGAAGTCCGAGAGCTGGACCGGCTCGCTGATCCACAACCTCGCGCGCACGTACAAGATCGACTTCGACAAGCCCTGGCACGCGCTCTCGAAGCGGCACCGCGACCTCCTGCTGAACGGCACCGGCGGCGAACGCATCGCGCACTCGGTGAAGTTCGCGACCGGCAAGATCGAGTTCGAGCGCGCCTTCGAGGGCGTGCTGAACGAGCTCTACCGCCGCTTCCGGCAGACCAAGTCGGAGGGCATGCGCCGCTGGTACATGCAGTACCTGTCGGAGACCGATTGCTCCGCCTGCGGCGGCCGGCGCCTGCGCTCCGAATCGTGCGCCGTGAAGCTCGACGGGCGCTCGCTGCCCGAGGTGGCGGCGAGCACGATCGAGGAGACGCGCAGCTGGCTGCGCCGCCTCGCGCTCGACGCGAACGCGCGCCGCATCGCCGAGGAGGTGCTCAAGGAGATCCACGCGCGGCTCGGCTTCCTGGCCGACGTCGGACTCGGCTACCTCACGCTCGACCGGCCCGGGCCGAGCCTCTCGGGCGGCGAGAGCCAGCGCATCCGGCTCGCGAGCCAGATCGGCAGCGAGCTGACCGGCGTGCTCTACGTGCTCGACGAGCCCTCGATCGGGCTCCACCAGCGCGACAACGGCCGGCTGCTCCGCACGCTCGAGCGGCTGCGCGACCTCGGCAACACCGTGATCGTGGTGGAGCACGACCAGGAGACGATCGAGGCCGCGGACTGGGTGCTCGACTTCGGCCCGGGCGCCGGCGTCCACGGCGGCGAGATCGTCGCGGCGGGGACGCCCGCGCAGATCCAGCGCGCGAAGGCCTCGGTGACCGGCAAGTACCTGTCGGGAAAGCTGCGCATCGAGACGCCGGTGCGGCGCCGCAAGGGCTCGAGCAAGCAGCTGCGCGTCGAGGGCGCGCGCGAGCACAACCTTCAGGACCTCGACGTGGACTTCCCGCTCGAGACGATGATCGCGGTGACGGGCGTCTCGGGCGCGGGCAAGAGCACGCTCGTCAACTCGATCCTGTTCCCGGCGCTGCGGCGCGCGCTCCACCAGAGCCACGACGTGCCGGGCTCGCACCGGCGCGTGATGGGCGTCGGCCACGTCGACAAGGTGATCGACATCGACCAGCGCCCGATCGGGCGGACGCCGCGCAGCAACCCGGCTACCTACACCAAGGTCTTCGACGAGATCCGCGCCGTCTTCGCCGGAACCGCCGAGGCGCGCGCCTTCGGGTTCAAGCCGGGCCGCTTCTCCTTCAACGTGAAGGGCGGCCGCTGCGAGGCCTGCGAGGGCGACGGCGTGAAGCGCATCGAGATGCACTTCCTCGCGGACGTGTTCGTGCCGTGCGAGGTGTGCAAGGGCCAGCGCTTCAACGAGGCCACGCTGCGCGTGCGCTTCAAGGGGCTCAACGTCGCCGAGGTGCTCGACCTGTCGGTGGACGAGGCGCTCGGCGTGTTCGAGCACCAGCCCGCCGTGATCGCGGGCATCCGCTCGCTGGCCGAGGTCGGCCTCGGCTACCTGAAGCTCGGGCAGCCCTCGCCGACCCTGTCGGGCGGCGAGGCGCAGCGCATCAAGCTGTCCCGGGAATTGTCGCGGACCGCCACCGGGCGCACCGTCTACATCCTCGACGAGCCCACCACGGGCCTGCACTTCGAGGACCTGCGCAAGCTGCTCGCCGTGCTCGACCGGCTGGTCGAGGCGGGCAACACGGTGATCGTGATCGAGCACAACCTCGACGTGATCCGCTGCGCCGACTGGGTGATCGACCTCGGCCCCGAAGGCGGGGGCGGAGGCGGGCGGCTCGTGGCGGCCGGCACCCCGGAAGAGGTCGCGAAGTGCGGGGAGAGCTACACGGGCCGCTACCTCAAGAAGGTCTTGTAGCGGCGCGGCGCGCGCTGCTGGCCGCGCTGCTGCTCGCTTGCGCTTAGCCGGAACGTCCCGCCGCGAGCGTGGCTGGCGAGCGCTGGCGGGGACGCGGGCGCCGGCCCCAACGGATTGGTCTCGTCGGCGGACGGCGAGCTCGTCTACTTCGCCGAGAACGGCCGGCGGCGCATCGTCCGCGTGCTTCGAGCCGGCGCGACGCCGGAGCGGCCGGCCGCATTCGCGCAGGCAGCGCGGAACCGAGGCGATGCAGAGCGCGAGAGACCGCCGCTCCTTCGATCAAGGGCTCCGCGACGTCTGCGCGCGCTACGCTGCGCGGATCGTGAAGTCCGTCGACCGCCTCGTCGCCATCATGGCGCGCCTGCGCGATCCGCAGGGCGGCTGCCCGTGGGACCTCGAGCAGGACTTCGCTTCCATCGCGCCCTACACGCTCGAAGAGGCGTACGAGGTGGACGACGCGATCCGCCGCGGCGACATGAAGGGGCTCGCAGGCGAGCTCGGCGACCTGCTGCTCCAGGTCGTGTTCCACGCGCGCATGGCCGAGGAGGCCGGGCACTTCCGTTTCGACGACGTGGTCGACGCGATCTGCGAGAAGCTGGTGCGCCGCCACCCCCACGTGTTCGGCGACGTCGCGATCGAGAGCGCGGCGGAGCAGACCGAGAGCTGGGAGGCGATCAAGGCGGCCGAGCGCGCCGAGGCGGGCACGCCGGCCGACCCGCTCGACGAGGTGCCGCTCGCGCTGCCCGCGCTGGCGCGCGCGGCCAAGCTCCAGCGGCGCGCGGCGCGCGCGGGCCATGCGGCGGCGCTGCCCGAGGCGCCCGCCGAGCGCCTCGACGCGGCCGCGCTCGGGGAGCGCCTCTTCGCGCTGGTGGCGCTCGCGAACCGCGAGGGCCTCGACCCCGAGCAGGCGCTGCGCGACGCCAACGCGCGCTTCGTCGCGCGCGTGCGCGGCGGGAAGGGCAGGTGATCGAGCGCCTCCGCCTCGCGCCGCGCGGGCCCGGGCTGCACGAGTTCACGCCCGAGGTGGAGCGCGTGGTGGCGCGCGCCGGCCTGCGCGAAGGGCTCTGCACCCTCTTCGTGCAGCACACCTCGGCGAGCCTCGTGATCCAGGAGAACGCGGACCCCTCCGCGCGGCGCGATCTCGAGCGCTGGCTCGCGCGCCTCGTGCCCGAGGGCGACGCGCTGTTCACGCACGACACCGAGGGGCCCGACGACATGCCGGCGCACGTGCGAGCGGTCCTCACCGCCACCTCGCTCTCGATCCCGGTGGTCGAGGGCAGGCTCGGGCTCGGCACCTGGCAGGGCATCTATCTTTGGGAGCATCGACGCGCGGGCGGCCCGCGCAGCGTGCTCGTCCACGTGACGCCATAGGAGAACCCGTTGTCCCGACGCGACCAGATCCGCATGACGGAGCCCGAGCGCAAGAAGTTCCTCGCCGAGGCCCAGACGATCATCATCAACTCGATCGGACCCGGCGGCTATCCGCACCCGATGCCGATGTGGTTCGGTGTCGAGGACGACGGCAGCGTCGTGATGACCACCTTCACCAAGAGCCAGAAGATCAAGAACATCGAGCGCGATCCGCGCGTGAGCCTGCTGGTGGAGAGCGGCACCGTCTACGCGGAGCTGCGCGGGGTCGTGCTGTACGGCAAGGCCGAGCTGGTGCGCCAGCCGGAAGAGATCCTCGACATCCTCGCGAAGGTGGGGGCCAAGAACGCCGGCGGCGCGGGCAACGCCGCCGACCCGGGCGCGCTGCGCAAGGCGTTGATGGCCACCGTGCCGAAGCGCACCGGCATCCGCATCCGGCCCGAGAAGATCGTGTCGTGGGACCACAGCAAGCTCGGCGGAGTGTATTGAGCCCCGCCCGGTGTTAGGCTGGCCGTCGCCGCGCCGCGGGCGCCCTCGGTGTCCGGCGGCGGCGAGCGGGCCGGGAGCCGTGCGATGGCGAGCACGATCGGGCAGGGCGCAGAGCGCTTCGTCTCGAAGCGTGACGGCTGGCTGGTGGCGGTGCTCTGGGCCGCGTCCCTCGTGGACGTCGGGGTCGGGCTCTTGATCCTCTTCGGCTTCGACGGAGTGCCCGTGCTGCTCGCGCCGCTCCTCGTCGCGATCGCCTTCTTCCAGCTCCACGCGCTCTACGGCACCGACTACACGCTCGCGCACGACACCCTCCTCGTACGCTCGTCGTTCTTCCGCTGGCGCGTGCCGGTCGCCGCGGTCACGTCCGTCGAGCCGACGAGCAATCCGCTCTCGAGCCCGGCCTGCTCGCTCGACCGCCTGCTGATCCGCTACGGCGCGAAGCGCATCATGATCTCGCCCGCGGACAAGGCCGCCTTCCTGCGCGCCCTCGCCGCCCGCGCGCCGCAGCTCGTGGTGAGCGGGGACGTGGCGCGCCGGCGAGACGGAGAGCCGAGCCCGGCCCCCGCATGACCGAGGCGGCTGACGCGATCCTCCCTTCGCAGCGCGCGCGCCTGGCCTCGCCCCTGCGCAGCGAGCGCTCCTGCGTGCTCGCCCGGCGCGGGATGGTGGCGACCAGCGTGCCGGTGGCGAGCGCGGCCGGCGTCGAGATGCTGCGGCGCGGCGGCAACGCGATCGACGCCGCGATCGCGGCAGCCGCCGTGCTCGCGGTCGTCGAGCCGATGCAGACCGGGCTCGGGGGCGACGCCTTCGCGCTCCTGTGGTCGGCGCGCGAGCGGCGGCTCGTCGGCCTCAACGGGAGCGGGCGCGCCCCCGCGCGCGCCACGCTCGCCGCCTACCGCGAGCGCGGGCTCGAGACGATCGAGGCGCGCGGGATCCTGTCGGTGACGGTGCCGGGCGCGGTGCACGCCTGGGAGACGCTCTCGCAGCGCTACGGCACGCTCGAGCTCGCCGCGCTGCTCGAGCCCGCGATCCGCGTCGCCGAGCAGGGCTTCGCGGTGACCGAGCTGGTCGCGCACTACTGGTGGGGGCTCGAGCGCATGGGCGCGCTGCGCAACGCCGCGGCGCACGACACCTTCGCTCCCGGCGGCGCGACGCCGCGCGCTGGGGCGTGGTTCCAGAACCCCCGCCTCGGGGCGAGCCTGCGCGCCATCGCCAAGGGCGGTGCCGCCGCGTTCTATCGCGGCGAGATCGCCGAGGCGATCGTTGCGACCTCGCGGGCGGAAGGCGGCCTGCTCGAGGCGGCGGACCTGGCCGGCCACGCCTCGAGCTGGGCGGAGCCGATCACCGCGCCCTACCGCGGCGCCACCGTGGCGCAGCTGCCGCCCAACGGGCAGGGGCTCACCGCGCTCCTCGCCCTGCGCGTGCTCGGCTGCCTCGAGCCCGCGCCGCTCGGCTCCGCTCTCGGCTGGCACCGGCGCATCGAAGCCGTGAAGCTCGCCATGGCCGACCGCGACGCGCACGTCGCCGACCCCGAACACGCGCCGGTGCCGGTGGCTGCGCTGCTGTCGGATGCCTACGCGCGCGAGCGCGCCGCGCTCATCGGCGAGCGGGCGCTGCCCGTCGCGCCCGCGGGCACGCGCCCGAGCGACACCACCGTGCTCTGCGCCGCCGACGCGGACGGCAACCAGGTCTCGTTCATCCAGAGCCTCTTCACGGGCTTCGGCTCGGGCATCGCCTGCGGCGACACGGGCATCCTCCTCCAATCGCGCGGCGCGGGCTTCCGGCTCGACCCGCGGCACCCGAGCGTGCTCGCGCCCGGTAAGCGTCCCTTCCACACGCTGATGCCCGGCTTCCTGCTGCGCGGCGGAGAGCCGTGGATCGCGTTCGGCATCATGGGCGGCGACGTCCAGGCGCAGGCGCACACCGCCTTCGTCTCGTACGTCGTCGACGGCGGCCTGAATCCGCAGGAGGCGCTCGACGCGCCGCGCTTTCGCTGGGCCGAGGGCGCCCGCGTGGTGCTCGAGTCGCCGGCGCTCGCCGTCGCCGAGGGCGGCGGCCTGGCCGATGCGCTGGCGGCGCGGGGACACCTCGTGGAGCCGGGGCCGGCGTTCGCGGCGGACGTGTTCGGGGGCGGACAGGCGATCGCGCGGGAGGCCGGGCTCTGGGTCGGCGCCAGCGACCGGCGCAAGGACGGCTGCGCGCTCGGCCTCTGGGAGTGATCCGCTACTCGCTGGTCGGCCCGCTGAAGCGCGGCGCACGCTTCTCGCGGTGCGAGGCCAGCCCCTCGGCAGCGTCGGGGCCGCTGAGCCCGTAGAACTCGAGCGCGAGCGAGGCGTCGAAGGTCGGCGCCATCGCGCGGTACCAGTGGTTCAGCGTGTGCTTGGTCCAGCGGATCGCGCTCTGCGCGCCGCCCGCGAGGCTCTGCGCCACGGCGAGCGCCCTGGCGTGGAGCTGCTCCTCGTTCTCGACCACGAGCGAGATCAGGCCGATGCGCTCGGCCTCCTCGCCCGAGAGCGTCTCGCAGGTGAGCAGGTAGTACTTCGCCTTCGCCATGCCGCACAGCAGCGGCCAGCAGATCGCGGCGTGGTCGCCCGCGGCGACGCCGAGGCGCGTGTGGCCGTCGATGATGCGGGCGGTTCTCGTCGCGATGGACACGTCGGCGAGCAGCCCGCACACGAGCCCCGCGCCGACGGCCGGGCCGTGCATCGCCGAGACGATCGGCTTCGAGCAGTTGATCACGTTCAGCACGATGTCGCGCGCCTCGCGCAGCACGCGCGTACGCAACGCGTAGTCCGCAATCATGTCGTCGATCAGCTCGAAGCTGCCGCCGGCCGAGAAGGCCTTGCCCGCCCCGCAGAGGATCGCGACGCGCGTGTCGGGGTCGCGGTCCACCGCCAGCCAGACGTCGGCGAGGTCGCGGTGCATGCGGTGGTTCACCGAGTTCAGCCCCGGCCCGTCCAGCACGATGCGCAGGATGCCGGGCTCGGGGCGCTCGAAGCGCAGGCTCGGAAAATCGGCGTAGCGGTCGCTCACGGCATCTCCTCCATCCTCGTCGCCCTGCTCAGGCCATCGTCAGGCCGCCGCTCACCGAGAGCGTCTGCCCGGTGATGTAGGCGGCGGCGTCGCTGGCGAGGAACACGACCGCGGCCGCGACGTCCTCGGGGCGGCCGAGCCGGCGCAGCGGGATGGCGCGCGCGAGCGACGCGTGCAGCTTCTCGTCGTACTCGCGCACCTGCTCGAGCAGCGCGGTGTCGGTCGGGCCCGGGCAGACGCAGTTCACCGTCACGCCGTGGCGCGCGACCTCCCGCGCGAGCGTCTTGGTGAAGGCGATCACGCCGCCCTTGGTAGCGGAGTAGACCGCCTCGCCCGAGGAGCCC
>Ga0307413_10000502_pt1 | contig 12914 bp, 10 predicted proteins | sample DK1Ometagenome_3_FD_203714 | JGI IMG/M metagenome (GOLD analysis project Ga0307413, IMG submission 203714) | Maize rhizosphere microbial communities from greenhouse at UC Davis, California, United States - DK15-O-2 | ecosystem: Host-associated > Plants > Roots > Rhizosphere > Soil | place: USA... | reverse complement strand
CCTGCGGCGCGACGGACGCGCGTTCAATTTCGCGCGGCACACGGTGATCGGATGGGATGAACCCGCGCGCATCATTGCCGCCGACTGGCTCTCGGCCAATGTGCCGCCCGAGCGGATAGGTCTGCGGGCCAACAGCCTCGTGCACCAGCTGCGCGCCGCCGCGGCGGGTCTCGGCATCGCACTCCTGCCCTGCTACCTGGGAGACGCGGATCCGGGCGTGCGCCGCATTTCCGGTGTACTCCCCGATCTCGAGAGCGAATTGTGGATCGTCACGCACCAGGACCTGAAGAACACCGCGCGCATCCGCGCGTTCCTCACCGTCATCGGTGACGCCATCGCGGCGTCGCGGCGCCACTTCGAAGGACAGGGCTGACGCCTGACGCTGCGTCACGCGCGTCCCGCTGGAAGGGGCTATAGTTTCGGCCGCAATTCGGCATTCGTGAATCTCGAGGGCATCCCATGCTCGGCGCCATACTCGTCATCCTTTCCCTGATCGCCGCCGCGGCATATGTCGCCATGGTGGGCACCGGCTTCACGCTGCTGTTCATCGGCGCCGTGGTGTTCATGGCTTACAAGCGGCTGCCGCTCATCGCATTCACGGTGGTGTTCACGCTGCTGCTCGCGGGTTACACGTGGAATCCGTGGGAGTTCGCGCCCAGCGGAATCTGGAAGGGATTCTTGTGGGTGCTGCTGGCCGCGCTGTGGCTGTTCAACCTGCGCCCGCTGCGCAAGGCGCTGATCTCCCGGCCGTTCATGAAGATGTACATGCGGCTGTTGCCGAGGATGTCGCAGACGGAGAAGGAGGCGCTCGAAGCCGGCACCGTGTGGTGGGACGGCGAGCTCTTCACCGGCAAGCCGCAGTTCGAAAAACTGCTCGCGGCGAAACCCCCGCAGCTCACCGCCGAAGAGCAGGCCTTCATCGACGGTCCGTGCGAAGAGCTGTGCCGCATGTACGACGACTGGGAGGTCACGCACAAGCGCGGCGACATGCCGCCCAAGGTCTGGGACTACCTCAAGTCCAAGGGTTTCTTCGCGATGATCATCCCGAAGAAATACGGCGGACTGGAATTCTCCGCTTACGCGCATTCCTGCGTGCTCGTGAAACTCGCGAGCCGCTCCGGCCTGCTGGCGGCCACCACAGCGGTGCCGAACTCCCTCGGCCCCGCGGAACTGCTGAACCACTACGGCACCGACGAGCAGAAGAACCACTACCTGCCACGCCTGGCGCGCGGCGAGGAAGTTCCGTGCTTCGCGCTGACCCACCCGCGCGCGGGATCGGACGCCGCATCGCTGCCGGACACCGGCGTGGTCTGCAAGGGGACGTGGCAGGGCAAGGAGATCGTCGGCCTCAGGCTCAACTTCTCCAAGCGCTACATCACGCTCGCGCCCATCGCCACCGTGGTCGGTCTCGCCTTCCGGCTGTTCGACCCGGACAAGTTGTTAGGCGGTGATCGCGTGGACTACGGCATCACTTGCGCGTTGATACCGCGCAACACCGCCGGCCTGAGCATCGGCCGCCGGCATTTTCCGCTCAACGTGCCGTTCCAGAACGGCCCGCTGTCCGGCAAGGACGTGTTCGTGCCGCTCGATTTCATCATCGGCGGCGCGAAGATGGCCGGCCAGGGCTGGCGCATGCTCGTGGAGCAGCTCTCCGTGGGGCGCTGCATCTCGCTGCCTTCCAACGCCACCGGTGGCGCCATGGCCGGCGTGTTCGCGACCGGCGCCTATGCGCGTATCCGGCGGCAGTTCAACATGCCCGTGGGCAAGTTCGAGGGTGTCGAAGCCGTGATCGCACGCATGGTGGGCTATGCCTACACCATGGACGCGGGCCGCTCGGTGACCGCGGGCGCCATCGACGGCGGCGAGAAGCCCTCGGTGCCTTCCGCGATGCTCAAGTACCACGTGACGGAAATGGGACGCCAGGTGGCCAACGACGCCATGGACGTGCACGGTGGCAAGGGCATCCAGTTAGGCCCTCGCAACTACCTGGGCCGCAACTACCAGGTGGTGCCGGTCGCCATCACGGTGGAGGGCGCCAACATCCTCACGCGCTCGCTCATCATCTTCGGCCAGGGCGCGATCCGCTGCCATCCGTTCGTGCTCAAGGAAATGAATTCCGCGCGCGCCAAGAACGTGGACGAATTCGATCGCGCGCTGTTCGGCCACATCGGCTTCACGATCAGCAACGCCGTGCGCTCCTTCGTGATGGCGCTGACACACGCGCGTTTCACGCACGTGCCGGAGGTAGGCGACACCAAGCGCTACTACCAGCACATCGTGCGGTTCTCGGCCTCGTTCGCGTTCGCGGTGGACGTCGCCATGCTCACGCTGGGCGGCTATCTCAAGAAGAAGGAAAACCTCTCCGCGCGCCTCGGCGACGTGCTCTCGGCCATGTACCTGGCGTCGATGGTGCTCAAGCACCACGAGAATCAGGGCCGGCCGGCCGACGACCTGCCCGTGGTGGAATGGGCCTGCCGCAACCAGCTCTACAAGGCGCAGGAGCAGCTTCACGACTTCCTGCGGAATTTCCCCAACCGCTTCCTCGGCTGGGTGATGCGCGCGCTGATCTTCCCGGGCGGCCGCGCCTACTCGGCGCCCAGCGACCGCCTCGGCCGTTCGTTGGCCGATGCCGTGCTGAATCCCACCGCGGTGCGCGACCGGTTGTCCCGCTTCGTCTACCGCACGCTCGAGCCCGGCAATCCGCTCGGCCTGCTGCAGGAAGCGATGGTGATGGCCCAGACCGCGGAGCCCATCGAAAAGCGGATCCGCGTCGACGGCGTGAAGACCGGCCGGGTCACCGCGCTCGACGTGCCGGGACAGATCGCCCAGGCGCTCTCCGCGGGCATCATCTCGGATACCGAAGCGGCGATGCTGCGCGACTACGACCGCAAGGTCATGGAGCTCATCGGCGTCGACGACTTCGAAAGTTCCGAACTCGCCGCGCAGGCCGAGCCGGATGCGCAAGCGGACAGTCGCGCGCACGGCGAATACCGGACTTCCGGCCAGGTTGCCTGACGGCGGATGAGCGATCTTCCCGTTCCGGTAGTCAGTCCGCCGGAGCTTCCGAAGCCGGAAACGCTGGTCTGCGCGAACTGCGGCGCGCCGCTCGCCGGTGAATATTGCGCCGCCTGCGGGCAGCGGCACGAGCCGCACGTGCACACGGTGGGTCACTTCGTGGGTGAGGCGCTCGAAAGCATCTCCCATGCCGATTCACGGTTGTGGCGCACGCTGTGGCTGCTGTTCGCGCGGCCCGGCTTCCTGACACGCGAGTTCTTCGCGGGCCATCGCGCGCGCTACCTGCCGCCGTTCCGGCTGTACCTGGTGCTCAGCGTCATCCTCGTGCTGCTCACTTCCATCGCAGGCGAAAAGGATGCGCCGGCGGTCGAGTCACTGGCCAAGTCGACCGAGCCACTTCCGGCGTCGCCTCCCGCCGAGGCTGTGACGCCAGAGCGCGAGGGAAACGCCGCCGGTCGCAAGTTCGTCGTGAACGTCGATGGCCTCAACGATTTCTGCGACGCGTTCGACCAACCCGACGATGGCAGCGGCAACTTCGCCGGACGACAGAACGTCCGCAGGTTCTGCACCCGCATCCGCACGCAGCCGGGCGAGCTTGCGGAGGTCGTCGTGCACAGCATTCCGCGCGCCATGTTCGTGTTCCTGCCGCTGATCGCGGCGATCATGAAACTCATGTACTGGCGCCCGAAACGCTACTACGTCGAACATCTGCTGTTCCTGGTACACGTCCACGCCGCCATGTTCCTGGTGTACACGCTGGTGGCGCTGTTCTCGTTCATACCGGTGGTGGGAGATTTCACTCCCCTGCTGTTCTTCGCGGGCCTGGGCTATCTCGCGTGGTACATCTTCCGCGGGATGCGCGTCATGTACGGGCAGCGCCGCTGGCTCACGTTCTCGAAATACTTCGTGCTGTTCTGGGTGTACGTCATCACCGCGATGCTCGGCTTCATGCTGACACTGGTGTTCGTTGCCATCTGGGGATGAGCCATGGCTTGCGGCGGTCATGGCGCCGCCGTAACTTGCGACAAGAAAAACCAAGGAGAGCGTCATGAGAATCCGACTCGCTGACCTGGCCGCCGTGCTGGCAACCCTGCTCGTGCTGCCCGCGGCGATGGCGCGCGAGCCATCGGCCACGGGCGCCGAGGTGTACGTGGTTTCGCCCGCGGACGGCGCGAAGGTCAAAGGGCCCGTCACCGTGGTCTTCGGCCTCAAGGCCATGGGTGTCGCACCCGCCGGCATCAAGATGGAAAACACGGGCCATCACCACTTGCTGATCGACAGCGAGCTGCCCGCGGATCTCTCGCAGCCGCTGCCGGCTACCGAAAAGGTGGTGCACTTCGGCAAAGGCCAGACTGAAACCACGCTGACGCTGCCGCCGGGCAAACACACGCTGCAGCTGGTGCTCGGCGATTTCCTGCACATCCCGCACGATCCGGCGGTGATCTCGAAGAAGATCACCATCACGGTCGAATGAACGGCGCAGCGGCATGAGAACAGCGGCCGCAGCGGCACTCTGCCTGTGGGCGGCCGACTGCGCCGCGCAGCAAGTTCCGGATCGCGACTATCAACCGCCGATCGAGCGCCCGCGACATGCACCGGGCACGGGACCCATGATCTGCGTCGACGAGGCGCACTTCAATTTCCATACGCTCGAAGGCCGCTTCTTCGCGTTTGGCGAGTTGTTGCGGCGGGATGGTTACCGTACACGCGCGAGCACGGCGAAATTCAGTGAGACGGCCCTGGCCGCGTGCCGCGTGATGGTGATCTCCAACGCGCAGCCCAGCGGCGACGGATGGAACAACTATCCCTTTCCCACGCCTTCGGCGTTCACCGACGCGGAAATTTCGGCGGTTCGCGCCTGGGTGGAGGCCGGCGGATCTTTGTTGCTGATCGCGGATCACATGCCGCTGGCGGGTGCCGCGGCCCGGCTCGCCGCCGCGTTCCACGTGGAATTTCATGATGGTTTCGCGCAGCTCGAACCCGAAACCGATGAGCCGGACATTTTCAGCACTGCTGCCGGCACGCTGCGCGATCACGCCATCACCCGGCTCGAGGACGGTACAGCGCTCACGGCAGTGCGTACGTTCACGGGCCAGGCGTTCCGCGCTCCCCATGCCACGCCGCTACTGGTGTTTCCGGCGGGCTACGTGCAGCTCATGCCCCGCAAGGCCTGGGAGTTCAGCCCGCAAACCCCGCGCATCCCGGTCGCCGGCTGGCTGCAGGGTGCGGTGCTCACGCAAGGAAAGGGCCGCGCCGGATTCTTCGGCGAAGCTGCGATGTTCTCGGCGCAGCTCGCGGGGAGCGAGAAGACTCCGGTGGGCATGAATTCTCCCGGCGCCGGGCAGAATTTCCGGTTCACGCTGAACCTGCTGCACTGGCTGAGCCAAACGGAGTAAAAGGCGGACATGTCCGCCACTCGCGCCATCCTGCACGTCGACATGGACGCGTTCTACGCGTCGGTGGAGCAGCGCGACCGGCCGGAGCTGCGCGGCCAGCCCGTGATTGTGGGCGGCACCAGCAACCGAGGCGTGGTTGCTGCCGCGAGCTACGAAGTGCGCAAATTTGGCGTGCGTTCGGCCATGCCGATCCGCGAAGCGCTGCGCCGGTGCCCGCATGCCATCTGCGTGAAGCCGCGCATGTCCGTGTACCGCGAGGCCTCGCACCAGGTGTTCGAGGTATTCCACGAATACACGCCCGAGGTGGAGGGCTTGTCTCTGGATGAGGCGTTCCTCGACGTGACCGGCAGTCTTGCACTCAAGGGCGATGCCGTCAGCATCGCGCGAGGCATCAAGCAGAAGATCCTCGCGGTCACAGGGCTCACCGCCTCGGTGGGCGTGGCGCCGAACAAGCTGGTTGCGAAAATCGGATCCGACCTCAACAAGCCCGACGGGCTTACCGTCGTGAATGCGGACAACCTGCGAGCGGTGCTGGATCCGCTTTCGGTCAGGCGCCTGCCGGGCCTTGGCCGAAAACTCGGCGAGCGTGTCGAGGCCGCGGGTCTCACTACCCTGGGACAGCTGCGCACCGCGCCGGACGCGGTGCTCTGGCCCATCTTCGGCCGCGATGCCGGACGCATGCGCGAGCGCGCCGCCGGCATCGACGATCGCCCGGTCATGTCCGACTGGGACGAGAAATCGATCAGCGCCGAGGAGACGTTTTTCACCGATCTTGCGGATCCGTCGCGCATGCGCGCGGAAGTGCTGCGCCTCGCCGATCGCGCCGCCGCACGCATGCGCGCCCAGAACCTCGCGACCGGATGCGTGCAGGTCAAGATCCGCCGCGCCGACTTCGCCACGTTCACGCGCCAGAAGCGGTTCGAGCCCACCACCACCGACTCGCGCACCATCGCCAAGGTCGCCGCGGAATTGCTGACCGCCTGGGTGGACGAGCAGCCGCACGCGCGCGTCAGGTTGTTAGGCGTGGGCGTGAACCACCTGCACGCGGCGGACCAGATGGACCTGTTCGCGGCCGGCGCGGGGCCCGCCGCCAGCAGCGCGACGGCGCTGGATGCGGCGGTGGACCTGATCCGCGAGCGGTTCGGAAATCTGGCGGTGCGCCGCGGCAGCGCGCTGCCCGAGGCCCGGGGTGACGAAGAGGCCGCCGAGGATGCCTCGGAAGGTGCGCCCAGCCGGGGCCGGGAACGCGCCAACATGCGCGAAGCACGACGTAGCCCAAGGCCGACAGCGCCTCGCAGGCCCTGAAAACCAGCGTTTCGCGCGGGTACCGGGGTTTGTTCTGCCGGTCCTCGACCCGTGTAATACTCGCGGCCCGTTCAAGTTCGCAGCCATGTACGCCTCATTTTTCGGCCTCAACGAGAAGCCTTTCTCGATAACACCGGATCCGCGTTTCCTGTTCCTCTCGGAACGGCACGCGGAGGCATTGGCGCACCTCGTCTACGGCATCAACGAAGCCGGCGGCTTCATCCAGCTCACGGGCGAAGTGGGCACGGGCAAGACGACGGTAGTTCGATCCCTGCTCACGCAGGCCCCGAAACACGCCGAGATCGCCCTCATCCTGAATCCGCGCATGACGCCGGCGGAGTTCCTGCTCGCCATCTGCGAGGAGTTGGGCATCGCAGTGCCAGCCGCCTCGGCCGGCAGTCTCAAGGACCTCGTGGACCTGCTGAGCCGCCACCTGCTCAAGGCGCACTCGCAGGGCAAGCGCATCGTGCTGGTGGTGGACGAGGCCCAGAACCTCGCGCCCGAAGTGCTCGAACAGGTCCGCCTGCTGACGAATCTCGAGACCGAGACCCAGAAACTGCTGCAGATCATCCTCATCGGCCAGCCCGAGCTGCGCGAATTGTTAGGACGCGTGGAACTGCGGCAGCTCGCGCAACGCATCACCGGTCGTTATCACCTGGATCCGCTTTCGGGAGCCGAAGCCGCCTCCTATGTGCGGCACCGGCTGCGTGTCGCCGGTGCGACGCGCGAAGTGTTCACCGCTGGCGCGCTGCGCGAGATCCAGCGCCTGTCGGGCGGAGTACCGCGGCTCATCAACATCATCGCGGACCGGGCGCTGCTCGGCGCTTTCACCGAGGACCGGCACGTGGTCGGGCCGGGCGTCGTGCGACGCGCAGCCGGCGAAGTCTTCGGCAAGTCGATACAACCGCGCTGGCTGCCGTGGGCCGCCGGTTCCGCCGTCGCCGCCCTTGCCACGGTCAGCGCCGTGCTGCTGGTACCGCGCGTGCTGGATCGCGCCCAGGCGGCGCCGCCTGCCACGGTTGCCGCGGCGCCCGAATCTGCGCCTGCGCCGACCGCGCCGCCGCCGGCACCCACGCTCGATTCACTGCTGGGCGAGTTCCCGGCCGAAACCGATCCGGACAACGCCTTCAACAAGCTGTTCGCGCTCTGGGGACTGCGCTATGTCGCCGGCCGCGAGGATCCCTGCAGCCAGGCCATGCGCTCGGGGCTCGAATGCCTCACGCAGCGCGGCTCGCTCGCGCAGCTCAAGCTGTTCAACCGGCCCGCGATCCTCAATGTGATCGACTCGAGTGGCAACGCGCATCAGCTGGTGCTGGCCGGGCTCGATGACGAGCACGCCCTGGTGGATCTTGGCGGGGCACAGCGCGAGGTGGGCATCGGCGACCTGTCGGGCGCCTGGTTCGGTGACTACGTCCTGCTGTGGCGGCCGGGCGTCGGCGGATCGCAGCCGCTGGCGCTGGGATCGCGCAACCCGCGCGTGAAATGGCTTCGTGAAAGCTTGCGGAAAATCAATGGGTTACCGGTGGATGCCGCGACGATGAGCGACCAGTTCGACCCTGCCTTGCTGACGCTGGTCGAAGACTTCCAGCGCCGCAACCGGCTTGCCGTCGATGGCGTGGCCGGCGTCCAGACCCAGGTGGCACTCGACGCCGCGCTCAACGACGGCGCGACTCCCTTCCTTCGCCACGAGGGCGGCAGCTGATGTCCTTCATCCTCGACGCTCTCAAGAAATCCGAGACCGACCGGCAGCGCCAGTCGTCGCCTGCGCTGTTCGAAGTGAAGGTGGCCGCGCCGCGGCAGCGCTTTCCGCCGTGGGCGGTGGGACTCGCCGTCCTGCTGGGCGTGAATGCCCTGGTGCTGGCCTGGGTGCTGCTGCGACGGCCCGCTACCCCCGAAGCCGCGCCACCGGTTGCCGCCGCAACGTCCGCGCCCGCGCCGACGGCCGCAGCTCCGTCACAGCCAGGCGCCACGATGACGCTGCCGGCCACGGTGACGGTGACCATCCCTTCTTCCTCGGGCGTCAACGTGTCGTCGGGTCAGGCCGGGCCCGGCGTGGTTGCGCCCAGCGTCGAGCCACCGTTGACCGAAGAGCCGCTGCTGTCGGCGCAGGAACCGGTGGTGCCGCCGGACTACGACGTGCGCGACTACCAACCCGCGGTATCGCCGGCGCAGGCCAGGGCCACCGCCGAGAGCCGCTCCGGCGTGCCCTCGCGCGACGAGGTGCTCGCGCGCGGAACCAATCTTCCCGAGTTGCGACTCGACCTGCACGTCTACGACAACGACCCGGCCTCGCGTTTCGTGTTCATCAACATGCGCAAGCTTCGTGAAGGGGACTCATTGCCCGATGGCGTGCGCGTCGACGAGATCACGCCGCGGGGTGCGCGCCTTTCCTTCCGCGGCACGACGTTCGCGCTCGACGGCAACTAGTCAGGTCCGATCTTCAGTCCGGCTTGCCGGTCGCCGCGCGCTCGACGGGCTGGCCGCTGGCTTCCCAGCCCGGGAAGTCGCCCTGCAGTTGCAGCAGCCGCGTGTATCCCGCTTCCCGCAATGCCTGCGCGGCGATTTGCGAACGCCGGCCGCTGCGGCAATAGAGGACCACGTCCTGATCCTTCGATGCAGCGAATTCGCCCAGCCTCGCGGGCAGCTCATCGTGGGAGATGTTGCGCGCGCCGGGAACGTGGCCCGCCGCGAACTCGGCCGGCGTGCGCACGTCCAGCACGACGAGTTCGTCGCCGGGTTCGCGCAGACGGGCCGCCAGTTCCGGTGCGGAGATGCGCGGCAGCGCTTCCGATTCAGCCGACGCGGCGGAGGGTGTGACTGCTGGTGGCGATGCCGGCGGCTGCGCGGCGGCGGTGAACGCCCAGGAGCAGACCAAACTACCTGCGATCCAGGTCTTCCTGCTGCTCACGGCGCTTCCCCCGCCAGCTTGTCGATCTCCACCGGCGTGAGCCGGTGGACTATCCACTCCTTCATCTGCCGGGCGCCCAGCGATTGATAGAACTTCAGAGCGGGCTCGTTCCAGTCGAGCACGGCCCACTCCATGCGGCCACAGCCGCGCTCGCGTGCGACCCGCGCCAGCGCGCGCAGCAGCGCGCGGCCGATGCCGTGGGAGCGGAGCGCGGGGCGCACGAACAGGTCTTCGAGATACAGGCCGGGCCGGCCGACGAACGTGGAGAAGTTGAAGAAGTACAGCGCGAAGCCCGCCGGCTCGCCGTTCCATTCGGCGATGAGCACGCGGATCACGGGATTCTCGGCCGTCATCTCCCGCAGGAAGTCGTCGGGGCCTGCCTTTGCTTCGTGCAGCAGCTTTTCGTAGTCGGCGAGCTCACGCACCAGGGTCGCGATCGTCGCGGCATCGGCGGCGGTCGCCGGGCGGATGTTGAGCATGTCGGCGCTACTCCGCGATGAACCAGCGCTTGTCCTCGTCGCGCTCCAGCACGAAGCGCGTGTACGGCAGGCCCTGGCCGCTGAGGTCGTAGATGGCGCGCGACCCGCCCATGTCATAGCGCGGCGAGAGCTCCTGCACGATGCGCAGCGTGGTGATCATGGTCTCCCGCGTGGACTCGTTGTTGGTGCAGGCCGCGATCAGCGTCTTGCGCGCGCTGCGCGAAGTGGACCGGTTGAAATTGCGGCTCATGAACTGGTCGTAATACTGCTCGCACTGGCCTTCGGTCAGCGCCGCCTCGGCACGGGTCAACAACTCGCTGATGCCCGGCGCCAGCGGCTCTTTCGGCGCGGTCGAGGCCTGTCCTGCCCCTGCCGCCGGGACGGACTGCCCCGCCACCCGGCCTTCGAGCAGGTCGTCGATCTGCGCTTCGATCTCGCTGGGGATGACCGGGCGCCACTGCGCGCCGTACTGCATGAGCGCGACCGTCACCGTCACCTTGACCGACCCGCGTTCCTTGGGCGGCTCGCCCCGGCCGAGTAGGTAGACGATCTTGCCGTCCGGCACCGCGGCCAGCCACTCGAAGCGCTGGAATTCGCGCGCCCGGAGCCGCAACCTTTCGGAGAGCACGACATAGAAGCGTACCGCCGTCATGCTCTCGAGCTCGCCGAGCGTGCGGCCCGGACCAAACAACCGCGACCGGTAGGTGTTGTCGCCGCGCTGCGCCTCGGCCTTGAGCAGCTCGAGCAGTTTGGCTCGCAGCTTCGCGAGCTCGTCGGGGTGCAGCTCCTGTGCCACGGCCTGTGCGCTGCCCGATGCCACCGCGCGCAGGAATCCCTCCGCGCCGCGCTCCTGCGCGCCGTTGGGCCCGGCGGCGTTCGCGGTTGTGGCGATGATCATCAGCAGCAGCGCCGGCATCGTTCCTGCCAGCAAAATCAGGGCTCTCGGCTTGCGCATTCGTCACTCCGTGGGCGGATGTACGCCAGGCGGCGGGATCATAACCGGGTCATGACGCGCTGCCCCAACTGTGAATGTGGTCTCGTTACAGGACATTGCCGGCGGGACGCAGTTCACGGATTACCGGGGAACAAGGTCGGGCCGCGGCCTTCCCCGATAAACTTACATATCTTGTTAAAGTGCCTCGCACCCCGGGATTTCGCCGCTTTCCGCAGGTTTTGCCACCGCTCGCATGTTGCCGCAGTCGGAATTCGAATCGCCCATGTACGCCAACGGTCCCGCACCGGTGGCGATCGCAGCGATTACGCAGGACCGGGCGCTCATCGGCCTGCTTCGAAGCGTCATCGACCCGTCCAATGACCTCATCCTGGTCACATCCGAAGCCGAGCTGACCCCGCACCTCGGCAGCCGCCGCGTGTCGGTGGCGCTGCTCGACAGCATGTTCATCGAGGGCGACCTCGCCGCCATGGCGGAACACCTGCGCAACACCTGGCCCGACCTGGTACTGGTGGTGGTGGGTACCGCCGAGGAACAGTCCAAGGTGGCGGCCCAGATCACGTCCGGCGTGGTCTATCGCTTTCTGCACCGCCCGGTTTCCGCGCCACGCGTGCGGCTGTTCGTCGATGCCGCGCTGCGCCGCCATGAAGTGGAGAACGTCGAGCGCACACTCGAGCAGGTGCGGCCGGACTTCTCGCGCGTCGAAGCCGCTCGCAAGCCTCGGACCCCTGGCGTGGGCCGCGCCATCCTGCCCGGCATCGTCGGCGCCGCCGTGGTGGTGGGGGCCGGCATCACCTGGTACATGCTGTCGTCGGGTCCCGGGGAACCGCAGGCAACGCCAGCCTCGCAGGTAGTTAGTGCTCCGGCCCCGGATGTATCCGCCGAGGCCACCGCAGCGGTGGAAGAGAAGACCCCGGCGCCCGCGGTAGCCGCGGTGCCGGAAGCCGCTCCGCCACCACCCGTGGCCCGCGACGTCACGCCTGCCGAGGTACCGGTTCGTCCCTCCGAGACCACGCCGGAAGAGCCCGCGGACGATCGTCTGCGCGCGGCTTCTCCCGATGTGATGCAGATGCCCGAGGAATCGACTCCGCAGACTCCTCCGGCGCTGACATACGAGCAGCGCCTTCGCGACATGCTCTCGCAGGCCGAGGCGGCCCTGCAGCGCGGAGAGCTCGCGTCTCCGCCCGGGCGCAACGCCGTCTCGCTGTTCACCGGGGCGCTCGAGCTCGATCCGGGAAACACGCTCGCCAAGGCCGGGCTGGTGCGCGTGGCAGACCGCCTGTTGAGTGCCGCGGAACGGGCGCTCACGGCGGGGAACATCGAAGACGCGAGAAACATGGTGGATGTGGCGGAATCGCTGGTGCCGGCCACCGCGCGCGGCGCGTTCCTCATGATGCAGATCGAGATGGAGCGTGAACGCGCGTCGCTCGCAAACTCGCGTGACAATGCCGCGCAGGACAAGGCCGAGAAGGCTGCCACGTATCTGCGGCTGGCGAACGCCCGTCTACGCGCCGGCGCCCTCATCGAGCCCAGCGGCGACAACGCGCGCTTCTACGTGGAAGCCGCAAAGCAGCTCGCGCCGGAGGAGCCGGCGCTCGGCGAAGTCACGCGCACCCTGCAGCAGCAGATGCTGTCCCGCGCGGCCAGCGCCGCCGCGACAGGCAATGCCGCCGAAACCGAACGCTGGCTCGCCAACGCCGATGGCGCGGGAGCGCCGCGCACGGAGATGACTAACATCCGCCGCGCGCTTCAGGACACACTCATTGGCGCGCGCGCCGTGCAGATGACGGCGCTGACCCGCTCCTTCACGACGGCGTTGGCCTCGAACCGCCTGCTGCAGCCCGCCAGCGACAATGCGA
>Ga0307413_10000501_pt1 | contig 12919 bp, 15 predicted proteins | sample DK1Ometagenome_3_FD_203714 | JGI IMG/M metagenome (GOLD analysis project Ga0307413, IMG submission 203714) | Maize rhizosphere microbial communities from greenhouse at UC Davis, California, United States - DK15-O-2 | ecosystem: Host-associated > Plants > Roots > Rhizosphere > Soil | place: USA... | reverse complement strand
AGGAAGCGGGCGTCACCCGGGTGATTAAGCTGCTCGGCGCCGCCCAAGGCAGTGCCGCCGAGTGCATCGAGCAAATGCTCCTGAAGCCTGCTGACATGCGCTGAAATTCTCTCTGTAGTCAGCCCATTTTCCCACAGCATCCGCCGCACCGCGTTAAACCGGTACAGGCCCGACGCGTCGAACGTCGCGCCCATGAAGCGCATCGCGTCCTTGCTGTAACCGACGGCCCCGGGCGGGAGCGTCAGGTCTTCGAATTCGGCGTACCAGCCGGTGATGCGCGGGCGATCACCGAAACCCGGCGGCGCGTGGAGAAAGCCGCAGCCTTCGCCCGACATCGCATATTTGTAGCCGCCGCCGACGTAAAAGGCCGATTGTGCGGCGACTTCGTCGAAGGGCGTCTCCACGGCCATGAACGCATGATAGCCATCGACGACGACCCATGGCCCATCGGGCCGGGCGAGGCTTGCCAGATTGTCCACGAACTCGAACCGCCGCCCGCTTCCGAACAGAACCTGGCTGACGAAGATGAATTCGTGGTCCCCGGATCGTGCCGCTTCCATAAAGCGGTCCGAGAAGCTGTCGAACGGCTCTGCCGGCACGCGATCCACCACCGCCGCGCCAGCTTCCTCCCAGCGCGCGAATTGCCGCCGCGCGCTATGAAACTCGCCGTCACTTGTCAGGACCCGGATCGGCCAACTAGAGGAGGCTGCGGCGAAAAGCCTGACGAGCAGGTCGTGGGTGTTTGGCGCGAAGACGATGGCGTCGGGCATCCCGGTTCCGAGCTCATCGGCCACGTGACCCTGCGCCTCAGGCCAGACCTCGCCCATGATGCGGTCCCACTTGCGGTCGGCGAGGCGCGCCGCATCTTCCCAGCATCCGACCTGGCCCTCGAAGCTGGCGTCTGGCCACAAATGATGGCTGTGCGCGGCGACGTGCAGCCGATCCGGATCGGCACCGAGGCTGCGCGCGAATAATGGCTTGAAGCTCATCGGCCCGCGGTGCTCAAAGCTCTGTGCGCAGGGCCCAGAGCTCGGGGAAGACGCGCTTCTCGAGCGTGGCGCGCAGGTAAGGTGCCCCCGCCGAGCCGCCAGTGCCCGGCCGATTGCCGATGATCCGCTCGACCGTCAGCACATGCTTGTGCCGCCACGCCGCGAGCGCGTCGTCGATGTCGACCAATTTCTCGGCAAGCTCGTAAAGCTCGAACCAGCGGTCGGCATCGCGATAGACTTTGAGCCAGGCCTGGCCGAGTGCCTCGACGGACCGATCGCCGACATCGAGGCCCGCCCTTTCGAGCGCTCCAACCGCGGCGTCTCGCAGGCTCGTCTCCGACAAGGCCTGCTTCAGCCGCTCGCGCTCCGGGCTTCCCTCGTCATAATGATTGACGAAGTTCGGCTCCTTGAGCCCTAGGCGGAACTCGATCTCGCGGAATTGCGCCGACTGGAATCCGGAGGACGTGCCAAGCACGTTGCGGAACTTGAGATAGTCGACCGGCGTCAGCGTCGACAGCACGTCCCAGGACAAGGTCATGACCGCCTGGATCCGGCTGATCCTGGCCATCGCCTTGTAAGCCTCGGCGATGCGCCCCTCCTCGACCAGCGGAATCGCCAGCTGCAGTTCGTGGAGGAGCTGCTTCATCCACAGCTCCTTCGTCTGGTGGATGATGACGAACAACATCTCGTCGTGGAGATGCGACAAGGGTTGCTGTGCCGACAGAAGCTGATCGAGCTTCAGATAATCGGCATAGGTCATGCCGGCGGGCGTTGCGGTCATGGCGGCAGGCTTAGGACAAAGCCTGAAACCTGCCTAGCTGGGCCTTACTGGCCCTGGCTGCCCGGAAGACCCGGCTGGCTGATCGTGCCGATATTGTTGAACAGTTCCTCGAAGAAGCTGCGGTCGCGGCCCAAAGTCGCAGTCTTGTCGTTGCTCGGATTGATCGCGGCAATCAGCGTTTCGTCCATCTGATTGACGGCCGCGACGTTGCCCGCCTGGTCGAAACGGACGTGAAGAACGGTCTGGTCGGTCACGCGCGGATTGCGGAACGCGAAGGCGCGAGTGTCGCGGGAGATATAGTACCAGTCGTTCTGCTCGAACGTGCCGGTGAAGCTCGGCCGGCCCAAAGTCCGCTCGACCGACGCCTTGTTGTCGGTGCCGACCTGGATGCCGCTCGTCAGCTGTTCGTCCATCACGTAGCCGCGGTGTTCGCGAATGCTGAGCCCGCACCCCGCCAGCGTCGTCGCGCCGACAAGAACGGTCACGCTCTTCAAAACCCCAGACTTCATGATTGGACTTACTCCCAAGATTCCGCGCGTTGCTTGCGCAAGCGCCGGGCGGCCTCAATATGCGGCCCGCCACCCAAGGCGCAAGCCGCAAGCTCAAGAGAGGTCATATGTTCCGCGCCCTGTTCGCCAGATTAACAGGTCAGCCGAAGCGCGGTCAGGGCCTTTTCGGTCTGGCGGTCGAAGAGGCGCGGCAGACGCACTGGTTCGTCGACGGGGAGGTGCCCGACACGGTCAACGGGCGATTCGCGGTCCTCGCGACCATCGTCGCCCTGATCACGGTTCGGCTGGAGCGCAACGGCGAGGAAGGGCGGCAGGAGAGTGCCGCGCTAACCGAAAGGCTGGTCGAAACTCTGGATGCGGAGATTCGGGAGATGGGCTTGGGCGACCCCACGCTTGGCAAGCAGGTCCGCAAGTTGATTGGAGCGGTCGCCGGCCGCGTCGAGCGCTGGCGCTTGCTGGCCGCATCGGACGAATCCTGGACCGAAGAGGTCAAACGCAGCGTCTATGGCGATGAGGCGGCCCCCCCAACCGCAATTGCTCATACGGAGTCCGCATTGAGAGAATTGTGGCAGAGGCTCGACGAATTGAGCCTGCAAGAGCTGGCCGAAGGGCAGATGCAATGACTGACGATTTCGCGCACCGGCTGCCGCTGAACCAGATTCGAGACGGCGAGAGAATCGATCTTTCCGCTGACGAGGGCGAACGGAAGCTGATCGCCGATCGCCTTGACCTGCGCGCGCTGGACCGGCTGGAAGCGCACGCGACGCTGGATCGGAAAGGCGAGATGGTTCGCGCCCGCGGCCGCGTAAAGGCAATCCTCTGCCAGAGCTGTGTTGTAACCAACGAGCCGGTCGACGCCCATGTCGACGAGGCGTTCGACATCCATTTTCTGCCCGAGCCGAAAGTGGATTCGCCGGAGGAGGAAGTCGAGCTGGTCGAATCGGACTGCGACGTCGTCTTCCACGACGGATCGGCGATCGATCTTGGCAGCGCGATCGCGGACACCCTGGCGCTGGGTCTTGACCCTTATCCCCGCAGCGCGGGAGCTGAGGCGGTCCTCAAGGAAGCGGGCGTGCTTTCGGAAGCCGAGGCGGGACCGTTCGCGGCCCTCGCCAAGCTGAAGCGGAGCGAGTCCGACTAGGTCCTAGAACGGAACGTCGTCGTCGAGGTCGGTGTCGAACGCCGCCGGCTGCGGACGCTGCTGGCGCTGAGCGCCGCCACCCGAGCTGTAGCCGCCGCCGAAGTCCTCACCACCCGCAAAGTCGCGGCCACCGCCGCCACCTCCGCCGTCACGGCTATCGAGCAGGACCAGCTCGCCCCGGAAGCGCTGCAGGACGACCTCGGTCGTATATTTGTCGTTGCCCTGATTGTCGGTCCACTTGCGGGTCTGGATCTGGCCTTCGAGGTAAACCTTGGAGCCCTTGCGCAGATACGACTTTGCGACGCGGCCGAGGTTTTCGTTGAAGATGACGACCTGGTGCCACTCGGTCCGCTCCTGGCGGTTGCCGTCCTTGTCCTTCCAGTTCTCGGATGTGGCGACGCGCAGGTTCACCACCTCGCCGCCATTGTTCAATGAACGGGCCTCCGGATCCGCGCCGAGATTGCCGACCAGGATCACCTTGTTCACGCCCGCCATGTCACTCTCCTTCGTGCTTGAGGCGCAGCTATAAACCGAGCGCCACCGCCGTCCAGTAGGTTGCGCCCGCCGCCACATAGGCGAGGACAAAAAGATATCCGACCATGAACAGTGGCCATTTCCAGCCGTTCGTTTCCCGCCGTGTCACGGCGATCGTCGAGATGCATTGCGGCGCGAACACGAACCAGGCGAGGAAGGCCAAGGCAGTTGGCAACGTCCACCGACCGGACAGCCGCTGCTCTAGAGTCTGGAGGCCCTGCTCGTCCTCGGCATCGAGAGAGTAGACGGTGCCGATGGCGGCGACCGCCACTTCGCGCGCGGCCATGGCCGGGAGCAGGGCCAGGCTGATATCCTTGTTGAACCCGATCGGTGCGACGATCGTGTGAATGCCGTCGGCGATGTGGCCTGCGATCGATACGTCCGATTGTTTTTCGCCCGGACCCGCCTGAGGAAAGCTGGCAAGCGCCCACAATATGATCGTCGTCGCCAGGATGATCGTTCCGGCGCGCTTGAGGAAGATCGCGGTGCGCTGCCACAGCCCGATGGCGACGTCGGCCAAACGGGGCACCTGATATTTCGGAAGCTCCATCATGAACTGGCCGCCGCCGCCTTTCACCACGGTCCGGCGCAGGACCAGCGCCGCCAGCAAGGCTCCCGCGATGCCGGCGACATAAAGGCCGAATAGCACCAGTCCCTGCACTCCGATGCCCGGCCCGACCGAAGCTGGGGGAATGAAAGCAGCGATGATCAACGTGTAGACCGGCAACCGCGCCGAACAGGTCATCAGTGGAGCCACCAATATGGTTGTCAGCCGGTCCTTCGGGTCATCGATGGTTCGCGTCGCCATGATGCCCGGCACCGCACAGGCGAAGCTCGACAACAAGGGAATGAAGGCCCGGCCCGACAGTCCCGCGCTGCTCATTAGCCGATCCATGATGAAGGCGGCCCGTACCATGTAGCCGGTCGATTCGAGCACCAGGATGAAGGCGAACAGGATCAGGATCTGCGGCAGGAAGACGATGACGGCGCCGACGCCGGCGAATACGCCGTCGATGATCAGCGACCGCAGGGGACCGTCGGGCAACGCATCGCCGATCCAATTTCCCACCGCGAGAGTCGCCGCCTCAAGCGCGTCGGCGGGCACAGTCGCCCAGGTGAAGACCGCCTGAAACATCAGGAACAGGATGGCGGCGAGGATGACGGGGCCGGCAACGGGATGTAGCAATATGCTGTCCAACCGGTGGGTCCAGCGACGGACCGGGCTTTCGCTGATCACCGACGCTGTGGCGATGTCGCGGGCGCGGCGCTGCAGAAGGATCAATTCCGTCGGCACACGCTCGGTTATGGGGCAGCTTGGGGCGGACAGCAGATCGTCGAGCGCCGTCTGCAGCTCCGCGATGCCGCGCTTCCGCACCGCGACGGTCTCGATGACCGGAACGCCAAGCTCGGCCTCGAGCCGCTTGGCATCGAGCTCGAGCCCGTCGCGCTTGGCGAGGTCGATCATGTTCAAAGCGACGATCGTCGGCAGGCCTAGTTCGATCAGCTGGAGAGCGAAGCGGAGGTGGTTGTCGAGGTTCGACGCATCGACGACGATGACCAGCGCGTCGGGCTGCCGCTCGCCCTTCTGCTTGCCGAGAAGCACGTCGCGGGTGACCGCCTCATCGGGGCTAGCGGGATCGAGACTGTAGGCACCCGGCAGATCGACAAGCTCGATCGGACGGCCGTCCGCCAGGGTCAGCCGGCCCGAGTGGCGCTCGACGGTGACACCCGGGTAATTGCCGACCTTCTGCCGCGCTCCGGTCAGCGCATTGAACAAGGCGCTCTTGCCGGCATTAGGGCTGCCGGCGACCGCCACCAGCGGAAGGGGATTCATCGCGCCTCTATGCGACTGGAAGGACGCGCACGGCGCGGGCGTGACTACGGCGAATGGCGACGGTCATCCGGCCAACGCGAATGGCAAGTGGGTCGCGGCCGAACGGGCCAAGATGAAGGGGCTCGACGGTAACCCCTTCGTCGAACCCGAAATGGCGCAGTCTCGCCGCTTCGCCGTCCTCCAGCGTATCCCAGTCGATCGAGGCGATCGACGCACGCAAGCCGATCTGCAGTTGATCGAGCGAGATCGACTCCGGTTGGAAGGGCGCGTTCATGTTGCGACTGATTATCAATAACGACGCGAGAACGCTATAGGTGAGATTACTTACAGCCTCAGCGAGCGGGATATCGAAGGCGTCCGAGGAAACGACTGACGCTGAAATGCTCCTGACCACGCCACTGCGCCTTGAACTTCTCGAACTGCATGACGTCGTCGATGCGGCGGTCGAGGAAAGCGGCGGTCTCGGCCCAGCCCTCTGTCTGATCGTCCAGCCAGACCAGCAGAGTCGACGCGTACACCCCGCCAAGCGTCAGCCGCTTGGTGTAATGGTTGAAGTCGGTGCTGGTGTCACCCGCGATCCGCCACATCACATCCGCCGTCCGCCAGCCCGCCTTCATCCCGGTCGGAACGTTCTGCGGCATGGCAAGGATCGAGAGCGCGCGGCGGACGGCCTCGCGTGCCGGAGCCATGATTTCCAGCCGCTTCCAAACGAGCGCGCGAATCTTTTCGCGAATCTTAAAACCTTCGATCCGCTCGGGCGTGAACCAGGCCTCCAGCGCGTGATCGACCGCGCGAATGTACAGGTCGATCTTGCCTGCCTGATCCTTTGGAACGGCGAGGCGCGCCTGGTTGCGGTCGACGCCGGCTTGATCCGCGGCGGCATCGACGGACGCCTGCGTCCAGCCATCGAAGACCGCATTTTCGCCGATGGCGAGCGCGAGCCGGTCGCGAATTTCCTGCAGCGGACTCGGTTGTTCGTCCATGACGGCTCAACTCGCCCCTGCGGCGCCCGGTTGCAAGCCCCGCTGCGGAAGCCGGACGAGTACAAGCGCCGCGGCGATGGCGGCGGCGCCGAGCCAATCGAGCGCCTGCAGCCGTTCGCCATAGGCCACCCAGCCGATCAGCGCCGAGATGGCGGGCTGGGTCAGCAGCACGAGGCCGACCACCAGCGGAGGCAATGCACCGATCGCATAGACGAGCAGCCCCTGCCCGATGACCTGGCTGCTGATCGCGAGGACGAAAACGAACGTCCAGTTTTGCGGAATGATCTGTTCACCGAACAGCAGGGCGACGGGCAGCAGCATGACGGCCCCAATGGCGCTAGAAAGGAACAACAGCGGCAGCGGAGCCAGCCTCGCGCGCGCGCGCTCAACGGCGATCAGATAGCCCGCGTAGAGAAGGCCGGCCGCCAGGGCGAGCAGGTCGCCGTGCAAGTTGCGGAGGGATAGCTCGGCGCTGTTGCCCATAAGCAGTGCGGACCCGAGTGCGGCTAGCGCCAGTGCAGAGGCCTGAAGCGGCGAAGGCCAGCTGCGAACAAGCCAAAGTCCCCACGCCGCGAATGCGAAGCTCGCCGTATTTCCGAAGAGCGTCGCGTTCGCGAGCTTCGTCATGTGAATGCCCGTGTGCCAGGCAGCGAGGTCCGCCGCGAAAAAGAAGGCGGCAAAGGCAATCATGATGCCGAGCACCCGCCCGGGCCAGTGCACCGGCTGTCCAGCGACACGGGCGATCACGAACAAAAACGGCAGCGCCAGTGCCAGCCGCCAGAATCCCGCCGCGACTGGCCCGACCTCCGAAAGCCGCACCAACCATGGGCCCAATGCAAGCGCGCTGCTTCCGGCCAAGAGCGCGGCAAACGCGTAGGGATGGTGCTTGGGAGACGTCACGGGCGCCGATTAGGAGGTTCGCGCCTATCGCGGAACCCCGCACATCGAATCGACCTCATAAGCCAGTCTTATGAGTTACGGGTCCGATTTGAATTGAAACATCAGCTTCTGCGACCGATTTTCGCCCCTAATGTCGGGCATCCGGCACTGAAAGGATAGAAATGCCAACTCTCTTCGATCCGATCGAGCTCGGCGCGCTGAAGCTTGCCAATAGAATCGCGATGGCTCCACTGACTCGCGCCCGTTCAAATCGCGAGGGCGTGCCGACTGCTCTCATGGCCGAATATTATGCCCAGCGGGCGAGCGCTGGCCTGATAATCTCCGAGGCCACCGGAATCAGCCGGGAGGGCCTTGGTTGGCCCAACGCGCCAGGCCTGTGGAATGACGCGCAAGTCGCAGGCTGGCGGATCGTCACCGATGCGGTCCATCGCGCGGGCGGCCGGATCGTGGCGCAGCTCTGGCACATGGGCCGGCTCGTCCATCCGGATTTGGGTGGTGGACAGCCAGTCAGCTCGTCCGCAATCACGGCGCCCGACTTCGCGCACACCTACCAGGGCAAGAAGCCATACGTCGAACCTCGCTCGGCGACCCATGCGGATATTCGTCGAATAGTTGGCGACTATGCGACGGCGGCACGCAACGCGCTCGCGGCCGGATTCAACGGAATCCAGATCCACGGCGCGAACGGCTATCTTGTCGACCAATTCCTGCGTGACGGGGCTAACATCCGAACCGACGGATATGGCGGTCCGATCGAAAATCGGCTGCGCCTCGTCACCGAAGTGCTCGAAGCCGTGGGCGGCGCCATCGGCATGGATCGTGTCGGCATCCGTTTCTCGCCGAACATCTATTCGCAAGGCGTCGAGGATTCCGATCCCTTATCCTTGTTCACGGCACTCGCGGTGCGCCTCGAAGAACTGAAAGTGCCGTGGATCGAGCTTCGCGAAGCCCATCAGCCGACGTCTGCGGGCGCAATCCCGACCGCCCCGGTCAGTCCAGCGATGCGTAAAATTTATCCCGGGAAGATCCTGCTCAACAGCGACTATGACGGCCCGAGCGCCGCCGAGCGCATGGCGGAAGGCATCGCCGACGGCATCAGTTTCGGTCGTCCGTTCATCTCGAACCCGGACTTGGTGCATCGTCTTGCAGTGGGGGCCCGGCTCGCTCCCGGAGATACCGATAGCTTCTATGCAGGCGGTCCCGCCGGATACGTCGACTATCCTTCGCTCGCAGAAGCGAAAGCGGCCTAACGTCCGTACTTCTCGCGAAGCTCAAACAAGGCGAGGGCCGCCTGCGCGGCGTTGCCGCCCTTGTCGAGTTGGGCCGGGTCGGCGCGGACGATTGCTTGCTCCTCATTCTCGACGGTGAGAATGCCGTTGCCGATGGCGAATCCGTCGAGGGTGAGGTCCATCAGCGCCCGGGCGCTTTCCTCGGATACGACTTCGAAATGATAGGTCTCCCCGCGGATGACGACACCGAGGGCGACGAATGCGCAGAAGCGGCCGCTCTTAGCTGCAAGAGCAATGGCGGCCGGCAACTCGAGTGCGCCTGGAACCGTGATCGTCTCGTGCTTGTGCCCCGCCGCCTCGATTGCCGCCCGCGCACCAGCCAAAAGCATGTCGTTGAGATGCGGGTAAAAGCGCGCTTCCACCAGCAAGACCGTCGCCATGGCGTCAGTTGCCCCACTCGATCGGGCGCTCTTCCACGATCTCCAGGCCGTAGCCTGAAAGTGCGACCGGCGAATGATGCGTGTTCGTCAGCAGGATCATCTCGTGAATGCCGAGCGCGGAAAGGATCTGCGCACCGATGCCATAGCTGCGAAACTCGGCCCCGCCTTCCGGCAACTTCCCCGAGCGCAGGTCGGCGGACCGCGACAGCGACCCGGCCGCCGCCGCATGCAAGGCGACGATGACGCCGGAGCCTTCGGCCTCGATCATACGCATCGAACTTTGCAACAGTCCCGACCGCGCGCCTGCCTCCCCGAGCACGTCCGCGAACAGATCGAGGCTGTGCATGCGCACCAGCACTGGCCGCGTCACATCGAGAGCGCCGTGAACGAGCGCCAATTGCTCCTCTCCGGAGGACTTGTCGCGAAAGACCTGTGCCTGCCATTCGACGCCGCTATTCGCTTTGAATGCCGTCGAAGCCGCGCGCTCGACCATGTGGTCCTTCTTGAGCCGGTACGCAATCAGGTCGCGAATGGTGCCGATCTTGAGACCATGCGTCCGCGCAAAATCCATGAGGTCGTCGAGGCGGGCCATGCTGCCGTCGTCGCGCATGATCTCGCAGATGACGGCGCTGGGGTTGAGGCCGGCGAGGCGGGCGATGTCGACGCCTGCTTCCGTATGCCCGGCGCGAACGAGGCTGCCGCCCGGACGCGCTATGAGCGGGAAGACGTGGCCGGGCGAAACCAGCGCATCGGGCCCGTGCGTCGCGTCGATCGCGACCGCGATGGTCCGGGCACGGTCGGCGGCGCTAATTCCAGTCGAAATTCCTTCCCTGGCCTCAATCGAAACGGTGAAGGCAGTCTCGTTGCGGCTGCGATTGTTGTTGACCATTGGCTGTAGGCCGAGCGTCTCCGCACGATCCTTGGTGAGGGCGAGGCAAATAAGGCCGCGTCCGTGCCGGGCCATGAAGTTGATCGCGTCAGGCGTCGCCATCTGGCCCGGTATGACGAGATCGCCTTCATTCTCCCGGTCGTCGTCGTCGACCAGGATGAACATGCGTCCGTTCCGCGCCTCATCGATAATCGCCTCGGTGCCGACCAGCACTTCGGTATTGCCGCGCTGGAGGAGCTTCTCGAGACGGACTAGCGTGTCCGCCGTCGGATTCCATTCGGCAGACCCCAGCTTGCGCAAGGAATTGGGATGGAGGCCTGCAGCGCGAGCCAGGGCGGCGCGGCTGACCTCGCCGGTTTCGATAATGGCGTTCAGCCGATCCATGAGAGTCGTGCTCATTTCGCGGACATATCACACTACAGTGTGATGAAAAGAAGAAACAAAGATGTTCCTACTGTGCGCGAGTGGCCAGCATGCGGTCGATATACCGCGCGATCACGTCGACCTCGACATTGACTTGTTGGCCTTGGGTCAGCTTGCCCAAGGTCGTCTCGCCTGCCGTGTGCGGGATGATGTTCACCGAGAAATGTGTGCCGTCATCTGCGTCGCGAACATCGTTTATGGTCAGTGAGACACCGTCGAGGCAGATCGAGCCTTTCTGTGCGATTGCAGACGCCATCGACCGGTCAACACGGATGCCGATGCGCGTGGAATCGCCTTCGCCGTCAACACGGACGACCTCGCCGATCCCGTCGACGTGGCCGGTGACGATGTGCCCGCCGAGTTCGTCGCCCATGCGCAGTGGACGCTCAAGGTTCAGACGGGCGCCTTCGCGCCACATGTCTCCGGCGGCCCGCGACACGGTTTCAGCGGAAACATCGACCGCGAACCAGTTTCCGCCCTTGTCCACGACGGTGAGGCAGACTCCGGAACAGGCGATGGACGCTCCCATATCGACGGTCGAGAGGTCATAGGCCGTCTTCACGCGCAGCCGGAGGTCGCCCCGCTGCTCAGCGCTGACGACTTCGCCGACGTCCGTTACGATCCCCGTGAACATGTCCGCCGCTTAGGCCTCGCGTATCCGCTCGTAAACTTCGAGCCTGTCGATGCCGAGCGAACGCCCATCGCTGATCCGCCAGCGTCCGTGCGCGTCGGCAATCGCGTCAAGGCCGACATAGCCGAACGAGGACTTGCCTTCGCCGACGATGATCGGTGCGCGGTAGATGATGATCCGGTCGACCAGGTCGGCGGTCAGAAAGGCAGTCGCAGTCGCAGACCCGCCCTCGACAAGCAAATCGTTGACGTCATGAAGTCGATAGACATCCTGCGGATTTGCAAGGATTTCCCATCCGTCCACCGCCTCGCCGCGAGTCAGCAAAGCACGTCGGGGCGACCAGTCCTCAAGGCCCGGTAAGCGCACGTCGAGGCGCGGCGCGTCGGCCAAATACGTTCCCCGCCCGACTAGGATCATGTCGGACTGCGCCCGCTCGAGGTGTACATGCTTGCGCGCATCCTCGCCGGTGATCCATTTGCTCTCCCCGGAGGGCAAGGCGATCTTCCCGTCGATCGACAGTGCGAGCTTCAGCGTGATGCGCGGCCGACCGAGCTTCTGCCGGGTCAGCCAGCCGGCGAGCGATTCGGCGGCGGCCTTCCGGCCAACGCCGAGCTTTACGTCGATTCCCGCATCGCGAAGACGCTGGAGACCCTTGCCCGCCGTCCGGGGGTCGGGATCTTTCAGCGCCACAACCACCCTCGCGGGCTTCGCCTTGAGCAAAAGATCCGTGCAGGCCGGGCCACGCTCGCTGACGTGGGCACAAGGCTCGAGCGTGACATAGACGGTCGCGCCCCTCGCCTTGGCGCCAGCCTGTTCCAACGCGACGGCTTCCGCATGCGGGCGCCCGCCGGCAGCAGTCGCCCCCCTTCCGACGATGTCGCCTTTTGACGAGACGATCACGCAGCCTACATTAGGATTGGGCGCACTCCGCCCGCGCGCAACCGCGCCGAGCCGCACCGCTTCAGCCATGAAGCGCGCGTCTGAGCTCACATTCCGAGCTGTTTTTCCAGCTTCTGGAATTGCTTTTGCTTCTCTTTGGCGGCCGCATCGCGCTTGGCCTGGTCGATTTTCTGCTGGGCAACGATCTCCGCATCGCTGCGATCGGCCTTCCAGTTCTCCGGATAGACGATCGTCGCCGGCGGGGCGGTGTTGATCTTCGAATCGACCAGGAACTCGATGACTATAATTGTCGTCACCAGGACGGCCAGGAGCCCTGCAATGACCTTCTCACGACTCCGCTGGCGCATGAACGCGCGCAGATCGGCGAATGCCGCGCGTGGGCCAACGGGACGTGGGAGCCATGACATTCTGCAAATGTAGGCGTTGCATGCGGCTCGGGCCAGACCCCGGGGGCACGCCATACCTCGTTCGGGCCGCTGGAAAGATTGTTTCGGATCCGTGCCCACTTTGGTAGATTGTTGCCGGATTGGGCCTCCGCTCGACAGGATCATCGCTTTTTGCTGCGGACCTATTGCGCTCTTTGCTCCGCAGGTGGGAGGAACCGCTGTCCGGATTTCGAGAGTGACGTCACGGATTGAGAAGGGCTTCTCAGTCGATTTCGCTCTCGGCCGGCAAGACTCCCTTCGGCCCCGGCAGCAATGCCGGGGCCAATCCGGTTAACAGGGAGTGGGGGACC
>Ga0307413_10000500_pt1 | contig 12925 bp, 12 predicted proteins | sample DK1Ometagenome_3_FD_203714 | JGI IMG/M metagenome (GOLD analysis project Ga0307413, IMG submission 203714) | Maize rhizosphere microbial communities from greenhouse at UC Davis, California, United States - DK15-O-2 | ecosystem: Host-associated > Plants > Roots > Rhizosphere > Soil | place: USA... | reverse complement strand
AGAAGCTCAAGGGCCACCCGCTCTTCGCGCACGTCACGCTGACCCGTTCGGAGCGTTCGCCGATCGCGGCACTGGTCACCGAGATGCTGGAGGACCATCCGCATTAGACGCCAGAACGGCCGCGGGCCCTGGACCGGGATCCGCGGCCGTCCTGTTCGACCGTCCGATGTGGCGGATCGTGCGCTGGGCCCTGTCCCGAAGTCCCTGTCCCGAGGTCCCTGTCCCGAAGTCCCTGTCCCGAGGTCCCTGTCCGTGACAGCCGCGCCACCGGCGACCACCTCGGTCACGACTCTCGTCGAACGCGACCTCGAGACACGCCCTAGTCGATCGCGCGGCGGAGGAACCCGCGGATGCCGATCGCGCCGAACAACACGATCGACACCAGGATCACCACCAGGTTGATCCACATCGGGATGTGCGGCACGGACGGCACCAGTTCGGCGCGCATCGCCTCGCTGACGTAGGTCAGCGGGTTCAGCGCGCAGACCACCTGGAACCACCGCACGTGCTCGAGGCCCATCCACGGGAACTGGGTCGACCCGGTGAACATCAGCGGCATCATGATCACCGCGAACAGGATGTTGATCCGCCGCGGTGTCACCAGGGTGCCGATGGTCATCCCGATCGTGGCACCGACCAGCGAACCCAGGATCACGATCACGATCACCGGAATCCAGGCCGACGCCGGCCACGACACATTGTCCAGGATCAGGAAGCCGATCGGCACCATCACCAGCGCGGCGATCACGCCGCGGAACGCGCCGAAGATCATCTTCTCGACGGCGACCAGGTGGATCGGCATCGGCGCGAGCAGCCGGTCCTCGATCTCCCTGGTCCACGAGAAGTCCATGATCAGCGGCATCGTGGTGTTCTGCAGCGCGCCGAGGAAGCCGTTCAGCGCGACCACGCCGGGCAACAGGATCGCCGCGTAGTCCTCGCCGACGTAGCCCATGCTGGTGAGGACCTTGCCGAAGATGAACAGCGTGAAGAACGGCTGGACGAGCACCTGGGCGAGGAACGGCACCAGCTCGCGGCCGGTGACGAAGACGTCGCGCCACAGCACGGCGTTGAACGTGCGCAACGCGGTCGCCGGGGATGTCATCGCAGCTCCCGTCCGGTCAGGTGGATGAAGACGTCCTCGAGGCTCGGCGTGCCGATGGACAGGCCGGACACCTCGGTGCCGATGTCGCCGAGCGTCTTGAGCACGAACGGCAGCACCACGGCCGGCTCGTCGGCGGTGTAGAGCCGGAACTGGCCGGTGGTGGCCGGTCCGGCCGACGCGGCGGCGGCCGCGATCCGGGCCGCGACCTCGGGCGGCACGGCACCGCCGCCCATGCCGGGCGGCATGCCCGCCGGCATCCCGCCGGGCGGGCCGGTCGGCCCCTGCGCGATCCGCTCCACCCGCTCCACGCCGGACAGCTCGGCCAGCGCCGCCTCGACCCTCTCCGGGTCCTGGCCGGCGAGGCCCACCGTCACCGACAGCGTGGTGCTGCCGGGCAGGCCCCTGGTCAGCGCGGCCGGGGTGTCCAGCGCCAGCAGGCTGCCGTGGTCGACGATGCCGACACGGTCGGAGAGCTTGGCGGCCTCGTCCATGTCGTGCGTGGTCAGCACGACGGTGACCCCGTCGGCCTTGAGGTCGCGGATGCGGTCGTGCACGAACAACCGGGCCTGCGGGTCGAGGCCGGTGGACGGCTCGTCGAGGAACATCACCTTCGGCCGGTGCATCAGCGAGCGGGCGATCATCACCCGCTGCGCCTGGCCGCCGGAGACCATCTCGATCTTCTCGCCGGCCCGGTCGGTGAGGCCCATCCGCTCCAGGATGTCGTCGGCGAGCCTGGTCCGCTCGGCTCGGCCCACCCCGTGGTACGCGGCATGGAACAGCAGATTCTGCCGGATCGACAGCGAGCGGTCCAGGTTGTTGCGCTGCGGCACGACGCCGAGCAGTTGCCTGGCCCTGGTCGGCTGGCCGATCACGTCGACGCCGCACACGGTGGCGCGGCCCGAGGTGGGCAGCACCCGGGTGGTCAGCACCCCGACGGTGGTGGTCTTGCCGGCCCCGTTCGGGCCGAGCAGGCCGAAGATCTCGCCCTCGGACACCGTGAAGCTCAGCTCGTTGACCGCTGGTTTGGGATTCTTCCTGTATCTCTTGACGAGATTGTCGAGTTCGACTGCGTGCACGATCGCAGGCTATTGGTTGAGTCAACCGAGAAGTCACCAGCCACTGGGCAGCGGCCGTCCCTCGGCGAACCCGGCGGGCGACTGCACGCCCAGCACCGCGCGGTCGTGGAACGTCGCGAGGTCCGGTGCGCCGGCGTAGGTGCAGGCCGAGCGCACACCGGAGCAGATCGCGTCCAGCAGGTCCTCCACGCTCGGCGCGGCCGGGTCCAACCGCATCCGGGAGCTGGAGATGCCTTCCTCGAACAACGCCTTTCGGGCTCGGTCGTAACCGCTCTCGGACCGGGTCCGGGCGCCGACCGCGCGTTTCGACGCCATACCGAACGATTCCTTGTAGACCGCGCCGGACGCGTCGGTCAGCAGGTCGCCCGGCGACTCGTAGGTGCCGGCGAACCACGACCCGATCATCACCGAGGAGGCGCCCGCGGCGAGCGCCAGCGCCACGTCGCGGGGGTGCCGCACCCCGCCGTCGGCCCACACGTGCCGGCCGAGCCGGTGCGCCTGTGCCGCGCACTCGGCGACCGCGGAGAACTGCGGGCGGCCCACCCCGGTCATCATCCGGGTCGTGCACATCGCGCCGGGGCCGACGCCGACCTTGACCACGTCCGCGCCCGCCTCGACCAGGTCGCGCACGCCCTCGGCGGTGACCACGTTGCCGGCGACGATCGGCACGCCGGGGTGGGCGGCGCGTGGTCCGCGGATCGCGTGCAGCGCGGCGACCATCTTCTGCTGGTGGCCGTGCGCGGTGTCCACCACCAGCACGTCCACCTCGGCGTCGAGCAGCGCCGCGGCCTTCGCGGCCACGTCGCCGTTGACGCCCACCGCGGCGGCGACCCGCAGGCGGCCGCCGCCGTCGAGGGCGGGGGTGTAGAGGCCGGCACGCAGCGCCCCGCGCTCGGTGAGCACGCCGGCCAGGCGGCCGTCCGCGTCGACGCCGAGCGCGACCGCGGCTGTGCTGCCGTGCAGCGCCTCGAACACGGTACGGGCGTCGGTGTCGACGGAGAGGATCAGCGGGCCGTTCTCGGCGACGTCGCCGACCCGGGCGAACCGGTCCACCCCTCGGCAGGCCGCCTCGGTCACCGTCCCGACCGGACGTCCGTCCGCGTCGACGATCACCACCGCGCCGTGGCCGCGCTTCGGCAGCAGGTTCACCGCGTCGGCGACCGCCGCCTGCTCGGTGAGGACGAGCGGGGTGTCCCACACCGGGTGCCGCGTCTTGATCCAGGCAACGATGTCGGCGACCGCGGCCGGGTCGACGTCCTGCGGCAGCACCACGACCCCGCCGCGCCGGGCCACGGTCTCGGCCATCCGCCGCCCGGCGACCGCGGTCATGTTGGCGACCACGACGGGGATCGTCGCGCCGCTGCCGTCCGATGTAGACAGGTCGACGTCGAATCTGGACTCGACCGCGGAGCGGCCGGGCATCAGGAAGACGTCGTCGTAGGTGAGGTCGTGGGCGGGCCCGGCCTGCTGGTGGAAACGCACGTGGTGACCCTACGGGCGGCCCGGAACGCACAACTCGCGGCCCGGAACGCGGCCTCGCGGGGTCTGTCAGTCCGCCTTCATGCGCAGCGCGCGGACCGTGTCGATGGTGTCGGCCTCGGCGGCGGTCCTGTCGGGGCGGTAGCGGACCACGCGCGCGAAGCGCAGCGCCACCCCGCCCGGGTAGCGGGTGCTCGCCTGCACTCCGTCCAGCGCGATCTCCACCACCAGCTCCGGCCGCAGGTACACCGCCCAGTCGTCGCGGCGCTCCTCGTGCCGCGGGAACTCGGCCGTCTGCCAGGCGAGCAGCTCGTCGGTCATGCCCTTGAACGTCTTGCCCACCATGATCGGCGGCCCGCCGTCCGGGTCGCGCGCGCCGAGGTGCAGATTGGACAGATAGCCGGTGCGGCGGCCGTGGCCCCACTCGGCGCCGAGCACCACCAGGTCCACCGTGTGCACCGGCTTGACCTTCTGCCACGCCTTGCCGCGCCGGCCGGCCGCGTACACCGAGTCGATCGCCTTCACCACCACGCCCTCGTGTCCGGCGTCGAGCGCGTCGTCGAGCACCCGGTGCGCCTCGGCCGGGTCCTCGGTCACCACGCCGGGCATCACATGGCCCGGCGCCGCGGTGTGCAGCGCCCGGTTGCGCCGCGCCAGCGGCGCGTCGATCAGGTCGACGCCGTCCAGGTGCAGACAGTCGAAGAAGTACGGCCGCAGCAGGTTCGCGGCCACCTGCTCGTCCAGCGTGGCGCCGAAGCGCGACATCGTCTCCTGGAACGGCCGGGGCCTGCCGTCGTCGGTCAGCGCCAGCGTCTCGCCGTCCAGCACCACCGACTCGCACGGCAGGGCGCGTACCAGCTCGACCAGCTCCGGCACGCTCTCGGTGATGTCGCGCAGCGTCCTGGTGTAGACGCCGACCTCCTGCCCGGCGCGGTGCACCTGGATCCGCGCACCGTCCAGTTTGTACTCGACGAGGCAGGAACCCAGCTGTGACAGCGCATCTCCCACCGACTCGGCGGGGGAGGCGAGCATCGGCCGGACCGGTCGGCCGACCCGCAGCGTGACCGCGTCCAACGCCTCGGCGCCGCCGGCCATGGCCTCGGCGGCGGTCTCGGCCAGCCGGCCGGACAGCATGAACGCGCGCCGCACCCGGTCCGCGGCCACCCCGGACGCCGTCGCGATGGCGTCCAGCATCACGCCCTCCAGCGCGCCCTGCCGCAGCTCCCCGGTCATCAGCCGGACCAGGAACCGCCGTTCGTCGTCGGTGGCGGCGCCGAACAGCGCGCCGAGTACCTCGGCCCGCCTGCGCACCGAGCCGGCACCGCTGGTGGCGGCCAGCTCGTCCAGCGCCGCGTCCACGTCGAGCACGGTCAACGACGGCACCGGCCGACCGGTGGCCGGCGCGGTCCGATCGGCGGCCACCGCCGCGAGCGTGCGCCAGCCGGTGCCGAGCCGGCCCTGCGTCGGCGCGCCGGACAGGTAGGCCACCAGCACTCCGGTCTCGCGCGGCGACTCCGCCCGCCGGATCAACGCGGCCAGCGACGCGACCTTGGCCAGCCTGGACCTGGTCGAGCCCACCTCGGCGGAGGTGGTCACCACATCAGCGAACAACACCCGCCCATGGTGCCCGCACCGGCCGACAACCGCCGATCAGCGGCCGCCGCGGGCCATCCGCAGCACGTCCAACGCCTCGTCCAGCTGCTCGGTGGTGATCCGGCCGGCCGCCACGTGGCCGCGCTCCAGCACCACCTCGCGGATGGTGCGCCGCTCGGCCAGCGCCTGCTTGGCGATGCTCGCCGCCTCCTCGTAGCCGAGGTGCAGGTTCAGCGGGGTGACGATCGCCGGCGAGGACTCCGCGTGCTCGCGCAGCCGGTCGACGTCCGGCTCGGCGCCGGCGATCACCCGGTCCGCGAGCAGCCGCGCCACCGCGGCGAGCAGCCGGGCCGACTCCAGCAGGTTGCGCGCGATCACCGGCAGCATGACGTTGAGCTGGAAGTTGCCCTGGGTACCTGCGAACGCCACGGTCGCGTCGTTGCCGACCACCTGCGCCACCACCATCATGGTCGCCTCGCAGATGACCGGGTTGACCTTGCCCGGCATGATCGACGAACCCGGCTGCAGGTCCGGCAGCGCCAGCTCGGCCAGGCCGGTCCGCGGTCCGGAACCGAGCCAGCGCAGGTCGTTGGCGATCTTGAACAGCGACACCGCGACCGTGCGCAGCGCGCCGGACGCCTCCACCGCGGAGTCCTGCGCGGCCTGCGCCTCGAAGTGGTCGCGCGCCTCGCTCACCGGCAGCCCGGTCAGCTTCGCGAGCTCGGCCGCCACCGCCGCGCCGAAGCCGTCCGGCGCGTTCAGACCGCTGCCCACGGCGGTGCCGCCGATCGCCAGCTCACCCAGCCGCGGCAGGCAGGCGGTGAGCCGCTCGATGCCGAACGACACCTGCGACGCCCATGCGCCGGCCTGCTGGCCGAGCGTCACCGGCACCGCGTCCATCAGGTGCGTCCGGCCGGCCGCGACCACGTCCGCCCACTCGGTCGCCCTGGACTCCAGCGTGGCCGCCAGGTGCTCCAACGCGGGCACCACGTCGCGCACCACGGCCTCGGTCGCGGCCAGGTGCAGCGCGGTCGGGAAGGTGTCGTTGGACGACTGCGAGGCGTTGACGTGGTCGTTGGGGTGCACCGACACCTCGCCGCCGGAACCGGTGTCGGCCAGGCGGCGGGTGGCCAGGGTGGCGATCACCTCGTTGGCGTTCATGTTGGACGAGGTGCCGGACCCGGTCTGGAACACGTCGATCGGGAACGCGTCGTCGTGCGCGCCGTCCGCGACCTCGGCCGCGGCCGCGGCGATCGCCTCAGCGACCTGCGCCGGCAGCACGCCGAGTCGGCCGTTCACCCGCGCGGCGGCCGCCTTGAGCAGTCCGAGTGCCCGGATCTGCGACCGTTCCAGGCCGCGTCCGGAGATGGGGAAGTTGTCCACCGCGCGCTGGGTCTGGGCCCGCCACAGCGCGTCGGCCGGCACCCGGACCTCGCCCATCGTGTCGTGCTCGACGCGGAACCCGCGGTCGTCATGCTCGGCCATTCCTCAAGTCTGGCCCGGAATCCACAACGGGGCACGGTGGCGGTTCCCAGCCAGGCCGGCCCGGCATGCTCGGTCGCGGTGTTCACACCCGGATCACGAACAACCATCGACCGGAATCACCGGACCGGCCTAGAGTGATCGCGTGAACGAGGCCGAGGTCGATCTGCTCATCGTCGGTGCCGGGCCCACGGGCCTCTTCGCCGCGTACTACGCGGGGTTCCGCGAGCTGGAGACGGCGGTGGTCGACGCGCTGCCCGAACCGGGCGGGCAGGTCACGGCGATGTATCCCGAGAAGATGATCTTCGACGTGGCCGGTTTCCCGGCCGTGGTCGGTCGGGACCTGGTCACCGCCCTGGTCGAGCAGGCCGGGCAGTACAAGCCCACCTACCTGCTCGGCAGGCGGGCCCGTTCGCTGTCCGAAGTGGACGGACGGTTCGTGGTGGGCATGGAGGACGGCACCGCGGTCAACGCGCGCGCCGTGCTGATCACCGCCGGCATCGGCGAGTTCACCCCGCGGCCGCTACCGGCCGGCGACGGTTGGCTCGGCCGCGGCATGGTGCACTTCGTGCCGGTCCTCGAGGTGCACCGCGACCAGGACGTGGTGGTGGTCGGCGGGGGCGACTCGGCCTTCGACTGGGTACTCGCGCTGCACCCGGTCGCGCGCAGCGTCACCCTGGTGCACCGGCGGGCCAAGTTCCGCGCCGCGCCGTCGATCGTGCGTCAGGTCCAGGAGCTGGGCACCCGCATCATCACCGACGCCGAGGTCACCGCGCTGCGCGGCGGTCCGGACGAGGGCGACGGCCTCGCCGAGGTCGAGCTGATGGTCAAGGGGGCGGCCGGCCCCGAGGTGCTGCCGGCGCAGGCCGTGGTGGCCGCCCTCGGCTTCACCGCGGACCTCGGCCCGATCGAGTCGTGGGGTCTGGAGATCGACCACCGGGCGATCGCCGTGGACAGCACCATGCGCACCGCGCGCGAACGGATCTACGCGGCCGGCGACGTGGCCGCCTACCCCGGCAAGGTGAAGCTGATCGCCACCGGCTTCGGCGAGGCAGCCACGGCGGTGAACAACATCGCCGTGGCGCTCAACCCGGAGGCGCACCTGTTCCCCGGGCACTCGTCCGACGTCTAGTCCGACCGGAACGACCGGACACCACCGGCCTATGGCACGACCTGGACGATCTCGCCGACCGCGAGGTTGTTGTAGTACGTCTTCGCCGCCGAGGTCGACAGGTGGATGCAGCCGTGCGACTGCTGGGTCAGGCTGCCCGCGTGGAACGCGATGCCGCCGTTGAAGAACACCGAGTACGGCATCGGCGCGTTGTCGAACTCGCTGCTCAGGTGGTCGATGTCCTTCCAGCCCACCCGGAAGGTGCCCACCGGGGTGCGGTAACCCGGACGCCCGTGGGTGATCGGCACCGGGCCGAGGATGACCGTGCCCTTGCCGTTCAGCAGCCAGGACCTGTTCGCGGACAGGTCGATGCACGCGCTCACCGCGGGGTTGGTGCACGGCGTGCCGGCCACCGGGCCGGGCTTCGGCCGGGGCTTCGGCACGACGGTGGGCTTGGGCTTGGGCTTCGGTGGGGGCGCGCTGGTCACCGGCGGCGCGGGCGGTGCCGGCGGCGTGGTGGTGGTGCTCGGCGCCGCGGTGGTGCTCGGCGCCGGACTGGACGTCGTCGACATCGCCGTGCTGCTCGACGGACCGGTCACCGCGATCGGTGCCGCCGAGCCGGTTTCGGTCCCACAGCCGGTCAGACCGGCGGCGACCGCCGCCGCCGACACCGCCACGATCGCCGCGCGTACCCGCATCTCCACTCCTTGCCCCCAGACGAATGCTCTCCGTAGAGAGAGACGCTACAGGCGACCGTGAGGTTGCTCACCGTCACGGCAGTGGTGGAACCACGATCTCGTCGTCGCCGTAGCGGTCGAAGTCCACCGAGGCGTACTCGCGCAGCTTGGTGAGCCGGTGGAAACCGTCGATCATCCGCACCGTGCCGGACTTGGACCGCATCACGATGGACTGCGTGGTGCAGCCGCCGGAGCGGTAGCGCACGCCGCGCAGCAGGTCCCCGTCGGTCACCCCGGTCGCGCAGAAGAACACGTTGTCGCCGCGCACCAGGTCGTTCGTCTCCAGTACCAGGTCCAGGTCGTGACCCGCGGCGACCGCCTTCTCCCGCTCGGCGTCGTCCTTGGGCCACAGCTTCGCCTGGATCGCGCCGCCGATGCTCTTCAGCGCGCAGGCCGCGATGATGCCCTCCGGCGTGCCGCCGATGCCCACCAGCAGATCCACCCCGGTGTCCGGGCGGGCCGCCGAGATCGCGCCGGCCACGTCGCCGTCGGAGATGAGCTGGATCCGCGCGCCCGCGTCGCGGATGTCGCCGATCAACCGCTCGTGCCGCGGCCGGTCCAGCACGCACACCGTCACGTCGGACACGTCGATGGCCTTCGCCCTCGCCACCCGGCGGACGTTCTCGCGGATCGGCGCGGTGATGTCGATGACGTCGGCCGCCTCCGGGCCGACCGCGAGCTTCTCCATGTAGAACACCGCGGACGGGTCGAACATCGCGCCCCGCTCGGCCACCGCGAGCACCGCGAGCGCGTTCGGCATGCCCTTGGCCATCAGCGTGGTGCCGTCGATCGGGTCTACCGCGACGTCGCAGTCCGGGCCGGTGCCGTCACCGACCTCCTCGCCGTTGAACAGCATCGGCGCCTCGTCCTTCTCGCCCTCCCCGATGACCACCACCCCGCGCATCGACACGGTGCCGATCAGCATCCGCATCGCGTCGACCGCAGCCTGGTCGCCGCCGTTCTTATCGCCGCGGCCGACCCAGCGGCCGGCCGCCATCGCGGCGGCCTCGGTGACCCGCACCAGCTCCATGGCCAGGTTGCGGTCCGGGGCCTCGCGCCGTCTTGTCTGGGTCGAGGTGCTCACAGGTTGCCTCCCGGTGGTCGACGGCTGATGGCACGATCCTCCCAGATGAGGACGTGTCAGGATGTCCGCGTGGCACAGCCAGCGAAGTCGCGCCTCGCGCAGGGACCCCGGGACATGCTGATCTCCCTGCTGGTACTGACCGCGATCGTCGGCGCGGTGCTGGGCGTCACGCGGGCGTGCACGTTCAGCCCGGGTGGGCCGACGGTCGACCCGAACTCGGCGCCGACCGTGGACGCGGCAGCCGAGCTGCGCGCCGCCGCGCGGGCGGTGGACTTCGAACTGCGCGAGCCGGCGCTGCCGTCCGGGTGGCGGGCCAACTCGTCCGGCAGCGGCCAGGCGGGTGCCCCGGTCACCGTGCGGATCGGCCTGCTCACCCCGGCCGGGACCTTCCTGCAGGTCAGCCAGTCGGATGCGGCCGCGGACGAGTTGGTCGCCGCGGAGACCGGCGAGCGTGCCGCGGCCACCGGCACGACCGACGCGGGCGGCGCGACGTGGACGACCTATCCGGGTCGACGCGGCGAGGCGGTCTGGGTGGCGGCCCTCGGCGGCACCACCACGCTGCTCACCGGGACCGCGGGCGAGATGGAGTTCGCGCAGCTCGCGGCGGCCGTGGTGGCTGCCCCGGTGCTGCCCCGACAGACCCGCTGAGGTCCGGTCCCCGCTGTCGGCCCGCCCGACCGGCTCAGGGTCGGTCGTCGCTGTCGGCGGCCGCGGCCAGTGCCGACTCGACCCGTTCGCGGGCGCCGGCCAGATGCCGCTCGCACAGCCGCGCCAGGTGCTCGCCGCGCTCCCACAGCGCGAGCGAGTCCTCCAGCGACTGCCCGCCGGCCTCCAGCTTCGCGACCACCGCGGCCAGCTCGTCGCGGGCCGCCTCGTAGTCCAGATCCCGCTCGACCTCGCTCATCGGGCAATGATGCCGATCCGGTGCTGGGCCCGCACCAGCGCGGTCGCGACCGCCTGGTCGTAGCCGGCGAACGCCTCGGCGAAGTCGGCGCCGTCGCGGTCCGCGATGGCCTCCGACAGGTGCAGTTGTGCCATGGCGATCCGGTTGCGCAGGCCGGAGCCCGCGCCGAACCACCACTGGGTGCCGCCGTAGGCGCCGATCGAGTCGGACAGCGCCCGCATCCGGCCCGGCAGCGTCCACCGGGTGGGCAGGTCGCAGCCGGCGAGCAGGCTCGCCCAGCACTCGGCCGCGGCGGTGTGCACCTCGCGCGCGCGGGCGCGCACCGTCTCGGCGTCCGTGCGGGCGCCCAGCGCCATGCCGGCCGGCATGGCGTCGACCGCGTCCGCGGCGGACAGCGTCAACGGGAGGAAGCTCGGATCACGCATGGCATCCCGCATGACACCGCGGGCACCGTTCGGCGTCGCGTCGCGCCTGGTCATCGCCATCCTCGCCTCCTCTCCTCGGTGGTGCGTCAGGGCGCCGCCGCCGACCGTCGGCCACCCTCGGTGACCTCCGCGAGCAGCGCGCCGTCGGCGAGCCGCACCCGGAGCCGGTCGCCCGGCGCCGCCTCCGACGCCGAGCGCAGCACGGTAGCCGCTCCGGCGTCGTCGACCCGCTGGACGACCGCGTACCCGCGAGCAAGCGTGGCTGCTGGTCCCAAGGTCGTCAAGCGCGCGGTCGTGGCGACCAGCGCCGTGGTCTCCGCCGCCAGCATCGCACGAATCGCCCTCCTTCCGCGTTCGGAAAATTGCTGTACGTGCTCGGCCCGCTGCGCCAGCGGCCGCAGGGGGTCCGCGAGCACCGGCCGGCTGCGCAGCGCGGCGAGCAGCCGCCGCTCGCGGTCCACCCAGCCGTGCAGTGCCCGACGGGCCCGGTCGTGCAGCCCGCGGATCCGGGCGGCCTCCTCGGCGACGTCCGGCACCACCCGCTTGCCCGCGTCGGTGGGGGTCGAGCAGCGCAGGTCGGCGACGTGGTCCAGCAGCGGGGTGTCCGGCTCGTGGCCGATCGCGCTGACCACCGGGGTGCGACACTGCGCCACCGCCCGACACAGTGCCTCGTCGGAGAACGGCAGCAGATCCTCGACGCTGCCGCCGCCCCTGGCGATCACGATCACCTCCACCGCCGGGTCCCTGTCCAGGACGGACAGCGCGTGGATCAGTTGCGGCACGGCGGTGGCGCCCTGCACCGCGACGTTCTCCACCCGGAACCGCACCGACGGCCACCGGTTGCGCGCGTTGGTGAGCACGTCGCGCTCGGCCGCCGACGCCCGACCGGTGACCAACCCGACGGTGCCCGGGAGGAACGGCAGCCTGCGCTTGCGGGCCGGGTCGAACAGACCCTCCGCGGCGAGCAGCCGCCGCAGCCGTTCCATGCGGGCAAGCAGCTCACCGACACCGACCGCGCGGATCTCGTCCGCGCGCAGGCTCAGCGTGCCGCGGTTGACGAAGTAGGAGGCCCTGGCGTGCAGCACCACCCGGGTGCCGTCGGTCAGCGGGGTGGCCGCCTCGCGCAGCATCGAGGCCGGGCAGGTGACGGTCATCGACACGTCCGCCGCCGGATCCCGCAGGGTGAGGAACGCGGTGCCGGACCCGGGACGCAGCGACACCTGCGTCAGCTGGCCCTCGACCCACACGTCGCCGAGCCGGCCGATCCACTCGGAGATCTTGCGGGCGACGGTGCGGACCGGCCACGGCTCCTCGGCCGACGTGCCCTTGGCGGCGGTGGTGCCCTGACTCACCCGCTGTCGCGAACCGTGTCGATCCGGCGCGACAGCATGCCGACGAACGCCGGCCGGTTCGTGGTGGCCCGCTCGTGGTCCAGCAGCTCGGTCAGCTGCTCGACGGTGAAGGTGCGCAGCCGGGCGCGGATCTGCGGCAGGGACAGCGCCGGGTAGTTGGCCAGCCAGACCGGTGCCGCGAGGACCTCGACCAGTGCGGTGGCGGTCGCGGTGGCAGCGCCGATATCACGGTCGATATCACGGTCGATATCGCTGTCCGGGTCGGTGTCGGCCGCCGCTGTGACCGGTGTCTCGGTGGTGTTGGACACGACGCCGGCGGGCTCCGCGCCCGTGTCGGCGGCGTGGCCGGTGCCGTCCTCGATGTCGGCGCCGGACGCGTCGTCGGTGTCGTCGTCGGTGTCGTCGTCGGTGTCGTCGTCGACCGGGGCGGTGGCGAACGCGCGCTCCTCCTGGGTCCACGGATCCGGCGCCGCGCCGTCCGCGGTGTCGTCGGTGGTGTGGCTCGCGGTGCCCCGGGGCTCGCCGTCGTCGACCGCGTCGAACCGGGACCACGGCGCGTCCGCGCTGGTCGCGGTCAGGT
>Ga0307413_10000499_pt1 | contig 12927 bp, 16 predicted proteins | sample DK1Ometagenome_3_FD_203714 | JGI IMG/M metagenome (GOLD analysis project Ga0307413, IMG submission 203714) | Maize rhizosphere microbial communities from greenhouse at UC Davis, California, United States - DK15-O-2 | ecosystem: Host-associated > Plants > Roots > Rhizosphere > Soil | place: USA... | reverse complement strand
GCGGCACCGGGCGCCGCCGCGGTCGACGGTCGACAATGGGGCGATGACCACGCTGCCGGTGATCGACGTCGCCCCGCTGGTGGCCGGCGCGCCGGGCCGGCACGCGGTGGCCGAGGAGATCGGTCGCGCGTGTGTGCGGGACGGCTTCTTCTACGTGGCCGGGCACGGCGTCGATCTGACCCTGCAGGCTCGGCTCGAGGAGCAGAGCCGGGAGTTCTTCGCCCGGCCGCTGGCCGACAAGCTCGCGATCGCGATGGCACGGGGCGGCCGTGCCTGGCGCGGGTACTTCCCGCTCGGTGACGAGCTGACCTCCGGACGGCCGGACCTCAAGGAGGGGCTGTACCTCGGCACCGAGCTCGCCGCCGACCATCCGGCGGTCCTGGCCGGTATCCCGCTGCACGGGCCGAACCTGTTCCCGGCGGAGCCGGCCGGCCTGCGCGACACGGTGCTCGCCTACCTCGACGCGCTCACCGCGCTCGGCCATACCCTGATGACCGGGCTCGCGCTGAGCCTCGGCCTGCCCGAGGACTACTTCGCCGTCCGGTACACCCGCGACCCGCTCATCCTGTTCCGGATCTTCCACTACCCGCTCGTCGACGCGCCCGAACCGGCGAGCGGTTGGGGCGTCGGCGAACACACCGACTACGGCCTGCTGACCATCCTGCGCCAGGACGACGTCGGCGGGTTGCAGGTACGCAGCCGGCGGGGGTGGGTGGACGCCCATCCGATCCCGGACACCTTCGTCTGCAACATCGGCGACATGCTGGACCGGCTCACCGGCGGCCGGTACCGCTCGACGCCGCACCGGGTGCTGCCGTCCACCCGCGCCGACCGGCTGTCCTGGCCGTTCTTCTTCGACCCCGACCTGTCCGCGGACGTCACCCCGGTGGGCCGGGCGGAGCTGGCCGGCGGCGAGCCGCGCTGGGACGGCGTCGACGTGCACGAGTTCGGTGGCAGCTACGGCGACTACCTGCTCGGGAAGATCGGCAGGGTCTTCCCGCACCTGCGCGCGGACGTTCTGTCCGATGTAGACGGCTGAGGCGCGCCGCGACGAAGGAGAATCCGGTGACCGATCCCGTGAAGGTGGCTGCCGTCGACGTCGACGGCACCCTGGTCGACTCCAACTACCAGCACGCCGTGGCGTGGTTCCGCGCGTTTCGGGAGTTCGACGTGACGGTGCCGGTCTGGCGGGTGCACCGGGCGATCGGGATGGGTGGCGACCGGCTGGTGGCCGCCGTCGCCGGGGACGAGGTCGAGCGACGCCACGGTGACGCCCTGCGCGCCGCGTGGGCGGAGCTGTTCGACCCGATGCTCGGCGAGATCACCGGGTTGGATGGTGCCCGTGAGTTGCTGCGCGCGTTGCGGGACAACGACTTCAGCGTGGTGCTGGCCAGCTCGGGCAAGCCGGAGCACGTGCACCACTACCTGGACCTGCTGGCCGCACGTTCCCTTGTAGACGGTTGGACCACCGCGGACGACGTCGATGCGACCAAACCGGCGCCGGACCTGATCGAGGTGGCGCTGGACAAGGCGGCAGGCGACGACGTACGCGCGCTGGCCATCGGCGACTCGGTCTGGGACTGTCACGCGGCAGGTCGGATCGGTGTGCCCACCGCCGCGGTGCGCACCGGCGGGTTCGGTGCCGACGAGCTGACCGAGGCGGGCGCGGTGACCGTGTGCGACGACCTGGCGGCGTTGGCCGCGTGCCTGCCGGACCTGCGCACGGCCGCCCCGCGGCGTCGACAGAGCGGGGACTGACCACCGGGAGCCCGGCGGAGTCGCCCGTCCGCCCCCGAGCGCACAGGTCGAGGCGGCGAACGGGTGCACCGTTCGCCGCCTCGACCTCTGCGCTCGGTCGGCTCAGCGCTGCTCGTTGCGTTCGCGCTGCTCGTGCACGCCTGCCTCGGCGCGGGCGGCCTCGGCCTTGCCCTCGTGCTCGGCCACCTCGCGCTGGGCGTCGGCCTTGTCCTGCTGGGCCTTGCCCTCGCGGGTCAGCGAGTCGCTGCCGAGCACCGCGCCGGCGGCCTCCTTGGCACGCCCCTTCACGTCCTCGACCGTGCCCTTCACACCCTCCGCGGGTCCACTCGTGTCACTCATCGGTGTCACCTTCCTCTCGAGAAGCCAGTCGGTGGCCAGAGTCAGCCGGTGGCCAGAGTCAGCCGGTGGCCAGAGTCAGTCGGTGGACAGGGCCTCGACCAGCTCGCCCACCCGCGGGTTGTCCAGTGCCCTGGCCACGTCCGCCTGCGCGACGATCCCGACCAGCTCGTCACCGTCCATCACCGGCAGGCGGCGGACCTGGTGATCGGCCATGGTGCGCAGGATCGCCGACGCGTCGTCGTCCGGGCCGATGGTGACCAGCGGCTGGTCCTGCGTCAGCTCACCGGCGTGCAGTGCCTGCGGATCCTTGCCGGCGGCCAGCACCTTCACCACGATGTCGCGATCGGTGATCATGCCTTGGAGGTTGCCGTCCTCACCCCGGATCGGCAGGGATCCCACCGCGTCCGCGGCCATCCGCTTCGCGGCGTGCAGCACCGTGTTGCTGGCGGAGACCCAGCTGACCCCGGTGCTCATGATGTCCCGTGCGGTTGTCATCGCTGCCCTTCCTCCGTCGGTCCGTCCTGTATGGCTCGTGTCAACGGCTACCCGCCACCGGCCGGCGCAAACCTCCGGGCGCCCGCTCGGGGCGCTCAGTCGTGCGCCCAGAACGGGTTCCGCCCGACGAACGCCATAAGTCTGATGTGGACGTCCGCATCGGCCGGCACCTCGACCCGGGGTCCGTACTGGCCGGACGATCGCATGGCGTCCTCCATCTGCGCCATCGCGTCGAGGAGCTGCGCGCTGAAGTCGGGGTCCAACCGGTCGTCCTGGCCGGTCGCCCTGGCGAGGTCCCAGGTGTGCATGAACACGTCGGCGGTGTAGAACCGGTCGATGGCGACGTCCAGCGCCAGGTCGCCGGTGTGCCGGTCGGTGAACCGCCGGTGCGCCGTCTCGGGGTCGTCCAGCACCGCCTGCACGCCGTCGCTGTGCACCTGCCACGCCGCGACCGGGTCCTCGTCCACCGACGGGCCGTGCGGCAGGTCGATGCCGGCGCCGGAGGAGAGAAAGCCGGGGAACCACTCCGTCAGGTGACGAACCACGTCGCGGGCGACCCAGCCGTCGACCGGGGCGGGCGCGTCCCAGGACCGGGTGCCGCGGACCCGATCGGTGAACAGTGCGGCGACCTCTCGGTGCCGCTCGGCCGGGCGATCGGACAGTGCCATCGGTGCCATCGGTGACCTCCATGAGCGCGGTCTCGGCCGCGCGCCGTTGCGCGGGGGCGGTGAGCAAACCACAGGCCGGACATCGTCGACGCGGCCACCGGATCGCTGTTGATCGGCGGGACGGAATCCCACTACGGTGCAGGAGGACCCGTTAATTCCTTGCCGAAGGGGACGTGATGTCCGAACGCCGCCGTGTCGTCCCCCGTGTCGGTGCCCGTGTCGGCCTCGCCGCCGGCGTGCTCGCCGCGGGCCTGCTCGTCGCGCCGGTCCCGGCGGCGGCCGCCGCCGGTCCGACGAACCTGCCCGTCGCCCAGTACACGCTGAGCGCGAACTACCACCAGTACGACACGGTCAACGCTGCCCTGGTCAGCGTCCTGGGGACCGCGGCCGTGCACACCGTGATGGACAACGCGAACCACGACCGCACGGCCCTGCCCAGCTCGTTCTCCGTGCCGGGGTTGTCCGGCGGCTTCCGGTTCGACAGCGGGGACAACTCCGACTGCACCAACTACCCGCAGGGCATCACGACCAGCCGGGACGCGGTCGGCACCGCCAACAGCGGCAACTACGACGGCCACCAGCTCGTGCTGGTCAGCTGGTACACCCGGGACAGCTGCGGCGGCGGCCAGGAGCGCAGCCGGATCACGCTCGTCGACTGGGACGCCACCTACCCCAACAAGTACCGCAAGGTCCTGCTGGTCGAACCGACCGGCACGGCGGCCACGCCCGACTTCAGGGACATCCCGATCCACGCCGGCGGCGTGTCCTGGTACGGCCACTACCTCTACGTCGCCGACACCGGTCGCGGCATGCGGGTCTTCGACATGCGCAAGATCCTGCGGACCAGCACCGGCGGAACCTCCGACCAGATCGGCCGCCAGTCCAGCACGGTCTACTACGCCCACAACTACGCCTACGTGCTGCCGCAGATCGGCACGATCACCTCGAACACCACGTCGGGCACCAACCTCGCGTGGTCGACGATCTCCCTGGACCGGGTCAGCGCGTCCATCGTGATGGCGGAGTACACCTGCCAGTCCTGCACCGGCTATCCCAACCGCGCGCCGCGGGCGGTCCGCTTCCCGTTCGCCTCGGGCGCGACGACCTTCGCCGCGTCGACCACGGCCAGTCAGGCGCTGCAGCTGCCCTGGTACAACCTCAACGGCGTGGCGTCGCACAACGGACGGTGGTGGTTCAACTCGTCCGGCCAGAGACAGCTCTACTACTGGACCCCGGCCGCCGGCGCGACGACCTATCCCTGGGTGAGTGCAGGCGAGAGCATCTCCTACTGGGAGGACGCCACCAACCCCGATCTGCTCTGGACCCTGCAGGAGGGCGTCGGCAACCGCAACGTGTTCGCCGTCGGGCAGGCGAGCTACGACGGCTGACCCAGGGTGGCTGACCCAGGGTGGCTGACCCAGGGTGGCTGGGCGGCGTTCACCGGGGATAGGCGCGACACCGGCGGGTACCCGACCCACATGACGACGTACGGATACTTCCTGTCCAGCGAGGAGTTCGGGCCGCGCGAGCTGGTACGTCAGGCCAGGATGGCCGAACAGGCCGGTTTCGACGCGCTGTGGATCTCCGACCACTACCACCCGTGGAACGACGAGCAGGGGCAGAGCCCGTTCGTCTGGTCGGTGCTCGGCGCGCTCTCGGAGGCGACCAGGCTGCCGGTGACCACCGCGGTGACCTGCCCGACCCTGCGCATCCATCCGGCGGTGCTTGCGCAGGCCTCCGCCACCGCCGCGGTGCAGCACGAGGGCCGCTTCGTCTTCGGCGTGGGCAGCGGCGAGGCGCTCAACGAGCACGTGCTCGGTGACGCGTGGCCGCAGGCCGACGTCCGGCTGGCGATGCTGGAGGAGGCCGTGGCCGTCATCAGGGCGCTGCACAGCGGGGAGGAGATCAGCCACCACGGCGAGCACTACACCGTGGAGAACGCCCGCATCTACACCGTGCCGGAGCGGCCGGTGCCCATCTACGTGTCCGGCTTCGGCCCCAAGGCGACCGCGCTCGCCGGCCGTATCGGCGACGGCTTCGTGTGCACCAGCCCGGACGCCGACCTGGTGGGCGCCTTCCGCGACGCCGGCGGCGCCGGCAAGCCCACGCAGGGCGGGTTCAAGGTCTGCCACGCCGCGAGCGAGGAGGAGGGTCTCAGCACCGCCCACCGGCTGTGGCCGAACTCCGGGCTGCCCGGTGAGCTGTCCCAGATCCTGCCCACGCCGAGGCACTTCGAGCAGGCGTCACAGCTGGTGACCAAGGAGTCGATGGCGGGCACCCTGCCCTGCGGCCCCGACCCGCAGGCGTACGTGTCGACCGTGCGGAGCTACCTGGACGCCGGCTTCGACGAGGTCTACGTCAACCAGATCGGACCGGAGCAGGACGACTTCTTCCGGTTCTGGGAGAAGGAGGTCCGACCGACGCTCCCGGCGTAGTGGTTGACCGGTCCGCGGCCGGGGTATCACGACGCGCATGACCTCACCCGCGTCGCTGCTGACCATGGGGGTCGAGGAGGAGTTCTTCCTCGTCGACTCCCGTGGCCGCCTGCTCCAGGAGGCCCCACGGACCGTCGAGGCGGCCACCGGGCCGCATCCCGACGTCGACCTCAAGCCGGAGCTGGTCCGGTCGCAGGTGGAGTCCGGCAGTGAGGTCTGCCGAGACCACCGCACCCTGCTGGCGAACCTGACCGACCTGCGGTCGACGTTGGGCTCCGCGGCCGCACACCAGGGGGCCCGGTTGATGCCCAGCGGAACGTCGGTGTTCGCGCCGGACGACCCGCAGCGGGTGGCGGCCGGGTCGCGGTACCGGCACATCGTCGAGCACGTGGGCCGATTCCTCGTCGACGACTCCACCTGCGGCTGCCACGTCCACGTCGGTGTCGCGGACCAGGACACCGCGATCCAGGTGAGCAACCACCTGCGGCCGTGGTTGCCGACGTTGTTGGCGTTGTCGGCGAACTCGCCGTTCCACCACGGCGTGGACACTGGCTACGCCAGCGCGCGGCATCTGCTGTGGGGCCGGTGGCCGACCGCGGGCCCACCGCCCTATGTGGACTCCGTCGAGCACTACGAGCGGATCGTGGCCGGGCTGCACGACTCCGGCGCGATGCTGGACCGGGGCATGATCTACTGGGACATCAGGCCGAGCGAGCACCAGTCGACGGTCGAGATCAGGGTGCACGACTCGGTCGGCACCGCCACCGAGGCGACGCTGGTCGGGGTGCTGGTCCGCACACTGGTGGCCGAGGCGATCGAGCGGCTCGACCGCGGCGTGCGTGGTCCGACGCTGCCGCACGAGGTGCTGCGGGCGCGGCTGTGGCAGGCGGCCCGCGAGGGTCTGGAGGGCCGCTGCGCCGACCCGGTGACGGGCGAACCGCGGCCCGTGCACGACATCCTCGCCGAGCTGGTGCCGCGCTGCGCGGGCGGCGGTCGCGAGGTGGAGTTCGCCCGGGAGGTGTTGGCCACCCTGCGCCGTGTCGGTGGTGGTGCCGCGCGACAGCGAGCCGCCCACCGCCGGGCGCAGCGCGGTGAGGACGTGGCCGACATGCTGGCGCGCGGCGCCCTGCAGGTCGACGCCATCGGCGCCTGAGGCGTCACCGGCCCGTCCGGGCCGACGAGTCCGGCCGACCACACCGAACCGCCGGCCGGCATGATCGGCGGCATGAGCACCACGACCTTCGCCGAGGTGTCGGCCGTCGCCCGGCGTGCCGAGCTGGAGTTCGACGCGGACCTCAGCGCGGCCTGGACCATCGGCGGGCGCCCCAACGGCGGCTACCTGCTGGCCATCGCCGCGCGGGCGGTGACGGCGGTGGCCGGCCAGCCCGACGTGCTGGCGGTGAGCGCGCACTTCCTGCGCTCACCCGAGCCCGGACCGGTGGCGGTCGAGGTCGAGCGGCTGCGCGCCGGCCGCACCGTCGAACAGTTGCGCGGGCGGCTGACCCAGGGCGGGAGTCCTGTGTGGAGGCACTGTTCACCGTCGGCTCGCTCGGTGATGGCGAGCCGTACTGGGTGGGCGACGCCGTACGGCCCGGCCCGCCGCCCCCGGCGCCCGGCGTCCGGACGCTGCCGCACAGCCCGACCGGCGTGCCCGTCGCGATCATGGCCGAGGTCGACCTGCGGCTCGACCGCGACCTGACGCTCGACCCCACCGGTGCCGGCGAGCTGAGCGGGCTGCTGTCGCTGCCGGGCGACGAGGCGTTCGACCCGATCAGCCTGCTGTACGCGGTGGACGCGCTGCCACCGGCCACCTTCGACATCAACCCGACCAGCTGGGTGCCCACCCTCGAACTGACCGGTTACATCCGCGCCCGCCCGGCGCCCGGCCCGGTTCGGCTGCGGCACACCGCGGGCCTCATCGACGGCGGCCGGGTCGACGAGTCCTGCTGGGTCTGGGACTCGACCGGGCGCCTGGTCGCGCAGAGCCTGCAGCTGGCCGGGTTCCGGACCGTCTAGGTCGTGTCTCGACGTCCCTGTCCGCGACCACCTCGCTCACGACTCTGATCGAACACGACCTCGCGACACGACCTAGGGTGTGCGAATGCGTGACTCGCTGGATGGCGCGAAGACCCGGTCCGCGCTGCGCGTATCGGCCAGGGTGAGCCTGCAGGTCCTGTTGGTGCTGGCACTGACGTGGGTGCTGCTGTGGCTGCTCGGCCGGCTGTGGCCGGCGATCTGGCCGGTGGTGGTCGCGCTGCTGATCACCACGCTCACCTGGCCGCTCACCCGGTTCCTGCGGCAGAAGGGCTGGCCGTCCGCGCTGGCCGCGTCGGCGGTGACCCTGGTGTTCCTGGTGGTCGCCATCGGCGTGGTGCTGCTCATCGTGTTACCGGTGGTGAGCCAGTCCGGCGCGCTGGCCGACGGGGTGGCCGACGGTGTGGAGAAGCTGCGTGAGTGGGTCTCGGGGCCGCCGTTCAACATCAGCGACGAGCAGGTCGCGAGCGTGCTCGACGACGGGGTGACCCGGGTCAGGGAGAGCATCGGCAGCATCGTGAACGCCGTCCTCACCGGCGTCGGCACGGTGACCAGCGGGCTGGTCACCGCGATTCTCGCGGTGTTCCTGATGTTCTTCTTCCTCAAGGACGGGCCGCGGTTCCTGCCCTGGCTGACCCGTCAGCTGCCCGGCAGGCTCGCCGAGGACGTGCCGGTGGTGGCCGAGCGGTGCTGGGTCACGCTCGGCTCGTTCGTCCGGTCGCAGGCCTTCGTCGGTCTGCTGGACGCGATCTTCATCGGTATCGGGCTGTGGATCGTGGGGGTTCCGCTGGTTCTGCCGCTCGCCGTGCTGACGTTCGTCTCGGCGTTCGTGCCGATCGTGGGCGCGCTGTTCGCCGGCGCCGTCGCGGTGCTGATCGCGCTGGTCTTCAACGGCCCCGGGGACGCGCTGATCGTGCTGGCGATCATCATCGCGGTGCAGCAGATCGAGGGGAACGTGCTGCAGCCCATGGTGCAGAGCCGCAGCCTCGGCCTGCACGCGGCGGTCGTGCTGCTCGCCGTCACGCTGGGCGGCAGCATGGCCGGTATCGCCGGCAGCCTGCTCGCGGTGCCCCTCGCCGCGATGGTCGCGGTGATCTGGGACCACATCCGCACCCAGCTCGGCGCCGCTCCCCAACGGCCCGACGCGGAGGTGCCGGCCGAGGAGTCCGGCGAACAAGTGTCTACATAGGTCCAATCCGGTCGGGCGACCGTACTGTCCATGTGCGACGGGCTTCGTCGTCATGCCGTCCGGCCACCGCGCGACTACGGTGGCGTCATGAGTGACGTCGCCGAGCGGGCCACCCGGCTGCAACAGCTGCACGCCGCGCCGGAGCTGCTGCTGCTGGTGAACGTGTGGGACGCGATCACCGCCAAGGTCGTCGCCGAGACACCGGGTACCCGGGCGCTGGCCACCCCGAGTCACGGCATCGCCGCCGCCCGCGGCTATCCGGACGGCGAACGGATCCCGCGCGACGAGATGATCGCCGAGGTCGCGCTGATCGTGCGGGTGGCCGGTGACCTGCCGGTCACCGCCGACCTGGAGGCCGGGTACGGCGATCCGGGCGGCACGATCGCCAGGGCCATCGACGTCGGCGCGGTGGGCGCCAACCTCGAGGACCAGCTCAAGCCGCTGGCCGAGTCGGTGCGCGCGGTGCGGGCGGCGGTCGCGGCGGCGCGGTCCGCGGGCGTCGACTTCGTGCTCAACGCCCGGACCGACGCGTTCCTCAGGGCGGGCGACCGCGACCCCGAGGAGGTCCTGGCCGACGCGATCGAGCGCGGCCGCGCCTACCTCGACGAGGGCGCGTCGAACGTCTTCGTCCCGGGCAGGCTCGACGAGAACCAGGTGTCGCGGCTGGTCGAGGCGCTGGGCGAACGCAAGGTCAACCTGATCGGCGTCCCGGGCTCGATCCCGCTGCACACCGCGCGGCGGCTCGGTGTCTCCCGGGTGTCGTACGGGCCGTGGAGCCAGAACGTCGCCCTCACCGCGCTGGCCAAGCTGGCCGAGGACGTCCACGCCGGCGGTGGACTGCCGCCGGACACCCGCAAGTTGAACTGAATCCGTACCGGGAACCAGCTATCGAATCGAGGCGTTGGTCGAATATGGCACTGTTGAAGAAACTGACCGTGGTGGCCGGAGTCGCCCAGGCGGCGCGCAGCTATGCGAAGAAGAATCCGGAGAAGGTGAGCCGGATGGCCGAGAAGGCCGGCCAGTTCGTGGATCACCAGACCAAGGGTCGCTACCACGACAAGATCGACGGCGCGGTGCGCAAGGTGCGGGCCGCCACCCGCGGCCAGCAGCCGCCGCGTTAGGTCGTGCCTCGACGTCCCTCTCCGCGATGGCCGCGCCGAGGCGTCGCCGGCCGCAACCACCACGATCACGACTCTCGCCGAACGCGAGACCCGAGCTCACCGCATCCACACGAGACGGCGACGGGCCGGCGGAGACGATCCGCCGGCCCGTCGCCGTCGGGTGGCGGATCGGGCTATCGCACCGCTGGACCGTACGGCGGGTGGTAGCCCGGCGGCGGGGGCGGCGGCCGCCTGGACCGCCTGACCAGCCCGACGATCAGCAGGATGAGAGCCGCCGCGAAGGCGGTCGCCGCGCCCCCGATGAGCAGCAGGCCCGTGCCGATACCGGTGAGGAGCCCCCTGCCGAACGCCATCCTCATCCCGGGGTCGTCGAGGTCCGTCGTCGCCCGGACCGTGTACCTTCCGGGGTTGTCGATACGGAACGTGAACACCGCGGTGCCGTGCCGGCCGGGCACGTCGTAGCTCATCGACCCGGCGTACCGCTCGATCCGCACCGGTGTGCCGTCCTCGCTCACGACACTCAGCCGGAACGTCCCGCGCGACGAGCCGGGGTCACCGGTGCTCTCGTGGTAGGCGACGTACTCGCCGGTCCGGTCGAACCCGACGACCGAGCCGTCCTCGGAGTAGTCGACCCGCTCGAAGTCGGCGGCGAGGCCGACCGCTGACCTGACCAGCGTGATCCCGCCGGCCACGCCCAGACCAAGGGCGAGGACGCCGCAGACGATGGCGAGCACCAGCAGCGTGCTTCCCGGCCGGCGGGCGGCTCCGGGGCCGGTCAGGCCGTACGGCGGCGGCGTCGGGTGGGTCATGCGGACATTCTGGCCCACCGACGCGGCCCGGGGGGACTATCGCGGGCGGGGCCCGGGCGGTGGGAACAGGTCGGGATGCAGGTACGCACCGGACTGGCCCGGCTGCGGGAAGACGCCCGCGCCGGTCGGCGGGCGCCGCCGACGCGACCGCCAGCCGACGAACAGCAGCAGTGCCACCGCGAAGGCGGCCGCCGTCGCCCCGAGCAGCGGCAGCCAGGACATGCTGCCGGGGCCGAACACCATGGTCCCGCCGGGGATGTGGCTCGTCCAGGCCCAGACCCGGTACCGGCCGGGCGTGTCGACGCGGAAGGTGGACACCGCTTCGCCGTGATGGCCGGCGATGTCGTAGGACATCGCCCCGGGGCGGGGGTCGTGGACCTCGACGATCCCGCCGGACTCCTTCGCGACGGTCAGTATGAACCGCCCGCCGGGCTCGTCCGGGTACCCGTCCTCGCGGTCGTGGTAGGCGACGTACTCGCCGGTCCGGTCGAACTGCAGCACGGTGCCCGTCCCGCCGTACTCGACCCGCAGGTCACTGTTGACGAGGCCGACCGTCGCGCGCAGGAACGTGACGGCGGAGGCCGCGCCCAACCCGAGACCGAGAACGCCGACGAACAGGGCGAGCACCAACAGGAGCCGGCCCGGACGGCGGGTGCGTCCTGTGCTGATCACGCCGTACGACGAGGGCGACGACGACGGCTGCTGCGGCGGCGGCGGGTAGGTCATCTTCGTAGTGTCCCGCAACGGAAGCCGGCGCGGGAAGCCTGTCGCGGCCGCCACCCGGCGGCCGACCTCACCGGGCAGTCGGCCGAGCCGGCCCGCGGTCAGGCGAGGAGGTCGTTCGCATGGTGCGTGACCGCGCGGGCGTAGCGCGGCAGCGTCGGCGCGGTGAGGGCGACCCGCGGCGACTCGTCGGACCGGCCGAGGTCGTGCACGGCGAGCGCGAGGAAGGCCCGCGCCGCCGCGCCGGTGTGCTCGTCCGGCTCCGGCGTCCGCGGCAGCTCCACCGCCGCCGGCGCGTCCCCGGTGTTGCGCGGCGAGCTCGCCAGTCGGATCACCGCCTGGGACGGCGGCCGGGCCCGAGCCAGGCGGCGAGCGCGGCCCGGTACAGCGGGATCACGTCCGCCTCCCGGCCGAGAAGGTCGTGCGCCGAGGCCAGCTCGAACAGCGCGTCCGCGTCCCCCTCCGGCCGTTCGCGCACGAGTGCGGCCATCTCGGCGAGCAGCCGCGCGCCTCGAGAGTCGTCGGCATCGCGCCAGTAGGCGTCGACGCGCTCCTGTCAGCTCACCCGGCGTCGGGGTCGAGCCGGACGGTGACGTTGACCCGGCCCCGGCCGTCGCGCTCGGCCTGGCCGTGTCCGTGCCGCAGCACGCCGTCCAGTTCGAGTCCGATCGGCGCGCCCGTGCCGGTGAAGTTGCGCCACCATGTCTTCGAGCCCGCCATCGCCACGCCGATCAGCACCGTGTCGCCGACTCGGCGGAAGGCGACCGGGGTCCGGAACTCCCGCCCGGACCGCCGGCCGGTGTAGCTGATCACGGTGAGATGCCGGCGGACCAGGTTGCCGACGACCGGCGCCGACCGCAGCGCGACCACTCCCGCGTTGAACCCGTCCACGAACCGCCGCGTCGTGCCGCTCACGTTCCTCATGCGGCCGACTCTAGGGTGCCTCGCCCAACGCGCGGCGGGTCACCGCGCCGCCGTCGCTCCAGATGACCTGGCCGTTGAGGTAGCTCGCCCAGTCGCTGTTGAGGAAGACCAGGATCTTGGCCTGCTCCTCCGCGGTGGCGAGCCGGCCCATCGGAGGCGGCGGGCGGAGGATCGCGTCACCCAGCACCTTGATCGAGTGGCTGAGGAACGGGGTGTCGGTCACCCCCGGCGCCAGCACGTTGACCCGGATGCCGCGCTCGCACAGGTCGAACGCGCGGCCGACCGAGTAGGCGATCAGCGCCTCCTTGGCAACCCGGTAGGCGTCCCGCTCGCCCACGTACGTCTCGTGCCGCTGTGCCCAGGTGACCGCCTCGGCGAACGACGTGGTGCGGACCAGCTCGGTGATCCGCTCCAGGTTGTCCGCCCAGTCGC
>Ga0307413_10000498_pt1 | contig 12944 bp, 7 predicted proteins | sample DK1Ometagenome_3_FD_203714 | JGI IMG/M metagenome (GOLD analysis project Ga0307413, IMG submission 203714) | Maize rhizosphere microbial communities from greenhouse at UC Davis, California, United States - DK15-O-2 | ecosystem: Host-associated > Plants > Roots > Rhizosphere > Soil | place: USA... | reverse complement strand
CGGAACCTTTGCCGATCCGGACTCGGTCCTGCTCTATTCCGCGACGCTTGGCGACGGGTCGGACCTGCCATCCTGGCTCAGCTTCGATCCGGATACGCAGACGTTCAACGGAACCCCTCCGGTCGAGCTCAGCGGAACGATCAGCCTCAAGGTCACCGCCACTGACGGTCTTGCAACCGCTAGCGATACCTTCGACCTCACGGTCACGGCGGTGAACGATGCGCCCGTCAATACGCTTCCCGCTACCTTCTCGACCAATGAAGACACGGCCTTGGCGCTCAATGGTCTCCAGGTCACGGATGCCGACGCGGGCTCGGGAACGATCAGCGTCCAGTTGAGCGTCGATGGCGGATGGCTGACGGCAGCCTCGGCAGGCGGCGTAACCGTCACCGGCTCGGGAACCGCAAGCCTGACGCTGAGCGGCACGCTCGCGGCGTTGAATGCCTATCTCGCCGCAGCTGCCAGTCAGCCGGTCTTCAACCCGACCGGCAATGCCAGCGGACCCGTCAACCTGACGATGACCACGAACGACGGTGGAAACAGTGGCGGCAGCGCCGTGGCCGATACTGATACGAGCGTCATCACGGTCGTCGCGGTCAACGACGCGCCGGTAAACAGCGTGCCGGGCACCCAGTCGGTGCAGGCTGGCGTTGCGACCGACATCGATACGTTCGGCGCGTGGGTCAGCGATATCGATAGCCCGACGCTCACCAGCACGGTCAGTGTTGGGCACGGCACGCTGAGCGTCGCCACCGGAACGGGCGCGACGGTCGCCGGCGATGGATCGGGGACCGTGACCCTGTCGGGAACGCAGGCCCAGATCAATGCCGCGCTCGATGCGCTTCGCTACACGTCGGCAAGCGGATTTTCGGGAACCGATACGCTGACCCTGGCGACGACCGACGGTGCCCTGACGGACACGGACCAGGTCTCGATCCAGGTGAACGGGGCGCAGGCCGTGAACATCAAGTTCGTGCCCAACGGGAACGACTATGGAAACACGCTTCCAAGCGGCGAAGTGTTCGGAACCTTCGTTGCCTATGACGCCAACGGCAACGTCATCCCCGGCGCGACGATCACCAGCAGCATCGTTGCGGGCGGAGACCTGAGTTTCAACAACGGCCAATTGGCCGGAGATCTCGGGAACGGCGATGTCTTCACCTTCACCGTCACCTCGGGCAGCGTGACCGAAACGGTGACGATTAGGGTCGGGAACGGCACGGGCAACGCCTTCACCGGAAATGCGAATATCGACATCATGTTCGGCGTGAACGGCAGCGATCCGCTGAGTGGGGGCGACAATGACGACGCCCTCTATGGCAATGATGCCGGCGATACGCTCAACGGCGGGGAGAATGACGATTTCCTCATCGGCGGCGATGCTGGCGACACGCTCAACGGCGGCAACGGTAACGACTATCTGCGCGGTGGACTTGGCGTGGACACGCTGACCGGCGGGGCGGGTAACGACCTGTTCGTGTTCAACGTCACCCCCGGGACCGCCAACCGCGATATGATCACTGATTTCAACGCCTCCGGTGATCCCTTGAACGGGGATCGCATCCTGCTCGAAGACGGCATCTTCAGCGCCTTCGGAAGCACTTTCGACGCCGGCGAATTCAGGGCGAGTGTCGGCGGCACCGCGCTCGACGGCAACGATTTCCTGCTGTTCGATACGTCGACCGGCAACCTGTACTACGACGCCGACGGCAACGGCGCTGGAGCGAGGCAGTTGATCGCGGTGGTGACCGTGACCAGCGGGACGATCGATCCGGCCGACTTTCTATTGGTCTAAGAGAACTGCCGGATCCTCGAATTCATCGGAGGTCCGGCAGTCTTGACTGCGGGAGGGCGCGATTGGCGGATGTCGCCTGGCCCGAAGGACAGTCACCTGGCGTTGTGAGTCTCCGGAGCTCTCGTCTGGAGGTCCTTCGGAATGGCTTGCCGATCTGTTTCCAGAGCCTGACGAACGCGAGGATGAACGAAGATTCTTCCGTCAGGCCGCGGCGATGCTCCGGCTCTGCAGATATTGCTCGAACATCTCGGCCGTCATCGGAGGAGCATAGAGATGACCCTGGACCGCATCGCAGCCCGCCTCGAACGCCACCCTCTCCTGAAGCGGGGTCTCGATGCCTTCCGCGACAACCTCAAGGCCCAGCGAATGGGCTAGGCCCACCGCCGCCCGGACGATCGCGACGCTCTCGTTGATCTCGGCGTTGAGCGCGAACGTGCGATCGAGCTTCAGCCGATCCACCTTGAACCGGCGCAGGTAACTCAAGGATGAGTAGCCCGTCCCGAAATCGTCGAGCGCGATTCCGAAGCCGAGCTTACGAAGCCGGGCAATCTGGCCCTCGCAGCCATCTTCCTCTCGGACCAGCAGGCGCTCGGTAATTTCCAGTTCGATCTGTGAAGGGCGCACGCCTTCCTCCGTAACGATGCGGCCAAGTTCCGCGGCGAGGTCGGATGATCGAAGGAACTGCGCCGGTGAGATGTTGACCGCGACCGACAGCGAGGGCCAGGCTTTTGCGAAGCGGGCGGCTTCGCGCAGCACGCGCTCGCCGAGCACCTCGATGAGCCGGCAATCTTCCGCCAGGCCGATCGCCTCCACTGCGGGGATGTCCCCGAGTTCGGAATGGTGCCAGCGGAACAGGGCCTCGGCGCCCGCGACCCTGCCGGATCCGTCCAGTTGCGGCTGGAAGTGAACTTCCAGTCCCTCGCCGGTCTCGAGCGCCTGCTTGAGATCCGTCTCGAGACGGTCCCTCCGCTGCAGTAAAGCGTCCATTTCTTGGGAGAAGAAGCGGAAGCAATTCTTGCCGCCAGCCTTGGCTGCGTAGAGTGCCATGTCCGCAGCGCGCACATAGTCGGCGCCATCGCCGAGCCGATCGGTCGCGAGCACGGCGCCGACCGTGACCGGCAGGCGCACGTCGCGGTCCCCGACGCGATAGGGCTGCTGCATATGCTCGTTGATGCGCGCGCAGAGGCGATGAACGTCCTCAGGCCGCTCGACCTCGGTCTGCAGAATTAAAAACTCATCGCCGCCGAAGCGGGCGACCGTGTCCGTCTCACGCACAAGCCTGGTCAGCCGCGCGGCGGCTTCCTTCAAAAGCAGGTCTCCGGCCTGGTGGCCGAGGAGATCGTTGACGCGCTTGAAGTCGTCGAGATCGAGCATCAGCACGGCGAAACTTTCCCCGCGTTTCGAGCGGGCGATCGCCTGCTCGACCCGATCCTCTAGCAGTCTCTTGTTGGCAAGGCCGGTCAGAGCATCGTGCTGCGCCTGGTTGAGTGCTTCGAGGCGGCCCTGCTCAAGCTCACCCATCACTTCGCGAAGCGCATGGTAGAGCGAGGACATGATGAGAATGACCGCGATGCTCGAAGGCAGCGCGATCGGCAGCAGCAGCCAGACCAGTTCCGAGGCCGACGCGCCGGGCCGGCCGGCAATGTGGAGGATGAGATAATTGGTGACAACGATCAGGACGATCGCTGCCGACACCATCGGCGACAGAAGCTTCCACCGGTTTGCCATCCCGCCTGAAACCCTATCGGAATAGGGTTAAAAAGTTCGGCACTCTCGGTCCGTTTCAGATGATTGGCAGTTTGCAGCGATCAGCCGCGCAGCTCGCGCAAGATGCATTCGAGCGCCTCTCCCAACCCAACTCGCGCAAGATTCGTCGAAAAAGCAGTCCTCTGCGTCGAAACGGCTATTCAATAAGATGCAGCGCTTAGCGATGATGCGGAATACGAACACAGATCATCTCAATCGATTAGATAACCAAACACTAAAAGGCAGACTTTTCAGAGGCTTATGAAAGGTGGAGGCCCGAGCCGGAATCGAACCGGCGTGCAAGGATTTGCAGTCCTCTGCGTAACCACTCCGCCATCGGGCCGGAAGCCACGCCTTTCCCCGGCTTTTCGGATATGGTCAAGCCTGCTAAACCCGCGGCCTGCCCGATCCACCAGTTTGTCCCGAGTTTCGACCAACGGCCGTCCGCGCCCTTGGCGTTGGGGTCATGGGCGGATAATACCGCCCTTGCATCCAAGGTGTATTAGGCTAATATAACACTCATGACGGTTCACGCTCCTGTTCCCGATTACGTGGCCGCGCGTCAGGCGATGGTCGACTCGCAGCTTCGACCGCAAGGCGTGAACGATCCGGCGGTGATCGAGGCGATGTCGCTGATCCCCCGCGAACGGTTCGTTCCCGATGCGCTGAAGCCGATGGCCTATGTCGACCGGGCGATACCAGTTGAAGACAGCAGGGCGATGCCTGCGCCGGCTGTGATCGGGCTGCTTCTGACGGCGCTTGCCCCCGTCCGCGGCGAACGCGCGCTCGTGGTCGGGGCAGGCACGGGCTATTCAGCGGCCGTTCTCACTGAAATGGGCATCGCGACGGATGCAGTGGAATCCTCCTCGTCCCTCGCAGCAGCCGCTCGCCAGAACGGCGTCGACGTCGTCGAAGGCCCATTGGAAAGCGGACATCCAAAGGGCGGCGCCTACGACATCGTCCTGATCGACGGCGCCGTGGAAGTGATCCCCGACGCAATCGTCGAACAACTGACGGACGGCGGACGCCTTGGCGCCGCCATCGTCGACAAGGGGATCACCCGTTTGATCGTCGGCCGCAAGGCGGGAACCGGGTTCGGCTATCTTACCATCGCGGACGCGTCGACACCGGTCTTGCCGGGCTTTCGGCGGCCTCATGCCTTCACATTCTGATTCTGGAGTTCCCCGTCCTGTGACTCGCAACATCGCGATTGCAACTCTTGCCGCGGCCCTGTTTGCCGGCACGGCATCGGCCGATACGCTGCGTGAGGCGCTCGTTTCGACCTACAACACCAACCCGACGATCACTGCCCAGCGCGAAGTGCTGAAGGGCACGGATGCAAGCGTCGCCATCGCGCGGGCAGCCGGCCGTCCGACGGTCGGCGCAACTGTTGGCATCAACCGCGACCTGACGCGCAGCGGGATCATCCGGCTCAATTCGGGAAACGACAAGGACATCACGGTGTCCGGCGGCGCCGACCTTAGCGTTCCGCTTTTCCAGGGCGGCACGGTCAAGAACAATGTTCGCGCGGCGAACACTCGGGTGGAGGCAGGCCGCGCCACGCTTCGTGCGGTCGAAGGCGACATCTTCACGGAAGCCGTCGCCGCCTACATGGACGTGATCCGCGACCGCGCCATCGTCGAGCTGAACACCAACCAGGTGCAGGTCCTCTCCACCAATTTGCAGGCGACGCGCGACAGGTTCGAGATCGGCGATCTCACCCGCACGGATGTCGCGCAGTCGGAAGCGCGCCTCGAGATTGCCCGGTCGAACTTCGCGACTGCGGGTGCACGCCTGTCCGCCAGCGAGGAGAATTATCGCCGGGTGGTCGGCCGTCGGCCAGACGCGCTCGCGCCTCCGCCGCCTTTGCCGCCTCTGCCGGGTTCGCCGGAGGAAGCAGTGCGCATAGCCCTGGCGAGCAATCCCGATCTTCTGGCGATCAACCGGGCGGCCGTTGCCGCCGGCTATGACGTCCGCGTTGCTCGGGGAACGCGCCTTCCGACGATCTCCGGCGTGCTGTCGGGCGATTACGTCAACACGCTGACGAACAACAATTTCACCAACGGGTTGGGACAGCCCGAAGATCCGCCGAATTCGGGCACCCAGACATCGATCGGCCTCAGCGGTCGAATCCCGCTCTACCAGGGCGGACTTCCCGCGGCGCGCATCCGCCAGGCGCAGGCGGCCGAAGCCCAGACGCTGGAGCAGGTCGTCGGTACCGAGCGCGCCGTCGTCGCCAACACGCGTTCCGCATATGCGGCCTATCAGGCGGCTCGCGAAGCAATTCAGTCCAACCAGACCGCGGTCTCGGCCAACGAGCTCGCCCTCGAAGGCGCCCGTGCCGAGCAGGGCGTCGGCACCCGCACCGTTCTCGACGTGCTGAACGCGGAGCAGGAACTGCTCAACTCGCAGGTGGCGTTAGTCACCGCGCGCCGCGATGCGTATGTCGCCGGTTTCCAGCTGCTGAACGCCATGGGCCAGGCGGAAGCGCAGGACCTCGGCCTTGAGGGCGGCCCGCTTTACGATCCGCTGGGCAATTATCGCCGCGTCGCAGGCGACTGGAGCGACTGGGCCGGCGAGCGAAGGCCGGGCGTCATCGCAACCCGGACCGTCACCCCGCAGGAAGAGGCCGGCACGCCCGTAGCGCCAGTTCCTGCGCCTCAGAGCGTGACTCCGCCGCAGCAATAGCCCATATCTCTGCCCATGCAGGCGACCGGCCGTGAGCCCTCGATGGAAGAAATCCTCGCTTCGATCAAAAAGGTGATCGCCGAGGACAAGGACGCGCGCACCGCCGAGGCGGCAGGTTCGCCCCTCCAAGACAATGAGCAGGACTATGAGGATGACGTGCTCGAGCTCAACGACGAGCTTGCGCCTCCGCAGGTCGATCTTGGTCCGCCGTTGCTCAATGAATCTGCTGCAGGCGTCAGCCGCAGTGCCTTCGAGCAATTGACGACGGTGGCGGCGACGGCTCCGGCGCAGGCGCAAGCCAATCCGCTGGAAGACATGATCCGCGAAATGCTTCGGCCGATGCTGAAGCAATGGCTCGACGATCACCTGCCGCGCTTGGTCGACGAGCATGTGAAGCGCGAGATTTCCCGCATCACGGGGCGGCCAGTCTAGCGTCATTGCGAGGAGCCGCAGGCGACGCGGCAATCCACACGCTGGATTGCTTCGCTGCGCTCGCATGACGATTGTTGAAGCGTACGCCGAGCGTCGCTAACCCACCGACATGACCAAAGCCCTGCTACTTGTGGCTGCATCCGCCCCGGCCTTCGCTTTCGCCTCACCCGCTGCCGCCCGCCCGATGACCGCGACCGACATGCACATGATGCATCGCCTCGGAACGCCGGAAGTCTCGCCCGACGGCAAATGGGCCGTGTTCACCATTTCCGACACGGACCTTGCTGCGAACAAGCGCAACAACACGCTCTACCTGCTCGACCTGAGCAAGTCCGGTGCATCGCCGCAGCCGGTGACCGGTGCAGAGACGGGCCATGACGCTGTCTTCGGTCCGGATGGCGCGCTCTACTTCCTGAAGGCCGTGGGAGAACGCGACCAGCTTCACCGCATGCCGATGGGCGGGCAGTCCGTGGCCATCAGCGACTTCGGGGCCGGCGTGTCGGGCTTCAAGATTTCCCCGGCCGGCGACCGCGTGATCGTTTGGGCCGACCAGAAGGATTGTCCGGACCTCGCCTGCGCCGCGACGACCTTCCCGGCCACGTCCGAGGGATCCGGCCGCACCTACGACAAGATGTTCGTGCGTCACTGGGACACCTGGGTGGAGCCGGGCACGCGCTCGCGGATTTATGCTTTTCCGATCGAGGGTGGGAAGCTCACCGGCATGGGTGTGCGCCTGACCGGGGAGCTGGAGGGCGACACGCCGTCCAAGCCGTTCGGCGGCGGCGAGGAGATCGCCTTTTCGCCGGACGGCAGGACCGTTTACTTCGCGCTGCGAGAGGCGGGCCGGACCGAGCCGCTGTCGACCAACCTCGACATCTTCGCCAGCCCTGCGGATGGAAGCGCGCCGCCGACGAATCTCACCGACGCCAATGACGGCACGGACAATCTGCCGACCGTCTCTCCGGATGGGCGAACGCTCGCTTACTTCGCTATGGCCCGGCCAGGCTACGAAGCCGACCGCCAGGTGCTTCAGCTTCGCGATCTTGCCAGCGGGCAGACGCGCGCGCTGACGCAAAGCTGGGATCGCTCGGTAGGCTCAATCGCCTGGTCCCGGGACGGCAAGAGCCTGCTTGTCACCGCAGAGGACACGCAGGAGACGCCCGTGTTCCGCGTCGACGTCGCCAGTGGCAAGGTCACCCGCCTGACCAAGGAAGGCACGAGCGGCAACGTCCGCACGCTTCCGGATGGCAGCGCGATCTTCACCCAGAACAGCGTCATGGCGCCGGACGACCTCTACCGCCTCGACCGTCGCGGACGCGTGCGCCAGCTGACGAACGTCAACCGCGAGCTTCTTGCGGAGCTCGACCCGGTCAAGCTCGATCGCTTCAGCTTCCCCGGCGCCAATGGCGACAAGGTCTGGGGCATCAAGGTGAAGCCGGCTGGGCCGCAGTATGCCGCAGTAGCGAAACTGCCGGTCGCCTTCCTCATCCATGGCGGCCCGCAAGGCAGCTTCGGCAATAGTTGGTCCTATCGCTGGAACCCGCGCCTGTTCGCCTCGCCCGGCTACGCCGCGGTCGCGATCGATTTCCATGGGTCAACCGGATATGGGCAGGCCTTCACGGATTCGATCAACAAAGATTGGGGCGGCAAGCCGCTCGAAGACCTGCAGAAGGGCCTCGCCTACGCCGTCGCCAACGACCCGCAACTCGACGCCGACAGCGCCTGCGCTCTCGGCGCCTCCTATGGTGGCTACATGGTCAACTGGATTGCCGGACAATGGCCCAATAGGTTCAAGTGCCTAGTCCAGCACGACGGCATCTTCGATAGCCGCGCCATGGCCTATGAGACCGAGGAGCTGTGGTTCACCGAATGGGAAGTCGGCGGGCCGTACTTCGACGCAGCCGCGCGGGAGGTCACGGAACGCTGGAACCCGGTCCACCACGTGGACAAGTGGAAGACGCCGATGCTGGTCGTGACCGGCGAGAAGGACTTCCGCGTTCCCTATACCCAGGGGCTGGCGTCGTTCACCGCCCTGCAGCGCAAGGGCGTGGACTCACGCCTGCTGGTGTTCCCGGACGAGAACCACTGGGTGCTGAAGCCGAAGAATTCGATTCAATGGTACGACGAAGTCTTCAAGTGGATGGGCAAGCATTTGCAGCCCGCCGCGGTTCAGTAACCCAGGCCCTTCGTCTTCGTCCGTATACGAACGAGGATGTCGTCGGACGCGAGGAATAGGCTGTGCCCGTCCTCGCCGAAGGTCGCGTTGGCGATCGCCTTGCCCGTATCGATGCGGCCGAGACGCTGCCCGGCGGGGCTGAAGACGATCACGCCACCCGGGCCGGTGGCGAACAGATTGCCCTTGGTGTCGATCGCCATGCCGTCGGGCAGGCCCGGAAGGCCTTGCTTTGACAGCGCCGTCATGTCCGCAAACACGCGCTTGTCCGTCACCTCGCCGGCCGCATCGAGCGCATAGGCCCAGATGATCGCGGCATCAGGGTCCGACACGGCCACGTAGAGCGTGCGCTCGTCGGGCGAGAGGATGATTCCGTTGGGGAATGTGAGCTTGTCGTCCACCAGCAGGATCTCGCCGTTGGGCAGTCTGCGGTAGACGCCGTTGAACGGCAATTCCTTGATCGGCGACTGGTTCAGGCCTTCCAGACCGTACGGCGGATCGGTGAACCAGATCGAGCCGTCCTTCGCGAGCACGAGGTCGTTTGGCGAATTGAATCGCTTGCCGCGAAAACGGTCGGCGAGAAGTGTCTTGGTTTTCGTGGCCAAATCCAGCTTCGCGACGGCGCGATTGCCGTGATCGGCCATGAGGATGCTGTTGTACGGCCCGCGGATCAGGCCGTTCGAGCCCGGCTCGCGGAAAATGCCCTTTTCGTCGCCGGCGTACCCGGAAGGCTTGAGGAATTCGGACAGGCCGTCGCGTTCCGACCACCGGAAGATGACGTTCGCCGGCACGTCGCTGAACAGCAAGTAATTGCCATCGCTGATCCACACCGGGCCTTCGCTCCAGGTGAAGCCCTCCGCCAGCTTCTCCACCGGCGCCTTCATGTCCATCAATCCAGCAAGCGCAGGCGCTTCCATGTGGATGGTGCCGACGCTTGGAAATGCGGAGGGTGCTGGCGCGGTCATGCATGCTCCCAAAGCGAAAGCGAGGAGGGCGGGGGCGAGGCTGAGGCTCTTCATTGCATAGTCCTCGCGGAGCTACGGCTGAATGACAAGTCTCTCGGCGGTTGTGTGAATTGTTGTGCATGCGCTAACCGCTCCACCCAATGAGCGAGCTTCCGAAAACTTTCGATCCCTCCGCGATCGAGCAGCGCTGGTACGACCATTGGGAATCCAACGGCCTTTTCCGCCCCGACCGGCCGGACGAGGAGCCGTGGACGATCGTCATGCCGCCGCCCAACGTCACGGGCTCGCTGCACATCGGTCACGCGCTCGACAATACGCTGCAGGACATCCTCACGCGCCGTGAACGTATGCGGGGCAAGGATGCCTTGTGGGTGGTCGGCACCGATCACGCTGGCATCGCCACGCAGATGGTCGTCGAGCGCAACCTCGAGAGCCAAGGCTTGAAGCGGGCGGAAATGGGCCGCGAGGCCTTTCTCGAGCATGTGTGGGAGTGGAAGGCGCAGTCGGGCGGCTCGATCACCCGCCAGCTCCGCCGTCTCGGCGCGTCGTGCGACTGGTCGAACGAGCGCTTCACAATGGACCCGGGCTTCTCGAAGGCCGTGATCAAGGTCTTCGTCGAGCTGTACAATCGCAAATTGCTGTACCGCGCCAAGCGCCTCGTGAACTGGGACCCGAAGTTTCAGACCGCGATCAGCGATCTCGAAGTCGAGAACCGCGAAGTGCAGGGCCACATGTGGCACTTCAAATATCCGCTCGCGGGCGGTGAGACCTACACCTACGTTGAGAAGGACGAGGACGGTAACGTCGTGCTTCAGGAGGAGCGCGACTACATCTCCATCGCCACAACGCGGCCCGAGACCATGCTCGGCGACGGCGCGGTCGCGGTGCACCCGGGCGACGAGCGTTATCGGCCGATCGTCGGCAAGCTTTGCGAGATCCCGGTCGGGCCGAAGGAGCATCGCCGCCTGATCCCGATCATCACCGACGATTATCCGGATCCCAACTTCGGCTCCGGCGCGGTCAAGATCACCGGCGCGCACGACCTCAACGACTATGGCGTGGCGCAGCGCAACGGCATCCCGATGTACCGCCTGATGGACGAGACCGCGCACATGCGCGCCGACGGGCCGTCCTATGAGGAGTCCGCGAGGCGCGCGGTCGAGATCGCGCGCGGTGCCACGGCGAGCCCCGAGGAGATCGACGCTCTCAATCTGGTCCCCGAGGAATATCGCAGGCTGGACCGCTACGACGCCCGCAAGGCGGTGGTCGCTGACATCGACGCGGAAGGCCTGATGGTCACCGTCGAAGACAAGATGATCATGCAGCCGTTCGGCGACCGCTCCGGGCTGGTGATCGAGCCAATGCTCACCGACCAATGGTATGTCGATGCGGAAACGCTTGCGAAACCCGCGATCGAGGCGGTGCGGTCCGGCGACATCGCGGTCGTTCCGGAAACCTGGAAGAAAACCTGGTTCAACTGGCTGGAGAACATCCAGCCCTGGTGCGTCTCGCGCCAGCTGTGGTGGGGTCACCGCATTCCGGCCTGGTACGCGGACGACGGCAGCGTCTACGTCGCCGAGAGCGAGGAAGAGGCGAGGGCGCAGGCCGGTGGGAAGCCGCTTCGGCAGGATGAAGACGTCCTCGATACCTGGTTCAGCTCGGCTCTGTGGCCGTTCGTGACGCTCGGCTGGCCGGAGGAGACGCACGATCTCAAGCGGCATTACCCCAACGACGTCCTGATCTCCGGTTTCGACATCATCTTCTTCTGGGATGCCCGGATGGCGATGATGGGCTTCGAGTTCATGAAGGAGCGGCCGTGGAAGACGCTCTACCTCCACGGCCTGGTCCGTGACGCCAAGGGCCAGAAGATGTCCAAGTCGAAGGGCAACACGGTCGATCCGCTGGGCCTCATCGACAAATATGGCGCGGACGCATTGCGCTTCACCATGGCGGCGATGGAAAGCCAGGGCCGCGACATCAAGCTCGATGAGAAAAGGGTCGAAGGCTACCGCAACTTCGCGACCAAGCTGTGGAACGCCGCGCGCTTCCTGCAGATGAACGGCGTCGGCGCGTCACAGAGCATCGCCGCGCCCGAGGCCGAGCTTCCGGTCAACCGCTGGATCATCGGTGAGGTCGTGAACACACTCGCCGAGCTCGACAAGGCGTTCGATGAGCTGCGTTTCGACGACATGGCGAATGCGATCTACCACTTCACCTGGGGCACCTTCTGCGACTGGTACGTGGAGCTGGTGAAGGGCGCCTTCGACGACGAGACCAAGCGCGTCGCCGCCTGGGCTTTCGACCAGATCCTCGTCATGCTTCACCCGTTCATGCCCTTCGTCACCGAAGAGCTGTGGAACGCCAACGAGCGCCCGTACGAACTGATCGTCGCCAAGTGGCCTGCGCCGAAAGCGCAGGGAAACCCGCAGGCGAAGGCGGAGATCGAATGGCTGATCGAGCTGGTGAGCGAAATCCGCTCCGCTCGGAATGAGCTCAACGTGCCCCCATCCGCCAAGCTGCACCTCTTCGCTGCGAGTGCATCGGACGAGACAGCCGGCCGCCTCGACCGCTTTCACACTATGCTGTCGCGTCTGGCGAGGCTGGAATCGATCCAGCTGTCGGCATTCGACGGCTCCGGTGCCGCTCAAGTGGTCGTTGGGGGCATCACCTACGCCCTTCCGCTGGAAGGCGTCATCGACCTCTCGTCGGAGCGTGGCCGGCTCTCGAAAGCTGCTGAGGCGGCCGAGAAGGAGCGCGATAGCCTCGCCGGACGGCTCTCCAACCCCAACTTCACTGAGCGGGCGAAGCCCGAAGCGGTGGAGAAGGCCCGCGCTGATCACGCCGAAAAGGCCGCGGACGCCGAACGCTACCGCGCGGCGTTGGAGCGTTTGGGGGGTTAATCCCTCGGAGCCGCGACCTCGATCGCGCCGCGCGCAACCTCAACGGTAACCGGCGTCCGCGCAGCAATTTCGCCGTCGATGCTGATCTTCTGCTTCGGGCGCGCTTCCAGACGCAGTTTCTTGCCGCGCCATTCGGTGGTCGTCAGCTTGCGCCGGCGTATCTTGAACAGGGTCGCGAACCAGCTCCACGCCAGTCCCCACAGGCTTTTGCCGGTGACCGCCTGGATGACGATGTCGCCGCTGTC
>Ga0307413_10000497_pt1 | contig 12947 bp, 11 predicted proteins | sample DK1Ometagenome_3_FD_203714 | JGI IMG/M metagenome (GOLD analysis project Ga0307413, IMG submission 203714) | Maize rhizosphere microbial communities from greenhouse at UC Davis, California, United States - DK15-O-2 | ecosystem: Host-associated > Plants > Roots > Rhizosphere > Soil | place: USA... | reverse complement strand
AGGTCGAGTTCGTCGTGGAAGACGGTCAGCGCCTCCTCGTCAAGCTTGAAGAAGCGCAGGGCCTGCTGAACCGCGTCGCCGCTGTCGTTCATGAAGGTCTGCGGCTTCACCAGAAGCAATCTCTGGCGGCCAATCCGCCCTTCGGCGATCAAGCTCCGGAATTTCTTGGTCCAGGGACCGAAATCGTGAGCCTCCGAAAGGAGGTCGACGGCCATCATCCCGACATTGTGCCGGTGAAGCGCATATTTCGCGCCGGGATTTCCGAGGCCCACCCAGATCTGCATCGCGCTCACCTAGCGTGACGTGCGGACAAAAAGAAACCGCCCAGCCTTCCGGCTGAGCGGCTTCCTTGTTCGAACTGAGCGAAAGTTCAGGCTTCTTCGCCGCCCTCGGCAGCAGCTTCGCCTTCGCTACCCTCGGCCTCTTCGCCCTCGACGGTCGGGACCTCGCCAGCGGCGGCGGTCTCTTCCTCCTCGGACTTCATCGCCGACGGAGCGACGATAGTGGCCACGGTGAAGTCTTCCTCCGTGTTCGCCGGGGTGACGCCGTCGGGCAGCTTCACCTGGCCGATGTGGATCGAATCGCCGATCTCCAGCCCGTCGAGCGCGATGTGGATTTCGGCGGGGATGTGCGCCGCGTCGCAGACGATCTCGAGCTCGTGAACAACGACGTTCAGAACGCCGCCGCGCTTGAGACCCGGCGAAGCGTCCTCATTGTCGAAACGCATCGGGACCGCGACGTTAACCTTGGTGTGCTCGCCGATCCGCAGGAAGTCGACGTGGATCGGACGGCTGTTGACCGGATGGAAATCCACGGCCTTCGGCAGCGTGCGATGGGCCTTGCCCTTGAAATCGATCATCACGACCGAGTTCATGAAGTGCCCGGTGTGAAGCATCTTGGTCAGGAGCTTCTCTTCGACGTGAATCGAGAGGGGGTCCTTCTTCTCGCCGTAAACAACGGCGGGTACCCGGCCATCGCGGCGCAGTGCTCGGGAGGCTCCCTTGCCAGCCCGGTCGCGCGCTTCGGCGGGCAGCGTCAGCTGATCGCTCATTTTGCTCGTTCCTTGAAAAGAGTTTTACGCCCCGCCACGCCTCCAGGGATGACCATGGCTAAGGGAGGCGCGCCTATAGGCGACGCCCCGCCATTTGGCAAATTGAGCGTCTAATTGATGCGCTGCGAGCGGACGTGAATCGCAGCGAGCTTGTTCTGAACGCTGTCCTGGCCGGCAAGGTGACCAGCGCCTACGGCGACGAACACGACGCCGGGCTGCTGCAGGCGATGCGCGATCCAGGCGGCCCAGCGGCCGTTGCGGTCGTTGAAGAGCAGCTTGTACGTTTCCGGCGACTTCGTCCGCATCTGGTCGAGCATCGGAGCGAAACTTTCCGCGTCGCCGCGATTCCACGCCGCCTGCAGCTGCGTGAGGACGGAGGACAGCTGCGTCTTAGTGCGAGCAGCGACGGCCGGATCCCTCGGCGGCGGCGCGCCAGGAAGCTTGCTGAACATGTTGAGCTGGAACTGGAAGCTCTCGAGGCCTGCGACGGGCTTTCCAATCTCTTCCGCGGCTTCGCGCAGGATGGTGTCGGCGCCCTGCGCAGTGGACATGCCCTGCGAGCGTCCGGCCGACATGACAGTCTTGCTCGTCGTCAGGAATGAAGCGGAGCCGGCGAACGGACCGACTGGCTGGATCCGGAAACCGGGACCGGGTGGCGGGACTGGCGCCGGCATGGACTTCCCAAGGTTTGGAACGAGCGTTTCGAGGACCAGCACCTGCGATCGGTTGAAGGCGGTCATCACCTCGTCGTTGAACCAGGCACTCTTTCCGTCGAGCGCGTGGAAGGTGCCGAAGAGGTAGATGACCGTGTCTTCGTCGTTGACGACCCAGAGGGCCGGCCTGGCGTCGGGCGTGGGTGCCTGAGCCGCGGGCTCGGGAGGCGGCGAGGTCGCTACAGCGGCGGCAATCAGCGCAGTAATCATCCCACTTATCCCCCAGCTTCGGGCGGAGGTGGAATGCGCCGGCAATGCGGAAGTCAAATCAACGATCCGAGAACGCGACTAATCGCCCCCGGTTATTCTCCCGCAATTCGTCCGGCTCATCGTGCCCCCCCAGCCCGATACCCGGAGATGATGGTCACCAACAGATTAAGAAATGTCTAGCAAAATCAGCAGTAAGCGAATTTTTCGCGACGAGTTGAGCGGCGCAGCCGGGTGCTGCTGCGCTATTGAACGCGCCGGACCTTGTATCCGCGGTGCTGGAGATAGCGTTGCACGGACTCGTCTCCTGCGAGGTGACCCGCGCCGACGGCGACCATGACGGTGCCGGGCTGCGCCATCCGGCGCTCGATCCACTGGCTCCAATTCCAATTGCGGCGCGTGAGCAGCGCGGCCTTGAGCTCCGGCGAGGACTGCAGGTCCTCGTTGAAGGTCTTCCCGATCGAATTCACATCGCCGCTGAGCCACGCATGGAGCATCTCGTTGAACTTGGTCCGCATCTGCTCAGGATTCTCGATCGCGCCCTCGAGGAGTTGCCGCTGGGCATCTTCAGGGAGGCGGTCGAAAAACGAGAGCTGTTCCTGGTTGGTTTCGAGCTGACCGACGGGCTTGCCCGCGTCGGTGAATGAGCGACGCAGAACCGCCTCGACGCCCTGTTCGCCCTCGACGCCCAGCGTCTGGAATTGCACCCCGAGCAAGGTGAACGCGGCCGCCCAGGTCTCCATTCGATCGAAGACGGGGCGCGGGAGCTTGGTCTTGGCGATCGCCGCCTCGAGAAGCCCGCGCTTGTCCGCGGGAACGCGGCTGGCGATGGGCGGCAATCCGCTCGAAAAGCCCATCGAAGCCATGACTCCGGCGAGTTGTTGCGGGTTGGCAGTGTCGACTACCGTTTCGAGCACGAGAGACTGTGCGCTGTTGATGGCCTTCTCGAACTTGGACGTCTGCCAGCGGGAGTCCTGCGGCAGGAGGTGAATCGTCCCGAACAGATAAATGGTCGTGTCCTTGTCCTTCACTTCCCACATGGCGGGGCCATTGGAGCGAGCAACGGCGGGCGATCCGGATGCGGCAACGGTTGCGAGTCCGAGGACGCCAAGACCCTGTTTGATGAGCTTCGTGAACATGCAATCCTTCTGTGCGTCCTATTCTTGACGAACGATGTATGTACGGCATCACCGAGCGTCCACTTGCCCGCGTTAAACGCTTGCGCCAAAGCCCTCGAAACATTCTCAAACGGACGAGACACATCCCTTGGCCCTCAGCTTTCAGGACCTCATCCTAACGCTGCATCGATACTGGAGCTTGCAGGGCTGCGTGCTGCTTCAGCCATATGACATGGAGATGGGGGCGGGAACGTTCCATCCGGCGACGGTGCTGCGGGCGCTTGGGCCGGATCCGTGGAAGGCGGCATATGTTCAGCCGTCACGCCGCCCGACGGATGGGCGCTATGGCGAGAACCCCAACCGACTGGGGCATTACTATCAGTATCAGGTGGTCCTGAAGCCGAGCCCGACCGACCTGCAGCAACTCTACCTCGGAAGCCTCGTCGAGATCGGCATAGATCCGCTGGAACACGATATCCGCTTCGTCGAGGACGATTGGGAGAGCCCGACGCTCGGCGCCTGGGGTCTAGGCTGGGAAGTCTGGTGCGACGGGATGGAGGTGACCCAATTCACCTATTTTCAGCAGGTTGGCGGGTTTGATTGCAAGCCGGTCTCAGGTGAATTGACCTACGGGCTGGAGCGGCTGGCGATGTACATCCAGGGTGTCGACAACGCATTCGACCTCAAGTTCAACGATGCTGGCGTGACATATCGCGACGTGTTCCTGGAGAACGAGAAGCAGCTCTCCACGTACAATTTCGAAGTCGCGAACACCGAGGCCTTGTTCGACCTTTTCCGCAAGGCCGCGGCGGAGAGCGAGAATTGCGTCGCGAACAAGCTTCCGATCCCGGCCTATGAGCAGGCCATCAAGGCCAGCCATATCTTCAACACGCTGCAGGCGAGGGGAGTGATCTCGGTGGCCGAGCGGCAGGCCTATATTGGCCGAGTTCGCGATCTAGCCAAGGCAGCCTGCGCGAGTTGGATGGAATGCAACGGGTGGGCAGCGTGACGGATTTCCTGCTGGAGCTTCGCTGCGAGGAGATTCCGGCGCGGATGCAGGCCGGCGCGCGCAACGATCTCGCGAGGATGTTCGCAGAAGAGCTGGATGAGCTGGGTGTTTCAGCTGAGGCGATCGACGTCTGGTCGTCGCCGCGGAGGCTCGCACTGATTGCGCGCGGGCTGCCCTCCGAAACGCAGGCGGCGAGGGAGGAAGTCAAAGGACCTCGCACCAATGCGCAGCCACAGGCACTTGAAGGGTTCCTCCGCAAGCTCGGCCTGCCGCATGACCAGCTGCAGGACCGCGACGGCGTCTGGTTCGCGGTTGTCGAGAAGGCGGGTCAGCCGATGCGCGACCTGTTGGGGCCGATCGTCGAGCGGATTGTGCGCGGCTTTCCGTGGCCCAAGTCGATGCGGTGGGGCGAGTCCTCACAGAGCACGGCTTCACTCCGCTGGGTCCGTCCGCTGCACGGAATCGTGGCCTTGCTTGGCGAAGAAATCGTCCCGATCGGCATCGACGGAATTCCGTCAGGTGCCACGACGATTGGACATCGCTTCCATCATCCCGGGCCGATCACGATAGGCGGCGCTCACGATTATGCCGAGAAGCTTCGCGCATGCCATGTGATCATCGATCATGAAGAACGGGAGAAGCTTGTTCGCCATGGCGCGGAGGAAGCCGCTAAGGAAGCGAAGCTGCAGATCGTCGCGGACGAGGGCCTGGTGGTTGAGAATGCCGGGCTGACGGAATGGCCGGTGCCGCTGCTCGGGAAGTTCGACGCGGAATTTCTCGACGTGCCGCGCGAGGTGATCATCCTCACCATGCGCACGAACCAGAAATATTTTGCCTGCATCGACGATACAGAAATGCTCGCGCCGGCTTTCGTCTGCGTTGCGAACGTAGAAGCGAAGGACAAGGGCGAGGCGATCGTTGAGGGGAACCGGCGCGTGCTCGCTGCGCGGCTGGCCGATGCTCGCTTCTTCTGGGAGCAGGACCTGAAAGTTCCGCTCCCGGAGCAGGCCGCGAAGCTTGGCGGTATCGTCTTCCACGAGAAGCTCGGGACGATTGCCGACAAGGTGGCACGCGTGACCAAGCTCGCCGAATGGCTGGTCAAGGAACGGCTAATCAAGGCCGACGCCGGAGACGTCCGGACTGCAGCGAAACTCGCCAAGGCGGATCTGGTGACCCAGATCGTCGGCGAGTTCCCCGAACTGCAGGGAACATTGGGTGGGTATCTCGCGCGGGCTCAAGGACAGCCGGATGTCGTCGCCAATGCGCTGCGCGATGTCTACCGGCCGTCGGGGCAGGGGGACGAGGTTCCGACAGACCCCGTGACGCTCGCCGTCACCATTGCCGATCGGCTAGACACTTTGGTCGCCTTCTTCTCGATCGGAGAAAAGCCGACCGGGTCGCGGGATCCTTTCGCGCTCCGGCGGGCCGCGCTCGGTTTCCTTCAGTTACTCACTAAGAATGGGCTTCGGCTGCCGCTGTCGGAGGTGCTGGTGCAGGCGGCCGTACTTCTGATCGTTTCGCGGCTGGGCGCGATCGACACGGTGACATTCCCGGACCTGCTCGAGCCTGACGAGGATGAGCACGAAATCACCGCGGAAGTCGGTTCATTCACCTATCGTCATGGCGACCGCGTCGTCGTTCGCTGGAACGCGTCGAAGACCCCGAAGATTGAGCGCGGGCAGATTATCGAGGAAGCAACCGGCATTTCTGAAGCCATCCTCGATTTCCTGGAAGATCGGCTCAAGGTCCAACAGCGGGAATCCGGCGTTCGTCACGATTTGATCGACGCCGTGTTCGCGCTCGGCGACGAAGACGATCTCGTGCGCCTACTCGCCCGAGTGAAGGCGCTTCAGGCTTTCGTCGGTACGACCGACGGAGCGGATCTGCTCACCGGATACAAGCGCGCAGCGAACATCCTCAGGAAAGAAAAGTGGGAGGAACGGCGCGAGCCGCGGTCGCAATCGTACGAGCCGATTACCGAGGAAGCTGACCTCGACGAAGCACTCGATGCGGCCGAGCCGCGGGCAGAACAGGCGGTCGCCGAGGAGGATTTCGAACGAGCGATGAAGGTCCTCGCGTCGCTTCGGAAACCCGTCGACGCGTTCTTCGACAAAGTTACCGTGAACGACCCCGATCCGGCGAAGCGCGAACGGCGCCTGAACCTGCTCGCGCAGTTCCGCGACGCCGTGCATCGCGTCGCGGATTTCTCGAAGATCGAAGGCTAGAGCGGCGCCTCGTCCGGATCGCGTCGGTCCTTGACGGCGGCGGCGCGGAGGCTGTCGCGCTCGCGCCATTCCTTCTCCTGGCCGGTCCAATGCTTCTCCCGGTCGGCATATTCGCGCTCGCGGTCCTCAAGCCGTTTGCGCTCGTCATAGTAGCGGGTCTTCCACTTTTTGCGGCCGCCGGCGGTCATGAACATTCCGACCAGCAGTCCGAGGACGAACACCAGCGCAAGGATCATCCATTGGTCCTGCGTGAACGTCATCATCGCGCATCCCCTCGATTGTTTCTTTGGAGGAACAAGCGCGAGCGGCGCCGTTGGTTCCAAAGCGGTAGCCGCCCGCGTCTTGCGACACAGGCGGCACCCCCCACCAATCGAATTTGAATTACTTGCTCAGGAAGCTGTCGCTGATCGAGCAGGCGGCCGGACCGAGGATCACGATGAACAGGGTCGGCAGGATGAACAGGATCAGCGGAACGGTCATGATCGCCGGAAGCCTGGCGGCCTTTTCCTCGGCGCGCATCATGCGCTCGTTGCGGAACTCGGCCGACAGGACGCGCAGCGCGGAGGCGAGCGGCGTACCGTACTTCTCGGTCTGGATCATGGTCGTGACGACGCCGCGGATGGCTTCGAGATCGACGCGCGTAGCGAGGTTTTCGAAGGCCTGGCGACGCTCGTTCAGGAAGCCGAGCTCGATCGCGGTCAGGCCGAATTCGTCGCCGAGCTCCGGATAAGCCTTGCCGAGTTCCTTGGCGACGCGGCCGAAAGCGGCGTCGACCGTGAGGCCGGCCTCTGCGCAAATGACCAGCAGGTCGAGCGCGTCTGGAAGTCCTTTCCGGACGGCGTGGCTGCGCTTAGTGACCTTATTCTTCAGCCAGATGTCGGGCGCCTTGTAGGCACCGACCAGCACGCCGGCGACGGTCATATAGCGGCGGAGCCAGGACCATTCCGGAAACCAGTCGAGCCCATAGATCGCAACGACCGCGCCGAGGCCGAGAACGACCGGCAGGATGAAGCGGGCGGCGATGATGAAGAAGGCGAGGTCCTTGGTACGGATGCCCGCCTGCATCAGCTTCGTCTGGATCTTCTTGATCTGATCGTCCTGGAGCATCTTGAAGTTGCCCAGGATGGAGCGGAGGCGGTCGGCCGCCTGGTTCCGGTTGGTCAGCTTCTTGCGCTTGTTGGTCGAGGCGACGATGCCTGCCTTGAGCTGCTCGCGACGCTCATTGAGGGCCTTCACGCGACGAGCCATTGGGTCGCGCGCGGTGGTCGCGGCATAGATTGCCACGAGAACGGCCATGGTCGCGACGAAGCTCAGGACCGTAGCGACCCAGATGACGTCGAAGCCGAGAAGTGTGGGGCCTCCGTTAGGCATGATCTAACCGTCCCCCCTCAGATCTCGAAGTTGACCATTTTGGCCATGATGAAGCCACCGATGGCCATCCAAACCATGCCGCCGAGCCCGGCGATGATGAGCCGCTCGTCGGTGAAGAATTTGCCCATGTAATTGGGGTTCATCAGGAACACGAGCGTGAACACCACGAACGGCAGCGACCCGACGATGTAGGCGGAAGCCTTGGACTCCGAGCTCATCGCGCGGATCTTCAGCTTCATTTGCGCGCGCTTGCGAAGCACGTCGGCAAGGTTCGAGAGGGTCTCGGCGAGGTTGCCGCCCGTCTCACGCTGGATCGCCAGGGTGATGACGAAGAATTGGAATTCGGGCGTGCCGAGGCGGTCCGCGGTGTCCTGGAGCGCCGCTTCCATCGTCCGTCCGATCTTCATCTTGTCGGCGACCATGCGGAACTCGATGCCCACCGGCCCCGGAATTTCGCTGGCGACGATGCCAAGCGTTTCGGTAATCGGAAGGCCCGAACGAAGGCCGCGAACCATCAGTTCGATCGCATCGGGGAAGTTCACGTTGAACTTGTTGACGCGGCGGATGATCATCTTGCCGACAATGAAGTGGGGCAGGCCGATGCCCACGAACAGGCCGGCAAAAAGGCTGAGCAGGAAGGGCATTCCGCGCATCATCAGACCGACGGCGATGATGAGCGTCAGTCCGAGCGTGACCATGAGATATTTGGCGAGCGTGATTTCAAGTCCGGTTTGCTCGAGCCGCTTGCGAAGGAGCGCGGGCTTCGGAATGATCGTCGAAGCCAGACCCTCGACCTTGCTCCCGCGGTTAGCGAACAGCTTGCGGATCTGAGCCTGGGCGTTTGCGGCGATCACGTCGCCGTGACGCTCCTTGATCATTTCAATGCGACGCTTGACCGCCTTGCCGCTCGATGGGCCGCGGGCGGCGACGACCATCCCAAGCGCAGCCAGGACGCCGACAGCGATGATGAAAGTCAAGAGCATCCGACCGTCCGATCCTTTTCAGGCGCGGCGGAAACAACCACCGCGCGCACTCTTACGCAGCCTTCGCCTTGGGCTTGGGCAGCATCGACTTCAGGTTGTCGACAAGCGACTTCGCGCCGACCGCAACCGCGCCTTCGGCGGACCCGGCACCTTCCTCGGTCGCATGGCTCAGGACCATGCTCGAGAGAGCCGAGAACGGCGCAGAGATCTTGCCAGATGCAACCTCTGCCAGAGGCTTGCCGAGCTTCGCCGCCTGGGCAGCGAGCTTGCCGTCCGCCGGGATGACGATGTCGACCGAACGCTCGATCGACTGCTCGAAATCCTTGCGGCTGATTTCCAGAGCACCGCCCGAGGGAACGGCGTTTGCAACGACGATCACCTTGGTTTGCGGAGCGTTCGACTTCAGCCAGGCCAGCACCCGGATGGTGTCGCGCGTCGCTGCGAGCGTCAGCTCGGCCACGACCACGGCGACATGGGCGTCATGCACCATGTGCGGGAACTGGATGAGCATATGCCGCGGCAGATCCAGCACCGTCGATTCGAAGGCATTCCGCATTTCTTCCTGAAGCTGGAAGAAGGCGCTGCCGTCGGTGATCAGCGGCTGGTGGATCGGCGCCTCGGCCGAAAGGACCGAAAGGCGCTCGTTCGCACGAACCATGGCGCGCTCGATGAAAAGACCGTCGATGCGGCTCGGGTTCTCGATCGCGTCGGTCAGGCCACGGCCGGGCTCGAGGTCGAGCGCCAACGCGCCGGTGCCGAAATGGATGTCGAGATCCAGCAGGGCGGTCGAGCGATGCGCTTTCTCACCCAGAAGCCAGGCGAGGGAGGTCGCGATCGTCGATGCTCCGACACCGCCGCGAACGCCGATTACGGCAGCCATGATGTGCGGCTTGTCGGCCTGGGCTTCGCCGCGAGGACCCGAGAGGATCGTCTGCGCATTGGCGAAGGTGTCGCGAAGCTGGTCGACGGTGAACGGCTTCAGCAGATAGTCGTGGATCCCGCTCGCGACGAGGTCGCGGTAGAGGCGGACATCGTTGACCTGGCCCGAAGCGATCACGATCGTGCCGGGCTCGCAGACTTCCGCGAGCGCGTTGATGTCGTTCAGCGGATCGGCCGATTCCGACAAGTCCACGAAGAGGATGTTCGGGCTTGCCGACACCGACAAGGACTGCACCGCGTTTCGCAGGCCGCCCTTGTTGACCTTTTCGGGCGACCAGCCGTGCTCGACCGCCACCGGCCGAAGCATATCGGCAGTCGCGTCGTCACAGACGAATGCCTGAAACGGATCGCGCAGCCCAGCGCGTGCCTGGAACGGAGCGTTCATGACTAGTTCCCCTTGGTATCAATGTTCTGGAGGCTGCCACTGCCCGTCGGAGCCTTCTTGCGGTAAACGTCGATCGCCTTCGACACGGTGGCGGCGTCGACAACGCCGGTACCCTCGCGGCCATGGAACAGATCTTCCGGATTGGCGACCATCGCGGCGAGGGCGCCATTCACGGCACAGCCGAACCCGGGCATCGATTTATTGTTATAGTTTGGCGCGGACTTCTCCGACCAGTTCGGGCAGTTCGGCACGCTCGCAATCGTCCGGCTGACGATAACTCGGGCGCTACCCGACGGCACGGATCCCGCAGTGACCGGCGCGCCCGGCAAAACGAGCAAGCCGTACTTGCCGGCGATCCCCCCGATCTCGGCCCGCGCGGCTTCCGAGTACGGGCCGGCGTCGACGTAGATGGAGTCGCCGTAACGGAGATCCAGGCTCGAGAACCAGGAGTCGAGGCGAGCGGCTTCCGACGGCGGCAGGTTGCCGCCCGGAGCTGCAGCGTCGAACACGTAGTCCGAACGGCTCAGCACGGGCTGGTTGACCGGCTCAAGACCCGCCCGCGGCTCTGGGCCGGGGTGATAGGCGCAGCCGGAGAGTGCCGCTGCAACAAGCAGGAGTGCTGACTTAGAGGCCATCTTGGCATCCTTCCCTTTGAACCGGCCGATCACAGCTTGAAGCCCGGAGCTGCGGTGGTCGCCGCGGCGCCGCCGAAGGCGGGCGCAGGGCCGCCAGCCGGGACCGGCGCGCTGCCTTGGGTCCTATACGACTGGCCTTCCCAGTTCCGCACAGCATCAGGCGCGGCCTGATAACCGTCGGTCGGAAGGGCGAGGCGTCCAGAGACCGGGCGAACCAGATACGGGGTGACGATGATCACCAATTCCGTTTCCTGGCGGCGGAAGCTGGTCGAGCGGAACAGCGCGCCGAGGATCGGCAGGTCGCCGAGGAACGGCGCCTTGTCGATGTTGTTCGTCGTGTTGTTCCGGATCAGGCCGGCGAGCATGAAGCTCTGGCCCGAGCCGAGCTCGACGGTCGTCTCCGCACGGCGGGTTACGAGCGCAGGCACGTCGAAGTTGTTGAGCTTGATCGAACCCTCGGACGAAAGCTCGCTGACTTCCGGACGGACGCGCATGGAGATGCGGCCGTCGGCAAGCACGATCGGAGTGAAGGCCAGGCCGACGCCGTACTGCTTGTATTCGATCGACAGCGATCCGAGCGACTGCGAAACCGGGATCGGGAATTCGCCGCCGGCCAGGAAGCTGGCGGTTTCGCCCGAAAGAGCGGTCAGGTTCGGCTCTGCCAGGGTCGTGACGAGACCATCGGTCTCGGCGAGATCCAGGCTGCCGAGCAGGTTCAGGCCGAACAACTTTCCTGCGGCGCCAATCGTCGTGCCGACCGGATTGATGTTGAAGCCCTTGGAGACCGCCGGAGTATCACCCGCAGCAGGCGTACCGAAGGTTCCCGGATTGCCCTGGCCGACGCCGAACTGGAAGCCACTGGTCGTGTCCCGGCTCAGGAAATTCACGCCGATCTGCTTGAGCAGCGAACGATTGACCTCCGCGATGCGCACCTTGAGGTTGACCTGCAGCGGGGTTGCCGAACGGAGGCGGCTGATCACCTGCGTTCCCTCGCCGACATAGGCCTGGACGAGGCGCGACGCTTCCTCGACGTCCGTCGGCGAAGCGACGGTGCCCGTCAGAAGCACAAGGTTGTTCATCGGCGTCGCTCGGATGCTTGCTTCCGGCATCGCCAGGTGAAGCATCTCGTCGACCGAGCCGAGATTGTTTCCGACCCGAACGTTCGCGGCGTAAACGGTGCGGCCGTTCTTGCCCGTGGCATAGACAGTCGTCTCGCCGCGACCCTTGCCGAAGATGTACAGCTGCGTCGAGGAGCGAACCTGGACGTCGGCCACCTTGTCGTCGGCGATGAACACGTCTGACATCGGTCCCGAGAGACGGACGAGAGTGCCCGTTCCGGCGCTGAGGTTCAGCGTTTCCGAGGGCTTGGCCGCGCCCGACTGCGCCGCAGCGGGAGTCGGTGCCGCGACCGTGCCGAGGCCGATGGCCAAGGCCGCAAAGGCGGTGCCGAGGCGCGCCCGGCTCTTGTTGATACGACTGGTCATTTAGCGAGCTCCCACCGGAACGACGGTGACATTATTGCCGCGAGCGACACGCACGACCGGACCGGTCGGAGCCATGGCGCCGGCGAGCTTGCCCATGCCGTCGGCCGACTGGGCCTGGCTGGGCGTACGAGCCGGGACGCTGCGGCGCTGGAAGCGCGACACGTCGCCACCGGTCGAATAGGTTGTGTTGCTGTCGATCGGCCGGTTGGCGACCGCGAGGAGCATCTGGCGCTCCTGGGCGGGGTTCATGCCTTCCGGAACCTTGACGTCGCCCGACGCGATCGCCCGCTCGAGCTCCGACGAGTTGTCCGCGATCGAGCGCAGCGAGAGAGAGAGGCTGCCCAGGCTCTGGGAAACGGCCATCTTCTCGGCCAACTTCGGAGTGACCTCGAAGGTCACGTTGGAGAAGGTCTTGACCACTGTCTGACCTTCCTCGTTCTTGCTGTTGATGCGCTGGTCGGTGGCGAGGACGCGCACGTTCCGAACGATCGTTTCAGTAACCTTGAGGGGCGGGCCTTCGCCGCCGCCGGAAACTTCCTGCGTGAGCATCACATCGACGCGGTCGCCCGGGAAAATGAAGCCCGAGACGCTCGTCGAGACGCTGACCGGAAGTGTGATTGCGCGCATTCCGGGGCCGAGGGCAGCGGCCAGGAAGCCGCGATCCTGCGGGCCGACGACCGCGCCGCGAGTCAGCGGCTGGCCGGCGGTGACCGGATAACGCACCACGGTGCCGAGCAGCTGCTGCATGTCAGCATCCGGCTGGCCTTCCGTGTAATAGGCGTTCTGCATCATCTCTTTCGGCCAGGGCTGAAAGGTGAGGGCCTCGG
>Ga0307413_10000496_pt1 | contig 12951 bp, 13 predicted proteins | sample DK1Ometagenome_3_FD_203714 | JGI IMG/M metagenome (GOLD analysis project Ga0307413, IMG submission 203714) | Maize rhizosphere microbial communities from greenhouse at UC Davis, California, United States - DK15-O-2 | ecosystem: Host-associated > Plants > Roots > Rhizosphere > Soil | place: USA... | reverse complement strand
TCCAGTCGGAATGCCCCTGGCCCGGAGATACTTGGCGGTCCCTTCCGTTCCCAAGAGCCGGAATCCCAGGCCGTGAAAGCGCCTGGCGATGGGAACCAGGTTGTCCTTGTCGTGATCGTTCACCGTGACGAAGACGGTTCCTTCCATCGGAAGGGCCCCCTCCGCTGAGATCTGGGCCTTGGCGAACGCCATGCCGAAAGAGTCGGCGATGCCCATGACCTCTCCCGTAGATCGCATTTCCGGGCCGAGGATCAGGTCGACGCCCTGCAGCTTGCTGAAGGGAAACACTGCTTCCTTTACGGCGACATAGGGCTGAAGCACATCATCGTGGAGCCCGAGATCGTCCAGAGTCTTTCCCGTCATCACGGCCGCAGCCAGGCTGGCCAGCGGTACTCCAGTCGTCTTCGACACGAATGGCACCGTGCGGCTGGCGCGGGGGTTCACTTCAAGAACGTAGACTACACCGTTCTTGATGGCGTATTGAACGTTGAGCAGCCCTACTACGCCGAGCCGCTCAGCAAAGGCCCTCGTGTGCCGGCGCATCTCCTCGACCTGCGCTTCCGTGATCAGGTACGGAGGAAGTACGCACGCGGAGTCTCCGGAGTGAATGCCCGCATCTTCGATATGCTGCATCACACCACCGATGACGCACCGGGTGCCGTCGGCGATCGCATCAACGTCCGCCTCGAAGGCGTCCTCCAGGAAGCTGTCGATCAGGACCGGATGCTCGGGAGCCACCCGGGCCGCCTGAGCGAAGTAGCTGCGGAGTGAGTTGTCATCGTACACGATCTCCATTGCACGGCCGCCCAGGACGTAGGAGGGACGGACCAGCACCGGGTATCCGACGCGGGCCGCCACAGCCACCGCCTGTTCGACCGACTGGGCAATTCCACTGGGGGGCTGGGCCACTCCCAGCTCCCGGGTTATTGCCTCGAATTTGCCGCGATCTTCCGCGAGATCGATGGCATCTGAGGAAGTGCCCAGAATGCGCACGCCCTCTCGTTCGAGCGCCCGCGCGAGCCGCAGCGGGGTCTGACCGCCCAGTTGAACGACAACTCCGATGGGCTGCTCGATGGCGACGATTTCGAGCACGTCCTCCAGCGTGAGCGGCTCGAAGTACAAGGCGTCCGAGATGTCGAAGTCGGTTGAGACTGTTTCGGGATTGGAGTTGACCATCACCGTCCGATAGCCGAGCTCCCGAAACGCCATGGCGGCCCGCACGCAGCAGTAGTCGAACTCGACCCCCTGCCCGATTCGGTTAGGCCCACTGCCCAGAATCATGACGGTTTGTTGACCGCTCCTCCGCGCCTCGTTCTCCTCGTCATAGGAGGAGTACAGGTACGGTGTCGAGGACGGGAATTCCCCAGCGCACGTATCGACCGTCTTGTACGCGGGGCGAATGCCAAGCCGATGGCGCTCGCCGCGAATCTTCGCCTCAGTGCTACCGCGAAGGTCAGCGAGCTGGCGGTCAGAAAAACCCAGGCGCTTCATCTTCCACATCTCAGCCGCGCTTCCGGAGTCCCCACTGCCCCGCTGCGCGGCTGCCCCGCTGATCACCCACTCCTTCTCCGCTTCCAGCAGCTCCTCGAGCTGATACAGGAACCAGGGATCGATCCCGGTGCGCTCGGCAATGGCCGGGATGCCAATGCCCAGCTGCAGCGCATACTTGATCTGAAAGATCCGCTCCGGCGTAGGCGTTCGTATTGCGGCGAGAACAGCTTCGCGGCTTGTGTCCTGCAGCCGGTCATCCTGGGGCGTCGCTCCGACCACCCAGCCGGTACGGTCCACCTCCAGGCCGCGGAGCCCTTTTTGAAACGCCTCCTTGAACGTGCGCCCGATTGCCATCACTTCACCCACCGATTTCATCTGCGTAGTGAGAGTCGGATCGGCGGTTGGGAATTTCTCGAAGGCGAAGCGCGGAATCTTCACCACGACATAATCGAGCACCGGCTCGAACGAGGCAGGAGTGGTCTTCGTGATGTCGTTGGGCAGCTCGTCCAGTCGATAGCCCACGGCCACCTTCGCTCCGATCCGGGCGATCGGAAAACCGGTGGCCTTAGACGCCAGAGCGGACGAGCGCGATACCCGCGGATTCATCTCGATCACGAGCTGCTCGCCGGTCGTCGGACTCACGGCGAACTGAATGTTGCAGCCGCCGGCCGCCACACCGATCTCCCGAATGATCCGAATCGAGGCGTCCCGCATATCCTGGTACTCGCGGTCGGTGAGTGTCATCACGGGAGCGACAGTGATCGAATCGCCGGTGTGCACACCCATCGGATCGATATTCTCGATCGAGCAGACGATGACGACGTTGTCGGCTCCGTCCCGCATGACCTCCAGCTCGAATTCTTTCCAGCCGATGATGCTGCGTTCGACGAGCACCGACCCCACCGGTGAGAGATCGAGTCCGCGCCGGATCAGCGTCTCGAATTCCTCACGATTGTACGCGATGCCGCCACCGGACCCGCCGAGAGTGAAGGAAGGACGGAGGATCGCCGGGTAGCCGGTGGCTTCCACGGCTTCGAGCGCCTCCTCCAGCGTTCTGACGGTGCGGCCCTCCGGCGTAGCCAGCCCGATACGCCGCATGGCTCGGGCGAATTCCTCCCGGTCCTCGGCCAGGCGAATGGCCCGCTCGTTTGCTCCGATCAGCTCCACGCCATAACGGGCGAGAGTGCCATCGCGCTGAAGCGCCATCGCCACGTTCAGGGCCGTCTGCCCGCCCATCGTCGGGAGCAGCGCCTCGGGGCGCTCCCGCTCGATTACCTTGGCAACCCACTCGGGCGTCACCGGCTCGATGTATGTCCGGTCCGCCAGCTCGGGATCGGTCATGATCGTTGCGGGATTCGAGTTGAGAAGGACGACGCGATAACCCTCCTCCTTCAGCGCCTTCACCGCCTGGGTTCCCGAGTAGTCGAACTCCGCCCCCTGGCCGATCACGATCGGGCCGGAGCCGATGAGAAGGATGGTAGAGAGATCAGTACGCTTGGGCATCGACCATGTCTCGAAGAGTCTGCTCCAGAGAGATCCGTGGCGACCACCCCGTCGCCCGCTTGAGTTTCCCCGCGTTGCCGACAAGATACCGGATGTCGCCCGCCCTCATCAGCGTGGGGTCGGTGACCGGCTCTGCCCGCACACCGACCAGCCCGGCCAGCCGGGTGAAGAGCTCCCTCAGCGTCACACCTTCACCGCGCGAGACATTGTACGCTTCCCCCGGCACGCCGCCCTGCAGCAGCGCAGCGTAGGCCCGGACTACATCGCGCACATCCAGGAGGTCGCGCACCGGCTCGAGGTTCCCGGTCGGGACACGGTCGGCCCCCGCTGCGCGAGCGGCGCGGAGGCGCTGGAGGAACGCCGGCACGACGTACAACAGGGATTGACCAGCACCGGTGTGCGGAAATGCGCGTGCGATCACTACCCGGAGGCCTGCTCGCCGCCATGCCTCCAGTGCCGCCACTTCCGCCCCCACTTTGCTTGCTGCATAGGGAGACTGGGGAAGGAGAGGATCCGTTTCCACTCTTGGCGTGGGCGGCCCGTCGCCGTACACCTCGGCGCTCGAGACCACCAGGACCACCGGATCTGCTTGGCCGGCGTCTCTGAGCGACACAGCAGCATCCGCTACGCAGGCAGTCCCTGCGGCGTTCACCACCCAGGCACGCCCGGGATCCTGCCGTGCTTCACTCCCCGATGCTACCGCCGCCAGGTGAACGACGGCATCCAAGGGCCGGCTAAGCGCGGAGCGAACCGACGCACTGTCGGATACTTCAAGGGGTACGAGTATAGTCCGCTCTCTCGCCTGCGCACTGAGCCAATTTTCCGCGGGCTCCCCGCCGGGACGACAGCCGGCTGATACATCATGACCCTCGTGCACCAGCTGCTCTACGAGGTGCCGTCCCACGAAGCCGTCGGCACCCGTGACCAGTACCCTCACGAGCGATGCAGCATCATCGGCGTGAGCTCAAACGCTCGAGATCAGCGTCCACCATCATGGCGATGAGCTGCTGGAAGTCCACCTTCGGGGTCCAGCCCAGCTCCTGTCTCGCCTTGCTCGGATCGGCAAGGAGCAGATCGACCTCGGCCGGCCGCATGAACTTGGGGTTCGTCACCACGTGCTCCTCCCAGTCGAGGCCCACGTGGCTGAATGCTGCCTCGACCAGCTCCCGTACACTGTGGGTCTTGCCAGTCCCGATCACGTAGTCCTGGGGTGAGGGCTGCTGCAGCATACGCCACATGGCATCGACGTAGTCTCCGGCAAAGCCCCAATCGCGTCTGGCGTCGAGGTTGCCGAGACTGATCTGGCGAGCCAGCCCCAGTTTGATGCGGGCCACGCCATCAGTCACCTTCCGGGTGACGAACTCGATTCCGCGCCGGGGCGACTCATGATTGAAGAGGATACCGCTGACGGCGTACAGGTTGTACGACTCCCGGTAGTTGACCGTGATCCAGTGACCGTAAACCTTGGCGACGCCGTAGGGCGAGCGAGGGTAGAACGAGGTCGTCTCCCGTTGGGGAGTCTCCGTCACTCGCCCGAACATTTCGGAGGAGCTCGCCTGATAGAACCTCGCGACGGGATGCACCAGCCTGATCGCTTCCAGGATCCGGGTGACCCCAAGTGCGGTGAACTCCCCGGTCAGGACCGGCTGGGTCCAGGATGTGGGCACGTACGACTGGGCGGCAAGGTTGTACACCTCGTCCGGGCGAGTGTCCTGCAGCACCACGGTGAGGGAGTGCTGATCGAGCAGGTCAGCGGCGACCACGTCGATGCGCTCGAGCAGGTGTTCGATGCGCTCGTAACTGTGATGGCTGGTTCGACGCACCACTCCGACGACCTCGTAGCCTTTGGCGAGAAGGAGCTCCGCCAGATAGGACCCGTCCTGTCCGGTAATGCCCGTGATCAGAGCCCTAGGCACGAGCGCTCCGGCGCTGAGGTTGTGTCATGCAGCTGTGCTCACTAAGTTTAGGGGCTTTCCGCGTTCGTACACGACACAGGGTGGAGCTTTATGGCACGGGTATGCGCCGTCTGCGCAAAAGGGCCGGTTACCGGCAATAACGTCAGCCACGCGAACAACCGCACCAAGCGGCGCTGGTATCCGAACCTGCAGACGGTGCGCGTCAGTGTCGACGGCGCTGTCAAACGGATTCGGGTATGTACGCAGTGCCTGAAGAGTAACCGGATCAAGAAAGCCAGTTAGGTGAAAAAAGGGGACCCGAAGGTCCCCTTTATCGTTCTCGCTGTGCAGTTCGCCGCTACTCCGCAAGCAGCTCGATCCTTGCCACATCTGCACCATCACCAACCCGGTGACCCATCTTCAGAATGCGGGTGTAGCCGCCCGGGCGTGCCGCGAAGCGGGGGCCAATCTCGCTGAACAGCCGGCCCAGAACTTCACGGTCCTTGATGCGTCGCCCGACCAGGCGGCGCGAGTGAAGATCTCCGCGGCGTGCCATGGTGATCAGCTTCTCGGCGAACGGCCGGAGCTCTTTGGCCTTGGCCTCGGTGGTGATCACCCGGCCGTGCGCGAACAAGCTACAGGCCATGTTGTTCAGCATTGCCCGCTTGTGGCTGGAGGTACGAGAGAGCTGACGGCCTTTTGCGCGGTGCCGCATTAGAGCCCCTCTCCCGCCCCGATCGAAGGCTGGACGACCGGAGCGACTCCGGGACGTAGAACCCGCAGCTCACCATCGGTCTCCTCGAAGGCCATCCCGAAGTTGAGCCCCTCTCGCTGCAGCAGCTCGGCGATCTCGCTCAGCGCCTTTTCGCCGACGTTCTTGACCTTCAGCAGATCGTCTTCGGAGAACTCCACCAGGTCCTTGAGCGTCCTGATGTTCGAGTTCTTCAGCGAGTTCAGGGAGCGCACCGTCAGACCGAAGTCGTCGATCGGGCGGCTGAGGCGCTGGCGGAGGTTGCTGCCGCCGGCGCCGCCGGCAGCCTGACTTCCGTCCCGCATGGTCGGCACCTTGCCGAAGTCGACGAAATACTGGAAGTGGACCTGCGCGAGCGCGGCAGCGTAGGCGATGGCGTCTTCCGGTGAGATGGTGCCGTTGGTCTCTACCGACACTGTGAGCCGATCGTAGTCGGTCCGCTGCCCTACACGCGTCTCGGCTACGGTAAAATTGGCCCGACGCACGGGATTGTAGATGGCGTCGATTCGGACCAGGTCGATGGGAAGAGACCGGTCGGCGGGATGCATTTCCGCCTCGACGTAGCCGCGACCCTTGTTGACGTAGAGCTCCATGGTCACGTCCCGATCGTCCTGCAGCGTAAAGAGCAGGTGATCGGGGTTCTTGACCTGGACGGAGCCGTGCTCCTGGATGTCCCGGGCGTACACCGGACCGGCGCCCTCGCGGCGAATATGCAGGACAGCGTCTTCCACGTCTTCCGCCACGACCAGGGTCAGGGCCTTGAGCCGCTGCACGATTTGGTGGACGTCTTCCAGCACGCCCTGCACGGTCTGATGCTCGTGCACCACTCCATCGAGGCGGAAGCCCCAGACGGCACTCCCCCGAAGCGAAGAGAGCAGCAGGCGGCGGAGCGAGTTGCCCAGCGTGTAGCCGAACCCCCGCTCGAGCGGCTGGAGACGGAATTCGGCGGCATTCGGATTGTCGTCCCGCTTGGTCATTTCGACCAGGTGAGGACGCACCAATCCAGTCAGGTCAATGGTCATGGTCACTTCGCGTTGAGAATTAGACCCGCCGCTTCTTGGGCGGGCGACAACCGTTGTGCGGGATCGGCGTTACGTCCCGGATGGACACGACCCGGAGCCCCACCGACGCCAGCGCCTGAATGGCCGACTCGCGTCCGCTGCCAGGCCCCTGCACCCGAACATGGACCCGGCGAAGCCCGAGGTTCATGGCCTCGCGGCCGCAGTTCTCCGCGGCCACCGTCGCCGCGAACGGCGTGGACTTCTTCGACCCCTTGAAGCCCGCCTTGCCGGCGGATCCCCAGGCGAGCGTGTTGCCCCGCATGTCGGTGATGGTAATGAGCAGGTTGTTGAACGTCGCCGCGATGTGCGCGATGCCCTCTGACTCGACGACCTTCTTGGACTTTTTGGCGCTGGGCGCCTTCGCTGGAGCCGGTGCTGTCATTTACTTCTTCGTCACTTTCTTCTTGCCGGCGATGGCGCGCCGTGGACCCTTCTTGGTCCGCGCATTGGTGTGGGTCCGCTGGCCCCGAACCGGTAGCCCGCGACGATGGCGAATGCCGCGGTAGCTGCCGATATCCATCAGTCGCTTGATGTTCATGGCGACTTCGGTACGAAGCGCGCCTTCCACCTTGACCGAGCGCTCGATCATCTGGCGGAGCCGGGCGACCTCGGAGTCGGAGAGATCCCGTACTCGAGTGTCGGGACTTACACCGGTCTCACCGAGAATGCGGCTGCTGGTGGGCCGACCGATGCCGAAGATGTAGGTGAGCGCGATCTCGACCCGCTTCTCGCGGGGAAGGTCCACGCCTGCGATGCGTGCCATGATCAGCCTTGCCGCTGTTTGTGCTTGGGATTGCGCTTGCAGATGATGCGGACGACACCCTGTCTCTTGATGACCTTGCAGTGCTCGCAAATCGGCTTCACGCTGGAACGAACCTTCACGCGTCTCTCCGGGCCGGGTTTCTGGAATAGCTACCCAATATAGGGAGGACTGCAAAGAGACGCAAGTGAAAGTCCCGTCCCCACCTACCCGATCACCCGGAACTCCACCAGGCTCCAGCCTCCGGCTCCGCGCCTGTATCCGAGAAGCAGAATCTGGCTTCGTACATCCTGGGTGCCAGTGACCCGGTATCGCCGCTGCAGCTCCACATATCCTCGGCCCGTTTCCACCTGGCGGGCGGCGCGAACCACGACCTCCACCTCCTGCGAAGGAGAGAGAAAGTCGGCCAGCAGAGCAGCGGCCTGGGCCGGCCCGAGCGCGACCGATGGATCGGCGCCGGGCAGTTGGATGAGGACCCGGGGACTCTCGGCGATAAGCGCCGCGGGGTTGTGGGTGAACCACGCCTCCCGAGCCCGCTCCGCAGCCTCGACCAGAGCACCGTCCTGAGCCCGCAGGCCCACGGCGTTCGTGATCAGCATCAGGACCAAACACAACCTCTTCACCGCGCCTCCTCCAGAAACTCCTCGAAAGCCAAAGCGGGGTCAGCCGCCTGCAGAATGGGACGGCCGACCACCAAATGGGTCGCTCCGTTCATCACGGCGTCCTTTGCAGTGGCCACTCTGGCCTGGTCGCTGGCCGGATCGGACCGGCGCCGGATACCCGGAACCACGATGAGCGGCTCGGGTCCCAACCGCGTACGCAAGACCGATACCTCCTGAGGAGAGCACACGATGCCTTGAAGCCCGGCCGCGACGGACACGAGAGCCTGCCGCTCCACCTCATGCCCCAGATCGACCTCCGCCCGGCCGAGGGCGCGGCCATAGGTCTGCGAGTCATGCGACGTGAGCACCGTGACTCCCACGAGGGCAAGCTCGCCTCCAGCCGCGACCGCGGCGGCTTCCAGCATGGCAGTTCCGCCGAGGGTGTGCACCGTCGCCATGGAAACCCCAAGCTCCCGTGCCGCCGTGACGGCGCCGGCAACTGTGTTGGGTATGTCGTGCCACTTGAGGTCGAGAAAAACTTTCAGGCCTCGCGTAATCAGCTGACGAACAAAGTCGGGCCCTTCCCTCGTCATCAGGATCGAACCGACCTTGACCCACTGAAGTACGGGAAGTTGATCCAGCAGCCGTAAGGCGTCAGCGGCGCGGGGGGTGTCGAGCGCCAGTATCAGCTCGGTCATGCGCTCCGCTCCAGATCGGCGACGATCCGCTCCGGCAGGCGGGGGTCAGCCAGTCCCGCTGTGCCGATAGCTACCAGCGAGGCGCCTGCGTTCAGGTACTGCCGAACATCGTCAGCCGATCGCACCCCGCCTACACCGATGATGGGCGTTTCCCCGATGCGCTCGGCAATGCGAGAAACCGCGAGCACTCCCACTGGCAGGAGTGCGGGGCCGCTCACCCCGCCATTACCGTTTCCGAGCCTGGTGCCACCACTCGGCGAAAACAGCAGACCCGGCATAGTGTTGACCGCACTGATACCGTCCGCACCGGCATCACGTGCCGTGATCGCCATGCCCGCGATATCCGGGAGCACAGGAGAGAGCTTTGCAATGAGGGGCAGGCGCGTGCGCGTGCGGCACTGCGAAACGATCCGATGCACCGACGCAGTGTCGGCCCCGAACTCGATGCCACCGGCGTGGGTATTGGGACAGGAGAGATTGAGCTCGAACGCGGTCACCCCCGGAACGCCGTCAAGCCCGTCAATGACCTCGGCGTACTCCTCTGCAGTAAAGCCGACCACGTTGACGATGACGTGCGCGCGCTTCAGCCTCGAGGACAGCCAGGGAAGAAATTCATCGCGAACTCGAGCCATCCCCGGGTTAGCCAAGCCGACCGAGTTGAGCATGCCTCCGGTGAACTCCGCGGCTCGGGGAGCGGCGTTGCCGGACCGCGGCTTCGCGGATACGGCCTTGGTAATGATTCCCCCAAGCCGGTCCAGATCAACTACTCCGTTCAGCTCCTGGCCGAACCCCGCGGTTCCTGCAGCGAGGAGAATAGGATTTTGGAACCGCTTGCCGAACAGCTCGGGGGAAAGAACCCGGTGGGACACTAAGGCTCGACGACCCGCACCGTGGGTGCGGGCTGTGGGCGCCGTCGCCCGGGTGTTTCGTCATCATCCCGAGCGGGAGCATCCGGCCGGCCCGGTCTGGGGCGGCCACCGCGAGAGGGTATGGTCGAGGCAGACGCGAAGGCGCCAAGCGAATCTTCGAGCGAGCGGTAGGCAGAGCCTTCTTCCCCCCTGATCACTGCCAGGTAGGGGCTGTCGAGATAGCGGGTCTCCAGAAGCACTCGTCCCGAGTCAGCCCACGCAGGATCGAGCTGCTGCGCGGCGAGTACGGCTTTCGCTGCATAAGGTGAATCCGACCACTCGTTCAGAATCCGCAAGAAGATTCCGTGAGCCAGCCGCGGAGCCTCGAGGGAGTCGCGTGCAGCCTCGCCGACCAGGAAGAGGCGAAGGTCGCCCTGCGGTGACCCAGCCGGCACAGAATCGTATGAGGTCATGACACGGAGCGCTGTCGCTTGTAGCTGGCTGACTTCCGGTGCGACTGTCCTGTGCTTCTGCGCCACTGCCTGCAACGCCTGAATCAGGGATGACAGCTCCTGAGGCCCGCTTACTCGGCTGAGGTCCAGCCGCACCAGTTGAAGGCCGGCCCGCCCGGCTGCGTCTCCTGCACCGCCGACCTTCACAGCCTCACGGAAACGGACCAGGGCCCGAGCCGTGTCGGTATCCAGCAGTCGAAGTCCGTCCTCGAGGAGCAAACGGGCCTGTTTCTCGTCAGCCAGCTTGAGACGGCGGAGACGGTCCACCAGGCCAGAAGCGTTTGAAGGATTCTGGCGGCTCAGAGTGACGACGAGCGAGTCCCACGGTTGCGTCGTGTCGCCCTTGGCGATAAGTGAGTCGGCCAGAGTCATCGCTTCGGGAAGCCGGCCGGCGCCCGCGAGAGAAAGGAGAAGCTCAGGTCGCGCCCTGGGTTCCTGGGAGTCTTCGAGGAGAATCACCGCTTCTTCATACTGTCCCAGCGCGCGAAGGGTTCGAGCCCGCTGAAACCGCGCCTCGCGCTTCCGAGCCGAGCTCTTGCTTTCTATGACTTGTGCAAAGGCGGCGTCCGCGGCCGTGATGTTCCCCAATGTGCCCTGACAGCGGCCACTCGCAAGCCAGGTGTCTTCCCGGAGTTCAATCTTCAGGTTCGCGACAGCTACACGGCTCAGCGGTCCGAGCGCCTGCTCGCACTGCCCCAGTTTCGCCAGTGCGAGACCCCGAAGGATCGACGCCTCTTCGGCGTACTTGCTGCGGGGGTGCCGTACCAGGACCGATTCCGCCTTGGTCGCGACCTGCCCCCACAGATTGTTCGCCTCGAACGTTCGGCCATCGCGCTCCGCCTTACGTGCCGAGCTGGCGAGACGATTGGCGTTATACATGCCGTTGTAGTACACGCATCCCGCAGACAGACCAGCGCAAGAAATCGCGATAACGGCACTTGCCCGCGATATCGAGCGCCGGATCATTGCCGGACTCCGGAGTCACGCGCCTGACTGGTCTTCCGCTCGTATTCGAGAAGGTAGGAGACGATCGCGTCGGCAAGGGCCCCCGCCATTGCCTTCTGGCTGGAGCGGGTGGTCAGAAACTGTCCGTCCTGAGGATTCGTGCTGTACCCGAGCTCGACGAGAATGGCCGGACGCCGTGCCGTCGTGAGCACCATGAAGCCGGCCTGTTTGACGCCTCGGCTGTCACCGGTGTGCACCGTTCGAAGGTTGCGCTGCACCAGCTCCGCGGCCCGGGCGGACTCCCGGAGATGCTCGTTGAGCTGCAGGTCCTTGAGAATGAAATCGATACCATCGCCGGTAGCGGTAGTGGCGGTCCCCGTTTCAAAACGGACGGCTTCGTTCTCCATCTTTGCGACTCTTGCCGCCTCTTCCGTCTTGGCTTCGGCCAGAAAGTAGGTCTCGAAGCCTCGGATGTCGGTGTACCCACGACGCCTCGCCAGCGAGTTCACGTGCAGACTCACAAACAAATCGCAGTCAGCGGTGCAGAAGGCGCCACGGTCGCCCAGAGCGATGAGGGTATCGGACGTGCGGGTCATCTTCACACCCACACCCTGGCGCTTGAGCTCCTCGGCCAGGAGCAGCCCTACGGCCAGAGTGACTTCCTTCTCCCGCGTTCCTCGAGGGAAAAAGACGCCCGGATTGCCGGGATCCACTCCACCATGCCCGGGATCGATGGTCACCATGTGCCCCGGACGGAGTCCATTGGGCAGGCGCCCAACCTCCCGTGTCTCGGTCGGGGTGCGGGCGACAGGTAGCCGAGCCCCTGTCCCCGCGTCGATCAGACGAGCCCGCCGCCGATCATAGCGGTAGCGGTCTCCGAGCGAGGTGGGGAGTATCTCGGAGATAAACTGAAACGGCAGGAAGAGGGTATCGCGCGAGATCGAAGCCGCGGCGGCCAGCGGACGCAGATGATCGTCGAAAACATAGAGCGGTGCCCCCAGCAGAAACCGGAATGACCGGGGCCCGATCGACACTTCGGCCCAGCCATCGCTCACCGTCTCCGAGCCATTGAGTGCCCGCATGAGCCGGGGCGCCGCGATGACGGGGGCCCCACTGATATCGGCCCGAATCGGAATTCTGGTTTCGCCGTTCACCCCGGTGATGGTGACCACGCCCGGTGCGGAGTCGGACACCGACGCAGCCAGCATCAACATCAGGAGAGTACCGATCATCGCCGGCCTCGAAGAGAGACCGTGCGGGCGACCTCTCGCTCCATCACCTTGCGCTTGATCGTCTCCCGCTTGTCGTGCTGCTTCTTTCCCTTGCCGAGGCCGAGCACCACTTTGGCTCGACCGCGCCTGAAATAGAGCTCGAGCGGAACGAGGGTGAGTCCCCGCTGCTCGACAGCTCCAATCATCTTCTCGATTTCGCGGCGATGCAGCAGAAGCTTGCGGGCACGAACCGGATCGTGGTTGTAGCGGTTGCCTTGCTCGTAAGGTGTGATGTTCATGCCTTCCAGGAAAACTTCCCCGTTCTTGACCCTCGCGTACGCCTCCTTGATGGACGCCTTGCCGTTCCGAAGTGACTTGACCTCGGTTCCGGTCAGCACGATTCCCGTTTCCCAGGTCTCGAGGATGTGGTAATCGTGAGTCGCCTTCGGGTTCCGGGCGACTGATTGCTTCCGCTCAGCGGGCGGGGTGGTCTCGGGGCTCACTCGGAATTACCTAAGCAAAGGATAGGCCACCACTTCGGGTGGGTCAACGGCTCCGGGTGTTGACGTGAAGGCGAAAGACGGGAAGGACGGTTAGACCGGAAGACTAGAAAACAATACAGTGCCGAAGGCGGGACTCGAACCCGCACGGGCTTGCGCCCACTGCGCCCTGAA
>Ga0307413_10000493_pt1 | contig 12969 bp, 13 predicted proteins | sample DK1Ometagenome_3_FD_203714 | JGI IMG/M metagenome (GOLD analysis project Ga0307413, IMG submission 203714) | Maize rhizosphere microbial communities from greenhouse at UC Davis, California, United States - DK15-O-2 | ecosystem: Host-associated > Plants > Roots > Rhizosphere > Soil | place: USA... | reverse complement strand
TCGCGCGCTGCCTTGGCGCGCCGATTTTCAGACGAGACACTTGGGAGCAAGACCATGGGCAAGGGCGACCGCAAGACCGCCAAGGGCAAGCGCTACAACTCCAGCTACGGCAACGCCCGCAAGGCCGTGACCAAGGCCGCCGGCACCACTGCCGCGCCGGTGGCGAAGAAGACCGCCACCAGCAAGACCGTCGCCAAGGCGCCGGCCAAGAAGGTCGCCAAGAAGGCTGCCGTCAAGGAGTAAGCATCGGCGCAGTGCCGGTGTGACCGAAAAGCCCCGCGATGCGGGGCTTTTTCGTGGGCGATCGAATCATTCGACGGTAACCCGTGACGGCAGGCACTCGAATACATGGATGGCGACGGTTAGGTTCGGGTGACGCAGGAACGGAGCGAAATCCATGTCGAGTGCCAGCCAGAAATACCTCGCCATCTATTCCGGTGTACTCACCGTGGCGTTCGCCGCCATCGTGCTCACCGGCGCCAGTTCGACCCGCAGCGAGAAGTTCGACGTGATCGACGTGCAGCGCATCAACGTGCGCGAACCCGACGGCACGCTGCGGATGACCATCTCCAACATGGACCGGTTCCCGGGGTTGATCCTCGATGGCAAGCAATATCCGCATGATCGCGACGTTGCCGGAATGCTGTTCTTCAACGATGAGGGCACCGAGAACGGGGGCTTGGTCTTTGCGGGCAGCAGGGACGCCGATGGCGAGGTCAGCCATGGCGTCCACCTGAGCATGGACCAGTACGAGCAGGATCAGGTCGTCACGCTCAACAGCATCGAAGGCGGCGGGCGTCGCCGCAGTGGGTTGACGGTGGGAGATCGTCCGGACCGCCCGATCTTGGAGGACGTCGAGGAGCGCGCGGCGCTGGAGGCGATGCCCGAGGCGGAGCGGGAAGCGTTGATGGCGCAGCGGCAGGCCGACAACTACTACGGTGCCAATCGCCTGTTCGCCGGCCGCAACGGCGATCGGGAGTCCGTGCTGGACCTCAAGGATGCGTCCGGCAATACGCGACTGCGCCTGAAGGTGGAGCCGGATGGTGCGGCGTCGATCGAGTTCCTGGACGCGGAAGGAAAGTCGACCGGCGTGGTCACGCCGGAGACGCTCAGGACCAGGTGACGGCGACGAAGCCTGCGGTCCGTTGGGGTCAGCCCAGGCACTGGCCACCGACGTATGTAGCCAGCGCGAGGTCCCCACCCAGCCAGTAACCCAGTTCCGACGGGTGCCCGATCCGCCACTGCACGAAATCGGCGCGTGCACCGACCTTCAGCACCCCGCGATCATCCAGCCCGAGCGCGCGGGCGGCGTGGACGGTGGCACCGCGCAACGCTTCCTCCGGGGTCAGGCGGAAATGCGTGCAGGCCAGTTGCATCGCCTGGCGCAGCGACAGCAACGGTGATGTGCCGGGGTTGCAGTCGGTTGCGACCGCCATCGCCACGCCGTGTTCGCGCAGGGCGTCCAGCGGCGGCAATTTCGTTTCGCGCAACACGTGGAACGCACCGGGCAGCAGTACTGCGACCGCACCCGATTCAGCCATTGCCTGGATTCCGGCCTCGCTGCTGTGCTCGATGTGGTCGGCCGACAGTCCGGCGAACTCCGCGACCAACCCGGCGCCCCCAAGATCACTGAGCTGGTCGGCATGCAGCTTGACCGGCAGCCCGAGCGCGCGCGCGGCTTCGAACACGCGGCGGGTCTGCGCCGGGCTGAAACCGATCCCCTCGCAGAACGCGTCCACCGCGTCGACCAGCCCTTCGCCATGCAGCCGGGGCAGCCAGTCGACCACGGCGTCGATGTAGTCGTCGGGCCGGTCCTTGAACTCAGGCGGCAGCGCGTGCGCGGCGAGGTACGTGGTGCGCACGGTGATGCCGAGCCGTTCAGCGACCTGGCGCGCGACCCGCAGCATCTTGCGCTCATTGTCGAAGTCGAGGCCGTAGCCGGACTTGATCTCCAGCGTGGTCGCGCCGTCGGCCAGCAGCGCCTTCGCGCGCGGCAGCGACTGGCGCAACAGTTCGGCCTCGTCGGCCTCGCGCACCGCGCGCACGGTCGACAGGATGCCGCCGCCGGCGCGTGCGATCTCTTCGTAGCTGGCGCCCTGCAGGCGCAACTCGAACTCGCGCGCGCGATCGCCGGCGAACACCAGGTGGGTATGGCAGTCGACCAGCCCGGGGGTGATCCAGCCGTCCGCCTCGATCACTTCGCGCGCCAGCGCCGACGGTTCGCCAGGGAGCCCGCTGCGCGGTCCGACATAGGTCAGTCGCCCATCGCGCCAGCCCAGCGCGGCGTCGGGGATTTCGCCATAACCGGCCGCGCCGTCGAGGGTTGCCAGCGAGGCGCCGACCACCAGCCCGTCCCATTGCATCGAGTCGTTTGTGTCCATCCGCCCATTGTAGGGAAGGCCCGCGAGGTCGCCAGATCGCCGGCGAGTTGCCACAATCGCCGGCATGAGGACCATCCCCAACGCCAGGACCTGGCACCCCGACGGCTGGCATGACGGGACCCGGCTGGACGCCGACCCGCATGGCTGGATCGCCCGCAGCAGTTATGGCGGCACCACCCGCCAGCGTGTCCTGCCGGGCATTGCGAACCTGCATTCGCATGCCTTCCAGCGCGCGATGGCCGGCATGGCCGAGCGCCAGAGCGACCCGAGCGACTCGTTCTGGACCTGGCGCGAGACGATGTACCGCTTCGCCGGGCGCTTCACCCCGGAAAGCCTGTACGCGGTCGCCGCGCAGCTTTATGCGGAGATGCTCACCGCCGGCTACACCACCGTCTGCGAATTCCACTACCTGCACCACGCGCCCGACGGCCGGCCGTACGACGACCCGGCCGCGATGTCGCGCGCGCTGATCCAGGCCGCGCACGACACCGGCATCCGCATGACCCTGCTGCCGGTGCTGTACATGACCGGAGGCTTCGACGGCCGCGCGCTCGGCGAACGCCAGAAGCGCTTCGGTTTCGGGGTCGACGGTTATCTGAAGCTGCTTGATGACCTGCGCACCGAACACGCCGGCGACATGGTCCGGATCGGCTGCGCCCTGCACAGCCTGAGAGCGGTGCCGGAAGCGGCGATGCGCGAGGTGCTGGCGGCCTTGCCCGGCGACAGCCGCATCCATGTCCATATCGCCGAGCAGACTGCCGAGGTCGACGAATGCGTCGCCCTGCGTGGCGCGCGACCGGTGCAATGGCTGCTCGACAATGCCGAGGTCGACGCGCGCTGGACGCTGGTCCATGCCACCCACCTGGACGACGCCGAGCTGCGCGGCATCGCCGGTTCCGGCGCGACCGTCGCGATCTGCCCGACCACCGAAGCCAACCTCGGCGACGGCCTGTTCCGGCTGCGCGATTACCTCGACGCCGGTGGGCGTTGGGGCATCGGGTCGGACTCGCACATCTCGGTGTCGCCGGTGGAGGAACTGCGCTGGCTCGAATACGGCCAGCGGCTGGTCACCCGGCGGCGCAACATCGCGGTCACCGAGCGCTCGCCAAGCGTCGGCGACACCCTGGTGGCCGCGGTGGAAGCCAGCGCCGCCGATTCGTCCGGCCACGCCATCGGTCGCCTCGCCCAGGGCGACAGCGCCGACGCGCTGGTGCTCGACATCGCCAATGCAGTGTTCGCCGGCGCGACCGACGAGGACGCGACCGATCGCTGGATCTTCGCCGGCAACCAGAACCTGGTGCGCGAGACCTGGGTCAACGGCCGCTGCGTGGTCGAGAACGGCCGCCACTTCCACGCCGACGCGATCGCCGCGCACTACCGCGCCGAGGTGGAGCGGTTGCTGGAGGCGTAGGGCGGCAAGGGATTCCGCAACGCAGGCACCTGCGCCGAAGCGATGTACACGCGTACCGGCGCGATGTAGGAGCGACGTAAGTCGCGATCTCCTCGCTGCGGGTCGACGCGGTGGCAGTCGCTTGCGATGAAGTCTCCCGAAGGCGACCGGTGACTACCCGGCAGGTACACGGGTCAGGTTGGCGTTGTGCGTCGTGCGTTCGCGACTTACGTCGCTCCTACACCAAGGGGCTGGCGAAGAGGTCGTTGTGGGGTAGCGCACCCTCCAGTTGCAGCAGGAACCGTTTTGTCGGCAGGCCGCCACCGAAGCCGGTGAGGCTGCCGTCGGCGCCGATCACGCGGTGGCAGGGCAGCACGATCGGCAGTGGATTGCGGCCGTTCGCCGCACCGACTGCCCTGGACGCGCTGGGCTTTCCGAGCTGCGTGGCCAGTTGCGCGTAGCTGACGGTTTCGCCGTAGGGGATCGACGCGAGCGTCCGCCAGACTTCGCATTGGAACGCGGTCCCGCGCGGGACCAGTGGCAGGTCGAACGCGCGCCGGGTGCCGGCGAAGTATTCGTCGAGTTGCTGTTGCAACCGGTGCAGCAGCGGATGCGTGCACTCCGCCCAGTCGACCTGCTGCCAGTCGGCCTCGCGCTTGACCGCATGCCGCGACGGCTGGAATTCGATCGCGCGTACGCCGTCGTCGTTGGCCGCCAACAGCAGCGGTCCGACCGGGCTGTCGATGGTGGTGCAGGTGGTCATGCCGTGTTCCTCCGGGCGGAAGCGCCGGCCTTCGCGCGCTCCGCCAGTTCGGTCGCTTCGCGCCAGAGATGGATCACGCAGTACGCCCGCCAGGGCCGCCAGGCTTCGGCGCGCGCGAGCAGGGCGCGGGCGGTGAGTGCGGTGTCGTCGTCGCTGGCGACACGTCGCAGGATCAGGTCCTCGGCCGGGAACGCATCGGGGTGGCCGAGCGCGCGCATCGCAATGTACTGCGCTGTCCACGGGCCGATGCCGGGCAGCGCGACCCAGCGCGCGACGAAATCGTCGAGCGTGCGCTCGGGCTTGAAGTCGACCCGACCGTCGAGCAGCGCGCGGGCGACGTTGCGGATGGTGTCGGCGCGTGCGCGGGTAACCCCGGTCGCCGTCGACAGGTCGGCCTCGGCCAACGCTTCCGGCGCGGGGAAGATGTGCTCCAGCCCGGGCGCAAACGGCGTCTCCAGCGCGCGGCCGTATCTGTGCGCCAACCGCGTCGCCAGCGTGCGTGCGGCGGCGACGCTGACCTGCTGGCCGAGGATCGCGCGCACCGCGATCTCGAAGCCGTCCCAGCCGCTGGGCAGGCGCAGGCCCGGGCGTCGCTGCAACAACGGTCCCAGTTTCGGATCGCCCGACAGCACCGATGCGATAGCCTGTGGATCGGCGTCGAGGTCGAACATCCGTCGCAGCCGCGCCACGATCGACAGCAATCGCGACGGCGCCACGCCGTGCAGCTGCAATTGCAGCGCATGCTCGCCACCGGGCCAGGCGCTGACCCGCAACCAGCCGGGCGCCTGCCCGGGCGCATCGTCGGGTGGCGCGATCACCCGCGCGTAGGAGTCCGCGTCGACGACTTCCACTGCCGGCAACGCGCGGGTGCTCAGGAAGCCGAGCATCGATTCGAAATCGTACGGCGGCCGGTAGCCCAGCCGCAGGGTCAGCACCTCGCCGACGTCGGTGCGGGGGCGGCGGCGCAGGTCGCGCGGGGCCATCCGGTAGGCCTCCAGGAACGCGGCGTTGAACCGCCGCAGGCTGCCGAACCCGGACGCCAGCGCAACCTCGGTGATCGGCAGCATCGTGTCGGTCAGCAGTTGCTTGGCGAACAGCAGGCGGCGGGTGCCGTGCACGCCGAGTGGCGCGGCGCCGAGACGGTCCACGAACAGACGGCGCAACTGCCGCTCGCCGATCCCGACCCGGTCCGCAAGATCCGCCAGCGGCGCCTCGGCCAGCGCACCCTGGTCGATCAGCTTCAGTGCGCGCGCGACGGTCGCATCGCCGCGGCGCCAGCTGTCGTCGCCCGGTGACAACTCCGGGCGGCAGCGCAGGCACGGCCGGAAGCCGGCCGTCTCGGCCGCAGCGGCATTGCTGAAATAGGTGACGTTCTCGCGCTTCGGGGACGGTGCCGGGCAGACCGGCCGGCAGTAGATCCCGGTGCTGGTGACGGCAGTGAAGAACAGGCCGTCGAAGCGGGCATCGCGGCTCAGCCGGGCCTGCTCGCAGACCTGTGGGTCGAGCGGGTTGGTGGTGGTGGGGGTGGGTGCGACAGGAAGCATGGATGCAGGCTAGCACCGGGTCCGGGGTTGGACTGGCCGGATTCGGACATCAATGCTGTGGTCGATATTTTCCAGGGCTCCCGTGTAGGAGCGACGTGAGTCGCGAATGCCTCGCCGCTCGGGGTCGCCGTGCAATCGCGACTTACGTCGCTCCTACAACGGAGGGATATCGCGTGGCGGGTACAGCTGCGACCCGCCTCAATCCGTCGGCTTCAACGCCCCCATCGCATCCGCGCCGCCATCGTTCGCGGCCGGCTCCAGCCCCACCAACTCCATCAACAACGGATACACATCCACGTTGTCGAACGCCGGCAACCGCGCGCCTTCGCGGAACGCCGGGCCGCGCGCCAGGAAGATCGCGCGCATCGACGGCAGCGCCGGGTCGAAACCGTGCGAGCCGCGGGTCGTGGTCGACGGTCGCTTTTCAATCCATTCGCGCGGCCGCGCGTTCCAGCCTTCCTCCATCTGGCAGACGATCGGCGGCACCCGCGGATGGCTGCCGTAATGCCAGCGTTCCGGCAGCGTCTCCCTGCGCCAGCATTCGTAGCGCTCGTGCTTGCTGAGCAGTTGTGCCTGCGCCGCCGCTTCGCGTCCGGGCAACGGTGCGAACCCGACCGACTGGCCGGCCGACACCAGCCGGACGTCCCCCGGGGCGACCATGTCTTCCACCGCGATTTCGTGTCCCGGCTCCACCGCCGCCATGCCGTGGTCGGACACCACGATCAGGTTGACCCGGTCGTTCAGTCCGCGCGAGGCAAGGCCGTCGAGCAGCCGCCCGATCGCCACGTCGACCTCGCGGACCGCCGCATGCGCTTCCGGTGAATCCGGACCGTGGTCGTGGCCGGCATGGTCGACCGCATCGAAGTACAGCGTCGCGAAACGCGGGCGGGTGGTATCGGGTTCGGCCAGCCAGCCGAGCACGGTGTCGACCCGCGCGTCCATCGGCATGTCGCCGTCGTACGGCAGCCAGCGGGTGGGTCGCACGTCGTCGATCGCGGCCTCGCTGCCGGGCCAGAACAGCGTCGCCGTCGCCAGCCCGGCGTTCTCCGCCTCGACCCAGACCGGTTCGCCGCCCCACCAGCGGCCATCGTTCACGGCGTCGCGCTTTCCGAGGCTGAAATCGCCCAGCGCCGCGTCGTGCATGGTGTTCTGGACGATGCCGTGGTGGTCCGGGCGCAGGCCGGTGACGATCGTGTAGTGGTTCGGGAAGGTCAGGCTCGGATAGGACGGTTCCATCCAGGCCGCCTGCACGCCGGCGTCGGCGATGCGGGCCAGGTTCGGGGTGATGCCCAGGTCGAGGTAGTCGGCGCGGAAGCCGTCGATCGAGACCAGCAGCACGCTGGCATGTGCGTCTTCGATGACGTTGGCGGAAGGTGGGGCGGGGTCGGCCGGATGCGGGACGCAGGCTGACAGCGCAAGGGCGATGAATGCGGTGGCGACCGCGGCACGGACTGGATGCATCCGCCAATCCTACCGGCCGGATGTTGCAGCGAAATGGGCCATTAGCTGAGGTGGCATTAAACGCGGGCGTTGCGCTCCGCATCACCGCGAAGCAGGCGGCGTATGGTTCGGGTACCGACATTCGACCTCACGCAATCACCGGAGGTACCCGATGAAAACCATGTTCCTGACCCTGTTGCTCGCCATTCCGGCGACAGCGCTTGCGCAAACTCTCCCGCCGACGCAGGACGCCGGAGCCGGGGCCATCGCGCAGCAGGACGACACGTCCCGCACCGAGCGCGATGCCCGTCGCGACTGCATGCGCTACACCGGCAGCCGCATCAGTGCCCGCCGCGCCGACCGTGAGGCCCGCGCCGGGGTCGATGCCGAGGCTGAAGAAAAGATCGGCCAGCTCGATCGCGACGACTGCATCTCCGCCAACGGTCGTGTCTACAGCCGCGAAGACCTGCGCCGGACGGGCGAGGTGGATATCGCCGACGCACTGCGCAAGCTGGACCCCGCGATCCGCTGAGTCGCCAGCACAACCCTGAAGAAGAACGCCCGGCATCGCGCCGGGCGTTTTACGTCGGGAACCCGGCCGAACGGCCCTGCCGATCAGTCTAGGTAGGCCGGGAACACCGGCAACCCTTCGAAGTCCTCCGGCGAATGCTGGATGACCAGCCGGCCCCGGTGCGTTTCCAGCAACTGCCGGACCCGTTCGAACGAGGCCAGCGTGTCCGCCCGGTCGACGTTGAACGCCGGCACCCGCGCGTGCTCGTAATTGCTGCGCGAGTGGTACAGGTCGCCCGACAGGATGACGGTGCCGGAATTCTCCAGCTCGACCAGCAGCACCCGGTGCCCCGGTGTGTGGCCCGGTGTCCGGAGGATGCGCACGCGACCGTCGCCGAAGACGTCGTGGTCGCCCTGCATGACCTGCTGCTTGCCCGCGAACGCGTCGAAATGTGCGGCCGTCGCCGAGCCCGGGGGTGGCGTCTGCGTGGCCCATGCGAGTTCCGCCGGATCCACCAGCCAGGTCGCTTGCGGAAACTGCTCCAGGTTGCCGGTGTGGTCGAAATGCATGTGCGACAGCGACACGAATTCGATGTCCGCCGCCGTCAATCCGAGCCGCTCCAACTGCGACTGCAGCGTCACCGGCACCAGGAACCGGCTGCCGTCCTCGTCGAGCAGATGGTCCGGACGGGCGTTGATCGCGTCGCCCAAACCGGTATCCCAGAGCAGGGTGCCACCGGGGTGCTCGATCACGTAGCAGGGCTCGACGAGGTTCCCCGGCTGGCCGGCGTAACTGTCGTCGTCGGCGAACATGGCCATGTCGTCGAACTCGATGGTGCCGCAGTCGAGGGCGTAGAGGCGCACATCCGTGCCCGGCTCGGCGGCGACAACGGGGCCTGCGGCAAACAGGGTGGCCAACAGCAACACGGCCTGGAACGGGCGCATCGTGGGACTCCGGTACGGGAAGGGACGGCAAGTATGTCGCGCCTTTGCCGGACGTGGCGGCAACATTGAATTCGGCAGGTGGGATAATCCGGAGATCACATCGCCACGGAGCCGCCATGTCCACCCGCAACGACCCGTCCCGCGTCATCCGCGCCCCGCGCGGCACCGAGCTCAGCTGCAAGTCGTGGTTGACCGAGGCGCCGTACCGGATGATCCAGAACAACCTGGACGCCGAGGTCGCCGAGAACCCGGCCGAGCTGGTGGTCTACGGCGGCATCGGCCGCGCCGCGCGTGACTGGGAGTCGTACGACGCGATCCTCGAGTCGCTGCGCAAGCTCGACGACAACGAGACGCTGCTGGTGCAGTCGGGCAAGCCGGTCGGCATCTTCCCGACCCACGCCGACGCGCCGCGCGTGCTGATCGCCAACTCCAACCTGGTGCCGCACTGGGCCACCTGGGAGCACTTCAACGAGCTCGACCGGAAGGGCCTGATGATGTACGGCCAGATGACCGCCGGCAGCTGGATCTACATCGGCAGCCAGGGCATCGTCCAAGGCACCTACGAGACCTTCGTCGAGATGGGCCGCCAGCATTACGGCGGCGACCTCAAGGGCAAGTGGATACTCACCGCGGGGCTTGGCGGCATGGGCGGCGCGCAGCCGCTGGCCGCGAGCCTGGCCGGCGCCTGCAGCCTCAACATCGAGTGCCAGCAGAGCCGCATCGACATGCGCCTGCGCACGCGCTACGTCGACGAGCAGGCCAGCGACCTCGATGACGCGCTCGCCCGTATCGACAAGTACACCAAGGCCGGCGAAGCCAAGTCGATCGCGTTGCTCGGCAACGCCGCCGAAATCCTTCCCGAACTGGTCAGGCGCGGCGTGCGTCCCGATGCCGTCACCGACCAGACCAGCGCCCATGACCCCGTGCACGGCTACCTGCCGATCGGCTGGAGTGTCGAGCAGTGGCTCGGCGCGCAGAAGGCCGACCCCGACACCGTGCGCGACGAGGCCAAGAAGTCCATGCGCGTGCACGTCGAGGCGATGCTGGCGTTCGAGAAGCTCGGCATCCCGACTTTCGACTACGGCAACAACATCCGCCAGATGGCGTTCGACGAAGGCTGCAAGGATGCGTTCGACTTCCCCGGCTTCGTGCCCGCCTACGTGCGCCCGCTGTTCTGCAAGGGTATCGGCCCGTTCCGCTGGGTCGCGCTCAGTGGCGACCCCGAGGACATCTACAAGACCGACGCCAAGGTCAAGGAGTTGATCCCCGACGACGCCCACCTGCACAACTGGCTCGACATGGCGCGCGAGCGCATCGACTTCCAGGGCCTGCCGGCGCGCATCTGCTGGGTCGGCCTCGGCCAGCGCCACAAGCTCGGCCTAGCGTTCAACGAGATGGTCCGCAACGGCGAGCTGAAGGCGCCGGTGGTGATCGGCCGCGACCACCTCGACAGCGGCAGCGTCGCCAGCCCCAACCGCGAGACCGAGTCGATGCAGGACGGCAGCGATGCAGTGTCCGACTGGCCGCTGCTCAACGCGATGCTCAACGTCGCCGGCGGCGCGACCTGGGTCAGCCTGCACCACGGCGGCGGCGTCGGCATGGGCTACAGCCAGCACAGCGGCATCGTGATCGTCTGCGACGGCAGTGAGGCGGCCGACAAGCGCATCGCCCGCGTCCTGTGGAACGACCCGGGCACCGGCGTGATGCGGCATGCGGATGCCGGTTACGAGATCGCCAAGCAGTGCGCGAAGGAGCAGGGGCTGAAGTTGCCGATGGTGCAGGTCGGGTGATCCGCAACGGACACTTCGACCTGCGCCGCGCGGGAATGTCGCTGCTGCTGGCCGCGGTTGTGCCGTTGGCGTGGGCCGGGGATGCCGGCTTGCAGTTCACCCATCACGATTGGACGTTGGCGTGCGACAACACCCTGGCCTGTCGTGCCGCGGGATACCAGCGTGACGGCGATGCGCTGGCGGTGTCGGTGTTGCTGACCCGTCCCGCCGGTGCGGGGACGGCCGTCACCGGTCGCGTCATGCTGGGACAGTACGAGGAGTCCCCGCTGCCTGCCGGACTGGCGCTGCAAATCGATGGCCGCGACGAGGGGGCAGTGGACCTGGACATACGTGAAGGCCACGCACCGCTTGCCCCGGCCCAGGTCGCGGTGCTTGTCGAAGCCCTGGCCCGTGATGCCGATATCGCCTTCGTCGGGGACGACGGCCAGCGCTGGCAACTCTCCGACAGGGGCGGGGCCGCCGTGATGCTGAAGATGGACGAAATCCAGGGTCGGCTCGGTACGCCGGGTGCGCTCCTTCGCAAAGGGGAGCGTGACGAGGCCGGCGTGCTTCCACCGCGGCCGGCACCGTCCATCCGTGTCGCTCCTCTCGAACCGCTTCGCCCGGACGACCATGCCCTGCTCGCAGATCCGCATCTGCGTGGAGCGTTGCAGGCGAGCCTGTCCGGCGAAGACTGCGAAGGGTTGCAACCGGGCCAATGGGACGAGTCATGGGGGCTTGTGCGGTTGGACGATGCCCATGTGCTGGTGTCGGTGCGTTGCTGGATGGCTGCCTACAACGAAGGCTACGGCTACTGGGTGACCAGCGATGCGCCGCCCTACAGGCCGCGCCTGGTGACGACCAGCGGAAGCTGGAGCGACGGTGCCATCATCGACGCAAGCCAGAAGGGCAGAGGCCTGGGAGACTGCTGGTGGCACGCCAGCTGGGCATGGGACGGCCGGGAGTTCGTGCAGGCGTCGGAGTACACCACCGGGATGTGCCGCCTTGTCGCCGCCGGCGGGGCGTGGGTTCTGCCGACGTTGGTGACCGAACTGGTGCAGTGACATCACCTCCACGTTCCCGGCGGGCAGCTAGACCGGCGATGGCCGGCCGGTAAAAACCGCCAGCTGGGCCTCGAAAGCCCGCTTGAAGGCCGGCCGCGCCTCGCCGCGGGCAACATAGGCGGCGAGGTTGGGATGCTCCTCCAGCAGGCCTGATCCGTTCAACCTGCGCAGCACCGTCACCATCATCAGGTCACCGGCGCTGAACGCGCCATCGAGCCAATCGGTATCGCCAAGGCGATTGGAAAGCTGGCCCAGCCGCTTGCGGACCCGGTCGTCGAGCATGGGCGCCGCGCCTCGTACCAGGGCTTGTCGCGCTCCACGATCGTGGCCATTGAGCGGTCGACTATCGGCGGCTCGACCGTGTCGAGCGCGGCGAATATCCAGCTGATCGCACGCGCCCGGGCATTCGCATCGTCCGGCAGCAGACCGGGATGGCGCTCCGCGATATGGAGCACGATCGACCCCGATTCGAACAGGGTGAGACCGCCTTCCTCAAAGGTCGGGATCTGCCCGAACGGATGAAGCGCCCGATATGCGGGCGCCCTCATCTGTTCGAATGAAACAAGGCGAACGTCGTAGGGCTGGCCTGCTTCTTCAAACGCCCAGCGGACGCGCATGTCGCGTGCCAGTCCCTTGCCCCGGTCAGGGGAGCGTTCAAAGGCGGTGATGGTGGGTGCCATGCCGTCAGCCCTGGGCGAACGCCACGTCGCCGGTATGGCTGACCATCCAGTGCACGCCGAAGCGGTCGGCGCAGATGCCGAACTTCTCGGCCCATTCGACTTTCTGCATGGGCATGTCGACGCTGCCGCCATCACTCAGGCCGGTGAACACGCGATCGGCTTCCTCGGCGCTGTCGGCCTCCACCGCGACGTAGGTGTTGGTGCCGACCTTGAAGTCGTCCGGCCGGGTGACGTCGGAGGCCATCAGCATCGATGACCCGAGCGGCAGGGCGATGTGGGCGATGCGGTCGAGCATCGCACCACTGAGGCCCATCTGCTCGCCACCGAACTCGCGGAAGGTCATCGCGGTGGCGAACTCGCCGCCGAAGACGCTGCGGTAGTGGTCGAAGGCTTCACGAGCGTTGCCGTCGAAGTTGAGGTACGGGTTGGCGTGCTTCATGCGTGGTCTCCTGTTGGGCAAGGGGCGGAATGCCTCCCTTTCCA
>Ga0307413_10000492_pt1 | contig 12969 bp, 10 predicted proteins | sample DK1Ometagenome_3_FD_203714 | JGI IMG/M metagenome (GOLD analysis project Ga0307413, IMG submission 203714) | Maize rhizosphere microbial communities from greenhouse at UC Davis, California, United States - DK15-O-2 | ecosystem: Host-associated > Plants > Roots > Rhizosphere > Soil | place: USA... | reverse complement strand
TCTATGACACGGTCCCTGCAGCCTCGCGCAAGAGCGGCGGCCACCCAGCCAAGCGGACCTTCCAGGCCTTGCGGATTGAGGTCAATGGTGAATTGGCAGCGTTGGAGTTGGCATTCCCCCAGGCCATGGCAGCGCTAGCGCTGCATGGCCGGATAGCTGTGTTGGCCTATCACTCGCTCGAGGATCGGTTGGTCAAGCAGATTCTGAGCCTCACCGCTCGGGATCGCGCGCCACGCGACATGCCCGTTGTCCCGGCTGAGCTTCGGCCACAGCTGCGGTTACTGACCCATGGCGCCATGCGACCCAGCGCGGCTGAGCTCGCTCGCAACCCGCGCGCCGCATCCGCGCGGCTTCGTGCAGCCGAACGTATTGCGGAGATGGCGGTGGCAGGGTGAGTGCGCTCTGGGCTCCCATAACGGGCCGTCGTGACGACGCTGCTACGATCCGTCGGCCGCTTCGTGCAGTGGCCGACCCGACCGCCCGCCTGGCTCGATTCCCATTTCTTCTGGTGTTGATTGGGATCTTCGGCATTGGTATGTCGGGCCTCTTGATGCTTAACACGACGCTTCAGAATCAGGCCTTCGAGTCGCGCACCCTCAACCGCCAGGCCACCGAGCTCGCGTACGCGCAGGCTGATCTAAAAAATCAGCTGGATGCGCTGGCGGCTCCAGAGGAACTTGCCCGACGGGCTTCAGCGCTCGGGATGCGGCCCAATCCATATCCGGCGTTCCTCGTCCTCCCCAGCGGCAAGGTTGTGGGCAAGCCGACTCCTGTCAAAGGCGAAGAGGTTCCCGCGCTGATCGTCAAGACGCCTGCGCAGCTCGTGGCGGAGCAGGCGGCCAAGCGGGCTCGTGCCGAGGCCAAGGCGGCGGCAAAGGCCGCTAAGCGAGAGGCAGCGGCGGCTGAGGCTAAGAAGAAGGCCGGCGAACAGGCGGCGACTGATCACATCAAGGCGCAGAAGAAGGCCAACCGCACAGCCGGAACGACAACCAAGAAAGGTGTGAATCGCGGGGGACAGCCCTGATGGACGAACTGCATCGTCCTCGTCGGTCGGATCATCCTCACCGCGAAGTACCCAAGGTGGCCCCGCCACGTCCATTGCGTTCCCAGGCTCCTGGTAGTCACAGCCGTAAGTCAGATAGCGAACGTTCCGCTACGCTGCACGCGCGAGGGGTTCGGATACTTCGGGACGGCACAGAAGTCACACCCAAGCCGCGGGTCCGGCAGCCCCTGCGGATCGGACAGCACCCACAGATCCGGCTGGTTCGCCGGCGGCCTCCCGTGCGCTTGCCGCTCGCCTCTGCCCATCGCCGGCTGCACGCACTGCTGATCGTGGTTGCCATGGCCCTGTCGTTGTGTGCCGGTCGGCTGCTGCAACTCCAGGGTTTCGACTCCTCGTCCTATACAGCCGATGCGTTGACCCGGACACTGCCATTGCTGCCGGCTCGCGGTGAGATCACTGATCGCAACGGTCTGGTCCTCGCATCAACACAGCCGGCCGTCGCTGTAACTGCTGATCCAAAGCTCACGGCGCCCGATGCGGCAGAGATCGCCGACGTCCTCGCCGGCCACCTCAGCATGTCGCAGAGTGAGCTCATGCCGCTGCTGACCAAGCCCGGCACGCGCTTTGTCTACATCAAGAAGAAGGTCCCGGCGCTGACTTATGCCGCGCTGGCCGCTGATTTATCGAGCCGCCACCTGCACGGGATTTTCCGGGAGAGCGATCCGATCCGGACCTATCCCAATGGCTCGGTTGGTGCCTCGGTGGTGGGTTTTGTCGGGGACGACGGCAAGGGCCTGGCCGGGCTAGAGCGTACGTTGAACGCTCAATTGGCCGGTGTCGAAGGCAACGAAACCTATGAGAGCGCGCCGAATGGCAGCAAGATCCCACTCGGCCGGAGTTCGATCACACCGGCGCGCAACGGGCTTAACTATCAGCTCACACTCGACTCAGAGGTGCAGTGGGTCGCCGAGCGGCGAGTCGCGGAGCAGGTTGCCAAGACTCGAGCCGATTCCGGCTTCGCCATCGTGTTGGACGTGAAGACGGGTCAAGTGATCGCGCTGGCCAACTCACCGACCTACGATTCCTCCAATCCGCAGGCCGCAAATTCCGATGACCGTGGCAACCGTGCAATCTCTGCTCCGTACGAGCCTGGAAGCGTACAAAAAGTGTTGACCGCGGCGGCGTTGATCGACTCCGGCACAGCCAATCCCACTACTCGGGTTGTCGTCCCCAGCCGGATCAGCTCCGGTGGCCGGTCAATCAAGGACTTCTTCTCTCACGGTGTGCTGCACTACAACATGCGCGGGATAATTGCGATGTCATCGAACATCGGCACGACATTGCTGGCCCGTCAACTCGACAAACACACGCTGCACGGCTACCTGGTTAGCTTTGGCCTAGGTCATAGAACCAGCATCGAGCTGCCCGGCGAATCCGCGGGCATCGTCCCCAAGGCGGACATGCAAGACGGTCAACGTGATCGGGTCGCTTTTGGTCAGGCAATTGCAGTGACTGGGATTCAGGAGGCCTCCGCTGTCGCCGGCATTGTGAACGGCGGGATCTACAACCCACCCACAGTGATCAAGAAAGCGACCGACGGCGACGGCAAAGACGTAGCGGTGTCTCGTACTCCACCGCGGCGCGTCATTTCGGAGAAAAGTTCGGCCGAGGTACGTGACCTCATGGGAGCAGTCGTCGACAGCGTCAATGGTCAGCGGAACTTGAAGCTCGATAGGTACAGCAGCGGCGGCAAAACCGGCACCGCCCAGCGAGCGGATACCAGCTGCGGCTGTTATCGGGGTTACGTAACATCATTCGTGGGCTTTGCGCCTCTCGATGACCCGCAGATCCTGACGTACGTCGTGATCAGCAACCCGAGGGTCGGCGACACCGGAACGATCACAGCAGCACCGGCGTACCACGACATCATGAATTTCGCGCTGCCGCGCTACTCCGTCGCTCCTGATGCCAAGCCGCACAAGCCGCTGCCTACCCAGTGGTGAGCAAGCGGAGCAATCAAACACGAAGCGAAGGCAGTGAGCGGAGCAATCAAAAACGGAGCGAGCGCAGTGAGCGGAGCAATCAAACCGGATCCCGCGCCGCCGTTGTGAGGAGGAGGGAGGGGACATGCTTTTTCGTCCCCGAGCGACGACGAAGGAGGCGGCGATCAAGCGCGATCCGCACCGGCGATGTTCGCGCCGCCGATTTGCAGGAGGAGCCGACGAAACGCGTCGAAGATCAGAGTTGATTTATCCCACGATCGTTTCGTCGGATCCGACGAAATCAGCGGCTCCCCGGCGAACATCGCAGCGAGCGGAGGAGCATTGGACACAGCGAACGCAGTGAGCGAAGCCATCAAATCGGGAGGGTATTGGTCCGCACATGCCGAAGAGTCGATAACGTCACCAGCGTGTCTACTGCTCTACGGGGGGGCGTTATTCGGCCGCGCACCAGACACCTGATCGGTCTGACCGAGCTGCTGGGGGATCGCGCCGCGATGAGTGACTCGGTTGTCAGTGGCATCACCATGGATTCCCGGCTGGTACGCCCCGGCGACCTCTACGTCGCATTGTCCGGCGCTCATCATCATGGCGCGGAGTTCGCCCGGCAGGCTGCCGAGGCAGGAGCCGTTGCCATCCTCACCGATCCCGCTGGCGGTCGGATCGCTCAAGGGCTGGCATTGCCAGTCGTCGTTGTCGATCATCCGCGGCAGGCCATGGCAGGAATCGCTGCCACGATCTACGGCCGGCCGGCCGATGCGCTCACGATGTGCGCCGTCACCGGCACCAACGGCAAGACCACCACGACGTTCCTCTTAGAGGCCGCGCTTCGGGCTGACGGCGCAAACACTGGTCTGGTCGGCACCGTCGGATTCCGACTGAACGGCGTGGCATTGGACTGCGTTCCCACGACTGTGACGACCCCGGAGTCGACAGACCTGCAGGCTTTGCTGGCTTTTCTGGTCGAGGAGGGAGCCGAGACCGTTGTCATGGAGGTCTCCTCGCATGCGCTGGTGCTCGGTCGCACGGAGGCGATCACCTTTGACGTCGCGGCCTTTACCAATCTCGGTCGAGATCATCTGGATTTCCACCAAGACGTGGAGTCCTACTTCGAAGCCAAGGCCTCACTCTTCAGCCCTGAGCGGACCAAGCATGCAGTGATCAATGTCGATGATCCCCGAGGCCGTGAGCTGGTGCAGCGCATCGGTCGGCATTCCGGAATCGGCCTCACCACGGTAAGCCTTGACGGCGATGCGGCTTGTCGAGCGCTGGCGTACCAGGCCCAACCGGATGGGCGAACTGCCGTTCGAGCCGACATCCGGGGTCGAATGCTTGACTTCAATCTCAATCTCCCCGGCGACTTCAACATTCGCAACGCGTTGACCGCGCTGGCAATGGTCGACGCGATCGGCGGTGACCTGGAACGTGCGGTCATCGGTCTAGGCCAGGCTGAGGTCGCAGGCCGAATGCAGCGGGTCGAGCTCGGTGAGCGCTCGCCGCTGGTCTATGTGGATTTCGCGCATACGCCACAGGCGATCGCCGCCGCTTTGCAGGCAGTAGGCAACCCCCTCCGACGATCCCAACGTCGCATTGTCGTGCTTGGCTGCGGTGGAGACCGGGACCCCCAAAAGCGGGAGCCGATGGGGGAGTCAGCAGCCCGTAACGCCGACGTGGTGATCGCCACAGACGACAACCCCCGATCCGAAGATCCTCGCGCGATTCGGGCACAGCTGATCAGCGGGGCGCAGGCTGCGGTGCATGGAGAGGCCCTGGACACGGAGGTGATTGATGGCGGTGATCGGCGCTCGGCAATCCGCCTCGCGCTCCAACTTGCCACGCCGGGCGATGTGGTAGCGATTCTCGGCAAGGGTCACGAGCTTGGTCAGGAGGTGGCTGGCACCGTCCTGCCATTCAGCGATCCAGCGGTAGCAGCTGAGGAGTGGGCCATGCTGCATCCGGACCTGGCCCGGCAGGCCAGTCAGGGTCAGCTGGGCGCGCCACCGTGATCCCAGTGACGGTCGACGAGATCGCCACAGTGCTAGGTGCTCAGCTGTCCGGTCGCGGCGACACGGCTGCTGTGATCAACGCGCTGACCGCCGACTCCCGGACAGTGATTCCTGGCGCTCTATTCGTGGCGCTGCGCGGCGAGCGTGTCGACGGTCATGACTACGTTGCATCGGCCGCGGCTGGGGGTGCCGCGGCGGCGCTTACCAGGCATCCGATGGGCGGAGCACTGTGCCTGGTGGTGGCTGATCCGCTGGTCGCTCTTGGACGGTTGTCGCGATATCTGATCGATCGGTCAAGTTCTGAGGGACTACAGGTCGTCGGCATTACGGGCTCGGTCGGTAAGACCTCTACCAAGGATCTGCTGGCGCAGGTGCTCGAGCAGGCAGGTCCAACGGTGGCCGCGGCGGGCAATCTCAACAACGAGCTCGGCGTGCCACTGACTGTTGGCCGCATCGATCCGCAGACTCGATTCCTAGTGGCTGAAATGGGCGCGCGCGGCCTTGGACATATTGCCTACCTCTGCGACGTCGCGCCGCCGCGGGTTGGGGTCGTGCTCAACGTAGGCCAGGCACATGTGGGGGAGTTCGGCGGGCAGGCGGCGATCGCTCAGGCCAAGGGTGAGCTGGTGGAATCCCTGCCGGCCGATGGTTGGGCGGTGCTGAATATCGACGATCCACTTGTCTGGGCGATGCGTCGCCGTACCCAGGCTCAAGTGCTGCCGTGGTCGACCATCCAGTCCCTGGAGAACGGCGTCTGGGCGTCGGGATTGGTCGGTGACTCGTACGGGCGATACTCCTTCACCCTTCATGAACGCCGCGAAGGTGAGACCGAGCACCGGTTGCCCGTTCGGCTGAAGCTAACCGGGCGGCATCAGGTTGCCAATGCCGTTGCTGCGACTGCTGCAGCGCTCGCGCTCGGACTTGAGATGGACCAGGTTGCGGCTGCACTCGGGGAAGCAGGACCAAGATCGCCCTGGCGGATGGAGCTGCATGATCGTTCCGATGGCGTCACGGTGATCAACGACTCCTACAACGCTAACCCCGACTCTATGCGTGCGGCGTTGACCACACTTGCGGAGCTTGGGCGTGCAGGACGGAACACTTGGGCGGTGCTTGGGGACATGCTCGAGCTCGGGGACCTCGCGCCAGACGAGCATGCCGGGATCGGCAAGTCCGCCGCAGAGCTCGGCCTCGATCATTTGATTGCGGTCGGTGAACATGGACCGCAGATGGTCAGCGCAGCCGTGGCTGCCGGTTTTCCATCTGAGCGGGCGATTGCGGTAGCGGATAAAACTGACGCGGTTGCGCTAGTCACGGCGGGTCTTAGGGCTGGCGACGTCGTCTTGGTCAAGGCATCTCGTGGCTTAGCCTTGGACACCGTGGCCGACGACATCCTCACTGCTGTCGACCTACACCGAGTCGAGGATCCCGGGTGAAGACCATTGTCTTCGCCGGCGGCCTAGCCCTGCTCGGCACTTTGCTCGGCACCCGGCTCGCCATTCATGTGCTGGTCAGGAAGGGTTACGGACAGCTGATCCGCGATGACGGCCCAACCTCCCATCACGTGAAGCGTGGAACCCCGACTATGGGTGGGCTGGTGATCATCACTGCCGTGCTGTTCGCTTACTTCGGCAGCCACCTGATCGTCTTTACCGCCCCTTCAGCTTCGGCATTGCTGGTGCTGTTTCTGTTCACCGGCCTGGGCGTGGTCGGATTTCTCGACGACTACATCAAGATCAGCAAGCAGCGTTCGCTCGGCTTGCGAAGCAAAGCCAAGATCGGCGGTCAATCCATCGTTGCCATCGTCTTCGCGGTGGCGTCCCTGCAGTTCCCCGACGAACGAGGAGTGACACCGGCTTCCCCCGCCATCTCGTTCCTACGCGATATCGAATGGCTACAGCTGCCGCTGCTGCTAGTGATCATCTGGGTGATGTTGTTGATCGCTGCAGCGAGCAACGGTGTCAACCTCACCGATGGGCTCGACGGCCTGGCAGCGGGTGCCTGCGTGATGATCTTCGGCGCGTACACCTTGGTCAACATCTGGCAGTACAACCAGTCGTGTGCCTACACCGCATCGGCCGGGCCGAAGTGCTATGAGGTGCGGGACCCGTACGACCTGGCGGTAGTTGCGGTTGCGCTTGCTGGCGCCTGCTTCGGTTTCCTGTGGTGGAACGCCGAACCAGCGAAGATCTTCATGGGCGACACCGGGTCACTGTCTCTTGGCGGTGCGCTCGCCGGAATGGCGATCATGACACGCACCGAGCTGTTGCTGGTGATCTTGGGCGGCCTGCTGGTCCTCGAGGTCATGTCGGTCATTCTGCAAGTCGGTTTTTTCAGGTTGACGCGTGGCAGGCGACTGTTCAAGATGTCGCCCATTCACCATCACTTCGAGCTGCTGAACTGGGCCCAAGTCACTATCGTGATGCGCTTTTGGATCATTGCCGGGCTCTGCGTCGCCGCGGGGCTCGGCATCTTCTACGCCGAGTGGGTGGCCGGCACGTGATTCATTCGCGGCTTTGTGCGGAGGAACGCGTTCAGATTCAGCCCCTCGCGGGCACATACGCGGCCTTGTGCGGAGAAATGCGAGAGTGCGAGAGGAAGCGATCCGACTCGGAGGTGGATCAGTGACCGCGGCCTGGTTGCCAGACGCGGACCGCCGATCACCCTGGCCAGAAGCGCACGTGGTGATCGCAGGCATTGGGGTGTCTGGATTCGCTGCTGCGGACGGATTACTGCAGTTCGGTGCGCAGGTGACGATTCTGGACGACGTCCTGGATGAGAAGACGTCCGATAGGGGCACACTGCTGGAGGTTCTTGGGGCCTCAGTACGCCTTGGTCCAGGTTCAACCGCGACTCTTCCCGACGATGCCGACCTGGTGATCACAACAGGTTGGCCCGCCACGGCGCCGCTGCTGCGACAAGCTGCCGAGCGCGGCGTGCCGATCTGGAGTGAGGTCGAGCTGGCCTGGCGGCTCAGCCGGCCCGACAAGGTTGTGCCGTGGCTCGGGATCACCGGTACGAACGGCAAAACCACCACCACTCAGATGTTGGAAGCGATCTTGGCCGCGGCCGGCTTGCAAACAGCCGCAGTCGGCAACATTGGTCGTCCGATCATGGAGACCGTTTTGGACCCGCAACAGTACGACGTACTGGCTGTCGAGCTGTCCAGCCATCAGCTGCACTGGTCGAACTCCTTGGCTTTGCACTCGGCCGCGGTTCTCAATGTGCAGCCTGATCACCTGGAATGGCATGGCTCGTACACGGCCTATCGGGACGCCAAGGCAAGGATTTATGAAGGTGTTCAAGCCAGCTGTGTCTATAACGTTGCAGATCCGGTTACCGAGCGGATGGTGGAGGAGGCCGAGGTCGTCGAGGGTGCCCGAGCGATCGGTTTCACATTGGGAACACCGGATTTGTCAATGCTCGGCGTCGTCGATGACCTGTTGGTTGATCGAGCCTTCATCGAGCAGCGTCGCGACTCAGCGCTCGAGCTGGCGAGCGTTAGCGATGTCAGTCCCGCCGCACCACACAATGTGGCCAACGCCTTGGCGGCTGCGGCCCTCGCCCGTTCCTATGGCGTACCTGCAACGGCGGTCCGGGACGGCTTGCGGACCGTCAAGGTAGGGCCACACAAGATTCAGACGGTGCTGGAACGCGACGGAGTCTCCTGGGTCGATGACTCCAAAGCCACCAATCCGCACGCTGCCGATGCCTCATTGCGGGCTTTCAGATCAGTCGTGTGGATCGCTGGAGGGCAGGCTAAAGGCACCACGTTCGATGAGTTGATCACGACTCACCGCGAGAGATTGCGCGGCGCCGTCTTGCTCGGGACCGACCGAAACATCATCGCCGAAGCCCTGGCTCGACACGCGCCCGAAGTCCCCACAAAAGTCATTGAGGCGGTCGACACTAGAGCAATGGCACAAGCCGTTGCGGCGGCTGCTTCCCTGGCCAGACCTGGTGATGCAGTTCTGCTCGCGCCGGGGTGCGCCAGCAAGGACATGTTCACCGATTACGCCGCACGCGGAGATGCCTTCGCTGCGGCCGTGCGTGCGCTCGCAAAGGAGTAGACGTCAGTGGCGACCCTGACCCCGCAGGGCCAGACCGCGTCCGGCCACCGAGCTACTTCACTTCGCTCGCCGCAGGTCGCGCGTGTCCGGCGTTCCCTGTCTGCGGTCGAGGTACTGCGCTGGCTCCGTTCGATGCTGGATCGGCCGTTCACCAGCTATCACCTGGTACTCGGCTCTGTAGCGCTGCTCCTCATCGTCGGAGTCATGATGGTGCTGTCGGCCTCCAGCGTGAATGCCTACCTCACCGTCGGAGACTCCTACTTCTATGTCAAGCGGCAGGTGATTTTCCTCGGCATCGGCGTCCTCGGCGCATTCACGATCATGAAGCTGCCGCCAGCGACGCTGCGGCTGCTCAGCTGGTTCGGCCTTGCCATGGCCGCCATCTTGTTGATCTTGACCTATACACCGCTTGGCATCTCGGTGAACGGCAACCGGAACTGGCTCAATCTGGGCTCATCGTTGTTCTCCATTCAGCCGGCAGAGTTCGCCAAGCTGGCCATGATCATTTGGGGAGCCGACGTCCTGGCCCGAAAGTATCGCTTGCTTGATCAGCCGAAGCACCTGCTGGTGCCGTTCCTGCCGGTGAGCGGCATCCTGGTCTTACTGGTGCTGTTTCAGGGCGACGCCGGTACGGCAGTTGTGATGGCAGTCATCGCCGCCGGCATCTTGTGGATCGTCGGCGCACCGCTACGAGTGCTCCTCACCTTGGCATCGGCAGGTGTTGTCGGTGTGATCGGGATCTTCGTTACCTCGTCGGTACGAATGCGCCGCCTCGCCGCCTTTCTGGATCCAACCCTTGATGCCGATGGAGCCAATCACCAGGCCAACGCGGGCATGTTTGCGATCGCGTCCGGCGGCTGGTGGGGAGTTGGTCTTGGGGCCAGTCGCCAGAAGTGGGGCAGCCTGCCTGAAGCACACACCGACTTCATCTTCGCTGTGCTAGGGGAGGAGTTCGGGCTGTTTGGCAGCCTGGTGGTACTGGCCATGATCGGCGTCTTAGGCTATGCCGGCATCCGGATCGCGATGCGTTCAGATGATCTTTTCGTACGCTACGCCGCCGGTGGCATTACGACGTGGTTCATGGTGCAAGCATTGATCAACTTGGCGGTAGTGCTGCGGTTACTTCCCATCGCCGGGGTGCCACTGCCATTGCTGTCCTACGGGGGATCGGCACTGGTTGCTAACCTATTGGCTGTCGGCGTCCTGCTGGCTTGCGCCCGCAGAGAACCCGAGGCTCGCAAACTGCTTGCGAAAAAGGAAATGCGGCCTTCTCGCCGGATGACCACGGTGGTCGGTTCACGAACCAGCCGCGGCCAAACCTGATCATGAACGCAGCAACGCAGCCGTCTGTGGTGCTCGCCGGCGGCGGGAGCGCCGGGCATACCTCGCCGTTGATAGCCACCGGTTTGGAGCTACGCCGGCTGAGTCCTGAAATCAGGCTGACGGCACTTGGTACGGCCAGGGGGTTGGAGACGACCGTCGTCCCGGCAGCAGGCTTGGACTTGGAGCTCATTCCTCCAGTTCCGATGCCCCGGCGGGTAGGGAAGGACTTGGCTCTTGTTGCGCCGCGGCTGGTCGAAGCGGTGGCCGCGACCGTACGAGTACTGCGACGCGTCCGGGCTGACGTGCTCCTTGGCTTCGGCGGCTACGTGTCGACTCCGGCCTATCTTGCCGCCCGTCGGTTAGGCCTGCCGATCGTCATCCACGAACAAAACGTACTGCCCGGTCTGGCCAACAAGCTTGCCGCCCGACTGACCAGCCACGTCTACACCTCATTCCCGCGGACTTCACTGCCGCACGCGAGTTGCATTGGGTTGCCGATCCGGCGCGCCATCACTGACTTGGATCGAGGAGCGTTGCGACGCGGGTCGCGGGTCGGCTTCGAGCTGCACCTCGAGCTGCCGACGCTGCTGGTCAGCGGAGGCTCCCAGGGCGCGCTGCGGATCAATACCGCCGTGGCCGGAGCCTGGCCCGAACTGCTGGCCAATGGAATTCAGGTGCTTCACGTGCTGGGTCCCAAAAATGTCGTTCCCGGCATCGAACGCACTGTCGACGAGCGGACCGGTGCTGTCTACCAGCCGGTGGCCTATGTGGAGCAGATGGAGCGGGCGTACGCTGCGGCTGACCTAATGCTGGGCCGCAGCGGTGCCAGCACGGTGCTCGAGACCGCCGCAGTCGGACTCCCGGTCGTGTTTGTGCCATATCCGGTCGGAAACGGCGAGCAGGCCCTCAATGCTGAACTGGTGGTCAATGCAGGCGGCGGCATCATGCTCGCCGACGCCGACTGCACCTCCATTTGGGTAGGCCAAGAAATTCCCGCACTCTTCGCACACCCCGACCGGCTCGCCGGAATGAGTAATGCGCTCGCAGGCGTTGCGCGCCTGGACGCAGCTACCGTGTTGGCGTCACGAGTTCTGGAGGTGATCCGCTGATGGGTCTGATAACGCCCATCGAGCTGCCCGAAGTGGACGAACTGGGTGCCGTGCATTTCGTTGCTATTGGTGGCTCTGGGATGAACGGAATCGCCTCGATGATGCTGGCCCAGGGCATCCCTGTGAGCGGCAGCGACCGACAAGACTCGAAGTACCTGCGGTCGCTAGAGGCACAAGGGGCCCGGGTCTACGTCGGACACCGGGCTGAGCAGCTCGGTGATGCTGCCACGGTTGTGGCATCTTCGGCGATCCGGGACAGCAACCCGGAGCTGGCCGAGGCGCGGCGCCGCGGACTACGGGTACTGCATCGCAGTGCCGCTCTCGGTTCCCTGATGTTGGGACGCCGCGGTATTGCGGTCGCGGGGACTCATGGCAAGACGACGACGACGGCGATGATCGCGCATCTGCTCAGTGGTTGCGGATTTGACCCGTCCTTCGTCATCGGCGGAGCGCTGACCGGCACCGCTACCGGCGGGCATCTCGGCAGCGGCGACATCATGACCATCGAGGCCGACGAGAGCGACGGCTCCTTCCTGCAATACCCGTGCGAGATCGCCGTTGTCACCAACATCGACCCTGATCACCTGAGCAACTGGGGGAGTGCGGAGAACTACGCCGATGGCTTCCAGCGCTTTGCGACCGCGGATTCGGTACGGCTGCTGGTCACCAGCGCTGACGATGCCGGAGCTGTCGCATTGACCCAACAGGTACGGCAGCGGACTGCCGCCGGATTGCCAAGTCCGGCGGTCATGACTTTCGGTACCTCAGCGCACGCCGACGTACAGATTGCAGGCGTCAGCTTGGCAGGCACCGGATCGAGGTTCGAACTCCGGTGGGAGGGTCATGCGGGGCAAGTCGAGCTGTCGGTCCCCGGCCATTACAACGTCCTGAACGCTGCTGCGGCGTACGCAGTCGCGATCTGGCTGGGTGCCGACGAGGCCGACGTCCGGCGCGAGCTGTCTACCTATCAGGGCACGTACCGACGATTCCAGCTGATTGGCACGCCCAACAACATCCGGGTCTACGACGACTACGCCCACCACCCCACCGAAGTCCTTAACACCTTGATCGCGGCACGTACCGGTGTTGGTGACGGTCGGGTCGTAGTCTGCTTCCAGCCGCACCTCTACACCCGCACTCGAGACTTCTGGCGCGAGCTGGCACATGCACTGGAGCAGGCCGACGAGGCCATCGTGATGGATGTCTGCGGTGACCGCGAGGATCCGATTCCCGGAATTGACGGTGCCATGGTGGCCAAGGCGATCGCTCCAGGCACTGCGCACGTCACCTACGAACCCATCTGGGATGAGGCTGCACCAACCGTGGCCCGGATAGCGCGCCCCGGCGACCTGGTGATCACCGTTGGATGCGGGGACGTCACCAAGGTGGCTCCCAAGATCGTTGCCGAAATTCACCGGCTTGCCGAGGTCGCGCAGTGACAGCAACGGCTGCGGCCAA
>Ga0307413_10000491_pt1 | contig 12979 bp, 9 predicted proteins | sample DK1Ometagenome_3_FD_203714 | JGI IMG/M metagenome (GOLD analysis project Ga0307413, IMG submission 203714) | Maize rhizosphere microbial communities from greenhouse at UC Davis, California, United States - DK15-O-2 | ecosystem: Host-associated > Plants > Roots > Rhizosphere > Soil | place: USA... | reverse complement strand
TCTTCTACTCCGCGGTGCGGACCGCACAGGCCGGCCCCGCCGAACCGCTGATCGGGTTCCTGATCGGCATCGCCGTGGCGGTCGCCCTCGGCTGGCTGATCTACCGCGGCGCCATCACCTTCGACCTCACCAGATTCTTCACCGTCACCGGCGTACTGCTCGTCGTCGTCGCCGCCGGCGTGCTCGGCTACGGCCTGCACGACCTGCAGGAGGGCCGGGTGCTGCCCGGACTGACCACGCTGGCGTTCGACCTGTCGGCGTCGATGCCGGAGGACTCCTGGTACGGCGCCCTGCTCAAGGGCTTCTTCAACTACTCCGCACAGACCACGGTGCTGCAGGCCATCGCCTGGGTGGCCTACGTGGCCGTGGTGCTGACCCTGTTCCTGTGGCCGCGTCGTACGCCACCCGTACCGGCCGGTCTGCCGGCATCCCTTCTCAAGGAGAGCTCGTGACCCGCATCCCCACCGGTCTCGCCGCCGTCGGAGCGGCCGCCGCCCTGCTCGCCCTCGCCGGCTGCGGCGGTTCGGACGACACCGCCCAGACCGGCGGCGGCGGTCCGATCGCGATCACCGCGTCGGACGACTCGTGCGGCGTCGCGCGCAACACCGCAGACGCCGGCACCATCACCTTCGAGGTGACGAACAAGGGCCAGCGGGTCACCGAGTTCTACCTCTACGCCGAGGGCGACCGGATCATGGGCGAGGTGGAGAACGTGGCGCCGGGGCTGACCCGGCGGCTCATCGTCGAGGTACCCGAGGCCGGCAGGTACCAGACCGCGTGCAAACCCGGCATGCAGGGCAAGGGCATCCGCGGCGACTTCACCGTCTCCGGCCAGGCCACCAAGCAGGTGGACTCCGACGCCAAACTCGCCGAGGCGGCCAAGAGCTACCAGCGCTACGTCAACTCGCAGGCCGACGCGCTGCTGACCAGGACCACCGAGTTCGTCGACGCGGTCAAGGCCGGCGAGGTCGAGGACGCGAAGGCACTGTTCCCGGTCGCGCGCACCTACTGGGAGCGCATCGAGCCGGTTGCGGAGAGCTTCGGCGACCTCGATCCGAGGATCGACGGCCGGGAGGCCGACCTCGAGGCGGGCCAGGAGTTCACCGGCTACCACCGCCTGGAGAAGGACCTCTGGGTCAGCGGGCTGCAGGCCGACTCGCCGGCGACGGCCGACCGGCTGCTGACCGACGTGAACGAGATCGTCACCAGGGCCAAGGCCGTCGAGCTCACCCCGCTGCAGCTGGCCAACGGCGCGAAGGAGCTGCTCGACGAGGTGGCCACCGGGAAGATCACCGGTGAGGAGGACGCCTTCTCGCACACCGACCTGTGGGACTTCCGGGCCAATGTGGACGGTTCACGGGCGGCCATCGCCGCGCTGCGCCCGACCATCGAGGAGCGCAAGGCCGACCTGCTGACCACATTGGACGCCGCGTTCGCCGCGGTGGACGCCGTGCTGGAGAAGCACCGCAGGGGTGACGGCTTCGCGCTCTACACCGACCTGACCGAGGCCGACGTCAAGGAGATGGCCGCCGTCGTCGACGCCCTCGGCGAGCCGATCAGCTCGGTCGCCGAGGTGGTCGTGTCCCCATGACCGGCACTCCCACCACGAACGAACCCGCCCCCGACCCGGCACCGGCGTCCGCCAACGCCGCGGGTCCGCGGGAGCGGCTCAGCCGCCGACGCCTGTTCGGCATGGCCGGTGCGGGCGCCGCCGTCGCCGGGGTCAGCGCGGCCGTCGGGGTGGCGGTCAGCCGCTCGGAGTCCGTGACGACCGTCACCGACGCCGCCGCCGAGGTGGTGCCCTTCCACGGCGAGCACCAGGCCGGCATCGTCACCCCGGCCCAGGACCGGATGCACTTCGTCGCCTTCGACGTGACCACCCGTCGGCGGGACGACCTGGTCGCGCTGCTGAAGGCGTGGACCGCGGCGGCCGAGCGGATGACGACCGGCCTCGAGGCCAAGGAGAACGGCGCGGTCGGCGGTTCGCCGCAGGCACCGCCCGCGGACACCGGCGAGGCGCTCGACCTCCCCGCGTCCGCGCTCACCCTCACCATCGGGCTCGGCGCGTCGCTGTTCGACGACCGCTTCGGCCTCGCCGACGCGCGGCCGCCGAAGCTGATCGACATCCCGGCCTTCCCCGGCGACGACCTGGACCCGCGGCGCGGCGGCGGCGACATCTGCGTGCAGGCGTGCGCCAACGACCCGCAGGTGGCGGTGCACGCCATCCGCAACCTGGCCAGGATCGGGTTCGGCAAGGTCGCCGTCCGCTGGTCGCAGCTCGGGTTCGGGCGCACCTCGTCCACCACCCGCGCGCAGACCACACCGCGCAACCTGTTCGGCTTCAAGGACGGCACCCGCAACCTCAAGGCCGAGGACGTCGAGGCGCTGCGCGAGCACGTCTGGGTGCAGCCCGGCGACGGACCGGACTGGCTGGTCGGCGGCACGTACCTGGTGGCGCGGCGGATCCGGATGCACATCGAGATCTGGGACCGCACCTCGCTCGTCGAGCAGGAGGTGATCGTCGGGCGGGCCAAGGGCACCGGCGCGCCGCTCGGCCAGGTCGACGAGTTCGACGAGGTGGACCTGCGGGTGGGCGGTGCCGGCGGCGAGCCGCTGATCGGCGAGAACGCGCACATCCGGCTGGCCTCTCCGGAGGCGCTGGGCGGGGTGCGGCTGCTGCGCCGGGGCTACAACTTCACCGACGGCTCCGACGGCCTGGGCCACCTCGACGCCGGCCTGTTCTTCGTCGCGTTCAACCGCGACACGGCGAAGCAGTTCGTGCCGATGCAGCAGGCGCTGTCGAGCAAGGACGTGATGATGGAGTACATCGAGCACACCGGCTCGGGGCTGTACGCGGTGCCGCCCGGGGTGCGGCCCGGCGGTCACTGGGCCGACACCCTCATTCGTTAGCCCGTCCCGCGCGAACGTACGACTCGACGGTTCCGAACGTACGACTCGATGGTTCCGAACGTACGACTCGATGGTTCTGGACGTACGACTCGGCGGGTGGTCAGGCGGGGGTCGGCCAGAAGCGGTGCCAGGTGTCGGCGTCCATCGCGGTCGGGGCGACGCCGGCGGCGCGGGCGGCGCGCTCGGCCGCCCGCACGTCGGCGGCGAAACGCAGGCAGCGGGCGCGCAGCTCGTCCTCCGGGTCGCCGCCGGCCAGCCGGGCGGCCGCGGCGACGGCGAACAGGCTGTCCGCGTCCGCGCCGACCGATCCCGGCGTCGCGGCCGGGAGCAGCTCCACCGGCAGGCCGGCGCGGGTCGCGCGCAGGGTCAGCTTCGCGGCCAGCGCCAACGCGGGCTGACCGAGCGGTACACCGTCCATACAGGACTCACGCTGCTTCTCGGCGCCCTTGAGCTCCTCCCAGCGCCGCTCCTGCGACACCGCGTCGTGCACCGCGGGGTCGCCGCCGGCGAACACGTGCGGGTGCCGGCCGACCAGCTTCGCCACCAGGGCGTCCGCCACGTCGTCGATGTCGAACGGGTCGGCCGGATCCTCCTGCGCCACCCGGGCGTGGAACAACACCTGCAGCAGGACGTCGCCCAGCTCCTCGCGCAGCGCGCCCCGGTCGCCGTCGGCGATCGCGTCGAGCAGCTCGTAGCACTCCTCGACCAGGTACCGGCGCAGCGAGTCGTGCGTCTGCTCGGCGTCCCACGGGCAACCACCCGGCGAGCGCAGCCGGTCCATCACCTCGACCGCGGCCGCCAGGCCGCCGCGGTCCCGCGGCACAGGGGTCACGGCCGGGCGGCGGCCTTCGGCAGCACCAGCCGCGCGGACACCGGGGCCTCGGTCGCCGAGTACACCGTCATCAGCACCGGGTTCCACTCGCCGTAGCGCGGGCTCACCCGGATGTCGTGGGTCAGCGCGGTCAACCGCAACTGGTAGCGACCGGCCTGGGCGAGCTGGCTGGTGTCCACCGACGACGGGTCGAAGTCCGGCCCCGGGGAGTTCGCCACGTCCCGCTTCGTCAGCTGCAGCACCCGGTAGCCACCGCCCTGCTCACCGCCCGGCGGCAGGATGAACACCGACCCGACCGGCGCGGCCAGGTTCAGGGTGTCCGGCGAGTTCGCGCCCAGCTCCTGGTCGAGCTGCGGCTGCTCGCCGTCGCCCGACGCGGCCGTGAGCAGCGACTCGGCCGACTCCGGACGCTCGGAGAGCTGCGCGGCCAGCGAGGTCGCCTTCTCCAGGTCGGGCACCGTCGCGGCGTTGAGCCGCGCGGTCACCCGGCCGAAGTACTTCTCCGCGAGCCGGGCCGAGATCGCGTCGTCCATCAGCACCTCGACCTGGTCGCGGGCCCGGCGGGCCAGCTCCTCGGCCAGCTGCTCCGGCGGCACCTGCCCGTTGGTCGGCAGCTCCTGCTGCGGACTCTGCCCGGCGGCCTCCGCCGCCGCGGCCCGGTCCACCTCGATGCCCTCCGCCTCGGCGACCTCCAGCAGCAGCTCGTGGCGGATCAGCGAGGCCACCAGCTCGCGGGAGACGAGGTCGAGCTTGCGGGTCGACGCCAGCGCCGCCGCGGCGGGCTCGTCGGCAACCACCTTGTCGACGCGTCGCTGGATCTCGTCCACCGACACCGACCGGTCGCCGACGATGAAGGCGGCGTTGACCTGGCTGGGACCCGAACCACACGCGGTCAGCGCGGCCGCACCGGCGACCAGCGCGGCGGCGAGACGGACCCGGGTGCGAAGGACAGTCGTCACGGCTGGAACCTTCTCACACCTGATCAGCCGTCAGCCGACCGCCACCGGACTCGGCGCGAGCTGCTCCAGCAGACCGGCGCACCAGTCCAGCAGCTCGCGGTCGCGCAGCAGCGGCGCGCCCATCCGGCCGCCCGCAGCACCCTCGGTCGGCCGCGGCACGCTGAGCGTGTTCGTCACCGGCTTGTGCGAGGCACGCGGGTGCAGCCTGTTCAGCCGCACCAACTGCGAGTCGCGCAGCGGCAGCGGCGCGAACCGGATCGCGCTGCCCTGGGTGACCACCTCGGTCACCCCGTGCCGGCGGCAGACCTGTCGGAACGCGGCCACCGCGAGCAGGTTCACCACCTCGACCGGCGGTTCGCCGTAGCGGTCCACCAGCTCCTCGCGCACCGCGGCCAGCCCCTCGTCGTCCACGGCGGACGCGATCTTGCGGTACGCCTCCAGCCGCAGCCGCTCGCCCGGCACGTAGTCGTGCGGGATGTGCGCGTCGACCGGCAGGTCGACCCGCACCTCGGTGACCGTCTCCTCCTCGTCGGCGTCCGGCGCGCCGGCTCTCGAGAACGCGGCGCGATAGGACTCCACGGCCTCGCCGACCAGCCGGATGTAGAGGTCGAAGCCGACGCCGGCGATGTGCCCGGACTGCTCGGCGCCGAGGATGTTGCCGGCGCCCCGGATCTCCAGGTCCTTCATCGCCACGGCCATGCCCGCGCCCAGCTCGGTGTTCTGCGCGATGGTGGCGAGCCGGTCGTGGGCGTGCTCGGTGAGCGGCGCCTCCGGCGGGTACAGGAAGTAGGCGTAGCCGCGTTCGCGGCCACGGCCGACCCGGCCGCGCAGCTGGTGCAGCTGGGCGAGGCCGAGCAGGTCGCCGCGCTCCACGATCAGCGTGTTCGCGTTGGAGATGTCCAGACCGGTCTCGACGATCGTGGTGCACACCAGCACGTCGTGCTCGCGCGCCCAGAACCCCTCGATCAGCTTCTCCAGGCGGTCCTCGTTCATCTGGCCGTGCGCCGTCACCACCCGCGCCTCGGGCACGATCTCGCGGATGCGCCGGGCCGCCTTCTCGATCGACGACACCCGGTTGTGCACGTAGAACACCTGGCCGTCGCGCAGCAGCTCACGCCGGATCGCGGCACCGACCTGCCTGTCGTCGTAGCCGCCGACATAGGTGAGGATCGGGTGCCGGTCCTCCGGCGGGGTGAGGATCGTCGACATCTCCCGGATGCCGGCCAGCGACATCTCCAGGGTGCGCGGGATCGGCGTGGCAGACATGGTCAGCACGTCCACGTGCGTGCGCAGCGACTTGATGTGTTCCTTGTGCTCGACGCCGAAGCGCTGCTCCTCGTCGACGATCACCAGGCCGAGGTCCTTGTAGCGGATGCCGGTCTGCAGCAGCCGGTGCGTGCCGATGACGACGTCCACGTCGCCGGACGCCAGCCCCTCGATCACCGCGTCGGCGTCCGGGCCGTGGGTGAACCGGGACAGTCCGCGCACCTTCACCGGGAAGGAGTGCATCCGCTCGGTGAAGGTGTTCAGGTGCTGCTGGGCGAGCAGCGTGGTCGGCACCAGCACCGCCACCTGCTTGCCGTCCTGCACCGCCTTGAACGCCGCGCGCACCGCGATCTCGGTCTTGCCGTACCCGACGTCGCCGCAGATCACCCGGTCCATCGGCACCCCGCGTTCCATGTCCGCCTTGACCTCGTCGATGGCGGCCATCTGGTCGGGGGTCTCGGTGAACGGGAACGCGTCCTCCAGCTCGCGCTGCCACGGGGTGTCCGGGCCGAACGGGTGACCGGGGGCGGCCTGGCGGGCGGCGTAGAGCTGCACCAGCTCGGCGGCGATCTGCTTGACCGCCTTGCGCGCCTTGGCCTTGGTGTTCCTCCAGTCGGAGCCGCCCAGCTTGTTCAGCGACGGCAGCTCACCGCCGACGTAGCGCGTCACCTGGTCGAGCTGGTCGGTCGGCACGAACAACCGGTCGCCCGGCTGGCCGCGTTTGGAGCTGGCGTACTCCAGCACCAGGTACTCGCGGGTGGAGGTGGACCCGGCGGTGTCCTTGACGGTGCGCTGCACCATCTCCACGTACCGGCCGATGCCGTGCTGCTCGTGCACGATGTAGTCGCCGGTGCGCAGCGCCAGCGGGTCGACCGCGTTGCGCCGCCGGGACGGCATCTTGGCCGACATGTCCCGGGTGGACGTGCCGTGCCTGCCGCCGGTGAGGTCGGCCTCGGTGAGCGCGACCAGCGCGGTGCCCGGTGCGATGAACCCGTCGTCGAGCGCGCCGCGCACCACGATCACCACGCCCGGCGCGAGCGGGTCGAGCAGGCCGTCCTCGGCGAGCGCCGCCGGCACGTCCGCCTCGGCGAGCTGTTCGACCGCGCGCTTCGCGGTACCGGAGCCGGGCACCACCAGCACCGCGGTGCCGCCGGTCGCGGTGTGCGCGCGCAGGTCGGTGAACGCCCGGGCGACGTCGCCGCGGTAGGACTCGACCTGCCGGATCGGAAGTCGCAGCACCGCGGCGCCCGTGCTGTCGTCGGGCATGGTCAGCTTCGACAACGTCCACCACGGGCAGCCGGACCCGCGGGCGTGGGTGGCCACCTCGCCCAGATCGCGGTAGGCGGACGCGCCGAGGTCGATCGGCGCCTGCCCGCCGATGGCGGTGACCGACCAGGACGCCTCGAGGAACTCCTGCCCGGTGCGGACCAGGTCGTGCGCGCGGGTGCGGATCTTCTCCGGGTCGGCGAGCAGCACGTGCGTGCCGGCCGGCATGACGTCGGTGAGCAGCTGCAGCTCGCCGGCGCACAGCACCGGGATGAGCGCCTCCATGCCCTCGACCGGCACGCCGCCGGCGAGCTTGTCGAGCATCTCGTGCAGCGCGGCGTCGGCGGTGTGCCGCGCGGCCAGTTCGGCCGCCCGCGCCCGGACGTCGTCGGTGAGCAGCACCTCCCGGCACGGCGGCGCGACGATCCCGGTCAGCTCGCCGGCGATGGAGCGCTGGTCGGCGACGGCGAACGGGCGGATCTCGCTGACCTCGTCGCCCCAGAACTCGACCCGCACCGGATGCTCGACGGTCGGCGGGAACACGTCCAGGATGCCGCCGCGCACGGCGAACTCGCCGCGTTTCTCCACCATGTCGACCCGGGCGTAGGCGAGCTGCACCAGCCGGTCGACGGTCTCGGCGAAGTCGCTGTCCTCACCGGTGCGCAGGTGCACGGGGGCGAGCTCGCCGAGACCGGGCGCCATCGGCTGGATGAGGCTGCGCACGGTGGCGACCACAACGGACAGCGGCCTGCCGTCCGGGTGCGCGAGCCTGCGCAGCACGGACAGCCGGGCGCCGACGGTGTCCGCGCGCGGCGAGAGCCGCTCGTGCGGCAGGGTCTCCCAGGACGGGAAGGCTGCCACCCGGTCCGCGCCGAGCAGGTCGACGAGGGTCGAGGTGAGGTCGTCGGACTCGCGGCCGGTGGCGGTCACCACCAGCACCGGCACCCCGGCGCCACCCGCGTCGGCGGCCGCGGCGAGGGCCGCCACCACCAGGGGCCGGGCGGCGAGCGGACCCTCCAGTTCCAGGGCGGGCGTGCCGGCCGCCGCGACGACGGCGGTGCAGCCGGGATCGGGCAGGACGTGGGTCAGCAGACCGGACAGCCGGGCCGGCCGGGACACCACCTGGGACACCGAAGCACCTTTCGACGGACATGCGGACAGGGCCCATCGCGAGAGGGTGCTGCCGCGACGGATTGTTCGGTCTCCAGCCTACGACCGGCCACCGACAGCGGCCGAGCTGCCGCGGCTCAGTCGGTGAACCTCGGCGGACGCTTGGCGAGGAACGCGGCCACGCCCTCGGCGTAGTCGGCGCTGGCCACCGACGAGTCGTACAGCTCGCGCAACGACTCCTCGGCGGAGTCGTCAGCAGGGTGCCCGGCCCGCGCGCCCGCCGCGGTCTGGGTGATCCGCGCGATCACCGTCTTCGCGCCGAGCACGCTGACCCGAGAGCGGGACGCGATCGTGGTGGCGAGCGAGCGTGCCCGCCCGAGCAGCTCGGCCGGCTCGTGCAGCTCGTTGACCAGCCCGATGCGCAGCGCGGTGGCCGCGTCGATGATGTCGGCGGTGTAGAGGATCTGCTTGGCCCAGGCCGGCCCGACCAGCTGCACCAGCTGGCGGGTGGAGGGCATCGGGAACACGATGCCCAGCTTGGCGGGGGTGATGCCGAACGCCGAGTCGGTGGCGGCCACCCGCAGGTCGCAGGCGAGCGCCAGCTCGCAGCCGCCGCCGATGCAGTAGCCGGTGATCGCGGCGACGGTCGGCTTGGCCAGCCCGGCGATCGCCGCGGACGCGGCCAGCACCGCCTCGCCGTAGCGGCGCGCGCCGGCCGCGTCGGCGCGCAGGGTCGCGAACTCGCCGATGTCGGCGCCCGCGCTGAAGTGCTCACCGCCGCGCAGCACCAGCGCGCGCACCGAGTCGTCGGCGGCCACCTCGGCCAGCAGCGCCGGGATCGCGGTCCACATGGCGTGGCTCATCGCGTTGCGTTTGGCCGGCCGGTCGATGGTCACGGTGGCCACGCCGTCGGCGGCGTCCAGGCGCAGGTGCTCACTCACGGGTCAGCACGGTAGCGCCGGTGTTGCCTCACCGGATCGACACGTGACCCGGTGCACGCTGATCACCATGAGAACGCGCGCCCTGCTCGCCGGTATCGGCATCGTCCTGGTGCCGGCGCTGGCCGGCTGCGGGTCCGACGGCGTCGGCCAGGTGCCGACCGGGTCGACGGCCGTCAGCGCACCGGTCAAGGTGTCCAGCGGGAGGCTCGCGGTCGAGGAGGTCGCCGGCGGGCTGTCGCACGGCTGGGACATCGGCTTCCTGCCGGACGGCAAGGTGCTCGTCACCCAGCGGCCGGCGAAGATCGCGCTGATGTCCTCGACCCGGCCGGGCGCCTCGGTGACCGAGGTCGCGATGGACCTGTCCTCGGTGCAGGTGCGCGGCGAGGGCGGCCTGATGGGCATGGTCGTCCACCCGGACTTCGGGACCAGCCGGCAGTTCACCACCTGCCAGACCCACCAGGAGGGCGGCCGGCCGGTGGACATCCGGTTGATCACCTGGCGTCTCGCCGACGACGGCGCGAGCGCGGCGAAGGTCCGCGACCTGCTCACCGGCCTGCCGCTCAACGCCAGCGGCCGGCACTCCGGCTGTCGGCCGACGATCGCCGCCGACGGCACGCTGCTGGTCGGCACCGGCGACGTGGCCCGGCCGGCGAACTCACAGGACATGACCAGCCTCGGCGGCAAGGTGCTGCGACTGGACCTGAAGACCGGCGCCGCGCCGGCGGACAACCCGTTCGCCGACTCGCCGGAGCCGAGGACGAAGTTGGTCTACACCTTCGGCCACCGCAACGTGCAGGGCGTCGCGATCCGGCCGGGTGACGGTCGGGTCTTCACCGCCGAGCACGGTCCCGAGCAGAACGACGAGGTGAACCTGCTGCGTGCGGGCGCCAACTACGGCTGGGACCCGGCGAAGGGCGGCACCGAGGACAGTTATGACGAGAGCGTGCCGATGACCGACCTGCGGCGGTTCCCGGACGCGGTGGCGGCCAAGTGGCAGTCCGGCCCGACCACCGAGGCGGTGTGCGCCGCTGAGTTCCTGGCCGGGGCGCACTGGGGTGACCTGCAGGGCGCGCTGGTGGTGACCGCGCTGAAGGGCGCGAAGCTGCTGCTGCTGCGGCTCGACGCCGACGGCGACGTCACCTCGGTGTCCGTCCCGTCGGAGTTCGACGACACGTTCGGTCGGCTGCGCGCGGCGCGGACCGGTCCGGACGGCGCGCTGTACGTGACCACCACGAACGGCGCGGACGACAAGCTGCTCCGCGTCACTCCTGAGTAGACAGTCCACGGCAGACAGCCCGCGGCGGGCAGTCCGTGGGTGGCTACCGGCGTTCGCGGAGCACCGGCCTGCCCTCCAGGTGGGTCAGCCCGTTCCAGGCGATGTTGACCAGGTGCGCGGCCACCTCGTCCTTGCGCGGCTTGTGCTCCTCCAGCCACCAGGTACCGGTGAACGCGACCATGCCGACCAGCGCCTGGCTGTACAGCGCGGCCAGCTTGGGCTCGTAGCCGCGCCGCTTGAACTGCACGCCGAGGATGTGCTCGACCTGGCTGGCGATGTCGTTGAGCAGACTGGAGAACGTGCCGGAGGTGCTCACCGGTGAGTCGCGCACCATGATCCGGAACCCGTCCGCGGAGCCCTCGATGTAGTCCAGCAGCGCGAGCGCCGCGCGCTCCAGCAGGATCCTGGGGTGCGCGTCCTCGGCCAGCGCGCCGGTCATGCCGTCCAGCAGCACCTGCATCTCCCGGTCCACCACCACCGCGTAGATGCCTTCCTTGCCGCCGAAGTGCTCGTACACCACGGGTTTGCTGACCGTGGCGCGATGCGCGATCTCCTCGATGGAGGTGCCGTCGAATCCCTTCTCGGCGAACAGCTCCCTGGCCACGTCGAGCAGTTGCTGCCGGCGTTCCTTGCCGGTCATCCGCACCCGCGTCATCGCCGTAGCCTAATGTCCGACACCGACACCACAGGCGTGACGACACAACCTGTCCGTGGCCGGCCTCCCGTTCGCCCTGCCGGCGTCCGGACCCGCCGTCACTCCTTCGCGGCGGCGAGCCTGGCCAACCGCCGCTCGGTCGGCCAGCGCACGTCGTAGGCCCAGCCGAGCTTCTCGAAGATCCAGATGAGCCGGGCGGTGGTGTCCAACTGACCGCGCCGCACGCCGTGCCGCGCCGAGGTGGGGTCCGCGTGGTGCAGGTTGTGCCACGACTCGCCGAAGGACAGGATGGCCAGCGGCCAGACGTTGGCCGAACGGTCCCTGGCGGCGAACGGCCGCTCGCCGACCATGTGGCAGATCGAGTTGATCGACCAGGTCACGTGGTGCAGGAAGGCCACCCGGACGAGGCTGCCCCAGAAGAACGCGGTCAGCGCGCCCCACCAGGACCAGGTCAGCAGGCCGCCGAGCACCGCGGGCGCGACCAGGCTGATCACCGTCCAGAGCCAGAACAGCCCGTCGATGCGGCGCAGCGTCGGGTCGCGGACCAGGTCCGGCGCGAACCGGTCGGCGTTGGTCTCGTCGCGGTCGAACAGCCAGCCGGTGTGCGCGTGCCAGAAGCCCTTCGCGATCGCGCCCGGTCCGGTGCCGAACAGCCACGGCGAGTGCGGGTCACCCTCCCGGTCGGAGAAGGCGTGGTGGCGGCGGTGGTCGGCGACCCAGACCAGCACCGGACCCTGCAGCGCCATGCTGCCGGCGATGGCGAGCGCGATCCGCAGCGGCCGCTTGGCCTTGAACGAGCCGTGCGTGAAGTAGCGGTGGAAGCCGGTGGTGACGCCCATACCGGAGAGGTAGAAGAAGGCGACGGCTATCGCCACGTCGGTCCAGCCGAGACCCCAGCCCCAGGCGACCGGGACCGCCGCGACCAGCGCGAGCATCGGCAGGATCACGAACACGTACACCGAGGCCTGGGCCACGGTACTGCGCCTGCCGTCGAAGAGGGGCTTGGCCTCGAGCGTCGCGGTCATCGGTGGCACCTCACCAGTCGTTCCCTGCCGTTCCCTACGGTTGCGTAACTTACGTCAGCGTAGGTTATACGGAGCGTCGCCCGCCAGGGCCCACTCGCCACACCCCCACGCACCGACACCCCCGGGGCACCCTCCACGCAAGGTGTGAGCTGCGTCTCACCCGTTCGGCCGCGCCCGGCGAAAACCGGTCGGGTACCGGTGCTCGCCGGCGGCGTTCGTGCCACCATGTGGCAGTCCGATCCCGTGGTCATGCGCATGATCACGGCACAACGGGGGTCGGTCCGCCGTGGTGTAATGGCAGCACCTCAGATTTTGGTTCTGATGGTTCAGGTTCGAATCCTGGCGGCGGAGCAGGAGCTGTTGGCGCTGCCTAGGGGGTGCGACACTGGACGAACGTTCCGACGCCTGGCTGGTCGGCCGTGCCCGGGAACTACTCGCCATCGCCCAGACGAGCGACCGCCAGCAACGTGACACCCACACCGCCGAGGTCGACCAACTGCTCGCCGAGGCCCAGCGCCGCGGTGAGCCGCGCCTGGTCGCGCAGCTGCTGCGTGCGGCCGTCGTCGTGCGGGTCATCAACGGCGAGGTCACCGACACCGCCGGCCCGCTGCTCGACGAGCTGTTCACGCACACCCAGCGGCACGGCATCCTGGCGCTGCAGGCCGACGCGCACGCCCTGCGCGGCCGCCTGCTGATCCTGGCCGGCGCCGAGGACGACGCGCTCACCGAGGTCGCCGTG
>Ga0307413_10000489_pt1 | contig 12988 bp, 8 predicted proteins | sample DK1Ometagenome_3_FD_203714 | JGI IMG/M metagenome (GOLD analysis project Ga0307413, IMG submission 203714) | Maize rhizosphere microbial communities from greenhouse at UC Davis, California, United States - DK15-O-2 | ecosystem: Host-associated > Plants > Roots > Rhizosphere > Soil | place: USA... | reverse complement strand
TCCAGAAGAACGCGTCGGCCAGATGCAGCCCAGGCTTGAGCGGCGAGTGGCTGGCGATGAACTGGTCGATGCTGAGGGCGTCGTCGGGCAGGCCGAGTTGTTTGAATAACGCGGGAAGCTTATGGACGGGGGGTTCCATGTGTGGCTCCTGGAGATGAAGAGGTGGCAGGGCGTTATTTGCAGTCTAGCCTTTCAATGAGCAAGCACGACCCTTGCCACAAGAATGACTGCGCAGCCACTCCAATGATTGGTAAGGCGTTTGCGCCCAATACCTCACCCGCTCAAACAACAATGGCGAAGCCTCTCGACGCTTGTCTTCGCTATCACCGGCAAACGCCTGCGCCGGCTGCTTGGCATGCCGGCCCACTGCGGCAAATGCGTGCCTGCGCTGTGCTGGGTCCAACTGGAAAAATGCCGCCAACCTACCCGCCATCGCCTCGGGAAGCTCGCTGTAGTTGACCGCCACTCCGCCCCCGGCCCGGCAGTGTTCCAAGCCCGCCTGCAACAGTCGTCCCAGCCGTCGCGCAACGAAGTCTTCGCGGCCGCCAAATGGCAATGCGTCGTCGAGCACACTGGCCCCGATCAACCCCGGCACCATGTGCATGCCAGGGCGGCGCAGATGTGAAACGGCAATTTCCAGGGGGTCGCGGTATACGAACAGCCAAGGCGTATCGGGAAAGCACTCACGCAGCAGCGCCAATTCACCGATGTTCCACGCGTCGAGCTTGATCACCAGGCGTCGCTCCTCGCCTCGACGGCGCTGCCCATAGGCCGACATCAGCCCCTTGAGCGCCGCGTGCCGTTCGGCGGGCGGCAAGTCACTGCGCAGCAGCGTATCCAGGGGTGGCGGCTCGGAAATGACGATGTGGTCGTCCAATTGGGCAAGCATTTGGCTGATCAGTGTCGAGCCACATCGTGAGGCGTGGAAGATGAAGGCGCTAGGCGTCAGGCCCGGGCTACATTGCTGCCATTGGCCCAAGGCACTCAAGGGCGTCTGGCGGCGGAACACCAGGTTGAAGGGCAGGCGCAGCGCTTCTTCCACGGCATCGCCGAAGAATGGCTGCGACAGTTGCCGATCGCCGAACCAGCACCAATCGACACGCCACTCGCCCACCTGCTGCCATACGCGGATCGGCAACCAGCCGTGCAGATTCAGGCTTTCCACTGCTCACTCCATTGTCGGCGACCGTGGCGCATGGCGGCGCGCAACTCTTCCCGGGTGAAATGGAGCCCTTGTGCCGCACCCAGCTCCAGCGCGGTTTCAATGAAAACGTCCAGGTCGTGCAGCCCTTGCAGCGCCTGGGCAAGGTGGTGATCGGCTTCCACACGCTGTTGAAAACGGGCCAGATCGCTTTGCCCGACGACCGCTTCGGGTGTGGAACGCAGCCCATCGGCAATCTGCTGGGCCAACCACGGCTCGGGACGACAATCGAGCACCAGATGAACCCGCGCCTGGTCGCCATGGTTAGCGACGCGGTGGGGACGCGCCAAGTCGAGAAACCAGCATTCCCCCACCCGCATCGGAATGATTTGCCCATCCAGCCAAAACTCCACGCCAGGCGAGCTGAGCAGCGGCACGTGCAGGCGCACGTCGGCGTCCGGACCGCCGAGGTCATAGTCGCGATGCTCATGGATGCGACCACCGGGCCCCAACCGCAGCAGACGGGCCGAGACGATATCCAAGGGCCAATCACCCAACGCATCCTGCCAGCGACCATCCTCTGACCAGGGCGCGCGGTGCTGGGGCTGGCCGCGCCCGGGCGACAGTTCGGTCAGGGCATCGGCCGCCGAAATCAGCGCCACGCCACTCCAGTCACCGCTGTGATAGGCCGTGTTGAAGTGCCCTTGCCAACGATCTTCTTCGACGGCTGCCAGCGCCTGCAACAGCAACGGTAGGTTGACCGTGACGGGCAGCCGGGAAAACGCCGCAAGCGCCATCCCCGGCGCTCCGTTATTGTGCCACCGGCGGCTTCGGCACCGTGATGTCACCCTGGGCCCAGGCCGCCTCGCGGTTCGCCAACGCCGTGGCAATCGACTGCACCTGGGTCGATTGCACTTCGTTCGGCAACGGGTCGAGGCCGGCGCTGGCGAAGATCTGCCCGTAGGCGTTGCGCAGGTCAGCGTAGGCGAGGTCCCGTCGCAGGTCCGCCTGCAGGGTGTTCAGCTCGCCCTGGATCAGGTCCAGTTCGCCGATGCCTGCAGCCTGATGACGACTGCGCAGTTGACCGACGATTTGCCCGTCGATATCCGACAGTTCCTGGCTGGTCTTGAACTGGCGCAAGGCTTCGCGGTAGTTGGCATTGGCGACGTACAGCTGCGCCAGCACGGCGATCGACATCGCCTGACGCCGCGCCGCCGCGACTTCTTCACCGGCCTTGGCCACGTCGATGGCCGCCGGGGCGGAGATGACATTGAACAGGTTCCAGGTGACTTTGACGCCATAGTCGGCCCAGCCCTGCTCCACCAGGAACGAGTTGCTGTCATAGTGCCCGCCAGCGGAGAACTCCAGCCCCGGCAACAGGCGCAACATGGCCTTGCGGGTTTCGGCGGCGGTGATGCGGGTCTGGTAATCCTGTTCGCGCAGTTCCGGCCGGCTGGCCAGGGCTTCCTGTTCAAGGCGAGCCAGGTCGACCTTGAGCTCCGGGATGGCATATTCATCCTGGGTCGCCAGGGTCAGCTCGGTGCCCAGGGGCAGGTTGATCAGGGTCGCCAGTTCGGTCTTGGCCAAGGACAACGCCCGGCGCTGCTCTTCCAACTGGCGGGTGGCCTGGATCAGCGAACGCTGGTAACCCAAGGCCTGCACCGGATCACCGATACGCTGCTCGCTCATGCTCTGGCTATTTCCGCGCGCCGCCTCGACCCGAGCCATGAGGCTGTCGATCTGCTTGAGCAAACGCTCGGCGGCCATGGCTCGCCAGTACGCTGAACGGACGTCCTGGACGATCGTGTTAATCACCTTGCGCCGACGCTCTTGCACGATCAGCCGCTGGTCGCCGGCCTGCTTGGCGCTGATGTAGCTGACCCCGAAATCGAGCACGTTCCAGACCATGGTCAGGTCCGCCACTTCACGGTCGCGGTCCTGGGATGTCGACGGTTCCAGGGACTGGGTACCAGTCTCCACGCTCTGGCTGCTGGAGGCGCTGACGTTGTTGCGCCCCACGTAACCGGCATCGAGGGCCATGCGCGGCAGCATGTCGAAGCTGGCCAGGTCCAGCTGACGCTTGGCCAAGGCCTCCTCCATGATTTTCAGGCGGCCTTCGAGGTTGTACTTCACCGCCCGGGCCATGGCCTGGTGCAACGTCAGCGGACCGCTGAGGGGCTCCTGGTCCTTGTACATGTTTTGCAGGTCGGTCTTGGCTCGATGCTCGCTGGTGCTTCGATCGATCGGCTCGCTGGTGACCGCACAACCACTGACCACCAACGCCAGCAAACTCATACTGAATAACTTCTGACTTCTATTCATCCCTGGATTGCCCCTGGCTGCCGTATTTTTTTATGGAATTCTCAAGCCAGCGCTTGGCTGGTGCCGGCCTGTTTCAAAGCCATTGCCAGGCTATCCACCTGACGTTGTTCTGTGTCCTTGAGTTGCTGCAGTTGCTGGCCCAAGGTCGGTGCGCCAAATACCCCGCGCATGCCTTGGGACGCTTCGCCGCCCTTGATCGACTGGTTGTCGAAGGCATCCAGCGATTCGCCTTCCGAACCCGCGTCCTGGTTGAACAAACCGGAAATCGTGCTGCTGCCGAACACACCGCCGTCGCCCCCGCCAAAGCCCAGGAACCCCTGGCCCGAGCCGTCCCCGGCGGCGTCGCTGCTGAACACCTGGGCGATATAGCTGGGTGCCAACTCGCCACGGTTGATGAAAATGCTGCCGATGGGGTCAAGCCCACCGACATCACGCTGCTCGAACAGCGGCGGGAAGCCAAGGGGCGAGCCCAGATTGCCCGTTGGCGGCGTGAAAACGATCGGTTGCAGCGGCACCTCGGACGGCGGGATGACCGTCACCGGGTCCGATGTCAGGAACTCCGGTGGTGGCTTCACATCGTTGGGCACCACGGTATCGATCGCGTAATTGTTGGACACCGCCACGCCTGACCCGGCGTTGCCCGACAAGTCACTGACGTTGCTGCTATCCAGGGCAATGAAATTGCTCGGGTCGGTGAGATTTGCCGCAGGGGTGAAGGTCGCGGTCCAGGTCCTGCCGCCGTCGCTGCTGGTCAGGTTGCTCAAATCGCCGTTGGTGACGCTCAGGTCCGACAGGTCGAAATCCGTCACCGCCTCGGTGAACGTGAAAGTCACCAGGGTCGTCTGGCCCACGCCCAGGTTGGGATTGGCGACGACGATGGTCGCGGTCGGCCGGGTGGCGTCGAGGGCATAGTTGGCGGAGATGGCGATGCCCACGCCAGCGTTGCCGGCGCTGTCTTGCACATTGCTGGCGTCGAGCAGGATCAGGTTGGTGGCATCGTTGATCCCCGCGGTCGGCGTCAGGGTCGCGGTCCAGGTCAGGCCTGCGTCGCTGCTGGCAAGGTTGGACAGCACGCCATTGGCGACACTGAGGTCCGACAGGTCGAAACCGGACACCGCCTCGGTGAAGCTGATGGTCACCGTGGTGGTCTGGCCGATGCCCAGGGTGGTGTCGCCTACCACGATGGTGGCACCCGGACGCACGGTGTCGATCGCATAATTGTTGGAGTCGACGACGCCGACACCGGCGTTGCCGGAAACGTTGGACACGCCAGTGGTGTCCAGGCTGATCAGGTTACTGGTGTCGGTGACGTTGCTTGCCGGGGTAAACGTTGCCGTCCAGGTGACGCCGCCGTCCGTCGAGGACACATTGCTCAATGTCCCGTTGCTGACGGTCAGGTCGCTGTTGTCGAAACCGCTCACCGCTTCGGAGAAGGTAATCGTCACCAGCGACGTTTCACCCACGCTCAGCGCTGTATCGGCGACGACGACAGTGGCGGTCGGCACGCGAGTCTCGACCGCGTAATTGGCCGAATCGGTGGTGCCCGTACCGGTGTTTCCGGCCGCATCGCTCACACCCGTGTTGTCGAGAATGATCAGGTTGGTGGTGTCGCTCACGCCCAGCGTCGGGGTGAACGTGGCGGTCCAGGTCAGGCCGCCGTCGCTGCTGCTCACGGCGCTCAAGGTGCCGTTGGCAACACTCAGGTCATCGTTGCTGAAGCCGGTCACGGCCTCGCTGAAGGTGATGGTCACCTGGGCGGTTTCGCCCGGTCTCAACGATGAATCGCTCAGCACCACGGTGGCGGTTGGACGCTGGGTATCAAGCGCGTAATTGTTGGAGTCGGCCGTACCGACATTGACGTTGCCCGCCAGATCGATGATGCCGCCGCTGTTGAGCGAGATCACGTTACTGCTGTCGTTGACCCCGTTGGTCGGGGTAAAGGTCGCGGTCCAGGTGATACCGCCGTCGCTGCTGCTCAGCCCCGAGATCACGCCGTTGGCAACCGTCAGGTCAGCACTGGTGAACGCGGTCACGGCCTCGCTGAAGGTGATGGTCACCAGCGACGTCTCACCCGCGCCGATGGCCGTGTCGGCCACTACGATGGTCGCCGTTGGACGCACCGTATCCACTACATAGTTGTTGGAATCAGTAGTGCCAACTCCCGCATTGCCCGCAGCGTTGATCAAGCCGGTATTGTCCAGGGTGATCACGTTGCTGGTATCGGAAATGCTCGCGCTCGGCGTGAACGTGGCCGTCCAGGTGACGCCGCCGTCGGTGCTGCTCATGGTGCTGAGCGTACCGTTGCTGACGGTCAGGTCCGCATTGTCGAAGCCGCTGACCGCCGAGTTGAATGTCACAGTGACCAACGACGTCTCGCCGATGCTCAAGGTGGCGTCGGCAATCACGATGGTCGCCGTCGGCACGTTGGTGTCGACCTGGTAGTTGTTGGAGTTGGTGGTGCCGGTACCGGTGTTGCCTGCCGCATCGCTGACGCCGGTGTTGTTCAAGACGATGACGTTGGACGTATCGCTGACTCCGAGGGCTGGAGTGAAGGTGGCCGTCCAGGTGATGCCGCCATCACTGCTGCTGACCGCACTCAGCGTACCGTTGGCGATGCTCAGGTCCGAATTGTCAAAGCCACTGACCGCCTCGGAGAAGGTGATCGTCACCAAGGAGGTTTCGCCGACGCTCAGCGCCGTGTCGGCGACCACGATGGTGGCGGTCGGACGCTGGGTGTCGACGGCATAGTTGTTGGAGTCGGTGGTACCGCTGCCGGTGTTGCCCGCGCCATCCACCACGCCCGTGTTATTGAGCGTGATCAGGTTGGTGGCATCGCTGACGCCCGCACTCGGCGTGAACGTCGCCGTGTAAGTGATGTTGTCGCTGGTGCTCAGGCCACTCAGGCTGCCGTTGGCAACGGTCATGTCGGCCAGGGTGAAGCCGGTCACCGCTTCGCTGAAGGTAATGGTCACCACCGAGGTTTCGCCGGCACCGACAGTCGGATCGGCGACCACCACGGTGGCGGTCGGACGCGCCGTGTCGATGGCGTAGTTGTTGGAATCGGTGGTGCCGCTGCCAGCGTTGCCCGCTGCGTCGCTCACGCCGGTGTTATCCAGGGTGATGAGGTTGCTGGTGTCGCTGGTGCTGGCACTTGGCGTGAGCGTGCCGGTCCAGGTAATGCCACCGTCGCCGCTGCTCAGGCCGGTAACCGTGCCGTTGGCGACCGTCAGGTCGGCGGCGGTAAAACCTGTCACTGCTTCGTTGAAAGTGATGGTCACCAGGGAGGTTTCGCCGACGCTCAGGGAGGTGTCGGCTACAACGATGCTAGCGGTGGGCCGCTGCGTGTCGACCGCGTAGTTGTTGGAGCTGGTCGTGCCGCTGCCATTGTTCCCTGCCGCATCGGCCACGCCGGTATTGGCCAGGATGATCAGGTTTGTGGCATCGCTGACGCTGGCGCTCGGGGTAAGCGTTGCGGTCCAGGTGATGCCGCCGTCGCTGCTGCTCAGCCCGCTCAAGGAGCCGTTGGCAACGGTCAGGTCGGCCAGGGTGAAGCCCGTGACGGCTTCGCTGAAAGTGATCGTCACCAGCGAGGTTTCACCGATGTTCAACGCATTATCGGCCACCACGATAGTAGCGGTCGGACGCTGGGTATCGACGGCGTAGTTGTTCGAGTCGGTGGTACCGCTGCCGGCGTTGCCGGCCAGGTCGGCAATGCCGGTGTTATCCAGGGTGATCAGGTTGCTGGTGTCAGTGATGCTGGCGCTCGGGGTGAGCGTCCCGGTCCAGGTGATGCCGCCGTCGCTGCTGCTCAGGCCGGTGACCGTGCCATTGGCGACCGTCAGGTCGGCGGTGGTAAAACCACTCACGGCCTCGCTGAAGGTAATGGTCACCACGGAGGTTTCCCCAGCACGCAGCGCAGTGTCGGCCACCACGATGGTGGCAGTCGGGCGTTGCGTGTCGATGGCGTAGTTGTTGGAGTTGGTCGTGCCTACGCCGGCGTTGCCATTGAGGTCCGCCACGCCCGTGTTATTCAGGACAATGAGATTGGACGTATCGGTGACTGGCGCGTCCGGCGTCAGCGTGGCCGTCCAGGTGATACCGCCGTCGCTGGTGCTCAGCCCGCTGAGCGTGCCGTTGGCGACGGTGAGGTCGGCGGCTGTGAAACCGCTGACGGCCTCGGAGAAAGTAATGGTGACTGTCGAGGTCTCGCCAATCCTCAGGGCCGTGTCGCTCACTACGATCGAGGCCGTGGGCGCCACGGTGTCGTTGACGATGTAGTTGTTCGAGTCGGTGGTGCCAACGCCAGCGTTGCCGGCCAGGTCGGCAACGCCAGTGTTGTTCAGGGTGATGATGTTGGTGGTGTCGGCAATGTTGCTGGCTGCCGTCAGCGTACCGGTCCAGGTGATGCCGCCGTCGCCACTGGTCAAGGTGCCGACGCTGCCGTTCTGCACCGTCAGGTCCGCCGCGGTCAAGCCCGTCACGGCTTCGGAGAAGGTGATGGTCACCGTCGACGTGCCGCCGGAGTTCAGGTTGGTATTGGCCACCACGACGGTCGCGGTGGGTGGCGTCTCGTCCGGCACATAGTTGGTGTTGATGGTGCCGCCATCGCCGTAGACGTTGGCCACCGACGCTGGCGAAACGCCCGCGCTGCCGGCACTGGTTCCACCCACACCGCTGCCGCCGACGTTGCCGGCCAGGGCGGCGAAGTTGGCGGCGGTGATCAGGATCGAGCCTTTGTTCCAGATGGCGCCGACACCGACGCCGCCCGCACCACCCGCCTGGTAATAGCTACCCCCGGCACCGCCGCCGCCACCACCACCGCCGGCACCGACGTTGTTGGAGATGACCGAGTTGCCGATGATCCGCAGGGTCGCGCCGGTATCGTTGTAGATACCACCGACCGCACCGCCACCGGCGCCGCCGATGTCGTTATAGCCGTCGCCACCGCCACCACCGCCAATGGACAAGCCGCCGCTGGAGGCCGTGCCACCGGCCGAACCGGTGCTGTAGCCCGGATACGCCGCACCACCCGCGCCCCCCGTGGTGGAGCCGCCACGCCCGCCAATGTTGAAGAAGCCGCCGCCCGCGCCGCCCTGCCCGGCCGTGCCGTTGGAACCTGTTGAGTTGAGCGTGTCGCCGCCCTTGCCACCGGTACCACCCGTGATCGCACCACCGCCACCGCCGCCGCCACCGGCGTACTGCGGTGTCACACCGCCGCCGCCACCGCCGCCCGAAGCAGCGTTCGCGGTCACCGTGACGTTGCGCAGGGTCAAGGTGCCGGCGTTGTAGATACCGCCGCCCTGGGATACCAGTGCGTCGTCGCCACCGTTACCACCGTTGCCCGCCACCATGCCCCGGGTGATCACCAGGCCATCGAGGGTGGCCGTGGTGCCGGACGTCACTTGCATGATCTGGGTGCGGTATTGGCCGTCGAGGGTCACGTCGGCGACGTTGTCGTTATTGAGGTCGCCATCGATGGTGATGTTCTTGTCGACCACCAGCACCTGGGTCAGGGAGACGGTCATGGTGCTATTGAACGTGACGATGTCGCCGTTCTGTGCCGAGCTCAGGGCAGCGCGCAAAGAACCGATACCCGAATTGAGGTTGTTGGTGGCGGTCCAGGTGGCCAGGCCCCACTGGTACTCGCTCATGGCATTGGCCGAGAGCACGTTGGCGCTTTCGATGGTGCCGGTGGCGATTTCCAGGTCCCAGTCGCCGCCCAGGCCGGTGCGGTCGTCGGACGCCGCCACGTCGCGGCCGGTGAGCTGCGCCAACGAGTTGACCAGGCTCAAGCCGCGGTCGCCTTCGGCGGTATAGCAGCCGTAGATCAGGATGTCGCCGCCGGCGTTCATGTCCTGGCCAATCTGCGCCAGGACTTCGCTGCGGGCCTGGACGTTATCCGCCGACAGATAACTGTTGCCCAACCACAAATCACCGGCGTTGCCGTGGGCGATGATCTGTACCGAGCTGACGCCCTGGTGGCTGTCCAGATAATCGGCAATCTGCTGCAGGCCGTCTTTGGTGGCGTCCAGCTGCACCACCTCGGTACCGGGGGCGACGCCTTGCAGCAGGCTGCCAGCGTCCTTGACTCGAGAGTCGACAAACACCACGGATTTGCCCGGCACGGCAGCCTCGGTGGCGTCGGCCTGGCCTTGGGGCGCATGGGTGTCGGCCGGCTGGTCCGCCGTGGGCGTCTTGGCCGCCTCGGCAGTCGGTTGCGCGTCCGATTGCGCCGCATCGGCCACGGTGGCCGCCACCGCGCCGTCGAAGAGCATTCGCGGCTCCAGGGACATGATCATTGGCGATGCCAGGGCTTGCGCGCCCTCGGTTACCCGCGATTTGCGTTTGCTCCACCACATGACGATCACCCGGACTCGAACTTCTTCAACACGCCAATGAAAAAAACCGCGATCAGCTGACCGCGGCGTCGGTTTTCATACGAATGACATTGGCCGCGCTGGCAGCGCCATCGCGCCAGAACGACAACTCGGCATACTTTTCGAACAGATCCGGCGGCAACAAGGTCCGCCGGGCTTGGGGCGCGACCTTGGGCTTGACCTTGTGCAGGCCGGCGACGCCCAACGCCTGGTCAAAGGCTGGCGCGTCGTAGGTCAAATGATTGAAATCATGCTCGAACCAGGGTTCGCCGATGAACTCGTACACCAGCCGCATGACGCGCTCGGGCGCCTGGCTCAACAAGTCGTAGTCGACGATCAACAGCGACTCGGCATTCTCGCCGTAGTAGGCCTCTTTCAGCGCGGTCCAGGCGAAGCCCACCAGGCGATTGCGCTGGGCCAGGGTTTCGCAACGGCTGTAGACGGTATTGCGCTCATCATCGTCGTTGAAAAGCTTGGTATTTTCGAACGGGTTGGCACGGTAAAGCCGTTCCAGGCTGTCAAGGATCCAGGCGACGTTGCGCACGCAAGCGATGGTCTTGGCTTGGGGAAACAGGTCCTGCAGGGCAGGCAGGCGCGCGCACCATTGGCGGTTTGTATCGAAGATGACGGGTTTATCGGCTTTGTCGGCGTAGTAGGAATCGAAGAGGCCACGCAAGAGGCGGCGGCGCAGGTCGGTGTCGATCACCGAGCCGAACTCGCTGCCGGCGCTGCATTGCTGCAGGACGCTGCTGAACAGCGTGCCGACGGGACTGGTCATGCCGGCATGGAAGCGCGGGTTCTGCAACAAAATGGCAGAAAGCAGGGTCGAGCCTGAGCGCGGTAAACCGGAAATAAAGTGAAACTGCGGCAATCCCTTCACCTTGTTTGTAGTCCTTTTGTACCGCCAAGCGTAGCCGAGGAAACAATCTTCGCCTAGTAGTACTTTGATATCAAACTCATCCCAAACCGTAAAAAAGATGGACGGTAGAGACGCTCGGGGAACCTGAATCGTTTAAGCCGTGTCGCGACATTTTTCCACCCGCTTCGCCCGGCAAAATCAAACATCCCGGTCTACGCTCAGCCGTGCGTGACCAGGCCAGGGATCAAGGAGTCAGGCTGATCGCTCTCTTGTCTTTCAAACGCCGGGCATTGCGAGACCTATAAACCTGAAGGACGAGGAATTTATGGAAGTATTCATGGGCACCATCCAATCGTTCGCCTTTAACTTTGCACCCAGGGGTTGGGCGCTGTGCAACGGGCAAACCATCAGCATCGCTCAAAATTCGGCGCTGTTCTCCCTGCTTGGCGTCACCTATGGGGGTGACGGCCAGAACACCTTCGCGCTCCCCAACCTGCAGAGTCGCCTGCCAATGGGCATGGGCACTGGCTTGGGCCTGAGCCCGCGAACCATTGGCGAGGTCGCCGGCACCGAAAACGTCACCGCGACCGTCAACAACCTGCCCAATCACACTCACGAACTCGTCGGGGTCATCGCCTCGACCACGCTCCAACTGGCGAACCCGGCCAGCAACCCGGTGAATACGCCGACGCCCACCAACTCGTTCATCGGCACCTCGGGCACCGGGCCAGGTTCGGCGGCGATTTATTCCGATCAAGCGGGCGCTTCGCCGGTGCCACTGCAAGGCGTGACAACCACGGTCAGCGGAACGGTTTCCCCTACGGGTGGCAACATGCCGATGGCGATCATGAACCCTTTCCTGGCGATCAACTTCAGCATCGCCCTCGAAGGCCTCTTCCCCTCCCGCAATTAATCACCCGCTGGAGGGCGAAAGCCCTCTGGCCTTTGTGGAGTGTCGATATGCTTCAGCGCGTTCATAGCAGCCACTTTCAATCGCTGCTGGGCCAGACCCGAACCCTGACCCTGCCTGACGGCAGCAGCCTGCCGGTGCGATTCGAACACCTGGGAGAAACACCACGGGCCAAGATGCCGAACGCCGAGCGGACTCCGTTCAATGTGGAGCTCAACAGCCTGGAAAGCACCGACTTCGTCGATGGTCTCTGCGCGATGGAGGTACCGGAGCTGGGTAGGCTCGAAGGGGTGTTCGTGTCGCGGGTACCGCCGATGGGGCGGGATCCGGCGCTGGGATATTTCTACATCGCGTTTAACTGATGGGATTCAGCTGAGTTTGTGGGAGCGTCTTTGCTCGCGATGGCACCCGTCCCACCCGCCCCCGTGGCGAGGGAGCTTGCTCCCGCTGGCCTGCGAAGCAGGCCTTCTGTACTTTTTTCATCGATTTATCTGAACTTGACCAGCAGAGCTGCAACTATCATTCCGGTGAAGGAAATGACCGTCATCGTCACCTTGATAATCAAAAGACGCTTCAAGGAGGGCGGGAAATTCTCGATATCAGCAGGGCTCACATCACCCATACGGATATATGCCCTTGGCCACACCACCATGCCGGCAATTGAAATGATCAATACGCAGCCTCCAAACCAGCCTCGACCTCGCCATGCGGGGCCCCAAAGATATATGTATCGGCTGTTTTTCAGGGCCTCCATCATTGCATCCAGATGCCGGTGACTTAGGTACAAGCTAAATACAAAACCAATAACCGTTAGCAAGGCTGGACCCACCATAATCCAGAATGCTAGCCAAGACTTCCAGAACTCAGCGGCAATCATGGCAAGGTCTTTTCATACAGTATTTCACCTCCTATTTCCCCCCCTTTACCACCAATTGTTGTACCTACCCACGCACCAGTTCCTATTACTACTGCTACGCAGACAACACCTCCAATTCCCGTTGAAACGCCAAGCGCCAAACAAATTGGACCGCTTGCTAACTTGCCTATCTCTCCACCTGCCCAACCACCAGCCGCCGACAGGCCGAATTTACCCCCTTCAGTAAAACGCACCCGCTCACAAGCCTCCTCACTTCCCCCATCGCACACAGCCTGAACCGCCAGCACAGAAGACACCCCACCAATCCCAATACCAACATACCCACCCATCTGCATATATTTCGCAGCGCGACTGGTGCTTTCCACATGCGTGGCGTACCCCGGTATCTGCCCCGGCGCGCCAGCCTTGTTCCAGTGATGAACCAGACTGCGATTCGAAATGCCGAGGGCAGTCTTCAGCTTGGGGTGGTCGCCCAGTGTCGTATGGCCGCGCAGGCGGGTGG
>Ga0307413_10000488_pt1 | contig 12993 bp, 8 predicted proteins | sample DK1Ometagenome_3_FD_203714 | JGI IMG/M metagenome (GOLD analysis project Ga0307413, IMG submission 203714) | Maize rhizosphere microbial communities from greenhouse at UC Davis, California, United States - DK15-O-2 | ecosystem: Host-associated > Plants > Roots > Rhizosphere > Soil | place: USA... | reverse complement strand
GGCCGACACCCGACTCCCGCTTTTTGGCCTGAGCGTGCCCCAACGGTGCTGCTCCAGCCGAACACTTCGCCGGGGAACCTATTCCGGCATCTCGTGCGACCCTGGCGCCGCCGGTCCGGCTCGCCTCGGCGGAGCAAGGGAAGCCCATGCCGGAGCCGTGCCACCCTTCGGTGCCGATGGCCTCTCCCGTCGGCCTGGTTGTGGGGCCCCGTCGAGGCTGCCCAGGGACAGTAGCCTGGCGTGTCGCATCTCATGTCCCATCGGTCGGCAGCCAGATGCGCATCGTGGTCGGGCCGCGGTTGCCCCACGCGTGGTACGGCCGAAGCGCCACCTCGTGGGCCTCGCCGTCGTCCGCACCGTCGCCGTCCGCTCCCGCCCGGCGCCCGGCGTACGGCCAGGCCAACTCTGAGTTCGGCGGCATTAGTGGCCGGACGCGAACCAGGACCGCGCCGTCCTCCTCGCGGGGCGCGACGGAGTCGTCCACCCGGACGAGATCCACGTGCACGTTCCCCGGCGTGTCGACCGACTCCAGGCAGAAGACCTCAGGGCCACGTTCCACGGCGACGCAGCCCCGGACCGCGTCCACCCGAGGATCGGCGACGGTGAACCGCGGCTCCATCGGAAACGTGACATCGACGGTGTCACCGGGCTGGAAGTCCCGGGAGATCCGGACGTAGCCGTCAGAGTCCACACTGTCTGCGGATCCGTCCACGGTGACGCCGCCCGCTCCGTTCGCCCAGTTCGGGACGCGCACCGACAACGTCCACGCCCCGACGCTCTCGCCGCCGATTTGCACGACGAGCCGACCGTCGCGGGGGTAGTCGGTCTTCACTTCCAAGGCAACCTTCCGCCCGTCCGGCAGCTGGGTGCGGACGACAACAGGGATCAACTGGTGCAGCTGCACACCCGTCGTGTCGACGGAGGCGACGTACGCGTCCAGGCTGGCGAAGGTGCGGGCCAGGTTGGTCGGGCAGCAGGAGACGCCGAACCATGGCGCGCGCAGGGTCGACTCCGCCCGGCCGACCGCTCGTTCGGCGTCGGGCTCGGCGCCGAGCTCGCGCAGGTGCAGCGTGTTGACGTAGAAGAATCGCTTGCCGTCCCGCGACGGCGAGGTCGCGATCACGTTGTAGAGGGTCCGCTCGATGAGGTCGGCGTGACTGGCGTCCCCACTGGCCAGCAGCAGGCGCCAGCTGAACATGATCGACCCGACCCCGGCACAGGTCTCGGAGTAGGCGCGGTCAGCCGGCAGCACGAAGTCCTCGCCGAATCCCTCGTCCTGGTGCCGGGACCCCATGCCTCCAGTGATGTACGTCCGGCGGGCGATCGTGGCATTCCACTGGCGACGGAGCGCCTGCAGCAGGCCCTCGTCGTCCGTCTCGACCGCCACGTCCGTCGCGCCGGCCGACAGGTAGGTGGCCCGCACCGCGTGACCGCGCAGCACCTCGGCCTCGCGGATGGGGACATCGTCCTGGAAGTAGGAGCGCCCGTACTGGATGTCTGCAAGCGTCTGGTGCCCGCGCCGCTCAACGAACAGCCGGGCCTGCTCTAGGTAGCGGCTCTCCCCGGTCACCCGGTACAGCTCGGCCAGGGCCGGCTCGATCTCCGGGTGGCCGCACACGGACTGGATCCCCTCCTGTCCGAACGTGACGCAGACGTGGTCGGCGGCCCGGCAGACGGCGCGGACAAAGTCGTCCTCACCTTTCGTCCGGGCCCGGGCGACCCCGGCTTGGATGAGGTGTCCGAAGGAGTAGAGCTCATGACCCCACTCGAGGTCGCTGTAGCGCGCCGCCTGACCCGGGCGGCCGAAGTTGGTGTTCAGGTATCCGTCCGGTTCCTGCGCGGCGACGACCCGCGCCGCGATCCGCTCGAACCGGTCGTTGATCTCCGGGTCCAGAGTCCGCCCGTACTCCCAGGCCAGGGCCTCCAGCAGCTTGTAGACCTCGGTGTCGGAGAACTCCCGGCCGCGCCGCGCCTCCGGCAAGCGCCCTGCGACGGCGGCATCGAAGTTGCCTAGCCAGCCCTCGTGCTCCAGCCAGTACTCGATGTGGCTCAGCGAGACGTCGTGGTTGCGCTGCTGAAGCCGGCCAAGGAAGCCGCCGGTGATCGTCACCTCGCCAATCCCGAGGGGGCGGAGGACGCCCCGCGACGGGTCGGCCGGTCGGCCGGTGCGGACGTCGTTGACGGTACTGTTCGAGCTCACAGTCTCAGCCCTTCAGTGCGCCGGACATGAAGCCGCGGACGTAGTGCCGCTGCAGGATCAGGAAGAGTACGACGCAGGGCAGTGCCAGGATGACGACCCCGGCCTCCGTCGCACCGTAGTCCACCACGCCCATCACCTGGCCGCGGATGTTGGCCACGGCAAGGGGGAGCGGGACCTTGTCGGAATCGTTGATCAGGATCAGCGGGGCGATGAAGTCGTTCCAGGCGGCTAGGAACGCGAACAGGCCCACGGTGATCAAGCCGGGCTTTACTGCGGGGACGAGGATCCGCAGCAGGGCCGTGAACGTACCACAGCCGTCGACGTACGCTGACTCGGCCAGCTCACGCGGAACGGCTTCAAATGAGATGCGCATCATGAACGTAGCGAATGGCAGCTGGAACATGGTGAGTACCAGGGCCAGGCCGACCAGCGAGTTCTGCAAGCCAATGCTGTTGAGCAGCACGTAGAGCGGGATCAGCAAGGTCGCATACGGGACCATCAGGATCGCCAACGTGGCCAGGAACAACAGGTTCTTGCCCGGGAAATTGAACAGGGCGAAGGCGTACCCGCCGAGCAGCGAGACGACCAAGGTGAAGATCACCGTCATGCCGGAGATCAGCACGGAGTTGATCAGGTACTGCGTCAGGCCCGCCTGGTAGCCCGCGAGACGGGCGTAGTTGCCCAGACCCCAGCCGTCGACCTGGGCCGTGCCGGGCTGGGGCGCAACCGAAGCCACAGCTGCCCAGACCAGCGGGAACAAGAAGAGAAGCGCGAGTGCTCCGGTCAGGACGCGCCGGCTAGAGGTCGCCAGCAGTGGACGCGACATGGTGGACACGGGGTCAGTCCTCTCTACCGCGCAGCGCGGTGAACTGGACGACGTTGATGACGATCAGGGCGAGCAGGACGATCAGGGACAGTGCGGCAGCCACCCCGAGGTCGTTGCGACCCCCGAAAGCGATGTTGTACACCAGCAGGACGATGGTGATCGTGCTGTTGTCTGGGCCACCCCGGGTAAGGATGTAGAACTGGTCGAATGCCAGCAGCGAGCCGGTGATGCACAAGATGGTGCACAGCGCCAGCGACGGCTTCAGCAGCGGCAGGGTGACGTGAACGAAGATCTGCCACCGGTTTGCGCCATCGACGCGGGCGGCCTCGTAGACGTCGCTGGAGATGCCCTGCAGGCCAACTAGTAGCAGCAGCATGTAAAAACCGGCGAACCGCCACACGATCACCGCCACGGTGGACCACAGGGCGGCGTTCGGACTGCCCAGGAAAGACACCGTGCCGTCGCCAATGCCCAGGTCGGAAAGCAGCCGGGCGAAGGGCCCACCCTCCGGCGCGTATAGGGCGTAGAACAACAGCGACGCCGAGGCGAGGCCGAGCGCGCTCGGCACCAGGAAGGAGGTCCGCAGGAACGAGTTCCACAGAGCGACCTCTTGGACCATCATGGCCAGGCCGAGCGCGACGCCGATCAGGATGATCGTCGTGATGATCGTGTACTTGACCGTGAACCACACCGCCGGCCAGAACAGTCGCTGGCCCACGGCGTCGGTGTAGTTGTCCGGCGCGTTGAAGCCGCGGTTGCCGGCGAACAGGCCCCAGTCCGACAGCGACATCTGCGCGACCAGCAGCACCGGGATCAGGAAGAACACGGTCACGAACAAGGCGGTGGGCGCGGCGTAGAGCCAGCCCTGATTCCGTCGGGCGAGCCGAAGCCGGGGGGCCCGCCGCCGCTGACCGTCGGGGCCCGGGCCGGCGGTGGTGCGGGCGGCAGACCTGACTGCGGTCGGCCGCTCGACGGGTGTCGCCATTCATTCGTCCCTTACTGTGCGAGGACCTCGGTGATGGCCTGGTTGTCGGCGTCGATCGAGGATCCGTCACCGAAGATGGCATTGCGGAACAGGGTCACCCATGGGCTGCCCGCCGCGTTGAACGCCTGCTGGAAGTTCCGCGCCACCGGGGTGTGGCTGTCCGGGGCGGCGGCGACCTGGTTGATGATCTTGACCCGGGGGTCGGTGGCGTACTTGTTCTCCGCCAGGTCGTTGCGGGAGACCTGGCTGTTGCTCTTGGCCAGCACCTCGACCTGGGCGTCTTCCGACATCAGCCAGGACAGGAAGTTCCAGGCCTGGTCGCTGACCTTGGAGTCCTTGGAGATGCCGATGCCGTCACCGCCGATGAAGGTCGACTGGCCGCCGTTGAGGCCCGGGATGGGCGCGACGCCGACCTCGACCGACTTATCCGCCGTGGCGAGCAACGTCGCCGGGTACGGCATCACGCCGATCTTGCCCTGCTGGAAGTCACCGACCCACGTCGCGCCGGTCTCCTCCTTGGAGGCGGGCGCCACCGCGCCGGCCTCGTAGAGCTCGCGCCACATCGCGTACACCTCCTTAGCGGCGGCACCGTTAAGGTTCGAGGCGGTGCCGTCTTCGTTCATGGGCTGCTCGCCGCTGGCCCAGATCATCGGGAACCAGGTGAAGACGCCGCAGCCACCGCAGTTGCCGCCGAAGTAGGTGCCGGACACGCCCTTCTTGTTCAGCTTCTGGATGGCCAACGCGTGCTCCTTGAACTCGGCCAAGGTGGTCGGACCCTTGTCGGGATCCAAGCCGGCCTCCTGGTACAGCTCTTTGTTGTAGAAGATCACCGAGAGGTCGAGCACGAACGGCAGCACGTACTTCTTGTCCTGGTACGTGCCGGCCGAGAGGTGTCCCTGGTTGATCTCCGCCACACTCGGCAACGTGGCGATGCGGCTAGTGATGTCGGCGAACAGGCCCTGCTCAGTCCAGTTGGGGACGTAGACGATGTCGGCGGCAAATAGGTCCGGCAGGTTGCCGCTGCCCGCAGCCGCCCCGACCCGGGTGACGTAGTCGTCGTTGGGGGTGATCGTCAGCTCGACCTGGTTCTTGTGGGAAGCGTTGTAAGCCTGCACGAGCGCCTTGGCCTGCGCCTCCAGCGGCGCCCGAGTCCACAGCGTCAGCTTGGTGCCGTCGTCAATTCCCTCAGGATTGGCGGCGACAGTGGCTTCTCCGCCGGGCTGCTGGTCGGCGTCACCGCCGCATGCGGCCAAGCCGATCAGCAGCGAGGCCGCCGCCACCGCACAAACCGCGCGGCGCAGCCCGCGCGCCACGGTCCATCTCTTCATTGAGTTCTCCTCTACTTCTAGTGCACCCCTTGTTGGTCCGGTGACCGGGGTACCGCGGTCACGAAACGGTTTGCGAAATCGTTTTCGGAGCTTAGGCTTGCGGGATTCTCATGTCAAGCAAGCTTGGATTACAGTGGCATCGCAAACGATGCCGACGATCGATAGTGGCGAGATGACAGCGCGAGTAATCAGCGACGCGTCGCGCAATGCGACCCTTCGCGACGTTGCCCGGATCGCCGGTGTCTCAGTGTCGACCGCCTCCAAGGCGCTGAACGGGCGCAAGGATGTCGGCGAGGCCACCCGCGAGCGGGTGATGCAGGCCGCCAATCAGCTCGCTTTCTCGCCGAACGCGTTGGCCCAGAGTCTGATCGCGCAACGCAGCGGCACGGTCGGGCTGCTCACCTCCGATCTCGAGGGTCGATTCTCGATCCCCATCCTGATGGGAGCTGAGGATGCTTTCGGCTCCGACATGACCTCGGTGTTCCTTTGCGACGCGCGTGGCGATGCGATCCGAGAGCAGCACCACCTGCGGGCTCTGCTGTCGCGCCGGGTCGATGGCCTGATCGTGGTTGGCGCTCGTCCCGACGTCCGTCCCTCGCTGGGGCAGGACCTCGGTGTCCCGGTGGTGTACGCGTACGCTCCATCCGATGACCCGGATGACCTGTCGCTAGTCACCGACCACTACGGCGGCGCAGAGCTGGCCATCGATCATCTGCTCACCTGTGGGCGGACCCGGATAGCCCACATCTCCGGCGACGCCACCTACGGGGCCGCCCAAGATCGCGCCCGCGGCGCTGTCGACCGGCTCAAGCGGGCTGACCTCGAACTAGCGGGGGGTCAAGTCTTCTTCGGCGCCTGGTCGGAGGCCTGGGGCCGCAACGCCACCCGCGAGCTTCTCCGGCGAGCCCCCGATATCGACGCGATCTTCGCGGGGTCGGATCAGATCGCCCGCGGGGTACTGGACACCCTTGACAGGGCCGGGGTGGCCGTGCCGTCGCAGGTCTCGGTGGTTGGCTTCGACAACTGGGAAGCGCTCGCTACGAATTCGCGCCCTCCACTGACCACCATCGACATGAACCTGCAGCAGCTCGGTCGCACCGCTGCCCAGCGACTATTCGCCGCAATCGCCGGTCCACCGAAGTCCGGCGTCGAGCCCCTACCGTGCCGCCTCGTAGCCCGCGAGTCCTCCTTGCCAGCCGACTAAGTCCTCGATCGTCGTCCCGATCTGTTCGGCAGGAGTGCACGACGATCTCAACCCGCAACACCTCCGGTTCCTCAATGCCGTCGTGCGGCGCAGCCAGGGCCACAGGCCGGCGATCGAGCACCTCATCGACCAGCAGGTCCACCAAGGCACTCCCACGTTCTGCTGTCACGCCGGTCGTGCGGACCTGTCGTTGTGCTTCGGCCCCGACATGCCATATCTGCCAGGTCGAGCGGCTCGCCTCCATAACGGTCAGGATGTGATCAACCGTCCGTGTCGCCCAGTAAGAGTCGGCGATCGTAGCGGTCTTGGCGGCGGTGCGAGTGCCGTCTGCACCATCGAGGCGACGGCCACTGCCCCTCCAGGGTTCCCGCGGGGGTGAGGTAGCGGTGCCCGGTATTAGTGCCGGCCTGGGCCTGCCCTGGCGCTCGATTACTACTGGGCTGCACAGCTTCAAGGGTGCCCGTGCAGCGGAAAGCAGCCCTGACTTCTCATATGCGGCGCTCCTGGGCCGAGAAGCTCAACTACTGCAACACCGGGGGCACACACGAGGAATACATGGGCAGTCCTACTCGCCTGCCAACAGAAGAAATGCCCTAGTCAAAGCGATATTAAGCTCGTGGAGCTAAGGGTGTCGTGGTACAAGACATCGTTCATAGGTGAGTCGAGACATCGTTCCTATCTCACGGCCTTCGACGATGAGCCGTGTCGAAGGAACGGGTCATCGTCTTGTCAGTGGTACAGCAGCAGCTGAGCAAGGCCGAAACAGCACGCCGATACCAGGTGTCGTGGCGCTGGGTGCACACCCTGGTGACCCGCTACCAGACCGGCGGTTGGGAAGCGGTGGAGGCCCGGTCCCGCCGCCCGCACAACAACTCTCGGGCCGTCGCTGCTGCGCTGCGAGAGCGGATCTGCACGCTGCGGTGCGAGCTGCAGGCCGCGGGGCTGGATCACGGCCCGGTCTCGATTGCGGCCCGGCTGTCCCACGAAGGCTTACGGCCACCCAGCGTTTTCCACAACCTGCCGCATCCTCACCAGCGCCGGCTTGATCAGCCCGGAACCGAAGAAGCGGCCCAAAAGCTCCTATCGGCGATTCCAAGCCGACCAGCCCAACGAGTGCTGGCAATCCGACTTCACCCACTGGCAGCTAGCCGACAGCACCGGTGTGGAGATCATCAACTGGCTTGATGACCACTCCCGCTACCTGCTCGCCAGCCGCGCCTACCGCCGCATCACCGGCCAGGGTGTGATCACCACCGGCCACATCCTGCGCTCCACTGGCGCCACCCCAGCCAACGCCCATCTCGCCACCATCAAAGCCGCCCCAGCCGCTCAGCGCAGCAATCCGCACTATCAGGTCCGTAACGACCACCTCGACCGCCTCGGCAAGACCAGCCTCCGCCGCGCCGGCCGCATGCACCACCTCGGCGTCGGCGCCGCCCACAAAGGCTCAGCGGTGACCATCCTCATCGACGCCGACACCATCACCGTCATCCACCAAGACACCCGGTGAAGTCCTCAGCGAACACGCCATCGACCCCAACCGCAGCTACTGGCGAAACCAACACAAACCACCCGGCCGATGGCCACACGATATGAACGATGACTCGACTCAGATATGAACGATGTCTCGACTCATCACAAAGTGGAGCTAAGGGGACTCGAACCCCTGACCTTCTCGTTGCGAAGGCTCCTCCTGTCTGAGAAGTGGACGTCCACCACTGTCCGGCCGGTTGCAGACGATGCACTGCGAGCCGGGGCGTATCACGCCGGGAGCACACAGGGGGCACACGGGCGTCGACCACCCAACCGGTCCGGATCCGACCGCCGGTCAGATCGCCGTGACGATGGCTTCCCAAAGGTGACCGTCAGGGTCGGTGAACGATCCGGTGTAGCCCCAGGCCTTCTGCTCAGGACCTGACGCCACCCGACCGCCGGCCGCATCGACCCGCCCGACCAGGTTGTCGACCTCGGTGGTGGTGCCCACCTGCAGGCTGAGTAGGCACTCCGAGGTCCCTGGCTCTGCGGTGGCGCGGCCGTCCGTGATCCAGCCGAACCCACCGGTCGGGACATACATCACAGAGGCGCGCTCGTTGAGTTGCACCCGCAGCGGTTCGGGGACACCGTCCTCCGCCAGCTCGCCCGGCGTCTCGAGGCCCAGCTCCTGGGCGAACGCGTACGCTCTGGAGCGGTCGGCGGTGGGCAGGGCGATAACCAGGTTGTATGACGTCATGACAATGAGACTCCCACGCCCCGCCGAACTCATCGGTCGAGCAGGATGTACGCGTGAGAGCAGCCCACTGATCTCGGTTGACAGGATCTGAACCCGCAACCCCTTGACCCCCAGACCGCGCTGGGGGTGTCTCATGTGGTTGCTAAGCGTTCCACGATAGCGCATCCCGCCTAGTCATCGTTACTTTGCGCACGATGAGCAACATTGTGCAACGGTCGTGAACCATAGCCGATTCGGCGACCTCATGCGGTTAACCGCGCGGTCAAAGGGTCGCCCGGACGGACTCGCCACGCGCGTCTATGACCAAGATCGTGAGGGACTCGACATCAAGATCAACAGTCGGCCCGACACCGCGTGCTGCCTGCGCAAAGAAGATGATCACGGAACCACCAGTGGCCCGCTCTCACCGGGGGCTACCCGAACGCGACCTGCCATCGGTACTGGCACAAACCTTGGAGTTGCTCACCAGGCGACTAAGGACTCGAGACCGTGACCTTCTCGTTTGCGAAGGTTGCCCGGTCTACAGAAGCCCAGTCCGTGCGCGTCCACACTGGGTGCGAGGTGACCGATTCGGTCTTGACCCGGGGGGCGAACTTAGAGTGAACGGCTCACGATCTTGAAAATCCGGGTCGGCAAGTGCGTCCCGCTGCCGCGCGGCCTACGTGGCCTGGTTGACCAAGACGTCGATGCGTCGGTTCCGTGCCTCGATGAACTCGATGCTTAACCGGCGGAACTCGCGATAGGTTTCGGCATCCCGAGGCTTAGCCGGTGGTTTGAAGTCGTCGAACGGCATGAAGAAGCGGACCTTTGCGCCGTCTGTGGTCACCAGGTCTTGCAACAGGAAGAAGTCGACGTAGCCTTCAAAATCGTCGAACAATGCGAAGAAGTTGGCGTAGCGGGCAAGGGTCGCAGCGAGCGGGCTGGGCTCGTCACGGTAGCGCCGGCGGATCGACTCGAGCGTCAGATCCATCCGATCAGCGATTCGTGGAAGGAAGCCTCGAGCGCCGTTGATGGTCATCTTTCGGTCGACCCGATTGCTTCGAAAGACCATCATGCCGCCGATCGTGTATCCAAGAGTGTTAAACGCTGCGTGCTCCTCCTCGCTGAACTGAGCGATGATTGGCGCCATCGCTACGTGTCTGGTGTAGGAGGCCATGACAGCATCGCTGGACAACTCGAACTGGCCCAGCGGGGAGCGGTGAAGCAAATAGCAGCCGGGTGTGGTCGCGTCCAGCTCGAACAGCACTCCGCTTGGTAGGGGCCTGCTCCAGAGCAGCTGGTGGTATCGGCGCAGGGTCGGGCTGTGAGAGTCGGGATCGTTGCCTGGGGGCGTGTCGGTGCGGAAGTCGAACGTCGTGTCAATGATCAAGACAGGGCTCCTCTCCGCTGTCGGTGCCGTTCAAAAATCAATGCCCTGCGCGTCGCACACGACGACCCGCCACTGAGCCAGGCGATAAGTCGTTTAAGCCGCCGGTGTGAAACCAGGCCTGCCGGCCCCGCCGATGTTCACTTCGGGCGGACGAGCGTCCGTGTATATGCACCGAACGGTGCCAGACCAACGGTCGCGTAGTCATTCAGTTGGTACCCACAGGCCGGCGACTCTGGGCACGCTATTGCTCGGCCGCACCTACGGCCTGGATACATCCGGCCGGGGGGCGCCGTCTTCTGTGCAGGAGTCCTTCGTGTAGTCGTCACGCGATGCCAGGAGGCGTCCTCGCAGCCGCCAGGGTGTGAGCCTCGGTCCGCGCCGAGCGGGCGGCGTACATGCGGACCGCGGACGGCGGCCGTGCGGCGAATGTCTGTCGAGCTGCGTGCTCATTACGAGGCGGCTGGGATGTCGGCCGCTTCCGGCTCCGGCATCACTCGACTCATGCGCCGAACCTAACTTCAACGTCCAGCACATCCAGTTGCCGCTCGCCGCACGGTGTGACGCAGGTCGTGTTGAAGGGTGTCGAGGACGCCGATGATGACGGTTCGAGCGCCGCGCTGGTGATCCTGCACGGCGCCGCCGGTCTGAGGTTCCGCGTGCAGGGCTCTGTGTAGCCGCTCCGCGAGCAATCTCCGCACAGAGCTATCCGGGTCGGTCGCGAGGTTCTGCAACGTCTTGGCGTACCGGACCGGGGCGGCGGTGGCCACGATCGCGGCGAGCTGACGCACGATCGGCAGCCGATGCGTACTGAGCAGGGCTGCGTCGAGATCACCGACCACGTCCTCACCAAGGCTGGACAGGGTCTTGGCCCCCTGGTGAACGAGACGTTCGTCGCTGCTGGCAAGCAGGTCGACGGCGCACTGACGCACCCACATCCGGTCGTCCTCAGTGACCGCGCTGCAGCGCGCGAGGTGAAGGCCGGCTGCTCTGAGCGAGGCCGTGCCGAGGTTGATCTTCAAGAAGCTCAAGGGATGGGGGTTGGTGGTCTCGGCGTCCAGGAAGCTGCCGTCCTGGTGGCCTTCGGCGAACGGCCGGCTGGAAATGTGGACATCGGCCTTGATGTCGTTGTCCAACTGGAGCACAAGGTTCGCTGCTGCGGCGAGGGCGTCCTGACGGTTCGCCGCGGCCTCACGGCGGTCCGCTGCAACCGCCAGCAGCTTGTCCAGGCACTTCTGCTGCTCAGCCGAGCTGAGGAACGTGACTAGGTAGGCGTCGGAGACTATCCGCCCGCCGGAGCCGAACCCCTGCCCGCCGGGCTCCGACCGGTTGAGCAGCCTGTCGCGGGCCTGGGTGGCTCGCTCGACGACAGCCTGGTCGGTGCCGCCGAGGCTGGCGACGGTCACGCCGGCTTCGTAGCGGCCGGCGGCTGCTATTGCCTGAAGCCGGCCCAGCAGCAGGTGACGTTGGTGCGCGGTCAGGGCGGACGCGATGGGTGCGTGGTCCAGCGAGTCGGATGAACCCGGGTGGCGTAACAGGTCGAGGACGGGTGAGCGGTTCAGGGCGTGGAGGGCTTCATTGGTACCTACCTGGGCCAGGTCAAAGATCCGTTGGACCGCTGGCCACGCCAGCTCTGGATGGTGGACGGCGATCGACTCGCATGCCTGGACGTGCTGTTTGTCGTGGTACTGGTATTGATTTTCGTCCCTGGCGACGTCGCTGGCGAGCAGGTCCAGCAGGGCCTGCGCGTCGCTGCAGGTGCCGCGGCCCGCGAGCACGCAGGCGGTCTTCGTTGCTTGCAGCAGGAGGCTGTGGGTCGGGTTGTCGACCAGTTTTCCGGCCCGTCCCCGGGCGACGGTGTCCAGGAGTGTGGTCAGCAGCCTGCCGGCGGTGTCGTCGTCCAGCAGGTCATGTTGAACGGCGAGAACGACCAGGCTGCTGGACGGCTGCCACCAGGGCCCGCAACCGACCGGTGTTGCTGGCAGCACGCGGTCTCCGGCGGCGGCGAGGTCGGTAACCTTCTTCGTGCGGCCAGCCCATTGGTAGCACGCTGCAGCACGATCCAGCTCGGTGTTACCTGCGTACAGGTCGCCGAGGAGCTCGGCGGCCGAGTGCTCGCCGACCAAGTCGCCGGTCACGATGCTGTCGGCCAGCCAGCGACGTGCGGCGCGGATCGCGGTCACCGGCTGGGCTGACAAAGCTGCGCGCAGGGCGTCGGTCTCGGGACTGCGGACGCGGCGGATAAGCCCGCCGCTGCCCGTCTTGGGCAGTGCCTGTGCGAGCAGGTGCTCATCCTCGAGTCGGTCGGTCCACGGACCGTAATTAATGTTCACAGCTCTGATCGCGTACAGCCACCCAGCCGCGTCATCGGTGCGGCCTTCGTGGATCGCGTGTCCGACGGCCTGCCGCCAGTGCTCGAGCGCATCGACGGCCGCCCCCTCCAGCGCGTCCCGCCGAGCCTGAGCGGCGAGCACCAGCGCGGCGTGTGCCCGAGGCAGGCGGAGCTGCCGGGCCTGGCTGAGCAGGGTGGTCCGTTCCTCGACGTCATAATGCGCTCGGAGGAGCCGCAGACGCATCGCGACGTCCTTGTCCATGCCCTGCGCCAAGGCGGAGCCATCCAGCTGGCTGAGCGCGGAGGTGAGCAGGTCATCCAGCTCCGCGAGCCGCACAACCGCCGGCAGCACGTCCCGTTCAGCCGGATCCGGAAGTACCACGGGTTGCTCCGACGGCGCAGTCACGGCGGCCGCGGCGGTCAGTTCGGCGAGCAGTAGGACCACAAGCGGCTGGTACGGCGGCGGGCTCATCCCGTTCGGCGGGTGGCGCAGCGTTGTGGCAAGAGCAGTGACGTCCCCAA
>Ga0307413_10000487_pt1 | contig 13001 bp, 13 predicted proteins | sample DK1Ometagenome_3_FD_203714 | JGI IMG/M metagenome (GOLD analysis project Ga0307413, IMG submission 203714) | Maize rhizosphere microbial communities from greenhouse at UC Davis, California, United States - DK15-O-2 | ecosystem: Host-associated > Plants > Roots > Rhizosphere > Soil | place: USA... | reverse complement strand
TGCCACGGCTGCCGCTGCGGTTGGCGATCCTCGAGGCCGAACGCATGCTCACCGAGGCCGGCGTCGCCTCGCCGAGGACGGACGCCGAGCTGCTGGCCGCGCACGTGCTGGGGGTGGCCCGCGGCAAGCTGGTGATGACGCCGCTGGTGGACCCGCCGGTCGTCGAGGAGCTGCGCAGGGTGGTGGCGCGCCGCGCGCGGCGGGTGCCGCTGCAGCACATCACCGGCTCGGCGGCGATCGGCTCGATCAGCGTGGCCGTCGGCGACGGGGTGTTCGTGCCGCGCCCGGAGACCGAGCTGCTGCTGCGGTGGGGACTCGCGTTCCTCGCCGGCGTGACCAGCCCGGTGGTGGTCGACCTGTGCACCGGTTCCGGCGCACTGGCGCTCGCGGTGGCCAACGCGCGCCCGGACGCCCGGGTGCACGCCCTGGAACTGGACCCCTCGGCGCTGGCGTGGGCCCGCCGCAACGCCGACGCGCGAGCACTGGCCGGCGATCCGCCGGTGCGGCTGCACGCCGGGGACGTCGGCGACCGCACCGTGCTCGGCGACCTGGACGGCCAGGTCGACCTGGTGCTGTGCAACCCGCCGTACGTGCCGGCCGGCACCGACGTTCCGCCCGAGGTGCGCGACCACGACCCGGCGGTCGCGGTGTTCGCCGGCGAGGACGGGCTCGCGGTGATCCGCAGGGTGGTGAACTGCGCGATCCGGCTGTTGCGGCCGGGTGGCGGGTTCGCCGTCGAACACGACGACTCGCACGGCGAGGCGGTGCCGGCGCTCCTCGCCGGCCGCCGGCTGCTGACCGACGTCGAGGCGCACCGGGATCTGGCCGGCCGGCCCCGGTTCGTCACCGCGCACCGGACCTGACGCTCCCCCTCAGGTCGCCGGGCCGTCCTGGATCACGGCGCGTACCTGTTCGGCGCTGGTCCCGGACGGCGAGAACCCCACCAGCCACCAGGTGGCACCGGCCTTCTCGTACGGGCGTGGGTCGGTGCCGACGTCCAACGCCACCGCGAGATCGAACGCATCGTCCGACCTGCCCTCGTCGGCCCGCATCCCGACCAGCTGCTCGGCCATCTCGGCCACGGCGTCGTGATGCGGCAGGTTGACGGTGCAGAAGCCGTCGTGGCGGGCCGCGCGCCGCATCGGCCGGACGTTGCCGGGGAAGCCGGCGATCCACACCGGGACGCCGGGACGCTGCACCGGTCGCGGCAGGAACGACATGGAGTCCACCGTGTAGTGCTTGCCGCGGTGGGCGACCCGCTCGCCGGTCCAGGCCCTGGTGATGATCGACAGCGACTCGTCCAGCATCTCCGCACGCACCCGGTCGTCGAGCTCCTCGCCGGTGATGGACAGCTCGGCTCCGAACGAGTCGCTGGCCAGGCCGGCACCGAGGGTGAGCCGGCCGCCGCTGAGGTGGTCCAGGGTGACCGTCTCGCGGACCACCTTGGCCGGCCTGCGCCTGGCCAGCGGGGTGATCATCGGGCCGATCCTGATCCGCTCGGTGGCCACCGCGACGGCGGTCAGCGCGATCCACGGGTCCGCCACGTCGACGACCGGCTCGCGCCAGCGGATGTGGTCCCACAGGAAGAAGCCGTCCCAGCCGGCGTCCTCCGCAGCCACGGCCAGGTCGACGAGCACCCGGAGGTCGGCGAGGTCGTCGAAGGGCGGGATGAACAGCGCGGACCGCATGCCTCGACCCTACGGGCCGGCGTGCGCGGGAGGACATCTTCCGCCGTGCGCAGGACACGGAAGGTGACCGACCCGGGGCCGACGGTGAGACCGGCCCCGGTTCGCGAGCGGTCCTCGGCTACGGGCCTTTACTCCTCGAGTGAGAGCGCGCTCATCGGACAGGCGGCGACAGCCTGGCGGACCAGCGCCCTGTCCGCCTCGGGGACGTCCTCCTTGAGAATCTGCAGGTAGTCGTCGTCGTCGACCTCGAAGTACTCCGGGGCGAGCGCCTCGCACATGGCATTCGACTCGCAGCGATCGAAGTCAGCCCTGATCTTCACCGTGCCTCCATGGCCAGCATCGTGGTGGGTCGGACACAGCCTAGGACCGGGCGCGGCCCGCGGGCCATGCCCGTCGACCGGCGGATCAGTCCATTCCGGACGGCTCGTCCGTGCACAGTGGACTCGGCGACGGTGTTCCCGCCGGTCGTCCCACTGACCGGGCGCGAACGGGAATGACAAGCCGCCTTCGGCGACGCAGCGTAACCTCGATAGTGTCCGGATCACCCTGCGATTCACCGGATGGGAGGACGCCGTGGTGCGGTCGGCGGTGCCCACGGTCACCGAACTTCTGCTGGCGCGCGCCACCGATCCCCGACCCGGCCTGATCGCCGACGAACGGCGCTGGTCCTGGGCCCGCTACGTGTCCGAGTGCGCGGACCGCGCCGCGCTGCTGCAGCGGTTGCACCGCGACGGCCCCTTCCACATCGGCGTGCTGCTGGACAACGTCGCCGAGTACGCCTTCCTGCTCGGCGCCGCCGCGCTCAGCGGCGCGGTTCTGGTCGGACTGAACACCTCCCGCCGGGGCGACCAGCTGGCCAGGGACGTCCGGCTCAGCCACTGCCAGGTGGTCATCACCGACAGCCGCTACGTGGAGCTGCTCGACGACCTCGACCTCGGCGCGGCCACCGGCCGGGTGATGGACGCCGACAGCGCCTCCTGGCACGTGCAGGTGGCGGCCAGGGCGGGCAGCCGACTGGACCCGGTGCCCGCCGCCGGCGGCGACCTGCTGATGCTGGCGTTCACCTCGGGCACCACCGCCGAGCCGAGGGCGGTGCGGATCAGCCACCAGCACGTGGCGCTGAGCGGACAGATCGTCACCGACCGGTGTGGACTGTCCTCAGAGGACGTCATCTACCTGTCGATGCCGTTGTTCCACATCAGCACGATCACCGGCGGCTGGGCGGCCGGCCTCGCCTGCGGCGCCACCGTCGCGCTGCGCAACAGGTTCTCCGCGGCCACCTTCATCGACGACGTGCGGGCCGTCGGCGCCACCTACACCACCTATGTCGGCCACCCGCTGTGCGCGGTGCTCGCCACCCCGCCACGGCCGGACGACGCGGACAACACACTGCGCCTGGTGGTCGGCACCGAGGCGGCCGAACGCGACGTGATCCGGTTCCGCGAGCGGTTCGACTGCCAGGTCTACGACGGCTACTGCGCCACCGAGGGCGGCGTGCTGCTGTCCCACCCGGGCAACGCCCCGCCCGGGGCCATCGGCCGGCTGCACGGCGAGGTCGAGCTGCGCCACGAACGCACCGGCAGGCCCGTTCCGCCCGCCGCGTTCAACGCCGACGGCCGCCTGCTGAACGCCGAGGACGCGATCGGCGAGCTGGTGAACACCGCGGGCGCGGGCGCCTTCGCCGGCTACTACCAGGACCCGGACGCGAACGGCAGGCGGCTGCGCGACGGTCGCTTCCACAGCGGTGACCTGGCCTACCGCGACGAGGAGGGCTTCGTGTACTTCGTCGGCCGCGCCGACGACTGGTTGCTGGTCGACGGCGAGCACCTCGCGGTCGGCCCGATCGAGCGGATCCTGCTGCGCCACCCGGACATCGCCGACGTGGCGGTCTACGCGGTGCCGGACGCTCAGCAGCAGACCGACCAGGTGATGGCCGCGGTGGTGCTGCGCGCCGGCGTGGTGTTCGATCCCGCCGCGTTCGCCGACTTCCTCGCCGCGCAGCGCGACCTCGGGCCGCGGCAGGTGCCCCGGTTCGTCCGCGTCGCCCGTAGGCTGCCCAAGACGGCCACCTTCAAGGTGATCAGGCGCACCCTCGCCACCCAGGGACTGCGCAGTGTGGACCCGGTCTGGGGCCGTGACGGCGCCCTGCTGCGGTACGAACGGATCGCGACCAACGCCTGAATTGACTCGCCCACCCCGGTCCGACGTGCCAGGGTGGAAAGCGTAAGTGCCCGCACGTCACGCCCCGGAGGTCACCATGTCCGAGTCAACTCCGAAGCCCGTACCGGCGGAGGACGTGCGCAGTCGCTTCCGCGAGGCCCTCGACCGCAAGAACGCCAAGTCCAAGACCGGCGAGGGGCACGCCGACAGCGGCTCCAAGGTCCACGACGCGCACGGGCCGGCTGCGGCCAAGCGGACGTTCCGCCGCAAGAGCGGCTGAGCACGAACGTCGGAACGGGGCGGGTGGCCTGGCCACCCGCCCCGTTCGCCCGTCCACTCACGACTCCCAGGTCGGCTACTTGTGGCCGACCACCAGGGAGTGGCTGAAGCCCATCTCCTCGAAGCGTTCCACCCGGGAGAAGCCCGCGGCCAACACCGACTCCTCCATGTCGGCCGCCGAGTAGGCCATGCCCTCGCCGGAGGCCAGGGTGAGGAAGTACGGCGAGATCAGGCCGGCGCTCAGCGAGCCGGTGTCGTCGTCCTCGCAGACGAAGTTGTAGACCAGCACCACGCCGCCCTCGGGCAGCGCGTCGTAGAACTTGCGCAGCAACGCGGTGTTCCGCTCCAGCGACCAGATCTCGAAGATGTGGAAGAACAGGATCGCGTCGGCGCCCTCGGGCAGCTTGTCGTCGAACATGTCGCCCGGGTGGAAGTGCACCCGCTTGCGCAGGTCCGGGTCCTCTATCCGGTTCGCCGCGATCTTGGTGACGCTCTCCTGGTCGAAGACGGTCACCTCGAGGTCCGGGTAGCGCTTGGCCAGTTCGATGGAGTTGGTGCCGTCGCCGCCGCCCACGTCGATCGCGTGCTTGATGTGGCTGCAGTCGTAGTTGTCCAGGAACTGCGCGAACGCCTTGGCCGACGCGTCGCCCATGTTGTCGTAGAACACCTGCTGCAGCTCGGGGTGCGCGGTGAGCCGGGAGTAGAGCGTGGGGCCCGGCCCGTCCACGTGCCGCAGACCGACGTTGGTGTTCTGCCGGATCGAGTCGGCCAGGTCGACCAGGCTGGCGTTGATCACCTTCGCCTGCATGTCGACCAGCGGGCCGAGGAAGCGGTCACCGCCGCTGAGCAGCTTGCGGCTCACGATCGGGGCGTTGACGAACTTGTCGCCGTCCTTCTCCAGCAGCAGCAGCGAGGCGAGGCCGAGCAGCAGGACCCTCGCCGGCTGCTCATCGACGCCGAGCGCCTCGGCGACCTCGGCCCTGGTCAGACCGCCGGACTCCTCGAGCTTGTCGAACAGGCCGAACTCCAGGCCGGTGCGCAACAGCTCGAAGGCGGTGTGGCCGTGGATGATGATGCGGAGGTAGTCGGCATCCGAGATGGGGACGCTACCGTTGCTGGCCACGCTGTCTCCTTTACGAGGCATGGTTCCGCCAGGGGCATCACCCGCCGGCTGCTCGCATTGAGCATGGCCCGGATGACGCAGCGTCGCGTCTCATGTCTTGCCGCGATGCCCCGGGGGACCTCGCCGGACGGCGACACGGCAGAGTCCCTGTCGAGTCACGGGGCCGTCACCTGATGGTGAGCTCGACCCCGTACTCGGCGCACGAGATGACCACCGCGTTGCCGTTCCAGTCGGCGCGGGAGATCACGTCCGCGGCGATGGCGTCCTGGCTGAACACGCTGAAGGTGAACTGCGCGGTGTCGAACGCGCGCCGCATCTCGTCGGTCGGCGCGCTGGCCCGCAGTCGCGCCAGGTTGGTCTTGGTGGACTCGTACAGCGCGCTGAACTCCGCCGGCGCCACCTCGTAGGACTTGGCGGCGCGGACCAGCTGGGTCATCGCCTGGCCGTAGCTGGAGCAGAAGTCGGCGGCCGGGCTCACCCCGCCGCACCCGCCGAGCAGCGGGCCGACGGCGGCGAGACCGGCGACCAGCGCACACCCGACGACGACGCTCCGCACTCGACCAGCGTGCCGGTCGCGGCGGGGTCAGCCCCAGCCCCGGAGGGTGACAACGGGGCCGCGATCCCTGCCCGATGAGGCAGGTCAGGCGCCCACCAGAGCGGGGGCCGGGGTGAGGTTGAGCCGCGACACGGCCTCGGCCACGTCCACCTGCCACAGCCACAGCCGGTACTCCGGCGGGATGGCGGCGAAGCCCTCCGGCCCGACCAGCACCCGGGTGCGCATGTCGGCGCAGTAGCGCGACCGCCAGCCGAACCGGTCGGTGCCGCCGAGGTCGACGCCCTCGACGAGCTTGCGGGTGATCGCGAACAGCTTCTCCGCGGCCCGGTACTCGTAGGCCGGCAGGCTGTTCGGGTCGGCCCAGGTGCCGAGGCCGGCCGCCCGCGCCGACGCCGCCGCGGACACCAGCAACGGCAGGTCCAGCTCGCCCGGGATGGACGGGTAGATGACGAACGGCACCGCCCAGCCCGAGCTCACCATGTCCAGGTTGAAGGTGGGCCGCTCGTGGCGGGGCAGCTCGGCCAGCTCCCTCGCCGAGTAGTTCGGCGCGGTGTAGGCGAGCAGCCTGCCGTTGTCGTCGAACGGCCGCTCGGCGGCGCGCACGAACAGCGTGCGCATCGTGCCGTTGGGCCGGCGCAGCCGCGCCTCGGTGTTCTGCTTGGCGAACGCGGACGCCTCCTTGCCCTGCCGGTACTGCAACGTGCCGGCGGTGCCGGTGGCGAGCTTCGGCAGCAGGTGCTCGGCGTAGCCGGCCGAGATCGGCGCCCTGCCCTGCTCGATCCACTCGGCGAGCCGCAGGAACTCCTCGTCGATGGCCGCCGCCCGCAGCTCGCTGCGCGCGGTCACCTCGGGGGTGTCCACGGACAGCAGCCGGATGGGCAGCCGGATGTTCGGGGTGTCGCCGTCGGTGACGTCGACCAGCGACCGGGCGCCGAGCGCCGGCATGGTCACCCCCGCCGGGGTCCACAGGATCTGGATCGGATCGATCATGGCCGCCACCTCTTCCGTCGCGACCGGCATATCGGCGATGCACCCGACGGCGTGATGGGTACCTCGGTGACACTCGCTCCCATCCACGACCGGCCCAGCGCCGAATTAGGCTCGACAGCACAACGGAGAGCGGGTGGACATGCGGGAGCGAGCGCGAGCGGGCGCCGCGGGTGTGCCCGGCGCGCGGTCGGACGTCGACGAGCTGCTGCGCACCGTCGCCAAGGGTGACGAGCGCGCGTTCGAGCAGCTCTACGACGTGATCGCGGCGCCGGTGTACGGCCTGGCGAAGCGCATTCTGCGCAACCCGGCCCAGTCGGAGGAGGTCGCCCAGGAGGTCCTGGTCGAGGTGTGGCGGCGAGCCGCCACGTTCGACCCGGCCCGCGGCTCCGCGATGAGCTGGGTGATGACGATGGCCCACCACCGCGCGGTGGATCGGGTGCGGGCCGAGCAGTCGGCGGCCAACCGCGACGAGAAGGTCGCGCGCCGCGACGTGGACCGGCCGTTCGACGAGGTCGCGGAGCTGGTGGCGACCCGCATCGAGCACGAGCAGGTACGCCGGTGCCTGTCGAACCTGACCGATCTGCAACGTGAGTCGATCCTGCTCGCCTACTACCGGGGACACACCTACGCCGATGTGGCGAACCTGCTCGACGCCGCCCTGCCGACCGTGAAGACGAGAATGCGGGACGGCCTGATCCGACTCCGGGACTGTCTGGGGGTGACCCGATGACCAACGCCGACGTCCACGCGCTCACCGGGGCGTACGCGCTCGGCGCGTTGAGCGAGTTCGAGACCGTCGCCGTCGAGCGGCACATCGCCGAGTGCACCCAGTGCGCGGACGAGGTGCGCGAGCTGTTGGAGACCACGTCCCGACTGGGACTGGCCGCCGCGGTCGAACCGCCGCCCGGACTGAAGTCGCGGGTGCTCGCCGACATCGGTGAGGTCCGTCAGCAACCGCCGGGCCGACCGAGGACGGTCCGCGGTTCGTCGCCGTGGGCGCTGCGGCTCAGCGTGGCCGCCGCGGTGGTCGGCATCGCCGGTGCCGCGGTGTTCGGCACGCTGTGGCTGCGGACACCGACCGAGGACCCGGCGAGCGCGCTGCTGCGCGCGGCCGACGCGTCGGTCATCCAGGGGCACGGCAAGGGCGGCACCGGCAGCGTGCTCGTCTCCAAGGACCGCAACCAGGTGATGGTGCTGGCCAGCGACATGGCCGCGCCACCGCCCGGGCACGTCTACCAGGCCTGGTTCATGAGCCCGAACGGCGCCCGCTCGGCCGGGTTCCTGCCCGACGGCCCCGCCACGAAGGTCGTGCTCGCCACCGGGATCGGTGACGCCACCCAGGTCGGCATCTCGGTGGAGCCGATCGGCGGGTCCGAGGAGCCCACCACCGACGCGGTGATGGTGTTCGACCTGCCTACCTGACCGGTCAGCCGGTCGCCTTCTCCAGCTCGGCGAGCGACTGGTCGAGGTAGCCGAGCATTCGCTGCAGGTGCGGCACGCTACGTCGACAGCCGGTGAGTCCGAACTCGAGGCTGCCGGCGTAGCTCACCGCCGTGATGTTCAGTGCCTGACCGTCCAGCGGGATCGACAGCGGGTACTGCCCGACCAGCTTGGCGCCGTTCCAGTAGAGCGGGTTGCGCGGGCCGGGCACGTTCGAGATGAGCAGGTTGAACGGCGGCGGGGTCAGGTTGCGGGCGCCCGGGATGGCGGCCAGGATCACCGGCGCGGTGAGGATGGCGCTCAGCGCCAGGATCTGGGTCGAGGTCAGTTGCGCGTTGAGCTGCTTGGCCTTCGCTGTGGACGCGGTGATCGCGGCCAGCCGGTCGGCCGGGTCCGGCAGGTCGGTGGCCAGCGTGGTGAGGATCGCGCCGACCGCGTTTCCGCCGCCGTCCGCGGCGTCCGACGGGCGCAGCGACATCGGCACCGCGGCCACCAGCGGCTTGTCCGGCAGCGCGTCGAAGTCCTGCAGGTAGCGACGCAGCGCGCCGGCGCACATGGCCAGCATGACGTCGTTGAGGGTGCCGCCGGACGCGGCGCCGACCGCCTTGAGCCGATCGATCGGCCAGCCCTGCGCGGCGAACCGGCGGGCACCGGTGATCGGCACGTTCAGCATCGACCGGGGGGCCTGGAACGGCGACGCGGCGGCCTGCTCACGGAAGAACTCGTTGGCGACCTTGATCGCGGCCGGTCCCATGCCGACCATCTCGCGCAGCGCGCCGGCCACCGCGCGGAGGTTGCCGGCCAGGTCGTTGCCGCCGCCGCGCGGCGCGCGGGTCTGGTCGCGGGGGCGGACCACCCACGGCGGCACCAGGCCACGCTCGTCGACGTCCTCGGACAACGACCTGCTCAGCAGCCGAAGCGCCGCGACGCCGTCGACGAGCGCGTGGTGGATCTTGGTGTAGGTGGCGAACCGGTTGTCCTGCAGCCCTTCGATCAGGTGGAACTCCCACAGCGGCCGGTGCCGGTCGAGCAGCGAGCCGTGCATCCTCGACACCAGCTCCAGCAGTTCGCGCACCCGGCCGGGTTTGGCCAGCGCGGACAGCCGCACGTGGTACTCCACGTCGAACTGGTCGTCGCGGGACCAGGCGAACTGGCCGACGGTGTTGACCGGGCCGGCCGGCCTGCGCCGGAACAGCGGTTTGAGGTCGACCATGGTGAGCAGCTCACGGTGCAGCTCGCCGACGAAGTCGTCGCCGGCACCCGCCGGCACGTCGTACAGCTGCAACCCACCGACGTGCATCGGATGTTCTCTGCTCTCCCCGAGCAGGAACATCGAGTCGGTGATCGGCATGACGCCCATGGCAGCCTCCTAGACCGTCTCGATGATCGCACAGGCGGCTGCCCGCGGCGGGTCTTCCACAGTGGACTCGGGATGCCGTGCGACGATGTTCCCTCTTGCTCGTCGCCGGGCCACCGGGCACGATCACGGGGCCGTCGAACTCGGCTGCCGGCCTGGGTCGTGGGCCCGCCGCCGCGGGTCGCGGTGTCAGCCTGACCGGCGGGTGCCCGGGCCGGTGCGGCAGTCCATAAGGATGCCCCTTCGTACATGTCTCGGCATGCCGGGCGCTCCTACCGTTGTTGGTCAGCGCACTACCACACGGCGTTGCGCGAATCAACTGTTTGACCACGGGCGAGCACGGAGAGTGACACCATGGGTATCGGCGTCGAGACGAACGTCGACAGCAACGTCGATGTCAGTAGGCGGGAGACCGGCAGCCACAACACGGATGTCGACACCAGCCACCACGGCAGTCATAACGACAGCCACAACGAGACCGAGGTCGGCAGCCACAACCGCACCGACAGCCACAACGACAGCCGCAGCGACAGCCACAACGTGACCGTCGTGGCCGGTGCCGGCACCCACGTGCGCACCGGTCCGGACGGCCAGATCGAGGTCGGCCAGGCAGCGCCGGCGCAGCCCGCCGCGCGCGCCGGTGGCGGCGGCGGTGGCGGCGGGGGCCACCACCCGAACCCCGACTACCTGCGGCTGGGCAGCGAGGGTGAGCGCGTCGAGCGCTGGCAGCGCAAGCTCAACCAGGTCATGCAGTCCGGCCTGACGGTCGACGGCTACTTCAACGCCCGTACCAAGGAGGCCACCGTCGCCTTCCAGGACGACTGCGGCCTGACCGCGGACGGCGTCGTGGGTCCGCGCACCAAGGAGGCCATGGCGCAGCGTTACCGCCCGGAGGCCGACCAGCAGCAGCAACAGCAGCAGCAGGGCCCGTACCACCCGTCGACCCACGGCCAGTTCGACCCGAACCAGCACGGTCCGTTCGACCCGAACCACCACGGCCAGTTCGACCCGAACACCCACGGGCAGTTCAACCCGTACGTGCACGGGCAGTTCGACCCGAACCTGCACGGCCAGTACAACCCGTACGTGCACGGGCAGTTCCACCCCGAGTACCACGGGCAGTACAACCCGAACATGCACGGGCAGTACCACCCCGAGTACCACGGCCAGTACCACCCGCAGACGCACGGCCAGTACCACCCCGAGTACCACGGCCAGTACCACCCGCAGACGCACGGCGACTTCCACCGCGAGATGCACGGCGAGTACCACCCGGAGAGCCACGGGCAGTACCACCCGGAGATGCACGGCGCCTACCACCGCGAGATGCACGGCGAGTACCACCGCGAGCACCACGGCGAGTTCCACCCGGAGGTGCACGGCCAGTTCGACCGCGACCAGCACGGCGACTTCGACGAGAGCCGCCACGGTGAGCACAACCCCGAGGTGCACGGCGAGCGTCAGCACCACTGATCGCCGCAGGAACGCTGTTGACCGCGAAGGGCGGGTCGGCCACCGGCCGACCCGCCCTTCGTCGTGTCGTACTTCGGTTACGCCTCGCGCGCGACCTCGACCAGTGCGCGCCAGCCCCGCCGGCCGAGGACCAGCATCCCGACCGACGGCATCTTGCTGTCCCTGATGGCGACCGATTCGTCCGACGTGGCGATCTCGACACAGGCCTGCGTGTCGTTGCTGCGGCTGCTCTTTCGCCAGGACGCGGCGCTGAAGTCATGCGACATGGTCACTCCTCTGATCAGCTTCCCCGGATGTCGGCGATGAACCCGACTGACGACGCGGGGTCGAGCGCGAGGTCCCGCAGGCGCCCGAAATTCAGCTTATAGGCCGCGACGTCCTCCTCGTCCTCGATGTAGAAGCCGGCCACCAGGTTCTCCAGATAGACGGCACTCGGGGCGGCCGACTCGAAGCTGACCAGGTGGTAGCTGGTGCCGATGCCGGAGTAGGCGCCCACCTCCGCCGGTATCACCTGGATGGTGACGTTCGGCATGTCCGCGCTGGCGATCAGGTGATCGAGTTGGGCCCGCATGACCCCGGCGTCACCGATGGGCAGTCGAAGCGCGTGTTCGTACACGATCGCGTGCAGGTGCAGCGGCTCGTCGGTCCGCGTCAACCGCGCCTGTCGCTGCTGGCGCAGGCGCCGCCGTTCGTCGATCACGTCGTCACCGAAGTCGATCGCGCTGCGAAGAATGGCGTCCGCGTAGGCGCCGGTCTGCAACAGTCCGGTGATCAAGGTGGTCTCGACGTTGCACACCTCGGTGGCCTCCGCCTCGTCCTCCACGAAGCCGCGGAAGTCGCCGCGCAGGCTCTCGGCGCTGTACGGACCCCACTGGTCCTGCCCGCGAGCGGCGACGGCCAGCCGGACCGTCTTGTCCCTGGTGGCCTCGTCAACGCCGAGGATCGTCGCCAGCGCGATGATGTCCGACGGACCCGCGTTGACCTCCGCTCGCTCGAACCGACTCAGCTTGGACTCCGACCAGCCGAACTGCCTGACGACGTCGTCCAGCTTGAGCCCACGGTCGGTACGCCACTGACGCAGGGTTCGCGCCACTCGACGCTGGCGCACGCTCGGACCTGGCTTGCTGGGCACGGGCACTCCTCCGATCGGTCGCGGCCGCGCTGACCGCCTCGCCACCCTAGATCCTCGCGAGCCGGACCGTGGGTGCGAATTTGCGTTCGCGCAACTCATCGTACATGCTACCTGTCATGCGCCAGTCACGACCTGTAGCGCACCGGGCAATGGGTGCCGAGGTCACCGACTCGTCCCGAACACCGGTTGGTGCTGCCGGCTGGGGACCGTCTCGGACGCAGGGGCAGCACCGGCGATCCGCCCACCGCCCCGCGTCAGCCCGGCGGCCCGACCAGTCCCGTGGTCGGGCCGCCGGCCCTTCCGGTACGACAAGGACGACCGCACAGCCTGATCAACCCGTGCGGATCAACGAGAAGTGGAGCGAAGGATGAGCTGGAACCCCGGTCAGGGAGTGGCCGCCTCGATAGGGCTGCGAGTGGGTGATGACGAGCGGTTGGCGCTGCGGGTGAGCAGGGACGGCGGGGCCTACCTGACCATCGGCAGTGCCGTGGAGATCCTGCTGACGCAGGACCATGTGGTGTCGCTGCGGGAGCAGTCCGGCGTGGTGGAGGCCGATCTGGCGGCGTTGGACAGTGCCGAGGACGCGGTGAGCGGCGGGCGGGCGGTCGGCGTGCGGGCGAGCAGCACCGTCGAGTACGCCCGGCGGCAGGCCGACGCCGCGATGGCGGCCGGCGCGACGCGCGAGGCCCGCGACGCCGTGGCCGCGTGCGACAGGGCGGCGGAGGCAGCGGCCCTGGTCGAGCGGACCGTCACCGAGGCCCTGGCCGCGATCGACGCCGCCGACACCGCGATCGACGAAGCCG
>Ga0307413_10000486_pt1 | contig 13011 bp, 14 predicted proteins | sample DK1Ometagenome_3_FD_203714 | JGI IMG/M metagenome (GOLD analysis project Ga0307413, IMG submission 203714) | Maize rhizosphere microbial communities from greenhouse at UC Davis, California, United States - DK15-O-2 | ecosystem: Host-associated > Plants > Roots > Rhizosphere > Soil | place: USA... | reverse complement strand
TCGGCCACAACAGCCGCAGCACCGGCACCCGGCCGCCGCGCTCGGCGACCTGGTCCGCGAGACCGGCGTCGGCGAGCACGGCCCTGGTGCCGGCCGCGGAGAACGCCACCCCGCCGGAGGTCGACACCACCCTCGGCTCGTCGGTGACGGCGAGCACCGCGGCGAAGCCGACACCGAACCGGCCGACCGTGCCGACAGGGCCGACAGGGCCGACGGTGCTGACCGTGCCGACAGGGCCGGCCTGCGACTTGGCCGAGGCACGCAGCGAGGCGAGCGCGGCCACGCCGGCCGTGGTCAGCGGGGCTCCGGTGTTCGCCGCCCGCAGCTCACCGTCCACAAGTGACACCCGGAGGTGGCCGGGCACGCCGGCGGCGGCCGCCGCGTCGGCGGCGTTCTGCGCCAGCTCGACCAGCACGCGGTCGCGGTAGCCGCCGAGGTGCAGGTCCTCCTCGGCGTTGGCGTCCTCACGGAACCGGGTCGGCGAGGATGTCCACGCGGTGAGTACCGCGTCGCGGGCGCCCGCGGTTCCGAACGGGTCCGGCCCGCTCACTGCTCCGGGTCAGGTTCGGTGACCGGCGAGGCCGCCTCGACGGCGTCGGACGGGTCGAGCGCGACCACCGGCGCCTCCGGCTCCGTGCCGCTCTCGGCGGTGTCCTGCACGGCGGTGTCCTGCACGGCGGTGTCCTGCACGGGGGTCTCCTGCACGGGGGTCTCCTGCACGGGGGTCTCCTGCACGGGGGTCTCCTGCACGGGGGTCTCCTGCACGGCGGGCGACGGCCTGCGCTCGACCGCCACCATGTCCAGCAGCGCGTCGTCGTAGATCAGGTCGGCGACCAGCACCGGCGACGCCTGCTCGACCACCGCCTCGGAGTGCGCGCCGCAGCCGTACCCGACGTGCACCGAACGGCCGTCCGCGGGCGAGTACTCGTTGCCGCAGACCCCGAACGCAGCGCCGAGCACCCCGGCCACCGGCAGGTAGAACCCGCAGGTGCCGCAGTGTCCAGGCGCGCTGCGCGCCATGTCCGCGGTCGGCCCGAAGGCGCCCTCGTGCCAGCGCTCGGCGACGTCCAGCCGGCCCGGTCGGGACAGCACCCGCACCCGGCCGAGGCCGAGCTCCATCGCGACGGCCTCGACCGCGGGGTCGTCGGACTGCACGTAGCCGGGCACCAGGCGCGAGTCGTCCGGCGCGGTCGGCAGCAGGTCGCCCACCCCCAGGTCCCCGGCCTGCACCCGGTTCTCCCACGGCAGCCAGTCCGGACCGACCAGCGAGTCCGGGCCCGGAAGCAGCACGACCTCGCTGATCGTGATCGGCGTCTGCGAATCCGCCGCGGCCACGGTCACCGCCCAGCGCCAACCCCGGTAGCCGGGCTTGGCCGCCTCGAACAGGTGCGTGGCCGAGCCGTCGTCCTCGCCGTGGACCGCGACGTGCGCGCCGATCGGCTCACCCCCGGCCTCCTCGACGGCGGCCGCCTCGGCCAGCGCCACCGCTGCGGCGAGCCGCTCGGGAACCGGGTGGAACGGCGGGGCGGCGGCCACGGCCGGCTCGGCCGGCTCGCTGCCCGGTACGTCGGTCGGCATCATCACCCGCTGATTGTGCCGCACCGGCCGCGCCGAGCTGCGACGTGTCAAGCTAGCCGGGTGCGGACCGCCCTGATCACAGCCCTGGTCGTGGCATCGGCGTCCGCCGCCGGCTGTTCGTCCGGCGGCGCGGAGCCTGCCGGGAACGCGCCCGCCGAGCTGAAGCCGCGCGTCGTCCAGGTGCTACCGCACGACCCGACCGCCTTCACCCAGGGCCTGGAACTGGTCGACGGCGTGCTGTACGAGGGCACCGGGCTGGTCGGCCGGTCTTCGGTGCGCGCCGCCGACCCGCGGACCGGCGCGGTGCGCACCGCGGTCGACCTGCCGGAACCGCTGTTCGGCGAGGGAATCACCGTGGTGGACGACCACCTCTGGCAGCTGACCTGGCAGGACGGTGTCGCGGTGCAGCGCGACCGGAGCACCCTGGCCGAGCGGCGCCGGGTGAGCTACGACGGCGAGGGCTGGGGACTGTGCCACGACCGGGCCGGCAGCCGACTGGTGATGAGCGACGGCAGCGACCGGCTGGTGTTCCGTGATCCGAACACGTTCGACGTGACCGGCGAGGTGCGGGTGAGCGCGGCCGGCGAACCGGTCGAACGGCTCAACGAGCTGGAGTGCACGGCGAACGGCGTGTACGCCAACGTCTGGCAGACCGACACGGTGGTCCGCATCGACCCCTCCTCCGGCCGGGTGACCGCGCGCATCGACCTGGCCGGGCTGCTGACCCCGGACGAGCGGGCGCGAACCGATGTGCTGAACGGCATCGCCGCGGTGCCCGGCACCGACGAGTTCCTGGTGACCGGCAAGCTCTGGCCGAAGCTGTTCCGGGTCTCGTTCGTGCCGCGGTGACCTGACCGGGACGAATCCGTCCACGAATCGGCACCGACACGGCCTGCTGCCGCCGGAGCCGTACGGCAGGATGGAAGGGTGATCCGGCCCGGCCCCGACGACCAGCCCCCGAGCGAGGGGCGCGATGGCGCGCGCGGTCGGCGCGGTTGGGCCTCCGGTACGCCGCCGCTGCGACGTGAACCCGCGGCCGGGTCCGGCCGCCGCCCCGAGCCGCGCCAGCCCACCCGGCGCTATGAGCCGCCGACGCCACCGCGGCAGCCGCCGTCCGCGCAGTCGCGGCAGGACTGGGAGACCTACGGCGACCGCTACCGCGACACCGACCGGTACGACACCCGGGACGGCGCCGCCGGACGGGAGGGGCGGCGCGACCGCGAGCCACGCGACCGGGAGTCCCGCGACTGGGAGTCCCGCGACTGGGACCCACGCGACCGGGAGTTCCGCGACCGGGACCCACGCGACCGGAACGGTCACGGTCCGGTTCCGCCCACGGACCCGGACGCCACCCCCGAGCTGCCCTACCCCAAGAAGCTCACCGTCACCAGGGTCGCCGCGCTGCGCAGCCGCCAGCTGGCGAGCCAGGCGGTGCGGGCGTTCCGCCGCGCCGCGCACGCCGACGGCGCGGAGGGCTCCGGGCTGACCTCGCTCACGTACGCCACCATGCTCAACTACGCCAGCGACGCGGCGATGGCGGTGGCGCTGGCCAACACCCTGTTCTTCTCCGCGGCGAGCGCGGAGAGCAAGTGGAAGGTCGCCCTCTACCTGCTGATCACGGTGGCGCCGTTCGCCATCGTGGCACCGGTCATCGGACCGATGCTGGACCGGCTGCAGCGCGGCCGCCGCTGGGCGATGTGCGCCGCCGCGGCCGGGCAGGCGCTGCTCTGCGTGATCATCGCGGTCAACTTCGACAGCTGGGTGCTGTATCCGGCCGCGCTGGGCAAGATGGTGCTGTCCAAATCGTTCACCGTGCTCAAGGCGGCGATCACGCCGAGGGTGCTGGCGGACGTCACGCTGTCCAAGACCAACGCCCGACTCAGCGTGTTCGGCCTCGCCGCGGGCGGTGCCGGCGGGGCGCTGGCCGCGCTGTTCGCGGTGATCTTCGACTCTCCCGGCGCCCTCTGGTTCGCCGCGGCGGTCAGCATCGCCGGCGCCGCGCAAGCGCTGCGCATCCCCAGCTGGGTGGAGGTGACTGACGGCGAGGTGCCCACCTCGCTCGCGGCCAACCCGGAGAAAGCCAAACGCCAGCCGCTGGGCCGGCACGTGGTCGTCGCGCTGTGGGGCAACGGCACGATCCGGGTGCTCACCGGCTTCCTGATGATGTTCGCCGCGTTCGCCGTCCGCGCGCAGACCGAGCACGAACCGTTCCGCCAGCTCCTGCTGCTCGGCCTGATCGCGGGCGCGGCCGGCATCGGCAGCTTCGTCGGCAACGGGATCGGCGCCCGCACCCAGATGGGCCACCCCGAGCAGGTGGTGCTCGGCTGCCTGGTCGCCTCGCTCGCCGCGACCGTGATCGCCGCCGCGCTGGCCGGGGTGGCCACCGCCGCCGTGGTCGGCCTGGTCGGCGCGGTCGCCAGCGCACTGGCCAAGAACACCTTGGACGCGGTCATCCAGGACGACCTGCCGGAGGAGTCGCGGGCGTCGGCGTTCGGCCGGTCGGAGACGGTGCTGCAGCTGTCCTGGGTGTTCGGCGGCGCGACCGGCGTGCTGCTGCCGCCGATCTGGTGGCTCGGCTTCCTGGTGGTGTCGGTGCTGCTCGCGGTCGGGCTCGCGCAGACGCTGCTCACGCGTCGCGGCGGCTCGCTCATTCCCGGCCTGGGCGGCTCGCGGCCGATCACCCCCTCGCCGACCGGCGGCTTCCCGGTCCAGCAACCGCCGCCCGGGTACCAGGGCAGGGCGTGACGGTGTCCGGAGTACGCGCGGTGCTGTTCGTGGTGGCCGCGGCCCTCGCGGTCACCGGCTGTTCGACCGAGGAGCCCGCGCCGCCACAGGTCACCTTCCAGGCCGACGGCCAGGCCGTGCTGGTCCGCCCGTTCCTCTACTGCGACGCCAGGGTCACCTCGTGCCGGCGCGACGAGCCGGCCATCGGACGGCTGAAGGCGGCCGCCGACACGCAGGTGCGGGTGACCGTGCCGGTCGAGATCGCGGACACCCCGTGGTCGGTGCTGGTGCAGTACAAGGACCAGGAACCGAAGTCCGTGGCCACCTTCGCCCCCGGCCGGGCACGCGAGTACACCGTGGTGCCGGAGGCGGGCGGCACGCTCGCCGTGGTGGAGATCCAGCAGGCGGGCGCGGCGAACACCACCGACTCCTCCGGCGAGAACTCGCTGGTGGCGCGGGCGGTGTGGTCGCTGCAGCTGGAACCGGCCTGATGCGCCTACGGGTCGAGCTCGCGCGCCACCGCGCGAACGACCTCGGCGACCACCTTGGACGAGCGCTTGTCCGGATAGCGGCCGCGGCGCAGGTCGGGCTGGATCTTCGCCTCCAGCAGCTTGATCATGTCCTCGACCAGGCCGTGCAGCTCCTCGGCCGGCCGGCGACGCGCCTCGACCACCGAGGGCGGCGGGTCGATCAGCCGCACCGACAGGGCCTGTGGCCCGCGTCGGCCGTCCGCCACGCCGAACTCGATGCGCTGGCCGGCCTTGAGACCGGGCACCCCGGCCGGCAGGGCCGACGCTCGGACGTAGACGTCCTCGCCGCCGTCCTGCGTCACGAACCCGAAGCCCTTCTCCGAGTCGTACCACTTGACCTTGCCGGTCGGCACAAAGCTCACCATTCCCTCGTCGAAACACAGCGAACGCGCCCCAGGTATACCCAGAACGCGTGGTTCAAGCGTAGGCCACGCGGGCCGAACCGTTAAACCTGGTTCGCCTCGGCGGCGCCGACGAAAGGCAGTTCGACCACCAGGCACGGCCCGCCGATGAACACCCCGCCGTCGATGCCGAGCGCCCGGCCGTCGGCGTAGAGCACCGGACCGTCGATGTCCGGCGGCGCGACACCCAGCTGGTCGGCGATCACGCTGTGGCCGTGCACCAGCCTGCTGCCGCCGAGCACGCCGAGCAGCCGGTCGGCCACCTCGGCGCCGTCCCCGCCCCGGAAGGCGTAGCGGGTGGTCAGCCTGCGCCAGACCTCCCACCAGGCGGTCAGGTCGTCACCGGTGAGCACCTCGCGCACGCCGGCGTTGATGCTCTCGATGTCGTCGCCCCAGGTCAGGTACTCCACGGTGTCGGAGTGCATCAGCAGGTGATCGCCGACCAGCTCCAGCACCGGACGCTCGGTCAGCCAGCCGATGTGCTCAGCGGTGAGCGCGGCCTGGTCGCTGGCGAGTCCCCCGTTCATCCGCCAGCTGCGCTCGAAGCTGCGCCCCACCAGGCCGTTGTCCGAGGGCACCTCGGCGTCGCCGAAGCGGTGCGTGCCGAGCAGCAGGATCTCGTGGTTGCCGAGCAGGGTGTCGACCCGGCCGCCGGCTTCGCGCGCGTCCTCCGCGAGGTCCATCACCAGGTCGATCACGCCGATGCCGTCCGGGCCGCGGTCGACGAAGTCCCCGAGGAACCACACCGTCGCGTCGCCACCCGACCACCGGGTGTCACCGTCGACGAGGCCGGCCGACCGCAGCGCGCTGATCAGCGGCGCCCGGTGACCGTGCACGTCACCGACCACGTACACGCGCGGCGACTCGGCCGTTGGGATGGATTCCTCATCACCCACGGTGAACAGGGTAGATCCTCACCTCGGCCGCTTTGACGGCGAGGTGCACAGCGGCGCCCGGCACCACCTCCAGCTCGGCGACCGCCGCCGGGGTGAGGTCGGCGGCGAGCCCGGCGACCCAGGCCGGTCCGCGGCCGGCCGCGAACCGCACCCTGACCAGATCGCCGCGGGGCTCCAGCCCGGATACCTCCGCAGCGACGACGTTGCGCGGGCTGCCGATCGGTCGTCCTCTGTGGACGGACACGGCGGCCGGACGGAACACCGCGACCGCGGGCTCGCCCACCGCGGCGCCACCGGTGCCGGCCAGCACGCCGCCGTCCGCGGTGCGCAGCCCGCCCGGTGCGCCGTGGCCGTCCACCAGGTCCAGCCCGGCGACGCGCGCGGTGAAGGCACTGCGCGGCCGGGACAGCACCTCCTTCGTCGGACCGCGCTCGACCACCCGGCCGCCGTCCAGCACCAGCACCTCGTCGGCCAGCACCAACGCGTCCAACGGGTCGTGCGTGACCAGGACGGCCACCCGCCGACCCAGCCCGCCGAGCACGGTCCGCACCAGCGTGCGCAGCGCGGGCGCGGCATCCACGTCCAGCGCGGCGAACGGCTCGTCCAACAGCAGCATCGCCGGCTCGGTCGCCAGCGCCCGCGCCAGCGCCACCCGCTGCGCCTGCCCGCCGGTCGCCGGTCGGCGAGCGCCATGGCGTCCACCTCGGACAGCCAGTGGCGGGCGGCCGTCGTCGAGGCGTGCCTGCCCCGCCCCGCGGAGCGCGGTCCGAACGCCACGTTCGCCAGCGCGCTGAGATGGGGGAACAGCAGCGCGTCCTGGGCGAGCAACCCGATCCCGCGGCGGTGCGGCGCGAGGTCGACCCCGGCCACAGTGTCCAGCAGCACCCGACCGGCCAGTTCGACCCGACCCTGTTCCGGGCGCAGCAGCCCGGCCAGCAGGGCGAGCACCGTCGACTTGCCGGACCCGTTCGGGCCGAGCACCGCGAGCACCCGGCCCGGCGGCACCGTCACCGCCACGTCCAGCCGGAAACCATCCCGCGCCGCGACGAACCACGCGGCCAACCCGGTCACCAGCGACCCGCCGCCGACCTCGACCCGGCCACCGCGATCACCAGCACCGCGATCACCACCAGCAGCAGCGACAGCGCCACCGCACCGTCCACATCGGTCTCACCGAGCAGGTACACCTGTAGCGGCAGCGTTCTGGTGGTGCCCTCCAGGCTGCCGGCGAAGGTGATCGTGGCACCGAACTCGCCGAGCGCGCGCGCGAACGACAGCACCAGGCCCGAACCGAGCGCGGGCAGCACCAGCGGGACGGTGACCCGGCGGAACACCGTCCACGGCCGGGCGCCCAGCGTCGCGGCCACCGCCTCGAAGCGGTCGTCCATCGTGCGCAGCGCGCCCTCCAGCCCGACCACCAGGAACGGCATCGCCACGAACGTCTGCGCGATCACCACCGCCGCGGTGCTGTACGGGACGCGCACGCCGAACGCCACGTCCAGCGCCCGGCCGGCGAAGCCGTTGCGGCCCAACAGGTACAGCAGCGCGAGCCCACCCACCACCGGCGGCAGCACCAGCGGCAGCAGCACGATCGCGCGCACCACCCGGCGGCCGGGGAACTCGGTACGGGCCAGCACCACGGCGAGCGGTCCGCCGAGCAGCAGGCACAGCAGGGTGGAGATCACCGCGGTGCGCAGCGACAGTTCCAGCGCGCGCAGCGCTCCGGGGCCGGTCAGCAGCGCGGGCAGGTCACCCGGCGAGGTGCGGGCGAGGAGGCCGACCACCGGCAGCACCACCAGGGCGAGCGCGGCGAGAGCCGGGATCCACAGTAGGACCGGCACGGACACCCGGCGATACGCGGTCACGGCGCGCCGAAGCCGGACTCGACGAGTTCCTTCTCGCCGACGTCGCCGAGGACGAACGAGACGAACTCCGCGGCGAGGTCGGCCCGGGCGGCGCCGGTGAGGGCGGCGATCGGGTAGGAGTTGACCGCGTCGCCGGCCTCGCGGAAGTCGACCCTGTCGGCCCTGCCCCTGGCGGCGACGACATCGGTGACGTAGACCAGCCCTGCGTCGGCCTCGCCGGCGGTGACCTTGCTCAGCACGGCCCGGACGTCCTGCTCCTCGCTCGCGGGCTCGAGGGTGACGCCGGCCGCCGTGGCGGCCCTGCCGGCGGCGGCTCCGCACGGCACCTGCGGCGCGCAGACCACCAGGGTGACGTCGTCCCCGCCCAGGTCGGCGAGGCCGGTGATCCGCCTGGGGTTGCCGGGCGCGACCGCGATGGTCAGCCGGTTGGTGGCGAACACGGTCGGTCCGGTGGCCAGTCCGGCCCCGGTCACCCTGTCCATGTTCGCCTGGTCGGCGCTGGCGAACACGTCGGCCCGCGCGCCGTTGACGATCTGCTGGGCAAGCGCCGACGAGCCTGCGACGTTCAGGGTCACGTCGACCCCGGGATGACCGGCCTCGAACGCCTTCTCCAGGTCGGTGAACGCCTCGGTCAGCGACGCGGCGGCCAGCACGGTCAGTGTGCGCCGCTGCGACCCCGCGCCACAGCCGGCCAGGGCCAGGGCCAGGGCGCACAACACCGCGACGCTCACGGCCGACGCACGCATGGACTACCCCTTGGGGGTCTCGACCACGACCGTCGTGGCCTTGACGACGGCGATCGCGATCGAGCCCGGTTCGAGGCCGAGTTCGCGGACGGCCTCGCTGCTCATCAGCGAGACGATCCGATGCGGACCGCACTGCAGCTCGACCTGGGCCATCACCGCGTCCGCGGTGACCTCGGTCACCAGCCCGACGAACTGGTTGCGGGCCGAGCGGCCGATGCCGGTCGGGTCGCTCGTCCGGGTGGCCGTCGATCTGGCGAACGCGGCCAGCTCGGCCCCGTCGACCACCTTGCGGCCGGACCGGTCGAGCGCGACGGCCAGTCGGCCGGCGTCGATGTGCCGGCGGACGGTGTCGTCGCTGATACCGAGCAGGCGGGCTGCTTCGGACAACCGATAGTGCGGCACGAACCGTACGATATCGCCGCGGCTGCGCAGATGCACGCCACCGCTGTCCGTGATCGCGGTTCCGTCCGGCGTCCCGGCCCGTACCAGCGGCGATACCCGCGACTAAGGTTGTCGGCGTGACGGTCGAGCTGGGTATTCCGCTGGTGCGCGGCGCGTCGGTGGCCACCGACGGGCGGCCCGCCGTCAGCGGGTTGGTCGATCGGTTCGGCCGGGTCGCGACCGATCTGCGGGTGTCGCTGACCGACCGCTGCAACCTGCGCTGCACCTACTGCATGCCGGCCGAGGGGCTGGACTGGCAACCGCGCGCCGAACAGCTCACCGACGCCGAGGTGATCCGGCTGATCACCGTGGCGGTCACCGCGCTGGGTATCACCGATGTCCGCTTCACCGGCGGAGAACCGTTGTTGCGCAAGGGACTCGTCCCGATCGTCGCGGCCACCGCCGCACTGCCCGGTCGCCCCACGGTGTCGCTGACCACCAACGCGGTCGGGTTGGCGGCGCGCGCCGCCGGGCTGGCCGCCGCCGGGCTGGACCGGGTCAACGTCTCGCTGGACACCACCGACCCCGCCAGTTTCGCGCGCATCACCCGACGCGACCGGCTCGACTCCGTGCTCGCCGGGCTCGCCGCCGCCAGCGCCGCCGGCCTGAGCCCGGTCAAGATCAACGCTGTGCTGCTGCGCGGCATCAACGACACCGACGCCGTGCCGCTGCTGCGGTTCTGCGTCGACAGCGGCTACCACCTGCGGTTCATCGAGCAGATGCCGCTGGACCCCCAGCACGGCTGGGACCGCACCCGGATGATCACCGCCGCGGAGATCCTGACCCGGCTGGGCACCGCGTTCCGGCTCACCCCGGTGCCCGGCCGCGGCTCCGCGCCCGCGGAGCGCTGGCTGGTGGACGACGGCCCGGCCGAGGTCGGCGTGATCGCCTCGGTGACCAGGCCGTTCTGTGGTGACTGCGACCGCACCCGGCTCACCGCCGACGGGTCGGTCCGGTCGTGCCTGTTCAGCCAGGCCGAGCTCGGCCTGCGTGATGCGCTGCGGGCCGGCGCCACCGACGAGGAGCTGGCCGGGCTGTGGCGCGGCGCGATGTGGGCGAAGACGGCCGGCCACGGCATCTCCTCCGGCGACTTCACCCAACCGGGCCGGCCGATGAGTGCGATAGGCGGCTGAGGTGACCGAGCAGACCACCGCGGAACCGGCCGACACGGAACCGGCCGACGCGGAAATGGCCGACGCCGGGACCGTGGCACTGCGGGTGCGTTACTTCGCGGGCGCGCGCGCGGCGCGCGGTGTCACGGAGGAGGAGCTGACGGTGCCGTGCGGCACGTCGGTGGCCGTGGTGCTCGCCACGCTGACCGACCGGCACGGCTCGGCACTGGCCCGGGTGCTCGGCTCGGCGAGCGTGCTGCTCGACGGCACCGCGGTGCGCGACCGGTCGGTCGAGATCGCCGGCGGAGCCGAGCTGGACGTCCTGCCACCATTCGCCGGCGGTTGACCAATCCTCGTCAATTTCTGCCGACTACTCCGAACGCACGCGGCAGCCGGGTGACTCACACCTCACCGAAAGTGAATTATCTCGGCAAGAGCACGCCCGGATAACGGCCGGACATATCGCCATCACCTGCACTTTTGTTGCCGTTCGTCCGCAACCGGCTAACGTTACTGTGATTACGGTCACACCCATTGCGATTTCCGATCTGGAGTTTGGTTACGTACCGTCGTTTCTCGGCTGGCCCCGACCAGTCGACACGACCCGGGTATCCGTACACCAAACCCCGTCCGACGGACCCCCGGAACACACCCCCGAGTGAAAGACACTCTCGGACGGGGGCGAGGGGATACCGACGCGCAACCCGCGGCGGCATCCCACGGCCAGGCCGCTCGCAGGTGTGAGAGGTGAGACCCACATGTCTTACCGAGGCAAGCACCGCAAGTCGTCCACCGCCACGCGGGCCATCGCCCGTGTCGTCGTCGCCGGCGTCGCCATCGGCGCCCCGCTGGCCATCGCCGCCCCTGCCTCCGCGCAGGGCAGCGTGAACTGGGACGCCATCGCGCAGTGCGAGAGCGGCGGTAACTGGAGCATCAACACCGGCAACGGGTACTACGGCGGTCTGCAGTTCTCGCCCACCACGTGGCGGGCCAACGGCGGAACCGGCAGTGCCAGCGACGCCTCCCGCACGGAGCAGATCCGGGTCGCGGAGAACGTCCTGAGGACCCAGGGCATCGGCGCATGGCCGGTGTGCGGCAAGAAGGCCGGCTACGCGGGCACCGTCGCCAAGGCGCCGGTCGCGAAGAAGGCCCCGGCCAAGAAGGCCCCGGCCAAGGCCACCGCGCCGAAGAAGGCCAGCACCCCGGTTCGGGCCGCTGCGCCGGTCGCCGTGCCGACGTCCAACCCCAACGGCAACTACACCGTCGTGGCCGGCGACTCGCTGTCGAAGATCGCCGCGCAGCTGAACGTCGCCGGTGGCTGGCAGGCGCTGCACGCGCTGAACAAGAACTACATCGCCGACCCGGACCTGATCCTGATCGGCCAGAAGATCGCCACCCAGTAGTCCCCGAAGTGGCACCCGCCCGTGCGGATGTCCGGCGCCCCGTGTGCCGGACATCCGCACCGGCACGTCAGGGGTCGCGGGATCAGGGACAGTTGACCCACTCGTCGGTGCCGTCGGCGAACCGCTGGTGCTTCCACACCGGCAGGTTCGCCTTGATCTCGTCGACCAGCGCCGCACACGCGGCGAACGCCTCGCCCCGGTGCTCCGCACCGACCGCGCAGGCCAGCGCCACGTCCCCGATGCCGAGCGCACCGACCCGGTGGCTCACCGCCAACGCCCGGACTCCCGGGTGCCGGCCGGCCACCGCCGCGGCCACCGACCCGATGACCTCACCCGCGCTCGGGTGCGCCTCGTAGTCCAACGACAGCACGGCCCGGCCGTGGTCGTGGTCGCGTACCACCCCGGCGAAGGTCACCACCGCGCCCGACGCGTCGTCGGTGACCAGCGCCGCATGCTCCGCCATCGACAGCCCGGTCGCCACCACGGCCGCCCGCCGCACCACCGACTTCGACTCGGCCGCGGCCGACTGATCAACCGCCGGCTCGCTGTCCGGCCCTGCGTCGTCCACCTGGGTGGCGGGCTCGCCCGACCCGGGCGCCGAGGGCCGGTGGTCGGTGCCGGCGATCTGGTCGAGCGCGTGCGTCAGCACCCCGTCCAGCACGCCGAGACCGTCGCGGACCCCGCCGGTCGAGCCTGGCAGGTTCACCACCAGAGTGCCCCCGGCCACCCCGGCCACGCCGCGGGACAGCGCGGCGGTCGGCACCCGAGGCGTCCCGGCCGCACGCACCGCGTCGGCGAGGCCGCGCAGTTCGAGATCCAGCACCGCCATCGTCGCCTCCGGCGTGCGGTCCGTCGGACTGATCCCGGTGCCACCGGTGGTGATCACCACCGCCACCTCGTCGGCCAGGGCCTCGACCAGCGCCGCGTGCACCGGCGCGCCGTCGCCGACCACCACCGGATCGGTCACCGCGAACCCGCGCTCGCGCAGCCAGGCCACGATCACCGGACCGGTCCGGTCCGGGTACACGCCGGCCGCCGCCCGGCTCGACGCGGTGATCACCCGCGCCGCCCTCGGCCGGCCGGTCACGAGTCCCGCCGCCAGCTACCGGAACGGCCGCCGTCCTTGCGGTCCAGCCGCACCTCGGTCAGCACCGCCCTCGGATCGACCGCCTTCACCATGTCGTGCAGGGTCAGCCCGGCCACCGCCACGGCGGTCAGCGCCTCCATCTCCACGCCGGTCCGGCCGGTGGTGCGCACCGTCGCGGTGATCGACACGTGGTCCTCCGCGAGGCCGAGGTCCACCGTGACCCCGGAC
>Ga0307413_10000485_pt1 | contig 13013 bp, 9 predicted proteins | sample DK1Ometagenome_3_FD_203714 | JGI IMG/M metagenome (GOLD analysis project Ga0307413, IMG submission 203714) | Maize rhizosphere microbial communities from greenhouse at UC Davis, California, United States - DK15-O-2 | ecosystem: Host-associated > Plants > Roots > Rhizosphere > Soil | place: USA... | reverse complement strand
GTCCTGTTTAAAAGATTTTTTCCCACAATCAAATTTCTTCCCAATTCATCCATTGGTGTAACATCCATGTTATACAAACCATAATCCTGCATGGACTTCAGCGTATAAGCATTGTAACGGGATGCAGCTGTTGAAACAAAATTGGTTCCATCTGCATTTACCAATTGGTTGTAGGGCTGAAATCTATATCCCGGATTAACTTGGTCCAAACCTATACCAAGAGGATTATACGTTTGTGTATCGCTTTTGCTGTAACTAGTGTAAGTTCCTACATCTAAAGAAAGCCAATCATTAATTTGGGTAGAGTTTTTTAAATTGATACCAACAGATTGGTTATCAGAATACCTGTCTTCAAATTTATTTCCTTTGTAAGTTAAGGATGCATTAAAACTATTTGATTCTGATGCTTTACCCAAACTTACGTTATGCTGAATAAAATATTGGTCGCGTTTTGCATATTTGGCTACATCATCATAATATTTATAGCCCTGAGAACCCAATTGATCTAAACGGCTGTTCATATCTGCCATAGAAATATTTCCGGCATAACCGTTTAAAATAGTCTGCATTCCCTGGCTTTTAAAAGCTGCATTATCTAATAAAGATTGCGAATAAGTGCCGCTGTTTGCACCAGTCAAATTAGGATTTCCTGCAGCCCAACCTCTTTCAAGACCAATAATATCTGCAGAATCTGTTAAGTTTCCTGTATAATTTCTATACGGAGTAACCGTTAAATTGCTTGAAAAAGAAATAGTAGCTACTCCTGCTTTGGCTTTTTTAGTCGTAATAACCACAACACCATTTGCAGCACGCGCCCCATAAATAGAAGAAGCGGCGGCATCTTTTAGTACGGTAATAGTTTCAATATCTTCTAAATTCAGGTTCGGAAGATTTTCTTCTAAACTAAAATTCGGCGTATATTTTGTGTTTTCTATGGGAAAACCGTCAATAACATATAAAGGAGTCGTTAAACCATTCATAGAAGTCGTTCCACGAATTTTTCCTTTTTGATATCCTACAATACGACCTTCTAAAATTTTATCTAAACTGCTTAAACGCTGTTCTTTAAAATCCTTAGCTTTCAGGCTTGAAAATGATCCGGTAGATTTTTCAGGCGAAATATTTTGATAACCCGTAGTTAAAACAATTTCTCCCAATTGAAGTGTTTCCTCTTTTAGTACAACATTAATTACACTTTTACCATCAACTTTAATTTCCTGTCTCACAAATCCCATATAAGCAAAAGCCAAAGTAGTCTCGCTGCTAACTGCAATAATTTGATATTCACCATTAAAGTCAGTCTGAACACCTCTGCCTGAACCATTATCAGAAACCGCGGCACCTACTAACGGAACTCCTTTTTCGTCTGTCACTTTACCTTTTACAATAAAATCCTGAAATACTTTTAGAATTGGGTTTGTTACAGGTTCCTGCGGTGCTTTTTTAGCACTAAGAATAATATGAGATCCCGAAATTTTAAAATCCGTTCCTGTATTATTAAAAATTACGCTCAAAATATTTTCCATCGAAGCATTTGTTAGACTAATGTCTATCATTCGATCGAGATCAACAGATCTAACATTATAAACAAATCTGTAATCTGTAGTATACTCAAGCTTTTCTATCACTTTTGCAACAGTCATATTTCTTGCATTAAAAGAAATCTTTGCTTTTTGTGAGTACGAAACTCCAGCGTGCATTACAGATAAAGTGGTCAATAAAAATATTGTAGTCAATTTCATTTTCAAATCAAATTTCAAAAAAGGCTTGTCGAACCTAATTTTGTTCAAGAGTTTTTTCATACTTTTAAATGTTTTTTAGTGTGGTTGGTTAATTAAACTGATCGCATTTTTATCTACCGGAAAATGTTGGCGCATTTTCCGGTTCTTTTTTTTAATACGATCCTTTAGCGGGATTTTTGCTTCATAGGCGTTTTTTTATTTTAGATTGTTGATTTTAGATTTTAGATTCTGTTTTAATTATGTATTATGTATTCTATATTCTACATTCTATATTCTATATTCTTTCCTCTTTGTTCTAACTTCTAACTCATAACTCATAACTCCTAACTACCTAATCGTAATCTCATCTTCATCAATCTTATAATCAATAGCATAACTGTCGCTGAAATATTTTAGAACCACTTCTATAGGTTCATTATCAAAACGGGCGTTAAAAATTTCTTTTCCTAAAACTTTATTTTTATTGATGAAAGTTACATTGTAATGACGTTCTAGTTTTTTAATGATCGACGCAAAAGATTCATTTTTAAAAACCAAACTACCTTTTACCCAGGCAGTATAATAATCTGTATTGACTTCTGCTTTTGTAATTGCCGATTGTCCTTTTACATTCGTTCCTTTTAATCCCGGAGTTAAATAAACCTGATTCTCGTTTGTTTTCTGACCTTTATAAAGTGAAACCTTACCTTCAACCAACACAATATCAGTGCTTATATCTTCTGTATAAGAATTCACGTTGAACTTAGTTCCCAAAACTTCCACATCAACTTCTTGTGTATTTACCGTAAACGGATGCGCTTTATCTTTGGCAACTTCAAAATAAGCTTCGCCGGTTAGAAAAACTTGTCGGCTTTTATTTTTGATAAACTGAACCGGATATCGCAAGGATGTTCCTGAGTTTAAATGCACAATAGTTCCGTCTGATAATTGAACTTCAAACTTTTTACCGTACGGAATCTTCAACGTATTATAAACCAATTCTCCGCTCGACAAAGTATTTGTATAAACCAGTTTGTTTTTGCTTTGTTTTCCGATTATGTTTCCAAATTTATCGGTAACATTTCTCTCTTCAGACGGATCAATCGTTTGTTCTGATCCGTTACCAAATTGTAAAACGATTTCATCTTCCCTCGGAACCACAACATTCTCTTTATGTTGAAATAAAGTCGAATTTGTATAGAAATAAAAACTGCCCAGAACCAATATCAATATCGCTGCATATTTATAATAAGAGGAGAATCTTCTTTTATAGAAAACATTTTTCTCACTTTGAATTCTTTCAGATAATTGTTTTTTCACTTCCGTAGAATCAAAAGTGTACATAACCTTATCAACGGCATAATTCGTTTTTACAAACTCCTTAAACGTGATTTTGTTTTCGTCCTTTTCAAGCCACTTTGTTAGCTTTTCAATTTCTTTTTGATTGGCTTGATTGGTTATATATTTTACAATTAATCGTTCTGACTTTTTCACTGTCATTTTAGTTATTTTTAATATTATTACGAAGCCAAAAAACAAAACCCTAACAATTTGATAAAGTTTTTTTCATTTTGATGAATTTTATGTTTTTCACAAGTCTTTTCTTTCAATAAAACTATACTAATTCAATAGAAATAATAAAGTAAATGATTTATCTTTGCAATTTTGCTTCTTTTTATTTGTAATAAAATTCAAATAAAAAAAGATAAAACACCGATTCTGAGTGAAATTAAGCCACTAAATGAATCCTAAAAACGATAAATTTATATATTTGTTTCTATGAAAAATGATGATTATATCGATAACAATGTACTGATTGAAGCTCTGAGAAACGGAGATGAAAAAGCGTACGCCTATTTAATCGATACTTATCATCATAAACTTTGCGTTTATGCAAACAGTCTGGTAAAAAACATTTACAGCGCCGAAGACATTGTGCAAAATGTTTTTATAAAAGTGTGGGAACAGCGCACCAGATTAAAATCAGATTACGCCCTTAAAAGTTTTCTTTATAAATTGGTTTACAATGAATTTATTGATTTGTACAGAAAAAACCAATCGTTATTTTCTCTGGAAAAATCGTATTATGATGCTTTAAATTCTATTGTTTTTGAAGATGATTCAGAATCTTTTCAGCGTGTTTTAAATGTTGTAAATAAAGAGATCCAGAACTTACCTCCAAAATGCAAAGAGGTTTTTATTTTAAGCAAAAAAGAAGGTTTAACCAACATCGAAATTGCCGAACATCTTGATGTTTCTGTAAAAACCGTTGAAGCTCAGATCACCAAAGCATTTTCCCTTTTACGTTCTTCACTTGAAGAAAAGGTAAAAAATGTGCTGTTTTTATTATTCGGAAAAAAGAAAAAATTTGAACTAGATTAGAGTACAGTTTTTTTTGCCACAAATTGCACAAATTTCCACCAATTTAATTTGCTAATAAAGATCCTTTTGTTCCTGTAATCTGTGGCTAATATATTTAACGCAGATTTTAAAAGATTTAAGCAGATGTGCGCAAATTATTCAAATTAAATCTGCTCAATCTGCCAAATCTGCGAGAAATATTTTTTTTAATCCTTTAATCCTGGTAAAAACTACCAAATTAATCCGTGCAAATTAGTGCAATCCGTGGCAAACCAGAAAAAATAAAAAACTAGTTCTAATTTATTTCTATATTTGCAATCAAGTTGCATTATCAGCAACAAAAGATTTTCCAAAATCAAGAATGAAGAAAAAGAAATTTTTAGTAATTAATCTTTTAATGTCGTTGACAGTATTGTTCGCCATGCTGTTTCAAACGATACATTCTTACGAGCACGTTTATAAGCAATTAACCGAGAAACCTTGCGAACATAAATACAGCGCTCACAAAAACCAAATTACACACAGTCATAGTGTAGAAAATAATTGTCCTGTTTGTCATTTTACATTCAGTGCTTTTATTTCAAATTCATTTCATACTTTTTCATTTCAAAAACAAGAGGTTTCGGCTTTAACTGTATTTTTCTACAGTAAAGTCACTTCAACATTTTTTAAAGGCAGTCTCTTTGCTTTAAGAGCACCTCCTGCCCTGTCTTAGTCTACATAACGATATTTATTTAGAATGAACTTTTGCCTTATTTAAAAGCAAAAAGTATCACTATTTCATTTTTTTGATGAATTCTATTTTGGCGAATAGAACAAAATCTAAAATGCACTTTTCTTTATTGAAGAAACAGGATAATTCGTTAGTAAACAACTCCTTCCACTATTATATAATATTCTGATTAATAAGCTTTAAAGAAGTTCATTAATCAGATAATATTATTATTAAAATTAAATCCCAAACAAATATAAAACCATGCTTACAGCAGAAAATCTGACTAAAAAATACGGCGATAATATTGCCCTAAACAACTTGAACTTAACAATTAACAAAGGCGAAATCTTCGCTCTTTTGGGGCAAAACGGTGCCGGAAAAACGACAACGATAAACCTTTTTCTGGGATTTATAAAACCAACGCAGGGAGAAATTAAAATCAATGATATTTCGGTTGTAACCGATGCTGAAAAAACAAAAAAAGATGTGGCTTACATTCCCGAAACTGTAATGTTATATCCCAATCTTACTGGTTTAGAAAACCTTAAATTCTTTTCTTCTCTGGCCGGATTTAACTATTCTGTCGGAGAACTGACTTATTTTTTAACAAAAGCCGGTTTGCAAACCAAAGCGCACGATCAAAATCTGGGCGGATATTCTAAGGGAATGCGACAAAAAGTGGGAATTGCGATTGCGATTGCCAAAAAAGCAAAAGTGCTTTTATTAGACGAACCTACAAGTGGTTTAGATCCAAAAGCTTCTAATGAATTCTCTCAAATCCTGAAAGAACTTTCTGCAGACGGAACGGCGATTTTAATGGCGACACACGATATTTTCAGAGCGCGCGAAGTCGCAACACATATCGGAATTATGAAACAAGGAAATCTGGTAACGGTTATTGAAGCTGAAAAAATTTCGGCCAATGAACTGGAAGATTTGTATTTACAAACAGTTTAAAAGGAAAGATTTCCATCAACATAAAAATGAAACAGATATTTTCCTTTATATTTTTAATAATTGGTACACATTACATACAATCTCAAACCAATAAAGTTACTGATAGTATTGCTAAAGATTCCACCAAAACAGAAGCACTCAACGAATTGCAAACCGTTGAAATTGTAGGTCGGTCTACCAAAAAATACAACAGCGATTATTCTTTTGCAGCGACAAAAACGGCAGCCTTAAACAAAGATATTCCGCAATCTATTTCGACTGTCACCAAAGAATTAATTGCCGATAAAGCCGCATTTTATCTCGCCGATGCCGTGAAAATGACGAGTGGTGTAATTCCGTCAAGTTATTACAACCAATACACCATTCGCGGAATCAGCCAAAACGAAGAAGGTCAGATTATCAACGGAATGCGAACCCGACAATATTACTTTTTACAGCCTTTAACCAATAATATCGAACGTGTTGAAGTAATAAAAGGGCCGTCGAGTGCTACATTTTCTTCTGTAGATCCCGGTGGGAGCATCAATTTGGTAACCAAAAAACCTTTGGCAACAGACCGAAAAGAAGTCACTTTGAGCGTTGGCAGTTTTAGTACTTTTCGCGGAACACTGGATTTTACAGGCCCATTAAACGAATCAAAAACACTTTTGTATCGCGTAAATGCAGCATATCAGGAAGCCAAATCGTTTCGTGATTTAGTGAGCAACAAATCGTTTTTGGTTTCTCCTTCCTTCAGTTATATTCCCAATGAAAAAACCGCTATTAATGCCGAATTAATCTTAAGCGATATGACGGGAATTCTGGATCGCGGTCAGCCCATTTTTGGAGCCGTTGCCGGAGTTACCAATCTAAACCAAACTCCAATTAGTTTGAATTTGGGTGCGCCAAGTGATTTTTTTAAGTCGAAAGAATTGATTATGATGACCAATTTTGCGCATAAATTCACTTCGAAAATTGGTTTTAATGCGCAGTATATGAAGCAATCCTGGACAGAAGATCTTCAGGAACACAGAACAACAAATGCTTTTGCGGTCGATATGAATAATCAGCCAGTAACCAGTTTGGCGATGATGCAATTTGTGCAGCGCGAGCAATATTGGAATGTAGACAATTTAAGTACTTATTTTAATTTTGATATTAAAACAGGAAGTCTAAAGCATAAATTATTAGTTGGATACGATTTAAGCAGTTGGAACAAAACCAAAGGCGGCGGACAAAATGCAGCAAGAGGATATTTATTAAATGACGGAACTGTTGCCGGTACTTTTGTTCCTGCAAACGCTTCAAACTATCAAACCATAACGGTTGACGGTGTTGTATTGCCAAAACCAAACGTAAATTTTTTCAACTTAAATAATCCGGTATACACAGTTCGAAGTCCTGAAGATTATACGTTGAATGTGAGAACAGCGCTTCCATCTGCATTAACCACAACAAATGCCATTTATATTCAGGATATGATTCAGTGGGAAAAATTTACTTTTTTACTGGGTTTGAGAAACGAATGGTTTGAGGACATTACCAATTATGAAACCAAGAACGAACTAAAAGTAAAAAAACAGGCTTTACTGCCTCGTGTTGGTGTTACGTATGCTGTAAATAAAGTTATTAACCTATATACAACTTATCTTGAAGGCTATCAGCCACAATCGAACACCGTTACTTTAATGCCGCAAACAGGCAGTTTACCAGCCGGAAGCTTATTTGATCCACTTGAAAGTAATTTGAAAGAAGCAGGTTTAAAAGCAACCTTTTTTGATAATACCATGAGTTTTAATGCAGCAGTTTACGAAATCAATCAACGCAATATTTTGATGAATGCCAATGATCCTGCAAATCCTGACTTGTTGGTGACCAGAGGTGCCGAAAGAAGCCGTGGTTTCGAGTGCGATTTGGCAGGATATATCACGCGCGATTGGCAAATCAACGCTTCATACAGTTATATCGATGCCAAAATTGTAAATGATCGCGACGCTTCGTTAATTGGTGCAAGAAAACAAAACACACCAAAAAACAGCGCCAATTTATGGACACGTTACAATTTTAACTCTGATTCTGTCTTAAATGATTTCGGAATTGGTTTGGGAATGCAGTATCAAAGCAGCAAAATTCCTTGGTTTACCAGAGATTTTACCCTTCCTGATTTTACCGTTTTTGATGCCGCTTTATATTACAAACCCACCAACAGCAATATGCAAATTGCTATTAATGCGGGCAATATTTTCAATAAAACCTATTGGCTGGGCGCACAAAATTATTTGCGTTTATTTCCTGGCGCGCCACGAAATGCAACGCTTACTTTAACTTATAAATTTTAATAAAAGCCATGTCTTTACACGTAGAAATTTTAATTGCAAAACATTTAAAAAACTCCGCTTTTAAGAATTCGGCTGTTTTTATCATTACCTTTTTTATTGGTATTTTACTCGCTTACGCCGTTTTTTCCGGCTGGGAAAATTATACCAATCAAAATGAAACCAGCGCAAAATACCAGCACGAATCCCGCGAAGACTGGTTGAAAAATCCGGATAAAAACCCACATCGAATGGCACATTACGGCAATTTCGCTTTCCGCAAAAGTACTTCTTTAAGTGTTTTTGAATTTGGAATGGAACCGTTTTTTGGAAATGCTATTTTCCTCGAAGCCCATAAACAAAATACAGCCAATTTTTCTGAAGCCGGATTCTCCAACAGTATGTTACGTTTTGGGGAAATTAGCATTGCTATGATTTTACAAATTTTATTGCCTTTGCTGATTTTTTTCTTCGGATTTAATTCGGTCGCGGCCGAAAGAGAAAACGGAACTTTAAAACTTCTTTTAAGCCAGGGAATTAACTGGAAACAGCTTTTGTTAGGTAAAACGCTCGGAATTGCTTCTGTAATTATGATATTGTTTATTCCAACAATTATTGTTTTGGTTTTCATTTGGTTAGTGCTTCAAAATTTCACCATTTCATTTGATGAAACGATTAAGATGATTCTGTTTATTGTATTCCATTTTTTGTATCTAATATACTTTTGCGTGATCGCCGTTCTGATTTCTGCTTTAAGCAAAACCTCAAAAAAAGCTTTGATTTCCCTTATCGGAATTTGGCTGCTTTTTACCATTATTTTGCCAAGAGTTACGCAGGCAATCGGCGCTTATATTTTTGAAGCTCCTTCTAAAATAGAATTTAACAGCAGCATCGAAAAAGACATTCTGAAACAAGGAGACAGCCACAATCCGAATGATTTGCATTACAAAGCAATAAAAGATTCATTGCTTGCGGCTTACAAAGTTGATTCGGTTCAAAAATTACCTTTTAATTATTCCGGTTTTATCATGACCGAAGGCGAAAAGATAAGCGCCAGAATTTACAACAAACACTTGGATACTTTGCTTCATATTTACCAAAAACAAAACAGTTTTTCCAGAGCCATGTCGTTTTTAAATCCGTATATCGCGATGAAAAACCTTTCTATGGCCTTATCAAATACCGATTATGATTCGTATATCGATTTCCAGAAACAGGCCGAAACATATCGCTATAATATGGCTCAAAAAATGAATGCTTTACAAATTAAATACATCAGTAATGATAAAAGTAAACCAGCATTAATTGACAAAGATCATTGGGCAGAAGTAAAGGAATTTCATTATGAACCAAAAGGTATTTGGACTGTTTTAAAGAATGAGATTATCTCTGTTATTTCTTTATTTCTCTGGATTAGCCTTTTATTTATTTTGATCAAAATAGCATCAAAAAACCTTAAAGCCATTTAATATGTTAGCATTACTATTCAAAAATTTCATTCGATCGAAAGGAACAAAAATAGGATTATTGTTTCTATTTCTCATCGGATTTATAAGCCTTTTAATTGGAAAACAATTTCAGGAAAAACAAACTAAAAATATCGCCGAAGCCACTGAATATCAAAAAGAGCATATTGCCAGAAATGCCGCTTTTCATAAAGATGAAATTGGACTAATGCTTTATTATGTCAAGTTTTCACTGGTTAATAAAACGTTTCCGATAAACAGTTTGGCAATTGGACAGCGAGATGTAAATCCGTCCATTCAAAGTGTTACAATTCGCGGTTTGGAAGGCCAGAAATATGATTCGGAATTAAATAATCCGAGTAATCTTTTGTTAGGAAATATTGATTTTAGTTTTGTTCTCGTTTATCTTTTTCCGCTTTTAATAATCGCTTTTACCTATAATATTGTTTCTGAAGAAAAAGAAAGCGGAACCTGGAAAATTGTGGCAACACAAACTGATAATACATTTTTATATATCCTTAAACTATTCTATATCCGAATTTTAATTTTAATTGCATTATTAACGATTGTAACTTTCATTGCCATTTTTATACTGAATATTCCATTTAACAAATCACTTTTTACATTTTACACGATTAGTATTTTGTACATTCTTTTTTGGTTTTCGGTTTGTTTTTTTATTGTTTCATTGCAAAAGAATTCAAATTTTAATGCGGTTATTTTGTTAACCATTTGGCTGTTTCTGATTGTTATTTTACCGGCAACAATCAATACTTATATTGTAAATAAATATCCGGTTCCCGAAGCTTTGGAACTAACATTGAAACAGCGAAATGCCTATCATGAAAAATGGGATATGGACAAAAAAATTACAATGGATAAATTCTATAGACATTATCCGCAATTTAAAAATTATGGCGTTCCTAATAAGGAATTTAGCTGGCTTTGGTATTATGCCATGCAGCAAATGGGCGACGACGACTCGGCAATTCAGTCGAAAGAATTAGAAACCAAGCTGACACAAAGAAATAAGGCAAGCCAGACAATTGCGCAATTTATACCCACTTTGCACACCCAAATTCAGTTGAATGAAATTGCAAAATCTGATTTGGGAAATCAACTTTTGTTTATGCAGAAAACAAAAGACTTTCATGAAAAAATGCGTTTGTATTTCTATCCAAAGATATTTGATAATGCTTCGGTAGATAAAGAAAACTGGTCGAAATTTAAGGTTGAAACTTTTAGTGATGAATCTTCAATAAGTTTTGCGAAAGCTTTTCTTCCGTTATTAATTTTCAATTTATTATTGATTGGTTTCGGATATACAAACTTCAAGCGTAACGCTTCTTAACCGCAGAGATCGCAAGGGTTTACGCTAGGTTCGCTAATTTATTTCGCGCATTCTATGATAAAATGCAAGTAAATTGGATTAAAAATTTAAGATGCAAATTTATAAGTATTGATATAAGGAGTTCCTCTGCTAATAACAGCAAAAACTCTACTTATAAGTTTGCATCTTATATTATTCATTACGAGCATTGAATTTTTTCCTTCAGCTTTTTTTATATAGTAATATTCCTTCAACTGCGGATCGTATTTTATTGCTGTCAAAACGCACATCTGCAATAGTGACTTCATTTTTTTATCTGCCATGTGATTTACTTTTGTCTTTCCTCTTACGCTGGAACCCGAACTAAATTCAAAGGGTGCAACACCGCAATAACAGGCAAATTTTCTCCAATTATCAAAAGATGAAAAACCTTTTGTAGCGATAATTAAATACGTACTGGTCTGGGCTCCAATTCCAGGAATTGATCGGGCAAGCTGGTCTTGTTTATTTAACTGCTCGTTAGATTTTATAAGTTCTTTGATTTTAAATTCAACTTTCTTAATCGAAGTTTTAATCTGTTTTATCAAAGCTCTATTAACTCCGGATATTTCCTTGTAAATTTCTTTTCGAGTAAACTCCTTATTTTCCTTGGATGTTTCTAGAATCAAAAGTGCTTTGATCATTTTTGTTCTTTCTGTAAAGAGAATTTTTAATTTCTGAACATCAACATCAGCTACAGTGAAAAGATTTAATTTGTCTAAATGCCTGTAACTGTAATATGATATATCTTTTGAATCGGTTTTGTCATTTTTTCCTCTCGAAATACCTTTGGATCTTTTTATCTCAACAGCTGGAACCACCCATAAATCCAACTCATTATTCAATAAAATGAAAGATAAATGATTCGTATAAATTCCAGTATTCTCACAACAAAAAAGAGTATTATTTATATCTATTTTCTGTTTTAAAATTTTAACAAAATCAGAAATACTCTTCATGTCATTCTTTATTATCAAATGCTGTGATTGAAGAGTTGAAGAGTCTAAAATACAGATATCCAATTTGTCTTTTGAGATATCAATGCCTGCATGAAACAAATAATTTTTCATAACTTTGAGTTTAGATAAACATAAATGTTGAACTTCTTTAGAGCCTTTATTAGACCGCTATGTCTACTATTCTATTTGAAGCAATTCAACGGGATTCAAGGAGAAGGCAGAGGACTAATGCGCGACATAGTTCCTGACTAGCAAAGTCGATAGTTCACCTCTGCTTTCCTTTGAATAAATTTACTCTTTTTTAAACTAATCCAAAGTAAAGGCAAAGTCGCAAAGGCGCAAAGTTTATTTTCTTTGCGACTTTGCGACTTTGCCGTGATTAAAAGACAAACAGCTTTTCGGTAAAAAAACTTTGCGTACTTTGCGTAAACCTTTGCGCTCTTTGCGGTAAAAAAACATTCCAATATTCACAAAATGAGAAAAATAATCTTAATAGGTTTACTTGTTCTTGCGGTTTTCTACGTTCTTAAGCAATTCGTTTACAAACCTTATGCATGGAAAAAAGCAATTAACAGCCCTGAACATAAACTACAAGTTGGCAGTTTTATTTTTAGCAAAGAAAGAGGTTCAAACGGAAGCCAAAGCATGCAGAATTATTATTTTGCCTTTAAAGTAATTGAGATAAACGGCGATTTGGTGAGGCTTTCCGTCATCAGAAAATTATCTGATAAAAATAATCTTTTGCAATCTGATTTTTCTACTACAAAAGAAGCTTATAAAAACTTGAAACATAATATTCAAAACCTGACAATTACAGGAATATTAACAGAAGATTTATACAAAGTTGATGGTGCAACTTACACCATAAACGACTATTTAATAAGCAAATATCCAGATTTAAAAACGTCAAGATATTATTATCAGGATATTCCGGTGAATAAAAAAAATACTCCTGTACCATCAAATCCAGACGATCTGATTATGTATTATGATTTAGTTTATTCTAAGGAAGAAATCATCAAAAACGGAAGACTCGCCCCGTATACAATGACAAACAGAACAAAAGGCGAAATTGATACGGGATTATCTCAAGATATAGATTTGATTGTAAATTAGATGCGTGTTTTTTAACCGCAAAGTTCGCAATGATTTACGCAAAGTTCGCAAAGTT
>Ga0307413_10000484_pt1 | contig 13014 bp, 11 predicted proteins | sample DK1Ometagenome_3_FD_203714 | JGI IMG/M metagenome (GOLD analysis project Ga0307413, IMG submission 203714) | Maize rhizosphere microbial communities from greenhouse at UC Davis, California, United States - DK15-O-2 | ecosystem: Host-associated > Plants > Roots > Rhizosphere > Soil | place: USA... | reverse complement strand
AGACCGAACTCGAGCGCCGGGGCGCCGAGGTACTGGTCCTTGGCGCCGAGGTTGCTCGCCTGCGCGCCGGCGGTGCTCACCGAGAAGCTCTGCGCGTCGGGGACCGAGCCCCGGATCGCGTTCATGCGGAGGCCGACCGAAAAGTGCCCGAGGCCGCCGAGCGTGCTCCCCTCGCCGAGCACCGCGTTGCCGCCGGCGATCGAGGTGCCGAGCTGCGGCGCCATGAAGTTGAACAGGTCGACCGACTTCTGGCAGGCGTCCTGGGTGACGCGCTCCTGCGAGGCGGCCGTGGCGCCGGCCGGGCACTGCTGGCTCTGCGCCTGGGCGACGTTGGCGCCGGCAACGACGAGCAGGCCGGCGGCGAGCAGACGAGCCTTCATGAGGTAATGCTCCTAGGTGAGTGTGACCATGCCCGAGCCGCGCGTCACGCGGCCGAGGGTCCAGGCAGGGACGCCCGCGTCGCGGGCGCTCACCATGACGGCATCGGCCGACGCACTGTCGGTTATGACGACCATACCGACCCCCATGTTGAAGGCGCGGAACATCTCGTCGCGCGCCACCCCGCCGGCGCTCTCGAGCGCGCGGAACAGGTTGGGGATCGTCCAACTCGCCGTATCCACCTCGGCGTCGAGCGAGTCGGGCAGGGCCCGGTTCAGATTACCCGGAAGCCCGCCCCCGGTAACGTGCGCCATCGCGTGCACGATGTGGAGCACGGGGCGGAGCGCCGCGAGATAGGAACGGTGCACCGCCAGCAGGACGTCGGCCGTGGATCGCCCGTCGGGGTCCCCCGGAAAGGGGTCTGCCGAGCTCAACCGCATCCGATCAGAGACGATGCGACGGGCAAGGGAGTAACCGTTCGTGTGCAGCCCGGAGCTCCCCAGCGCGACGAGGGCGTCCCCCTCTCTCACTCGCTCGGCGCCGAGGACCCTGTGCTCCTCGACCGCCCCGACGACGAAGCCGGCGAGGTCGAAGTCCGGTGGGGTGTAAAGGCCCGGCATCTCCGCCGTCTCGCCGCCGATCAGGGAACAGCCGTTCTCGCGGCACCCCGCGGCGACGCCGGCAACTACGCCTTCGACCGCCGTCGGGTCGAGCTTGCCGAACGCGACGTAGTCGAGGAAGAAGAGCGGGAGCGCACCCTGGACGAGGATGTCGTTGACACAGTGGTTCACGAGGTCGTGGCCGACGGTGTCGTAGCGGCCGGCCTCGATCGCCACGCGGAGCTTCGTCCCGACGCCGTCGGCGCTGGCGACGAGGAGGGGGCGCTTCAGCTCCGGCGGCACGCGAAACATCCCGCCGAAGCCGCCGAACGCGCCGCGCGCGCCGTCGGTCAGCGTGGACTCGACGAGCCGCCGGAGGCGGCGCTTCGCCTCGTCGGCGGCGTCGATGTCCACGCCCGCCGCGCGGTAGTCGAGCCCCGCCGCGACGGCGCGCCCCGCGCGCGGCTCGCTCACGCCCGGATCGGGTGCCCGACGCCGCCCGTTGCGGCGCCCGCGGTGGAGACGTCGGCCTCGAACGCCACGAGGCGGTGGAAGTCGCGCACCCGCCGGTGCACGTCGTCGGGCGTCAGCTCGACGAGGCGCTGAATGGAGAACTTCTCGACGGCGAACGATCCCATCGCCGAGCCGTAGATCACGGCGCGGCGGAGGCTCTCCTCGCTGAGGTCACCGCTGCGCGCGAGGTAGCCCATGAAGCCGCCGGCGAACGAGTCCCCGGCCCCCGTCGGGTCGAAGACGTCCTCGAGCGGGTAGGCCGGGGCGTAGAAGATCGTCGAGCCGTGGAACATGTACGCGCCGTGCTCGCCCTTCTTGATGATCACGTAGCGCGGCCCGCGCTCCATGATCCAGCGCGCCGCCTTGACGAGGTTCGTCTTCTCGGTGAGCTGGCGCGCCTCGCCGTCGTTGAGCGTGATGAGGTCCACGCGCTTCAGCAGCTCGAGCAGGTCGGGGCGCCGGCTCTCGATCCAGAAGTTCATCGTGTCGCAGGCGACGAGCTTCGGCGACTCGACCTGGCTCAGCACGTCGAGCTGGAGCCGCGGGTCGATGTTGGCCAGGAAGACGAACGGCGCGCGGCGGAACTGGGCCGGGATCTTCGGCCGGAAGTGCGAGAAGACGCCGAGCCGCGTCTCCAGCGTCTCGGCCGAGTTCAGGTCGTGCCGGTAGCGCCCGCGCCAACGGAACGACTCGCCCTCGGCGCGCTCGAGCCCCGCGAGGTCCACGCCGCGATCGGCGAGTGGCTGCAGCTTCTCGACCGGGTAGTCGGAGCCGACGACGCCGACGAGCTGCACCGGCGTGAGGTGGCTGGCCGAGGCGGAGAAGAACGTCCCCGACCCACCGAGTACGTCGTCGGCCTTCCCGAACGGGGTCTCCACGGAGTCGAGGGCGACGGAACCAACTACCAGTACGGTCATCTGAGCGGGGCGAGAATGTCGTGGCGGTCGCAGGGGCGAAAGAGGAAAGACCGCTGGCTCAAACAGTCCTTCCCCTTTCGCCCCTTCTCGATGGTTCACATGCGCTCGGGCGCAGTAATTCCCAGAATCGCCAGCCCGTTACGCAGCACGATCTGCGTGGCGCGGGCGAGGACGAGGCGGGCGCGGGTGATCGGTTCGGGCTCGTCGAGCACGTGGTGCTTGTGGTACCACTTGCTCGCCTTGCCCGCCGTGTCGTGCAGGTAGCTCGCGACGCGGTGCGGCTCCAGCGACTCGGCGGCGCCGGCGACGAGCGCGGGGAAGTCGAGCAGCGCCTTCGTCAGCTCGAGCTCCTCGTGGTTGCCGAGCACCGAGAGGTCCGCCCCCTGCCCCGTGACCGACTCCGGGGCGACGCCGCCGTTGCGGAAGATGCCGCACATCCGCGCGTGCTGCATCTGGATGTAGTAGACCGGGTTCTCCTCGGACTGCGACTTCGCGAGGTCCACGTCGAAGACGAGCTGCGAGTCGCCTCTCCGCATGAGGAAGAAGTAGCGCACGGCGTCGCGCCCGACCTCGTCGATGAGGTCGCGCACGGTGACGTAGCTGCCGGCGCGCTTGGAGATCTTCACCTCCTCGCCGGCGCGCATCACGGTCACCATCTGATGCAGCACGTACGCGGGGTAGCCCTCGGGGATCCCCATGCCGAGCGCCTGCAGGCCGGCCCGCACGCGCGTCACCGTGCTGTGGTGGTCGGCGCCCTGCACGTTGACGGCGTGCCGGAAGCCGCGCTGCCACTTCGTGACGTGGTACGCGACGTCGGGAACGAAATAGGTGAACGACCCGTCGCGCTTGCGCATGACGCGGTCCTTATCGTCGCCGAAGAGCGTCGTCCTGAGCCAGAGCGCGCCCTCGCTCTCGTAGGTCATCCCGGCGTCGGCGAGCGCGGCGACGGTCTCCTCCACCTTGCCGTCGGTGTAGAGCGACGACTCGAGGTAGTAGGTGTCGAACTTGACGCCGAACGCCTGCATGTCGAGGTCCTGCTCCTTGCGCAGCTCGCGCACGGCGAAGGCGGTGATCGCCGGGAGGTCCGCGCCGGCGCGGTCCGCCGGGTGCCCGGCAACGTACCGCTCGGCGAGCTCGCCGATGTACGCGCCGTGGTAGCCGCCCTCGGGGATCTCGGCGTCGCGGCCGACGAGCCGCGCGACGCGGGCCTGCACGCTGAGGCCGAGGTTCCGGATCTGGACGCCGGCGTCGTTGTAGTAGAACTCGCGCGAGACGTCGGCCCCACTCCACGAGAGGAGCGTGGCGATCGCGTCGCCGAGCGCGGCCTGTCGGCCGTGGCCGACGTGCAGCGGTCCGGTGGGGTTCGCGGACACGAACTCGACGACGACACGCTCGCCGCCGGCGCGCGTCGAGCGGCCGTAGTGCAGGTCCGCGGCGACGATGCCAGGCAGCCCGCCGGCGAGCGCCGCGGGGTCGAGGCGAAGGTTGATAAAGCCCGGCCCCGCGATCTCGGCGCTGCTCACGCCCGCCGACTTCAGGTCGGCGCCATCGATGAGCGCCTGGGCGACGTCGCGCGGCTTGCGGCCGAGCGGGCGCGCGAGCGTCATCGCGAGGTTGGTGGCCCAGTCGCCGAACGACGGGTCGCGCGGGCGCTCGAGCACGACGTCCACCGGCTCGGCGGCACCGAGGCGGCGCGCCGACGCCGCGAGCACGTCGCGGATGGCGACCGCGGAATCGCTCATTCGCCGCCGCCCGAAGACGGCTTGGCGGGCTTGGAGGGCTTCGACGCGGGCGAGGCCGCGGGAGTGGCCGCCGGCGCGGCGGCCGGCTTCGCGTCGCCGCCCGTCGCCTCGCCCGACTTGGCGCTCGCGCCCTCGGACCCCGACGCCGCGGCCTTGCCGTCGCCCGAGGCGGCGGTCGCCTTCTGCTCCTTCTTGCCGTCCTTGCCGTAGTCCGTGATGTAGAACCCGGACCCCTTGAAGAGCAGCCCCGCGCCGCCCGAGATGCGACGCTCGGCGACCTCGCCGCACTGCGGGCAGGGGAGCGCGCTCTTCGAGTCGCTGATCTTGGAGTAAAACTGCTCGAAGTCGTGGCCGCGCGGGCAACGATATTCGTAAGTCGGCATCTTGTTGGGACTTAATAACGAGAGGAGGGGTGACCTCAAAGCTAGGTGCCCCGCGCCCCCCGTTCAAGCCGACGAGCGAGACGCTGCGTCGCCGGGCGGCCGCTACGGCCGCGCGGCCGGCGCAACGTACTCGAAGTCCCAATCCGGACGCCGATAATGCGGTACGGCGAACGAGAAGGGCTGCACTGTGTACGTGGCGACTCGGCGGCCGTCCTTCGCGACTCCGGGGTCGTACCAGCCTTGGAGCGCTCCGATGACCGCGTCGGTGAATGCGGGACCAGTCGAGTAGAGAATCCGGATCGAGCCCGCGTCGCCATGGCCGGAGGAGTCGGTTACGAACGCGGCCTGGACGAACGCAGGCTCCGGGCTACGCAGTCGGTCGATCGGATACACGATCATGAGACTGTTGCCGGCCACGCTCGGCGGTGTCCCCAGGCGGTGAATCGGGACAGGCGCTCCGTCCACTGCCGGCCGCGCACTGTCCGCCGCCGCAGCGACGCCGTCACCGCCCGTGACGGCTCGCGGCGACAGCCGACGTGCCCTCGCGCCGGAGCCCGTGCGGCGCGCCGCTCTCCGCCGAGGTCAGTCGCGGCGCGCGTTGCGGGCGCGGTCGGCGATCCTCACCACGTCGAAGGTCTGCCGCTGCTCCTTACCCTGGAGCTCGTACGTGAACGGCACCACGACGCGGGACTTCACCACGCGCCCACCGATCTGGCCCGGCTCGAACTTCGATTTCCGCACGAAGTCGACGGCAGACTTCGAGAAGTCCGGGTGCGTCGAGGACAGCACTTCGAGGGACGACGTGATGACGCTTCCAGTGGTGTCCACGACGAAGCTCAGCACTACGCTACCGCCCTGCTCGGCGCGTCTCAGCTCTACGGGGTAATTCGGAGTGCGGCGCGAGGCGCGTGGCTCGACGTAGCGCGTCAGCGCCGTATGCGTCCAGACCGTGTCCCCGCCGAGCGTCTCGGGCGCCGCGAGTGATGAATCCGCCTCACTCGCGACCGCCCACACTATGGTCAGCGCCGCCCTCGCCTCCGACTCCGTGAGCTCGAGCACGGTCCCGCGCCGTCCCACCGAGTCGGTCGCGTAGAGCCCGAGTGCCCGGCGACCGTCGACGACCGTACGCTCGAAGAAGAGCAGATCATCGGGCGCGCTGGCCGCGTCCGAGCGGAGCAGCGTGGCGCTGTCGAGGGGCGCGTCACGAGTGCGGTCGAGCCAACCGGCCGCGTACGCGCTCCACGAGGCGGCCGCGTCCGGCGGAATGATCACGACGGTCGGGGTACCAGAGCCCCGAACCACGACGACGATGCCGAGCCCGTGACGAGCCGCGACCGCGATCTCTGCGCTTCCGAGACTCAGGCGCTCGATCGAATCGGTCCGTACTCGGCGCACCGGTACGTCTATGACGGACCGTGAAGCCGCCGCGTCCTGCCGCCCGCCGAGCAGCGCCGCCAGCACAAGCAGGAGCATGACGACTCGGCGCCCGCGTGGAGGCCGGGTCAACGGTCGAGGGACGCGGCGACCTCGCCCCGACGGGACTGACATGCTCAGACGGACGGCCGGTAGGTCCCCCACACCGCGGCCAGCGCGTCGGCGATTTCGCCGACCGTGCCGCGCGCGCGCACGGCCTCGACGATGAGCGGCATGAGCGGCGCGTGGCCGGCCGTCGGACGCTCGGCACCATAAGCGCGGGCCGCGTCGCCGAGCGCGGCGAGCGCGCGCTCCACCGCGGCGCCGTCGCGCGCCGCGCGCACCGCGGCGAGTCGCGCGACCTGTCCGCGCTCGAGCGCCGAGTAGTCGGGGGCCGGGATGATCGGCGGCTCGTCGTCCGTGGCGAAGCGGTTGATGCCGACGAGCACCGTCTCGCCGCTCTCGACGCGCATCTGGAACTCGTAGGCGCTGCGCGCGATCTCTTCCTGGAAGAAGCCGGCGGCAATCGCCCGCTCCGAGCCGCCCATCTCGTCCACGCGCGCCAGCAGCGCGAGCGCACGGCTCTCGAGCTGGTTCGTCAGGTGCTCGACGTAGTAGCTGCCGGCGAGCGGGTCGGCGGTCGCGGCGACGCCGGACTCGTAGGCGATGACCTGCTGGGTGCGGAGGGCGAGCGTCGCCGCCTCCGCGGTCGGCAGGGCGAGCGCCTCGTCGTAGCCGTTGGTGTGCAGCGACTGCGTGCCGCCGAGCGCGGCGGCGAGCGCCTGCACGGTGACGCGGACGACGTTGTTGAGCGGCTGCTGCGCCTGCAGCGTGACGCCGCCCGTCTGCGTGTGGAAGCGCAGCCGCGCGCTCGCGTCGCTCGCCCCGAAGCGCTCGCGCATCAGCCGCGCCCAGATGCGGCGCGCGGCGCGGAACTTGGCGACCTCCTCGAACAGGTCGTTGTGGGCGGCGAAGAAGAACGAGAGGCGCGGCGCGAAGGCGTCCACGTCCAGCCCGGCGTCCACCGCGCGGCGCACGTACTCGACGGCGTTCGCGAAGGTGAAGGCGAGCTCCTGGACGGCCGTCGCGCCGGCCTCGCGAATGTGGTAGCCGGAGATCGAGATCGGGTTCCAGTTCGGCACCTCGGCGGCGCAGAAGCGGAAGATCTCGGCGATCAGGGCGAGGCTCGGCCGCGGCGGGTAGATGTACGTCCCGCGCGCGACGTACTCCTTGAGGATGTCGTTCTGGATCGTGCCGCTCACGCGGCCGCGCGACACGCCGCGCTCCTCGGCGACGACGATGTACATCGCGAGGAGCGTGGACGCCGTCGCGTTGATCGTCATGGACGTCGAGACACGGTCGAGCGGGATCCCGTCGAGCAGGCCGTGCATGTCCTCGACCGAGTCGATCGCCACGCCGACCCGCCCAACCTCCCCGAGCGCGCGCGGCGAGTCGGAGTCGATGCCCATCTGGGTCGGCAGGTCGAAGGCGACCGAGAGCCCCGTCTGCCCGGCGTCGAGCAGGTGCCGGAAGCGGAGGTTGGTCTCGGCGGCCGTTCCGAAGCCGGCGTACTGCCGCATCGTCCACAGCCGCCCACGGTACATGGACGACTGCACGCCGCGCGTGAACGGAAAGCGCCCGGGGTCGGCGAGGTCGCGCTCGTAGCTCACCGCGCCGTCGGCCGGCCGGTAGACGGGCGCGACGGGGATACCCGAGGGCGTGAGCCGCTCGTCGGCGGCGGGCTCGGTCTTGGGCTTGGCCATGCTCGGAAGATACGACCGTTTTCGGTCGACAGGTCGCGGTGGACGGTGACCGTAGAGAACCCCCGGGAGGCATCTCGTGCCGTCCCGGGGGTCTTACGGTCGACCGTGAATCGTGAACCGTCGACGGCTCGGCCTTCTAGACCGCTCCGGCCAGCGCCGCCGCGCCCAGCATCTGGTGCGCCGTGTCGACGTCCGCCTTGCTGCCGACGAAGAGCGGCGTGCGCTGGTGCAGCTCGGTGGGAATCACGTCGAGGATCCGCTGGCGGCCGTCACAGGCAGCGCCGCCGGCCTGCTCGCAGATGAAGGCGAGCGGGTTGGCCTCGTAGAGCAGCCGCAGCTTGCCGTTGGGGCTCTTGCGGTTCGCCGGGTAGGCGAAGATCCCGCCGCCCAGCAGGTTACGGTGGAAGTCGGCGACGAGCGAGCCGACGTAGCGCACGTTCATCGCCTTCTGCTCGCCGTCCAGCCCCCTGTAGCGCCGCATCAACGCCTTGACGGGCTCGTCCCACACCTGCTCGTACGAGTCGTTCACCGACAGGTATCGGCCGCGCTCCGGGATCCGGATGTTGGGGTGCGAGAGCAGGAACTCGCCGATGGACGGGTCGAGCGTGAAGCCGTGCGCGCCCTGCCCCGTCGTGTAGACCATCATCGTGCTGGAGCCGTACAGAATGTAGCCGGCGGCGACCTGCCGGCGACCGGGCTGCAGCATGTCCTCCATCTCGCCGCGCGCCCCGCGCGTGATCTTCCGCATCACCGAGAAGATCGTCCCCACCGGGACGTTGACGTCGATGTTCGACGAGCCATCGAGGGGGTCGAAGAGGAGGACGTACTTGCCGCACTTGAAGCGGTCCGGGATGGGAATGATGTCCGGCTCCTCCTCGGAGGCCATCGCGCAGAGGCGGCCGGTGTGGTCCATCGCCTTGACGATGATGTCGTTCGAAATCACGTCGAGCTTCTGCTGCACCTCGCCCTGCACGTTCTCGTGGCCGTCCGATCCCAGGATGTCGGCGAGGCCGGCGCTGCGCACCTTGTTGGCGATCATCTTCGCGGCGAGCGCGATGTCGTACAGGATGCCGGACAGCTCGCCCGTCGCCTCCGGGTAGAGGCGCTCCTGCTCGATGATGTAGCGCTCGATGGTGACGACCGAAGTGGCGGTGTGCTGGACCACGGTTAGACGTCCTGTGAAGGTGGGCGGTAGGAGCGCGGCTCGCGGAGCCGGCCCACGGCGTAGCGCTCGGCGTCCGCCTCGTAGCGGTTGCCGCCGTAACCCCGGCGGAGGCTTTCCCAGACGTAGCGCAGGGGGAACGCCGCGCTCGCCTCAAACTGGCGCACGTGTCCGAGCTCATGCAAGAGCAGTGCGGGGTCCAGACGCACCCCCGGCGCGACGAAGATCGTGCGCCAGAGCGTGATCGCGGCGACGGTGCGCTGGCCCAGCACCCAGCCGCCGACGCGCGGCGGCAGCCCGCCGCGCCGGAAGCGCGCCGCGGCGAGATCGGGGAAGACGCCGAGCAATTGCGGTGGCAGGTCGAGCCGCTCGCCGACGAGCGGCGCCACGACGGCGCCGAGCAGCCCGCTCAGGGCGCTCCGCCCTCGCTCCCGTCGCTCGCCGGCCCGTTCGATGCGCTCCACGTGGTTCCGTCGGCGGTGATGGTGGTGAGGGTCGTCCCGTCCGTCCGCACGACGATCGTGCCGAGACGGTCGGTCCGCAGAACGTCGGCGCCGCGTGCGGCGAGCGCCGCCATCACGTCCGCGCTGGGGTGGCCGTAGGAGTTCCCGGCGCCGACCGAGACGAGTGCCAGGCGCGGACGCACGGCGTCAAGAAAGGCCGGACCGCTGCTCGTCCGGCTGCCGTGGTGTCCGACCTTGAGGACGTCGGCGCGCAGCGATCCGGCGGGCGCGTGGGCGAGCAGCCACTCCTCCTCCGGCCGCTCGGCGTCTCCTACCAGCAGGAAGCGCACCGCGCCGAAGCGTACGACGGCGATCGTGCTGGCGAGGTTGGGGTCGGACAGGGCAGCCGTCCACGCCGAGTCGGGGGCCAGAAACGTCACCACGACGCCGTCCACGACGAGTGAGTCGGCGGGGCGAACGCGGCGCCAGGCGGTGCCCGCGCCGGCCGCGGCGGCGAGTGCGCCACGGTACACCTCGCTGCCGGCGACGAAGGCGGCGTCGTAGAACCACCGCGGTCGCAACGCCTCGAGCACGCTCCCCGCCCCGCCCACGTGATCGGCGTGCGGATGCGAGAGGACGAAGGCGGCCAGCTCGCCACCCTCGCGGCGCAGGTACGGCAGGATCGTCGTGCGGCCGGCATCGCCGCGCGCCCACACCCGGCCGGCGTCGAAGAGGATCCACCGCCCGCGCTCGGTGCGGACGGCGATCGCGTCGCCCTGCCCGACGTCGAGCACGTGCAGCTCGACGACGCCGCTCGTCCGCGTCGGGAGCACGGCGCCCGGCGACCAGGCGAGCGCCACCGCGCAGGCCGCCGCGACGACCGCAGGCCGGCCCGGAAAGCGGCTGACGCAGGCGACCACGAGGGCGCCCGCGGCGAGGGCGCCGAGCACCGCCTCCACCGGCGAGGGCGAGACCGTCGCCGCGGCGAACGGGATGGAAGCGCCCACCGTGGCCGTGCCGTCGAGCGCGGCCAGCAAGGGGTGCGCGGCGTCGGCAACGAGGGCGGCGAGCGGCGGCGCGAGCGGGTCGAGCAGGAGGGCCATGAACAGGGCCGGCTGGAGGAGCACGACGATCGGCGCCGCGACGAGGTTCGTGAGCGGCGCGACGAAGCTCATGCGGCCGATCCCCCACGCGACGAGCGGCGCCGTGGCGAGCGTCGCGACGGTGGACGCGAGCAGCTCGCGGCCGAGCGAGAGGCGCCACCCGCCGAGCCGCGGCGCGAGCACTCGCGCTGCGAGGGCGCCGCTGGCGACGAGCGAGGCCATGCCGGCGACGCTGAGCTGGAAGCCGAGGTCGCGCACGGCACGCGGCTCGAGGGCGAGCGGAAGCACCGCCCCGACGGCGAGCGACGCCCAGGGCGACGTGTGGCGGTGCAGCGCGCGCGACGCGGAGGCAGCGCCGAGCATCGCGGCCGCGCGCACGGCCGGCGGCGGAGCGCCGATGACGGCGACGTAGAGCGCGGTGATGAGCACGGCGAGGGCGGCGCCGGCGCGCGCCGGGACTCGGAGAGCGCGCAGCAGCAGGACGATCGCGCCCGCGATGACCGAGACGTGGAGGCCGGAGATAGACAGGACGTGTACGAGCCCCGCCGCGGCGAAGCGATCGCGCAGCTCGGGGGCGAGCGAGCGAGTGTCGGCGACGAGGAGCGCGCGGGCGACCGCCGAGTCGCTCCGGAACGTGCGGTCTATGGCGCGAGACGCCGAGGCGCGCAGCGCGGCGAGGGGTGCGCGGCCGGGCGTGGGGACGACCCGCGCCTCGCGCACGACGACGCCGCCGCGCCCGTCCTTCAGGAGCGCCCCCCGCACCCGCGCCACGCGGCCGGCGGCGACGTTCCCCCGCGCCACGAAGAGCGCCGCACGCGAGGCACAGCCGCCCGCGGAATCCGAGAGCGTGCCGCGCGCGTAGCCGCCCGGCGCGGCGTCGTCGTCGAGCGTCACGCGCCACTGCGGGACGCGCGTCAGCTCGAGGAAGCAGCGCGCGTCGTGCGCAACGGCGGCGCGCGCCACCCCGAGCCCGGAGATCGCGACGAGGGCGATCGCCACCCCCGACCGCCGGCCGGCGGCGAGCGACGCGGCGCCGCTGGCGAGCGCGGCGGCGAGGCCCGGCACGAGCGCGCCGCCGAACCCGAGGAGGAGTCCGGCGGCGTAGGCCAGTACGGCGGCGGCGGCGAGGGGCACGGAGCGGGGCCGGCGTTGGGGGCACGCCCCTCGGCCGCCCCGCCCAGCGGCTAGCTCGTGCGGGTCGCGGCGGCGGGAGGCGGGGGAGAGTCCGGAGCCGTGCCGTCGTGGCGCGGCTGCTGGGCGACGCGGCGCATCGCCTCGAGGATGACGACGGCGATCTCCGCCTTCGCGCCGTCCTGCGAGAGCGCGACGCGTGTCACCGCGGCGCCGAGCGGGAGGTCGCCGACGTAGCGCGGCCTAGCATTGTTCATCGCGAGCGTGAGGACGTCATCCTCGCACCGCTGGCAGCGGCAATAGCCCGCGTCGCGCTCCCGCAGGTCGCGGAACGTGTTGCGCACGACTTCTTCGAGGGCGTTGATCATCATGCGGTCTCCTGCGGCCGCCCGTGGGGTCAGCCGGCCATCGGCAGCGGCCGCCGCTCGGGCGACGGCACCACCACGGCGCCAGTGAACGTGGATCCGGTCGTGCCCGTGAGCTCGACGGTGAGGTAGCGGCCGATCTGCCCCGGATCGCCGGGCACCAGCACCGTCCGGAAGTCGCGCGTCCGCGCCTGCAGCAGCTCGCCGCGGCGGGCCCCCTTCTCGACGAGAACCTCGTGGCGGGTGCCAAGAAGGGCGAGATTGCGCGCGCGGGCCCCGGCCCGCACCTCCTCGATTAGACGACCCAGGCGCTCGCTCGCCACGTCGTCGGGCACCGCGTCGCTCGCCGGGAGTCGGGTCGCTGGCGTCCCGTCGCGGGCCGAGAACTTGAACGTGAAGGCGTCCATGAAGCCGACCTCGCGCACCGCGGAGAGCGTCTCCTCGAAGTCCGCCTCTGTCTCCCCCGGAAAGCCCACGATGATGTCGGTCGTCAACGAGAGGCCGGGCACGGCGGCGCGCAGCCGCGCCACGCAGTCGAGGAACCCCTCCCGAGTGTAGCGGCGCAGCATCCGACGCAGGGTGCGCGTGGAGCCCGACTGCATCGGCAGGTGGACGTGCTCGCACACCGCCTCGACCTCCGCCATCGCGGCGACGACGCGGTCGCTGAAGTCGTTCGGGTGCGGACTCGTGAAGCGCAGCCGGCGCAGCCCCGGCACACGTCCGACGGCACGCAGCAGATCGGCGAAGTCGTGCGCGCCGTCGTAGTAGGAGTTCACCGTCTGGCCGAGCAGCACGACCTCGCTCATCCCTTCCGCCACGACGCGCTCCGCCTCGCGGACGACGTCGGCGAGCTGGCGGCTGCGCTCGGGGCCGCGCGTCGTCGGCACGATGCAGTAGGTGCAGCGGTAGTTGCAGCCGCGCTGCACAGGGATCCACGCCTTCACGCCATCGAAGCGGCGGGGGGTGAAGTCCTCGTAGTGCTCCTCGAGGTCGAAGTCGGTGGCGACCGCCTTCCGCCCGGCGCGCGCGCCCTCGACGAGCGCCGGCAGCGCGCGGTAGCCGTCCGGGCCGACGACGAGCGAGACGTGGCGCGCCGTCTCGA
>Ga0307413_10000483_pt1 | contig 13028 bp, 11 predicted proteins | sample DK1Ometagenome_3_FD_203714 | JGI IMG/M metagenome (GOLD analysis project Ga0307413, IMG submission 203714) | Maize rhizosphere microbial communities from greenhouse at UC Davis, California, United States - DK15-O-2 | ecosystem: Host-associated > Plants > Roots > Rhizosphere > Soil | place: USA... | reverse complement strand
GAGGCAGTCCTTTTTCAGTGTCGGAGCTCTAGGTCGTGATCATTTCGTGGCCCGGCTTGCGTCACGCGAACCAGGGTCGCAGGGCTGCGTGCGTGCACGTTAACACGGAGTTGATTGCTTTGATTGGTTCGCTCGCTTTCGCTCGCTCAGCGCGGACCGCGCTCTGAAGCCGCTGCCTTCCTCACTCGCTCGCAGCCAGCAGTAACGCCGAGTGCCGCCTGTTAGCAAAGGGCTGGCTGCTCGCTCGTTCGTCCAGGCAGGGGCGCACGATCCGGGCGTCCTCTGAGATGGCTGTGTCGGGGAATAACTTACAGCGACTCACCCCTACGGATTTGATGCTTGGCGCGTACCGGGCGGCCAAGTGTTAACACCATCAAACCCAGTGCAAAGACCGCTCCAATGGCGACAACAGTCCATTGCCGCTCGGTCTGGACCAGTCCCAAGATGATGACGCCGAACGAGACAAGTGCAGACCAGACGTACATCAGCATGACGGCGCGGCGCTGGCTGTGACCGCGTTCCAGAAGCCGGTGGTGCAGATGCTGCTTGTCGGGCAGGAACCACCATTTCCCGGCGTAGGTGCGCCGAATGAACGCCAGGGAGAGATCCAGGAACGGCAGGGCGAGGATGGCGAGCGGCAATAGCAGGGGCAGGACCGTCGGCAGCAATCCACCGCGGCCTTCTTGCAGCTGCGAGATGTCGATCTGCCCGGTCAGACTGATGGTGGACGTGGCAAGGAGCAGGCCGAGCAACATCGCGCCGGAGTCGCCCATGAACATTCGTGCGGGAAAAAAGTTGTGCGGCAAGAACCCCAGACATGCACCAGCAATCGCTACCGTGACAAGGCTTGAGGTCGTCGCCCTGGTGAGGCCCTCGTGGACCGTGAGCAGATACGAGTAGGCGAAGAACGCCAATGCTCCGATGCCCACCACGCCGGTCGCCAGTCCATCTAGCCCATCGACGAAGTTCACTGCGTTCGAGCAGAGCACGATGAAGAACACAGTGATCGCGACTGAGGTTGTGCCGTCGAGGGAGACGATCTTGTTGGGCAGCGGGATCCACAACATCTTCACGCCCAGCGCGACGGCAATACCGGCCGCGAAAACCTGCCCTGCGAACTTGGTCAGCGGTGGCAGCTCGAAGACATCATCGAGTACACCCACGAGACAGATCACCACAGCCGCAACCAACACCGCCCGGGAATCCTGCTGCACAGTGACCAGCCGGCCCAGAAAAGGCAGCTGCCAAGAGATCAAGATCGCGGCTGCCACGCCAGCCAGCATGGCGACGCCGCCGAAGTACGGCATCTCGATGGTGTGTACGTCGCGGTCCCGCACTCGGGCCATCGCCCCGGTGCGCAGCGCTAAGCGACGACATACGCCGCTCAGCAGATAGGTCACTGCGGCCGCGATGCAAAGGACCAGAAGATACTCGCGCACTCAGCCCCCTGTTGCCGGATTGGGGCCTGAGCTTGGCGACGGCTCATCCTCATCCTGGCTGCGCGCTAAGTCTGATGAAGGCTCATCCTCATCCTGGCCACGCCCGGAACCTGTCGAAGGGACATCCTCCGTGCCTTCACTCTCATCGGTCAGATCAAGAAGATTCGGCGCGATCTCACGCAACGTTTCAAGACTAATCGCACCTCGCCGCAAGACCTGGCCGTCTTCGTGGCGGGTGAAGTCGACGATGGTCGACGGCGCCCCGCCCGCCTCCTGAAGCTGGCCTCCGTCGAGATACACAGCGACCGAGTCTCCCAGCTGCTCGATCGCCTCGTCACAGGTCAGGGCCGCGGGCTTGCCGCTGATGTTCGCGCTGCTCACTGCCATCGGCCCAGTGCGTCGCAATATCTCCCGAGCAAGCCCGTGATCAGGCACCCGAAGCGCAATGGTGCCCTCAGTCTCGCCAAGGTCCATTCGAAGACTCGGCTGGATGCGGCAGATCACGGTCAGGGCGCCGGGCCAATGCTTGTCGACAAGATCCTTTGCTTTCTCGGGTACGTCGACTGCTAGCGCCCGAATCAGCGTCGGCTCACCGATCAGTACCGGGGGCGGCATGTCACGGCCGCGCTGCTTGGCATCCAGCAGTCGCTGCACCGCCTTGGCACTGAATGCGTCAACACCGATCCCGTAGACCGTGTCGGTGGGCAGCACGATGCATTCGCCAGCCTCAATAGCCAGGCGCGCGGCCTCCGTCGCCTCCGCGTTACGTGACGGATCACCAGCTGTGCAGTCGAACCGCCGGTATCTCGCGTGGGGTTCGGCTTCGGCCGCCTCCCTCGGGTCCGGTTCGCCGGGCACAGCGGTCGTGGTCACCGGTCAATCTTGCCAGAATCGCGTGTTGACAGCCGTGGGAACGACAAGATCACGAATCTGATCGCGATTGCTTCGGCATTCTGACGGGCTAACGAGACACGCCATGTCGCGCTACTCCGCACAAGGCCAGAAATGAGGAGCTTCGCGGCCCTTTTGAAACTGGTTTCGTGGCTTGTGCGGAGGAACGGCGGTTGGCGAGCGGAGCAATCAAACACGGACGGCGGTGACAAAGCGCGGGCGGCCAGCCAAGTCGGAATGATCGCGTACGCCGGCGAAGCCACCGTGCTGAATGACGATCTGTTGTGCCGACTCACCTTGCACATCAGCGTGCTCAATGCACAGCAAGCCTGTCGGTCGGAGCAGCCGCGCTGCCTCAGAGACCACCACTCTGATCGCATCTAGGCCGTCCTGACCGGAAAACAAGGCAAGCGCTGGATCATGATCACGCACCTCGGGCACTACCGACTCGAAGGCGTCCAGCGGGATGTAAGGCGGGTTGGCGATCACCAGGTCAACGGTGCCATTGAGTTCGGGCAACGCGCCGATCATGTCCTGCACATACAGCTCAACCGTCGTATCCGCCAAGTTGCGTGCCGCGTACGCCGCCGCCTCTTCAGATACCTCGACCGCGTGGACTCGGGTTCCGGTCAACTCAGTGGCAATAGCCTTTGCCACTGCGCCGGATCCCGTACCGAGCTCGACGGCTACCGGCAGGTGTCGCGATTGACCACGCGTCACCGCGTAGACCATCGGACGCAATTGTTCGATCGCCCAACCGGTCATCACTTCTGTCTCGGGCCTTGGCACGAAGACGCCGGGACCCACCTCAACTTCGAGGTAACGGAAGTGTGCCCGACCGGTCAGGTGCTGCAGTGGAATCCGACGCGCTCGCTTGTTGATCAAGGTCTGAAAGTGGCTGGCCTGAGCATCTTCGACGGCATCGAGCAGCGGCAGTCGAGCCAGCTCAATTCCCGCGGCGTACGCCAAGAGCTGCCGAGCGTCCTGCTCAGGTGAGGTGACACCGACCTCGCGCAGCTGGCCTGCAGCCGAAATCAACAGCGGCCGGACAGCCTTGCTCACTGGCTTGGGACACCCGCCTGGGAAAGTCGCAGCTGGGTGTCGGCTTCTTGCAGCGCTTTGATCACCGCGTCCAGGTCGCCGTTCAACACCTGATCAAGGTTGTAGGACTTGAACCCGATTCGGTGATCAGAGATCCGGTTCTCCGGGAAGTTGTAGGTGCGGATGCGCTCCGACCGGTCGACGGTGCGGACCTGACTGCGTCGGGCCGCAGAGGCAGCGTTCGCCGCTTCTTCCTCAGCAGCTGCGATCAACCGCGCCCGCAGCATGCGCATCGCCTGCTCGCGGTTTTGGAGCTGAGAGCGTTCGTTCTGGCACGAAACAACGATGCCGCTCGGCAAGTGGGTGATCCGCACCGCTGAATCGGTGGTGTTGACGCCCTGGCCCCCTGGACCCGATGAGCGGTAAACGTCGATTCGAAGATCATCTTCATAAATCTCGATCTCAGTTTCGGCAACTTCCGGCATCACCAGCACGCCGGCAGCTGAGGTATGTACCCGACCCTGTGATTCGGTAATCGGCACCCTTTGCACTCGATGGACACCGCCTTCAAACTTCAGCACCCCGTAGGGCATGGCGTCAGGCTCGCCTAGGGCAGGTGCCTTGATCGCAACGGTCACGGACTTGTAGCCCCCAAGATCAGTCTCCTGCGCATCGAGAATTTCGATCTTCCAACCCCGGTTCTCGGCATAGCGGGAATACATCTTGAGCAGGTCGGCAGCAAATAGAGCTGATTCTTCACCGCCTTCACCTGACTTGATCTCCATCAGCGCATCTGAGGAGTCGTTGGGATCACGAGGCGCCAGTAGTCGAGTCAACCGTTCGGTGATCGGCCCCAGCCGTGCTTCCAGCTCGGCAGCCTCCACAGCCAGCGAAGAGTCTTCCTCGGACAACTCTCGTGCGGCTGCAAGATCATCGGTGATCCGGTCGTACTCGTCCAACGCCTTCACAATCGGCATCAGCTCGGCGTAACGACGACCGACCCTGCGGGCCCGAACAAGATCAGCATGAACCGCCGGATCGCCAAGCGCTGTCTCTAGCTCAGCGAACTCAGCACGCAAAGGAGCTGCCGACTCAAACATTCGACTCGCTCCTCTCCGAGTTGTCAGCGTGGGTGGTTGCTATGGCGACGACTGACGCTGACAAGTCGGTGGTCGGGACGTGGCAAGCGCCGGGATACAGGGGCCAATCTCCCTGCCTCCCGGCGCTGTTTGTAGAGCTATTTGCCGGTTTTCTTCTTAGCCGGCTGCCTAGCCGCATACCGCTTCTCGAAGCGAGCAACGCGACCGCCGGTGTCGAGAATCTTCTGCTTGCCCGTATAGAACGGATGGCAGTTTGAGCACACGTCGGCGTGGATGACGCCGTTCGGTGCGGTGCTGTGCGTAGTGAAGGTGTTGCCACAGGTGCACGTCACCAGGGTCTCCACGTACGCGGGATGAATGTCGGGTTTCATGCTTATCTCCTCATCATGTGCGCCGGGTCGCCACGCATTGCGCGCTTATGGCGTGAACCGGCACCAAAGAGCGATTCTGCCGCAGGCTTGCCTGATCACCAAATACCTAGTGCACCAAATGCCTGGGGCACCAAATGCTGAACGGTGAAGTGCCTGCTTTTAGTCCCGTGGACTGGTTACTCCTGCGCAGGCATGCTCTTGGTGATTGCCATCAGAAACTCAGCGTTGCTCTGGGTCCTACGCAACCGATCCAACAGCATCTCCAAAGCCTGCAGGCTCTCCAGGCCGGACAGCACGCGACGCAGCCGCCACACGATAGCTAGCTCCTCGCGACTCATCAGCAGCTCCTCGCGTCGTGTACTGGAGGCATCTACATCGATCGCGGGGAAGATCCGCTTCTCAGCGAATTCACGCCGCAGCCGGATCTCGGAGTTACCGGTGCCCTTGAACTCCTCGAAGATCACTTCGTCCATCTTCGAACCGGTCTCTACCAGGGCAGTAGCGATGATGGTCAGCGATCCCCCACCTTCGATGTTGCGCGCCGCACCGAGGAACTTCTTCGGCGGATACAACGCGGCGGAGTCGACACCACCGGACAAGATCCGTCCGGATGCGGGGGCAGCGAGGTTGTAGGCCCGGCTGAGGCGGGTGATACCGTCGAGCAAGATCACGACGTCATGGCCGAGCTCAACGAGACGCTTCGCCCGCTCAATCGCTAGCTCCGCAACTGCAGTGTGATCCTCGGCAGGTCGATCGAAGGTAGACGAGATCACCTCACCCTTGGCCTGACGTTGGAAGTCAGTGACTTCCTCAGGCCGTTCGTCCACCAACACCACCATCAGTTTCACCTCGGGGTTGTTGGTGGCGACGGCGTTGGCGATGGCTTGCATCACCAGGGTCTTTCCGGCCTTAGAAGGAGAGACGATCAGCGCGCGCTGGCCCTTCCCGATCGGCGACATGAGGTCGATGATCCGGCCCGTCATCTGTGTCGGCGACGTTTCGAGCTTGAGCCGCTCTTGCGGATACAGAGGTGTGAGCTTAGAGAAGTCGGGCCGTTGCCTGATCGATTCCACGTCGCCACCGTTGACGGTGTCGATCCTTACCATCGGGTTGAACTTCTCTTTACGCTCGCCCTCACGCGGCGTACGGATGACGCCGGTGACCAGGTCACCCTTCCGCAAGCCGAGCTTCTTGACCATCGACAACGAGACGTACGCGTCATCGGGTCCCGGAAGGTAGCCGTTGGTGCGGACGAATGCGTAATTGTCGAGGACGTCCAGGATGCCCCGAGCCGGGACGAGCACATCGTCCTCAGACACCACGGGCTCGGACTCGTAGCGCTCCAGATTGCCGCCGCCACCGCGACTACGCCGGTTTTGGCGATCACGGCTGCGACGCCGGCGACCCCGGCGGCCACCGCCTTCCTCTTCCCAGTCGCGCCCCTGGTTGTCTCGACCCTGATTGTCGCGTTGCTGATTCTCGCGCGACTGCTGGTCGCGGTTTCGGCGATCCCGACGGTCGTTCTGCCGACCCTCGCGAGACCCGTCCTCACGCTCGCCGTCACCAGTACGAGCTTCCTGAGCCCGTTCATCGCCACGAGCCTGCTCGGCAAGCCGATTGGACTCCCGCTGCCCGTCGGCTGTCTCCGGAGCTCTGCCGGTGTCTTCGCGAGCTTGATCACCGCGGTCCTGCGGCGTGGCAGACTCCTCGCGAACGGGCTCACTGACCTCGGCCGCCCGCCCGTCAGTTGCGGTGGTGTCTGTAATCGGGGTAGCTGTCATCAGCTCTGGCTGTACGGGGTGATCAAGCATCTGTACCTCCTCGCGCTGGCCAGAAGCCTCGCGTGGCGCCTGTTGCAGCTCATCTCCTGCGCTGGAGATATCCCGATCGCGGCGGTCCTCGGGCCTGCGTTGGTCCGCTGAGCTGCGTTCGCCTCCTTGACTGCCCACTTGACTGCCATTGTCTTGGCGAGTGCCATCTGGGGCTGGCGGCACGCTGGCGCGGCCCTGGGCGGTCCGGATGGCGTCGATGAGCTGGCTCTTCCGCATGGCCCCAGTGCCCTTGATACCCAGGGAACTTGCGAGCTGCTTCAACTCGGCTAGAACCATCGAGTCCAAACCGGAACCCTTGCGATTGCGACGATCATTGGGGAGTTGCGTTGCTTGTTCGCCGGCGCCTTCCTCGATGGGAGATGCGCTCGTCACTTCGGCGATGTCTGTCAATTTGTGTCCTTGTCAGTTCGGGCACCGTCGTCGGTGCCCATCCATGGCTCGGGGTGATTTCCCCGGCCAACGGGTCTTTCTAGAGGTCCTCAGCGCATCGCGACAATTGTTCTCGAGATGTGGCTGACGGGAGGGCCGTAAAGCTTCGTCCGCGTCGCACCTAACCTTTGAGGCGCTACTTGGTCAGACGTGCGTCTTTGTGACTTAGCTGGTTGGGGAGCCGGTCACCGCAGCTGCCCTGACCGTGTCGGCTGTCTAAGGCTAGCACCTGTATCCGGAGTTTCCACCTATGGCACTCTGACAGCCTGCCCGGTCGCGAGCTCCTGCAGTCGGCGAAGCGAGCTGCCGGTCATCGTGCACGCACGGTCTGATCTCGCCCCTGTTGGGCGATGTTCGGCTCGATGATCGACACAGCTGAGCCTATGCCACTGAGCCGGACCGAGAATCCAGGTACATGTCGATCTTGAAGTACAGCAAGATCTGTTTGGCGCCCGAGTACCATAACGCTTGGACCCGCACCACTGATCATCGCCGCAAACCCCTGCCCACGAAGCGATTTCATGAGCTCGTACGAACGTGGCATCGCTGCTTCGCGGTAGCCCTGGTGCAGCCAGTCGCAGGTGGCGTCGTAGAGAAGTTGTGGTTCGGACGCCATGGCGTGGACTAGCAGCGCCGCCCGACCGGAGTTCGCCGCCGCATCGATATGGGGCACGGTGTCGGGGAGCAGCCCGCGAGCGGCCACGGTAGCCAACGACGTCTCGGGGATGAATAGGGCTGCGCCGATAGCGGCATCGACCCCGCCCTGTGCGACTGTGACACCACTCCGAGCCTGGTACGCCAGCACGAAACCGCCGTAGATAGCCGCAGCCACGTTGTCTGGGTGACCCTCAATGGCAGTAGCATGCCCCAGCAACCAATCCCGTCCGACCTCCGTGTCGGCCAGTCCGGCTGCTGCGACGAGTCCCGCAACGATCGCCCCGGACGAGGAGCCGAGGCCTCGACCGTGCGGAATCGTGTTGCGGCAACCAAGCCACAGTCCAGGTGCCTGGGCGCCTAGATCCGCTAGGCCGACGAGGGCCGAGCGGATGATCAGGTGGCTTTCGTCTCGCGGCAGCTCGGCTGCCCCTTCGCCTGACACCTCGAGTTGATAACCGTGTTCGATCACCGCCAGATTCACTCGTTCCCGCCAATCGAGTGCGAGCCCGAAGCAGTCAAATCCCGGACCGAGATTGGCGCTCGTAGCCGGAACCTCCACAGTGATCGATGTGCCGGGAATCAACACCTTCTGATCGTCGGAGCTAGGCCGCATCGTCTGATTCCTTCACGAACGAGTGCCAAACGTCTACTCGACCAGGCCGCAGACCGATGCGACGGCGAGCAGATCTGCAGTCACAACCTCGGCACGAATCGGTCCGACTCGCGACAATGCGGTGTCCACGTCCTTGAGTCCGTGCCCAGTGACGGTGATCACGATCTGCAGGCCTGACTCGATCTCGCCGCGCTGGTGCTTGGCTAACAGGCCGGCGACTCCAGCGGCCGAAGCCGGCTCCACGAAGATGCCTTCCTCACGCGCCAGAAAGCCTTGGGCGTCGAGGATCTGCTGATCACTGACCGCTTCGATGAGTCCGCGTGATTCGTCGCGAGCAGCCCTGGCCTGCTCGGTGGAGGCTGGATTGCCTATCCGGATCGCAGTGGCGACCGTCTCCGGATGTAGGACCGGATGTCCCAATACCAGCGGGGCCGCACCCGCCGCTTGAAATCCCCACATCCGCGGGGTTCGCACGGCCTTGCCGGCGGACGCGTACTGGGTATAACCACGCCAGTACGCCGAGATATTCCCAGCGTTTCCAACTGGGATGACGTGCACCTCAGGAGCGTTGCCCAGCTCGTCAATCACCTCGAAGGCGGCCGTTTTCTGACCCTCAAGCCGGTTGGGGTTGATCGAGTTGACCAGCGCGACTGGATATTCATGGGCTAGCTTGCGGGCGAGCTCCAGACAATCGTCGAAGTTTCCGTCGACCTGAACGACCTTGGCACCGTGCACGATCGCCTGAGCCAGCTTGCCTGTCGCGATACGTCCCGCCGGCAGCAGCACGATGGTCGACAGCCCTGCTCGTGCCGCGTACGCCGCGGCCGAGGCAGAGGTGTTGCCGGTCGAAGCGCACACCACAGCTCGCGCACCCTGTCCGGCAGCGACGCTGAGTGCGACGGTCATGCCCCGGTCTTTGAACGAACCAGTCGGATTCGCCCCCTCAACCTTGATCCATGTCTCGCACCGCAGGATTTCCGACAGCCTTTCGGCCGCGACCAGGGGTGTACCCCCTTCACCCAGAGTGATCACCGGATCGCTATCGGAGAGCGGCAGCCAGTCCCGATAGTGAGCGATCACCCCACAGCCGGGCCGGTGCTTGAGAGAGGTGTTTCGGTCCCCGATGAAAGACTCCGGGATCACATCAGTCGCCTTCGACTCGCATCACACTGGTGACCTCGCGGACGATATCGAGGTCCCGCAGCGCCCGTACAGTGGCGCTAAGCGCAGCATCTTGTGCATGGTGGGTCACGATCACCAGCTGGGCATCGGCACCCCGGCCGTTCTGTCGGACGGTCTCGATCGACACACCATGGTCGGCGAAGACATGCGCGACCGTGGCGAGAACTCCTACCACATCAGCAACCTCAAGCGAGAGGTGATAACGCGTCAAAACGCTGCCGATCTTGGTCACCGGGCGCGCCGCATAGCTTGATTCACCAGGGCCAACGGCACCACGCAGCCTGTTCCGGGCCACCGTGACAAGATCCCCCAACACAGCGCTCGCGGTGGGCGAACCGCCGGCGCCCGGGCCGTAGAACATCAGTCGTCCGGCTGACATCGACTCCACGAACACCGCGTTGTACGCACCGCCAACAGCGGCAAGCGGGTGGGACCGCGGAATCATTGCCGGATGAACCCGCACTGAAACCGTCCGGTCATTGCCGCCTGGGACGGCGGGTGGGGAGAGCTGGCAGATGGCAAGTAGCTTGACCACACAGCCGATGGCATGAGCGGAGGCGATGTCGGCGGGCGTGACCTGGGTAATGCCTTCCCGATAGACATCGGCGCTCGTGACCCGAGTGTGGAATGCAAGGCTGGCCAAGATCGCTGCCTTGGCCGCCGCGTCGAAGCCCTCGACATCAGCTGTCGGGTCGGCCTCGGCATAGCCAGACTGCTGTGCCTCGGCCAGCGCCTCCTCAAACCCGATGGCGCCCGTGTCCATGCGATCGAGGATGTAATTCGTCGTACCGTTGACGATCCCGATCACCGAAGTGATCTCATCACCCACGAGCGATTCCCGCAGTGGCCGGATGATCGGGATGGCGCCAGCGACTGCAGCCTCGAAGTAAAGATCCATGCCGGCTTGCTCGGCAGCTGCAAAGAGCGTGGCGCCATCCTCGGCGAGCAGCGCCTTGTTCGCAGTGACGACGGATGCGCCGTGGTGCAGGGCGCTCAAGATCAAGGAGCGAGCTGGTTCGATACCGCCGATGACCTCGATCACGAGGTCGACATCCTCCCGGCCGACCAGCGACTCCCCGTCGGCGGTGAACAGCGCAGGCTCGATGCCCGGCCGCTCCCGGTCGCTTTGGCGCACAGCTATGCCAACAAGCTCCAGTGGTCGGCCCACACGAGCGCGGAGATCCTCCGCCTGTCCGGTGATCAAGCGCGCCACCTCCGAGCCCACGATTCCGCAGCCGAGTAGAGCTACGCGGAGTGGTGTTAGCGCTGGAGCGTCAAGAAGTGGCGTGGGATGCACGCTGGTTAGAGTCACGGAAACCTCATTTAGGCATGACGCCACGACCCCGAATCGTGGCGGTTTCAATTGTTCACTATCGGCATTCGGTCCGCGAAACCCAAATCCTTTATGAGCCAGCGTCGAGCGCCAGTAAATCCTCAATCGTTTCACGCCGGATCAGCGTCTTGATCTCGTCATCCTTCACTGCAATGACCGGCGGCCGAGGAACGTGGTTGTAGTTACTCGCCATGGAGCGGCTGTAGGCACCCGCGCCCGGCACGGCTAACAGATCGCCAGGGGCAATGTCTGCGGGCAGAAACTCATCCCGTACCAAGATGTCGCCGCCTTCGCAGTGCTTGCCGACCACCCGGGCCAACACTGGAGCCGCGGTGGAAAGCCGTGAAGCCAGGGTGGCGGAATACTCCGCGCCGTAGAGCGCGGTCCGGATGTTGTCGCTCATGCCACCGTCGACAGCAACATAGAGGCGGCTGGCGCCGCCATCCAGCGCGACCGGCTTGACGGTGCCAACTCGGTAGAGGGCGAAGGTGCTAGGACCGCTGATCGCGCGGCCCGGCTCTATAGATAGATGAGGAACCTTGATGCCCAGACTTGAGCATTCCTTAACGATGATCTCGTCGAGATCATCCGCAAGAGCAGCCGGCGTAGCGGGCGTGTCAGCACTGGTGTAGGCGATGCCGAAGCCGCCGCCAAGGTCGAGCTCACCTAGCTCAACGCCCGTCTGCCTCTCGAAATCCGCCTGCAGTCGGAGTGTGCGGTGTGCCGCCACCTCGAACCCTTCTGCGTCGAAGATCTGTGAGCCGATGTGGGAATGGATTCCGACCAGGTCCAGCCACGGATCTTGATGGCACTTGAGAAGCGCCTCGATGGCCGAGCCGCCCGCAATGGAGAAGCCAAACTTCTGATCTTCATGGGCGGTGGCGATGTATTCGTGCGTATGAGCCTCAACCCCTGTGGTCGCCCTAACCATGACTCGCGGCCGGATTTGCAACCTCTCGGCGAGACCGCCGAGCCGGCTGACCTCGTCGAAGGAATCGATGATGATCCGTCCGACTCCTGCGGTGAGGGCGTAATGCAATTCGGCGTCACTCTTGTTGTTGCCATGCAGCCCGACGCGGCGCAGATCGACTCCGGCGCGCTGTACCACCGCGAGCTCACCACCGGTGCAAACGTCGACGCCGAGTCCCTCCTCGGACACCCAACGTGCCACCGTCGTACACAGGAAGGACTTGGCGGCGTAGTAGACGTCCCATCCATTGAAAGCGTCGGCGAAGGCGTGAGCTCGGGCGCGCAGATCGGCCTCATCCATCACGTACACCGGGGTCCTGACCTTATTGGCAATGTCAATCACGCTCAGGCCAGCCACGTTGAGCACACCGTTCTCGTCCTTGCGTACGCCGCTACTCCAGAGACTCGAAAGCAAGGCGTTGACGTCGCTCGGCATGCGTAACCAACTGGGAGCTCGCGCACTGGAGTCGGCGTGGATTGAGCCAGCCACGTGGGTATGGGTCATATCGCGAAACTGTGCCAGACAAGGTCAAACACCAGCGGACTTACCAGCTCGCGGACATGCTCGGCGCCCGCTGCTAGGACGTTGCCTCGATCTCGATTGTGTCGCTCTTGGCCATGCGTACGTCGCGAGGAGTGGTAGTGACCCTCCCATCGACCTTGACCACCAGGCCTCCGCATGCGAACCCCAGGCAATGATCATCAAACCGGACGCCCCAAAGGGTAAAGAACTGTCCGAGGGTGACGTCGCCGGTTCCTCGGCCTTCCAGCCATACCTGGCCGGACGTGTCATGCGTATGCACTACGGCTTGCAGCGCGCGAGCCCGATCAATTCCGACGTACGCAGGCACCTCCACCGGCGTGCCATCGACGGTTATGCGGAGATCGACGACTCGAGAATTCCCGCTGTTGCTGATCGGTTGCGGCTCCAGACCGGCAGCCTCGATGTAGGACACGGCATCACGCGGCGCATTCCACGGCGGTGGCGTACTGCGCTGCACCGCTGGAGCGGGCGCAGCCGGTTGAACGCAGCCAGTCACCGTCGACAGCATCATCAGCACGGCCGCGAGCGCGGCGGGCGCGCTCCACCAACCGCCCGGCACGGGTCGAGAATAGAACGAGGGCAACGTTCAGACGTAAGAGCTGGAGGTTGAGGCAGCAACTGCGCTGG
>Ga0307413_10000482_pt1 | contig 13035 bp, 22 predicted proteins | sample DK1Ometagenome_3_FD_203714 | JGI IMG/M metagenome (GOLD analysis project Ga0307413, IMG submission 203714) | Maize rhizosphere microbial communities from greenhouse at UC Davis, California, United States - DK15-O-2 | ecosystem: Host-associated > Plants > Roots > Rhizosphere > Soil | place: USA... | reverse complement strand
CGTTGAGCTTGAAATCGTGAAAAGCGAGGAAATCCACCTTGCCGCTTTGATTGAGTGCTTGTACCTCGGCGGGTAGCTCGAAGGTAACACCTGCAAGCGAGGCTTCCACAAGGTTCGGCTCGCCGATTTTGACGACCGCATCCCCGCCGCTTTGTTTAACGGTTATCTTATCCTGATAGACCTTGTAGCCTCGGATCTTGTCGGGTAGGCTCTGAGCGAATGCCGAACCTGTGAGAACGAATAGAAAGAAGAGAATGGCGGGGGAAAGACGCCCTTCCTTACTTTCATCTGTGACCTTGAGCGAGTTCATTTAACGGAACAGCATAGCAAGTCTCAGTATGGAAAGCGGGCTTGCCCCCCGCTCTTCACATTCGCGTATTAGGATGAGGTTGTTTTCCCATCTGCTTTCGGCTCTTCTTCTTTTGCTGCTTTTTCGAGATCGAGCTTTATGGCGTCGAGGATGCCGTTGATGAACTGGGTGGCTTCGAAGGTGGAGAAGCGACGGGCGATCTCCAGGGCTTCGTTGATCACTACGGTTCGGGGGGTGTCTTCGTAGAGAAATTCGTAAACGGCGAGGCGGAGGATGTTGCGATCGACGATGGCCATGCGCTCGATGCGCCAATGCTCGGCGCGGGAGCGGATGCGGTCGTCCACGATCGAAAGATTCTTCAGAGCGCCGTGGACGAGGTTGTTGGCGAAATCGCGGGTCTTGTCATCGAAACCCTGATCGCCCAACTCGTTCCAGTAATCAGAGGTCAGAACGGACGCGTCGTGTTTATCGACGTCCGCCGCAAACAGCATCTGCAGAGCGCTTTCGCGCGCCTTTCGGCGTGTACCGGAACCCTTTTCTTCCTTTTCAAACGACATGCGGAAAAGCTTTGCCCTTGTCCTTTGGTTCCGCCGAGGCCATTTCACGGTAAAGATTCGCGACTTCCACGGCGGCCATCGCGGCCTCGAACCCCTTGTTACCGGCCTTCAATCCCGAACGATTTATCGCCTGTTCGACGGTGTCAGTGGTGACGACGCCGAACATCACCGGTATTCCCGTCTCAAGCGAAACGTTAGAGACGCCTTTCGCGGCCTCACCGGCGACGTAATCGAAATGAGGGGTTTCCCCGCGGATTACCACGCCGATCGCAATGACCGCGTCAAATCGACCCGAATCGGCGGCCTTTCGTGCCGCGAGAGGCAGTTCGAACGCCCCGGGGACAATGAAAACCTCAACATCGCCCTCGGCGGCGCCTGCGGCATTGAGAGCATCGACAGCTCCGTCGATCAGCTTTGATGTCAGAAAATCATTCCAGCGGCTGGCGACGATCGCGAAGCGGAAGCCTTCCGCGTTGGTTTTTCCTCTATGAATTACGGGCTGCAAATTGATCACCTCTGGCCGCTCGGGGCCAAACTCAAGTATATGTAACGCGTTCGTGAAAAGACAAGACCGAAAGGAACATTGCAAACATCACGCCCCGCTTTGATAATGATCCAAGCGATGGCCGCCCAGATAATCGAAACAGAGGAGACGCTGATCATCGAAACACCGGAGCGCGTGCCGCTGGCGTTCGCTTTGGCCTCGATCGGGAACCGCTTTTTGGCGGTCGCGATCGATCACGCTATTCAGTTCACGTCGATCGCGGTGGTGGTCCTCATCTTTTTGTTCGCTGCGGGTGTTTTCAACACCGACGAACCTAAGCTGCCGGACGCTTTCGGAAGCGAGACGCCGAACTGGATCATCGCGGTGATGATCATCGTGCTCTTTCTGCTGTTCACGGGCTATTTCGCGTTATTCGAATGGTGGTGGGACGGGCAGACGCCGGGTAAGCGGCTGATGAAACTTCGCGTCATACGCGAGGATGGGCGGCCGATTACGCTTTGGGAGGCGATCGCGCGAAACCTTTTGCGGATATTCGACGCGATACCGGGCTTCGTAATACCGATCTATTCAATTGGCCTGATAGTGGTGTTTTTGAGCGGCCGCGACCAGCGGGTGGGGGACCTTTTTGCGGGTACCGTAGTGATCCGCGAACGCACCGACGAGGCCCCGACGTTTGCGGAAACATTTTCTAACCCGGTGGCGGATGCAGCTTTTCGCCGAGTGCAAAAACCCACCGCGTTCGAGGCTAATATATCCAGCCTGGGAGAAATGGAGATCGACATCGTCGAGAGTTTTCTGAGGCGGCGGTGGGACCTGACCGAGCGGCAGCGAATATGGATGGCATGGCGGATCGCTCTACCGCTTATGTTCCGACTGAAGCCGAGATACGACGCGGAGACGTTCACGTACGAGGGTTTTTTGGAGGAATTGCTTCACAAGTATCACGCGAAGCAGCGGTTTCTTAATTGAGGTTGTTTTGCCCGGCTTCCGATCAACGTGTTAGCCTTTTGGAGCAAATAAGCTTTCGTCTTTTTTTCCATTACTTTCTGTGACACGTAATATATTGATCACCGGCGGGGCCGGATTTATCGGCTCGCATCTTGTTGAGCAGTTGCTTCGCGAGGGCGGGTGGAACGTGTGCGTCGTTGACGACATGAACGATTTTTATTCGCCGGAAATAAAGCGGGCGAATCTGGACGAGGTGCGACGCACCGGGCCGTTTCAGTTTTTCGAAGTTGATATCCGTGACGCCGGGGGCCTGCAGCCTGTCTTTGACGAAAACGAATTCGACGTGATCGTGCATCTGGCGGCACGAGCGGGCGTTCGGCCCTCGCTGAAGGAGCCGAAGCTTTACGCGGCGACTAATATTAACGGAACGCTGAATTTGCTCGAACTGGCGCGCGATTATGAGGTGAAGCAGTTCGTATTCGGTTCGTCGAGCTCGGTTTACGGGGTTAACGAAAAGCTTCCGTTTTCGGAAGATGACCCGATCCGCAACCCGATCTCGCCGTATGCCGCGACAAAGGCGGCGGGCGAACTGATCTGCCACACGTATTCGCATCTTTTCGACATTCGCACGGTTTGCCTCAGATTTTTCACGGTTTACGGCGCGCGTCAGCGACCCGATCTGGCTATTCACAAATTCTCAAAGCTGATCAGCGAAGGGAAGCCGATTCAGATGTTCGGAGACGGCAGAACGCGGCGCGATTACACTTATGTCGACGACATCATCTCAGGTGTGCGGGCCGCGATCGATTACGACGCGTCGATGCACGAAGTTTTCAACCTGGGTGAATCGGAGACGACGGAGCTGATCAGGCTGATCGAACTGCTGGAAGAATCGTTAGGCAAAAAGGCGATCATCGACCACCAGCCGATGCAGCCCGGCGACGTGCCGCTGACCTACGCCGATATTACAAGAGCTAGCCGAATGCTGGGTTACCAGCCGAAGACGAAGATTGAGGAAGGGATACCGAAATTTGTCGAATGGTTTAAGAAAAGTTACACCGAGGTTGCGGTTTGATTGAGTTCGAGACTTGGCCTTGACTCCTCGGAATAAGTAAAAAGTGACAGCTCAGTCCCTCACCTGACTTGTCACTTGCCTCACTTAGCTGATCCTTAACTCCATCTGAAAACCCGTTTCATTAGCGGAAGCAGCTGATGCCCGCTGATAACCTGGCGGAAGAATTGTTCGTGTTCGAGTTCGACGCGGGCCATGTCGCGGAGGTCGGCGACGCATTCGTGCATTTCGAGTTGTTTGGCGAATTCGGCTGCCTCTTCGTATTCGGCGGAGTTTTGGCTTTCCAGTCTTCCAGCAAAATACATGGGCATGAACCAACCGGAGGCGTGACATGATAGACCGAGTGTGCGGCCGATCGTCCAAAAGACCTTTTCCCGAGCTTTTCTAGGTTTTGAACCCAGCCTTTCCAGCCACTCCCCCACGCGACGGCGGTGGTCCCACTCTTCGTCCTCGATCTCTTTGATTCGTTCCTTTTCAAGAGAATCTTTCAGAGACTTCCAGTGACCGCGGTATGCGTAAGCCGCCGCCACTTCGCCTGAGTAAGCGTTTTGGAGAATGCGGATGAGGTTTTCGCGGGCGGTGCTCAAAACTATGGAGAATTGTACCGCACATCCGGGTCAAGGGACGCTGCGGAATGTGATCGAATATCGTAAATTTGCGACGGCGGGGATGCTGTGTTCCCAAGCGGTGCGGGCCGGGCCGCGGAGGAGATAAAAGGAACGGGGCTCGAGCATGAGCGAAAACCGTTCCCACGTTGTGCCCGATTTGCGACGAAAACGGAACCGACACGCGGAGCCGAGCGAGATGCCGACGACATCTTCGAAAACGGCCTTGTCGCGGTGCCAGCCGATCGGGGTGCCCGGAGTGTATTCGGTTACCAAAACGTGAGGGAAGGCGTCGGGTGGCAGTTCAGCGAAGGCGGCCGCTTTTGCTCTTATCGGTTTCAGGATATCCGGGATATCTTCAACTCGATTGAGCGAGAATGAGCCGAAATCGTAATGCCAGCCGTAGGAAACGACGCGCCGCTTGCCGAGGTAGCCGTGAAACTCGAATTCTTTGAGCGGAAGTTTTTCGATTTGGCGGATCAGCTCAGATTCTTCATCGCGCAGGAGCAGTTCTTCTTCGTAGCGGAAACCTTCGGGTGGAGCGGATGTCTTTCCTATGGGAGGCACGGTCTCATTCTAGTTTAAGCGGGCGGCGAGGCAAGCCTCGCCGCTGCCACTGACTCTGCCCGCTCTGAATTTAATGATCTTGCAGCCACGGGATCGAACGGAGCTGCCATTCGTTTCCCGGAAACTTCTCTTTCAAGGCTGCGGCCGTGTTTCCTAACTCCGAACCTTCGTGCGAGGCGGAATATCGGCTGACGCCGCGGTAATAGAGAGCTTGCGGCGCGAATTTGGAATCGGGAAATTCGTCGGCAACCCGCTTGAAGTGCTGCTCCGCGTTTGCCCAGTCCTTCTTCATGAATGCGACACGGCCGAGGCCCATTTCGAGGTGGGCCCGGAACTCTTCCCGCGGCAAATATCCCTCTAGGCGCGAACGCTCTTCGCCGTTCGGATCCATTATCAGGACGGTGGGCGTCCAGACGGCATCGAAGCGGTGGAAGTTTCTGGGATTTTCCTTAATGTGCACCCCGAGCGGGACAAAATTTTCGTGAATGAACGACGCCAGACCGGCGTCGTCATACGACTCGTCTTCGAGCCGCTGACAGGCGCCTCAGGCGGGTGCGGCGCTGAAATCCATTAGTAACGGCTTGTTTTGTTCCTTCGCGGTTTTTAGTGCCTCGTCGGCGTCTTTGAGCCAATTAACAGACATACTGCTTGCCTCCATTGTTGAACACTTTTCGAAGCGATAAGGATATGCGAATTTGTTCGGATGTTGTGTATTGCAGGGCGCAGATGGATCTTGAAAACTAGATTGAGGGGACTATCCGTTGTCCGTCCGCGGAAACGATGGCGATCATCGGGGGTGATCATTCCGCAGGTAGAACCCGCTTAATATGAAAGCGGGCAGCACCCCGGATTTCCGCGCGATGGCGGTTGGCGTGCAGACCTTCTAGGCGCGTATTGCGGTGGGACCAACCAAACCGGTAACAATTATAGATAAGCACGCGGCGTGAATTTTCATGATGGTCTTTCGGGCTTTTATTCGGAACTGCTTCGGATGCACGTTTCGGTGCAGACCGAACGAAAACAGTATCCTAAATGGATCCTGCACTTCCTTTTGTTTTCTCTATCTTGATGACAGTCCACAAGTTACATAAGTTGGCACATGACTTGCAGAAATATATTACACCCCCAAGCGGGTACCAGGAGGGAAGGAATGGAAAGGCTAAAACTCATCGAAACGGAAGCATTCGAAACCAGAAACGTCGTCAAATTCAACGATTGTGAAGTAACTATCACGGAGCGTGAGGTGCATGAGGTCTATCGCCTTGATCATTCCGCCGGGCCCCGCCTGGTTATCGATAACGCCATCGAGCGCACAAAAGATTTCATTGCAAAGTCTCGCGAGGAGTTCGCCGGGCTTAATTCGATTCTCAAGGAATTTACGGCGAAGTGAACCGGCAGATTCCGCAATAGCACACTACGACGAGACCGAGCGCCGCACATTTGTGCGGCGCTCGGTCTGTTTTTGTTCCCGGTACGCCTCGAAATTCTCAAGTCACGATCCTTCGTTCATCGGCGGTGAATTGAAAGACGGGTCGGCCCCGTCGCGCTACGGCAGAGCGACCGCGCACACGATCAGCAGAGCGACACGTGAGAGCCGGACGAACGCGGAGCCGCCGCCCAGATCTTTTACGCCCGGGGCGCTTCTGGGCGATATGGCAAAAGGCAAACGACCAGGCCGAGACAAAACCGCGAATTATTCAGTCCCGATGAGAATCGTAGTGCCCGTTCCACACCGCCTGATACGAAATCCCGTCGCGAGCAGCCATGCCGACGTGAGTGCAATCACGGCGATATTATCGAAAATCGTGATCTGATTTATATGTTTTCCCGAATTACTTGCGGACGATAGGAAAAGGGCCATTGCGTAGTTAGATGGCTACATGTTATAAGTGTGGTTAAGTGGTTGCGCGATGAATCTCAGAAGAGACGTATTTCAAGCAATAGCGGACCCGACGCGGCGGGGGATACTGGTACTAGTCGCCTCACAATCGATGACCGCCGGCGCAATTGCCGCCAATTTTGACACGGCTCGGCCGACGGTTTCCAAGCATCTGCAGATCCTGTCCGAGTGTGAATTGATCGAACCGGAGCAAAGGGGAAGGGAGATCTACTATCACCTAAATGCCGACAGAATGAAAGAAATAGCCGAATTCATTGATCCGTTCCGGAAAATATGGGACGACCGCTTCAACAAACTCGAAACGGTAATGAAAAAATATAAAACCAAATAGGATGGAACTGAAAACCAAGATACACGCGGAAGCGGGGAAGCACGATCTCACCATCACGAGGGAATTCGAACTGCCAGTGGAACTGCTTTTCAGGGCACACGTCGAGGCCGATATTTTTGAGCAATGGATGTCGCACGAATACGGGACGACGAAGGTCTCGAAACTTCAGGCCGAGCGGCACGGTGGGTGGGAATTTCAAACGTCGGATGCGAAAGGGGTTGCGGTTATTAGGGCGAGCGGGACATTCCACGAATTCATTCCGAATTCCAAGATCACGCGGACTTTCGAAATAGAGGATTCGCCGTTCGGGGTTCAGCTTGAATTCCTGGAATTTCAAAAACTGTCTGAGGAAACGAGCAATCTGCGGTTGCACGTGGTTTACAGGTCGGCAGCGCTTCGGGATCAGATGTTGAAGTTGCCCTTCGCAAAGGGGCTGGACATGGCGCATAACCGTCTGCAGGAAATCGTTGGCAAATTCGATGGAAAACGATGACAAAGTCAAGAAAGATAATTTATTGGATCTCGACGCTTTGGCTGTCGCTGGGTATGGTTTCGAGCGCGGTCGTCCAGTTGATGCGTGTACCCGACGCGGTCGAGAACGTCACGCATCTTGGCTACCCAAGCTATCTGCTAACCGTATTGGGTATTTGGAAGATATTGGGAGTCTTGGCGATACTCGCTCCCGGATTTCCAACGCTTAAGGAATGGGCGTACGCGGGCTTTTTCTTCACCGCTTCGGGGGCGGCGATATCGCACATCTGCATGGGTGATGCGATCGGCGAAATTTTCCCTTCGTTGCTTCTCCTTTCATTAACCGTCATCTCGCGATATCTCAGACCCGCCGAGCGGAGGTCGATTCCGGCCAATCACTGATCAGACATGAATAAGAAATTGCTTCCCGAACAACGAGCCGAATTGCTGACCGAATTGAAAGAGCGATTCGAGAAAAACATGAAACGCCACAAAGGCCTCGAATGGGCGAAGATCGAAGCCAGACTGGATGCTTACGATGGAAAACTTTGGTCGCTTCACGAAATGGAGCGGACGGGCGGCGAACCGGATGTTGTCAGGTTTGATAAAAAGCACGGCGAGTACACTTTCTTCGATTGTTCGGCGGAGAGCCCGAAGGGCCGCCGAAGTCTTTGTTACGACCGGCAAGCGTGGGAAGCACGGAAGGAACATAAACCGGAGAGTAACGCAGTGGATGTAGCGAATGCGATGGGCATCGAGATCTTGACGGAGGAAGAATATCGAGCACTGCAGGAACTCGGGGAGTTCGATCTTAAAACGTCCAGTTGGGTGCAGACCCCGGTGGAGGTTAGAAGCTTAGGTGGCGCCATCTTTTGCGACAGACGCTTCGGCCGCGTCTTTACGTATCACAACGGCGCTGAATCCTACTACGCCGCGCGGGCGTTTCGCGGTTCCGTGAAGGTTTAATCAGGCAAAGTGAATTTTAGCTTTTTTCTATCTGATTCGGGTCCGCGGCATTCGCTGCAGTCTTTGTCCGACCGGCGACCGGGAGGTTCCAGCCGCGACGAATTGCGAATAGGCGGATCCCGAAGCAGAGCGAGGCGCCAACGATCACCGTGGCCGTGGGCGGCAGATTCAATTCGTAACCAAGTACGACGACAGCAGCACCAGCGAGGGCGGCGACCGCGTAGAGTTCGGAACGGAGCACGGTGGGAACCTGAGCGAGAAGCATATCGCGCAGCATTCCGCCGCCGACACCAGAGAGTACGCCGAGCAGTGCCGCCATCACCGGGTTAAGCCTGTAACCAAGCGCTTTCTGCGTTCCGACGACCGCGAACAACGCGAGGCCCGCGGCGTCGAAGATCAGAATAAGGTTGGTCAGATTACGCAGCCGCTCGCTGATCGGATACCAGAAGAAAACCAGCAGGCCGGCAAGTAGGGACGCGATGAGGTAGCGCCAGTCGCTGATCGCCCCCGGCGGGGCCGCACCTATCAGCACGTCGCGAATGATGCCTCCGGCACTCGCCGCCGCGAACGAAAGCACTAGCACCCCGAACAGATCGAGCCGCTCCTTCACCCCAGCCGCCGCGCCGCTCAGTGCGAACACGAAGGTGCCGGCCACATCGAGCACCAGAAGCGTGCCCGCCGCATAGGCTTTAAACTCGGTCAGAGCCTTTAGGGCCTCTTCATTTGCAGGTGCCTGAAACAAATTCGACCTCAGCGGCAGCGGGGAGGATCTCAGGAACTCGTGTTCTTCTCGTCGAAGAGCATTGGCTCCCACAGCTCGAGTTTGTTGCCGTCGGGATCCATGATCCATGCAAATTTTCCGTTTTCATGAGATTCAGGTCCCTTCTGGATCTCTACGCCGTTCTGCTGGAGATGTTCGAGCAGTTCATCCATATTATCGATGCGATAGTTGATCATGAACGAAGACTCGCTCGGGCTGAACCATTTGGTGTCGTTGTCCGCGGCGGACCAAACTGTTACGCCTTTGTCCTCGGCCTTGTCGTCAGGCCATCTCAGTATCGCACCGCCCCAGCTTTCAAGATCAAGGCCGAGATTGGTCTTATACCATTCCGCAAGTTCAGAGCCCTTGCCTTTGCTCTTTATAAACACTCCGCCTATTCCGGTTATTTTTGCCATACACGTCGCTCCAATTGTTTTGATCGTTTTTCTATGGGGTCGGGTACAGTTTACCGCCCAGAAGAGCCATCGGGAGTAGGAGAGCAGTAAAAAGGATATGGTACCAGATGGGTACGTATGACCAGGACATCACCGCTTTCAGCAAGCCCATAGCCAGCAGCAGGAAGCCCATGATGAGGGGCGCACGGGAGTTCCCACCGGCGATCAGGGCGGCAAGAAATCCGGAGATAACCGAAACGATCGAACCGAGGACAATATGCGTGACAAGCATGGCCCCCTCTGCAGTGAAATCACCACCGTCGGTAATCGCCGCCTGGAACGCCTCTTGATGTACGCCAAACGCTGGCCAGAGCGCCGACGTGATCTTTTCGGAGACGACCCACACCGTCAACCAGGCGAAAAATCCGCCAGCTACTCCCAAAATGGTTCGTAACATTAAGTTCTCCTATCTATTTACTCACAGGATTTGACGGCTCATAATAAAGGAATACAGCACCACAGCCAAATGTTTTTGTTTTTAACAGCTTCAGATCAACTCTGTCATTAATGTCTTTGAAAAGAACGAGTCCGCTGCCGACAACGGTTGGCTGAACGCCGAGTTGGTATTCATCGACAAGGCCGAGCTGCGTAAGGGCGACGATCAAACTCGGGCTGCCGACCAAAAGGTCTTTGCCGGGGCCTTGCTTAAGCTCTAATATCTCGCCCTTAATAATCTCACTTTTCAGTTGCGTGTTTCTCCAGTCAACATCTTTAAGCGTCCGGGAATACACGATCTTTGAAATATTTTCGATCGCTTCGGCAAATTCGTCCGTATCCTTATTACCGGTGGGATTCTCAAGTACCGACCTCCAATATTCCATCAGCAGGTACGTCTTTCGTCCGTAAAGCACGATATCAGCGTTATTCAGCAGGTCAGTGTAGTGACGATGGATCTCGTCATCCGCGATCATCGCGGTGTGGTCGCAAAACCCGTCAAGGGTCATATTCATCGCCGCGATCAGCTTTCTCATTTCTTATTCGGCAGTGTGTATTCGAATTCGTAAAAGTGCTTTTTGCCTTCGATCTTGATCGTGAACTTCCCGCTGATGCCTTTAAGTTCGTCGGCTCCCGAGCCGGGTACGACCGAGATACTCATTACTGCGCCGCGGTTGTCCATCGTCCCGACGTGCTGCAGGAGAAAGCTGCCCTTTTTACCGTCAAGCGTTCCCACGAGCCGCTCCATCGCAACATAACCGCCTTTTCCGGGTTCCGTTTCGCTCTGCGACCCGAGCATTTGCCCTTTGGAAACACCGGTAAACCCTCCTGTAAGTTTCTTTTCCAGCGCGAGGCGCCCGATCATCGGGTCGCCTATGTTCTCATCCGGCGGCTGAGGCAAGACTTTTACTTCAAATTCGCCTTTGGTGATTTGCTCAGCAGTTGTATTCATAGTTGGGATCTTTATCTGTGCCGTAGCGTCGGCGCTGAGGAAAATTAACAAAATCAGTGTCGCGATTATTATCGTTTGCCTGCGCATAAGTTTTGTGTCGAACACCCCATTTGAGTCTAACCGCGTGCTATAAAAGCTCTCGTCGCTCATCACTCCCAATCCTTCTTTAGCAGCAGCTCTTCGATCCTATAAGCATGCAGCATTTCGTGGTTGAGCAAATGCCGGAACATGATGAATACCGAATAATGATCGAACGCCTCGTGCTCGGCCGTTTTCCGCCACTCTGCCGACGATAGCTTCTTCAGTCTTTCGACGAGCGAGGCCCGCTCGCGTACATACCGATTGAGGCTTTCGTCGAGATCTATTTCCAGCATCGCTCCTGCTTCGTCTTCGGGAGAATTTTCTATGGTCTTAATGATCGGTTCCGGTGTGGACAAGATCAGATCAAGCCGCGCCCGAAACGCGACGTCAGACTGCGTCAGGTGACAAGCGTGCTCGTAGGACGACCATTTTGCGGGACTCGGACGCCGCTTCAGGATCTGCGGCGGCACCTCTCGGATCAGCGGAATGATCACGCCCGGGGCCGTCTCCAATGCGGAGATCAAGATGGCTGTATCGCTCATGATGCAGTACGCTCTTTTAACCGCGGCGGGCGGCTTCGATGGCGGCGATGTCGATCTTTTGCATGGTCATCATCGCATCGAAAGCGCGTTTGGCGGCGGCGGGGTCGGGGTCAGTGATGGCTTCGGTCAGGGCGATAGGCGTGATCTGCCAGTTGAGCCCCCATTTGTCCTTACACCAGCCGCACGCACTCTCCTGGCCTCCGTTGCCGACGATCGCGTTCCAGTATCGATCTGTTTCTTCCTGATCCTCCGTCGCAACCTGGAACGAGAACGCTTCGTTATGTTTGAACTCAGGCCCACCGTTTAGGCCGAGGCAGGGAATTCCCATCACCGTGAACTGGACGGTTATCACATCGCCTTGTTTCCCGGACGGATAGTCCCCAGGAGCGTTGTGTACCGCGTCAACTGATGAATCGGGAAACGTCTCCGCATAAAAGCGCGCCGCTTCCTCAGCGTCGCCATCGTACCAAAGACAGATCGTGTTTTTTGCTTGTTTCATGATGATCCTGCTTGATCTCGGACCTGTATCGCTTTTATCAGACGGTCCGAATCTGAGATCCATCCCAGTAGTACTTCCGTAGACAATAATGTCGCCTCGTGGTTATTTCTGGGAAGTCCATCGCCGATCGGCTCGCTCATGCAGTCTGATAGCAGAACCGGAAGATAATCGCGGAACATTGCATCCCTCACTGTGGAGTCCACGCATATGCTCGTGGTGCAACCTGTAAATAAAAGATGTCTGATGCCGCCCTTTTGCAATCTCGAGTCGAGGTCCGTCTTGTAGAAGCCGCTGAACCGGCTCTTATAAATCACTGTGTCGTGCGGTTGGGGGGCAAGTTCCGGCACGATGTCGGTGTTCCATGTGTCGCGAATCAGGATACGACTGTCCCGGCCGTCAGGGGCCTTTACCGCCTTGCCAACTCCGAGCCTCATATGCCGAGCCCGGTTGACCGAGTCCCGAGCGCCGAGATCTGAGAGGTCCGCTCGGTATCCCATTTTCAAATAGATGATGCCGATACCCGCGTGCCGAGCGGCGGCGATGGCGGCGGCCGTAGGAGCGATGGCTTTCTGTATACCTGTGATATCGATACCGGCACGATGGAACATGCCACCGTTCGAACCGAAATCGTTTTGCATATCCACGACGATCAACGCCGTCCGTGCCGAATCCAACAGAATCGCCTCTGGCTTTGCGTCCAGTTTGATTTCCCGCCCACGCAGGCTATTCGCGTGTTCCCCCTTTGCGAGAACGTCTGTTCCGAGCAACGAGGCCGCGACTAATCCATTTACGATAAAACTCCTCCGTGGGAGATCGATTTTCATATTGCACTCCTTAGGCCCTTATTGAACAACTGTATCCGTCTTTATCTCGCCTGCACGTTCGTAGCTAGCGACGATGACGCCGCTCGGGGCGTTAAGGCTTTCCGTTACGTTAAACGCGGCGGGCACGTAGCCATCCGCGAACAGGCGTTTTCCGGTGCCGAGCATTACCGGAAATATCATAAGCCAAAATGTGTCGACGAGATCATTTTTCATGAGCGTCTGAAGCAGGTTGCCGCTTCCCCATACGTGAATATC
>Ga0307413_10000480_pt1 | contig 13042 bp, 10 predicted proteins | sample DK1Ometagenome_3_FD_203714 | JGI IMG/M metagenome (GOLD analysis project Ga0307413, IMG submission 203714) | Maize rhizosphere microbial communities from greenhouse at UC Davis, California, United States - DK15-O-2 | ecosystem: Host-associated > Plants > Roots > Rhizosphere > Soil | place: USA... | reverse complement strand
ATGGCCTGGGGGAATGCCAACTCCAACGCTGCCAATTCACCATTGACCTCAATCCGCAAGGCCTGGAAGGTCCGCTTGGCTGGGTGGCCGCCGCTCTTGCGCGAGGCTGCAGGGACCGTGTCATAGAGCAGCCGGACCAAGCGTTCCGAGGTAGTGAACGGCTCGCGCTCCCGCTCGGCGACGACCCGCCGAGCGATCCGGTCGGCAAACCGTTCCTCGCCGTACATCCGCAGGATCCGCGCTAGCTCTGGCTGTGAGTAGGTGTTGAGGATTTGCGCAGCAGTCAATTCCTGGCGTCCCATCCGCATGTCCAATGGCGCATCTTGCGCGTACGCGAATCCGCGTCTGGGATCATCGATCTGAAGTGAGGACACGCCGAGATCAAGCAGGACCCCCTGTACTTTCGGTCGGCCAAGTCTGGCGAGTACTTTGGGCAGCTCATCGAAGACTGCCTCCACGAGGGTGATCCGGTCGGCAAACTCGGCCAGCCGCCGGGCTGCCAGCGCCAAGGCCTGCGGGTCACGATCCAGCCCGATCAGCTGTGCTTGTGGGCAGGCAGTCAGTAAGGCATGTGCATGGCCGCCAAGGCCAAGAGTGCAGTCGACCAGAATGCAGTCTCTTCCGCCGGACGGCTCAGTGAGCGGTGCTTCCAGCGCAGGAGCCAGCAGTGCAACGATTTCCGCCAGCATGACGGGTACGTGCAGCTCGGGCTGGGCATTCATCCGACATCTCGACCCTTCTGATCCTTGAGCTGCTCGTGTGGCGGGGTTTCAACCCGAGATCCGCGGGGAGTCCTACCTGGCACCGGGGAAGTTGTGTCAGGGAGTCGAACCTGCGGGTTGAAGCCTCGCTACACGAGCCGTCTTGCTTGTCTGCCTGTTGTGCTCCTCAGCCTCCGGGGAAGAGGGTCTGATTAAGTTCGGCAAATGCCGGTTCCTTCTCTGCGGAGTACTGCTCCCATGCGGCGGGGTTCCAGACCTCCACGCGATCGATCGCCCCCACCACGACACAGTCCTTATCTAGGCCTGCGTACAACCTCAGATCAGGCGGGATCGTGATCCGGCCCTGCTTGTCCGGGGTTTCGTTCGATGCTCCCGAGGCGAGTATTCGCTGGTAGTCCCGAACGCCTTGCTGGCTGGAGGAGGCGCTCCTCACGGTTTTAGTCATCTCGACGAACACGCTGATCGGCCAGATCGCCAGGCAATGCTCCTGGAACTTCGCGATGACCAGGCCGCCAGCAAGTTCGTCGCGGAACTTCGCCGGAAGGATCAAGCGGCCTTTGTCGTCGAGCTTCGGAGTGTGTGTGCCGAGGAACACCGACCACTCTCCTCACTCCACTCTTCGTCCGTTGTCATTCCATTGGGCTCCACTTTGCGCCACTATAAACCACTTTCCCCCACGACGCACCCCATATCCGCCTGCTGGCTCGTTTCGGCGTGTTGGCGCGAGGTGGGCACGGCTGTGGAGACGCGTGGAGACCACGTAGGGTTTTCTCATGTCCCTGGGCTATGAGAAGGCGGCGGAGGTTGGGCGACGTCCCGAACCGGCGTACTCTCTCAGCGACGTTGTCCAGGTCATGGGCCAGGTCCGGCACGCCATGGAAAACGTGATCGAGGGCAAACGGAGCTCAATTGATCTTGCGTTGGTCGTGCTGCTGGCTGAAGGTCACCTATTGGTCGAGGACGTGCCCGGCGTGGGCAAAACCATGCTCGCCAAGGCATTGGGCCGCTCGATCGCCTGTTCGGTACGCCGGGTGCAGTTCACCCCGGATCTGTTGCCATCAGACATCACCGGCGTCTCGGTCTTCAACCAGGAGACACGCGACTTCGAGTTCAAGCCAGGCGGCATCTTTGCCAACATCGTGGTCGGTGACGAAATCAACCGTGCCTCTCCAAAGACACAGTCAGCTCTCCTGGAATCGATGGAGGAACGCCAAGTGAGCGTCGACGGCACCACGTATCTCTTGGAGCCGCCGTTCATGGTGGTCGCCACCCAGAACCCCATTGAGATGGAGGGCACTTACCCGCTGCCCGAAGCGCAGCGAGATCGCTTCATGGCGCGCATCCAGATGGGCTATCCGACCCCCAACTCCGAGCTAGACATGCTGGAATCTCATGGCTCATCCGATCCGCTCGCTGCTCTCCAGCCGGTGACTGACGGCGCCACCATCCGGGGACTTATCGAGGCGGTCAAAAGTGTCTATGTCAGCCCCGCGGTTAAGCACTACATCGTTCAGGTGGTCAATGCCACCCGTAACTCCCGGGACCTCCGGCTTGGCGCCTCGCCCAGGGCGACGCTGCAACTGCTGCGGGCGAGCCGTGCTTTTGCGGCGCTGTCAGGCCGCGACTACGTCACGCCCGACGATGTAGCCGCTCTCGGAGTATCAGTGCTGGCGCATCGGGTCTTGCCGTCGACCGATGCCCAGCTGGCCCGCCGTACGGTGACCGACGTCATCGCACAGGCCATTCAATCGGTGCACATTCCTGACCGGAGATAGCAATCGTGACGCGTCCGTGGCGGCTGCTCACCCATCGTGGACGGTTCTTCGTGGTGATCGGCCTCGTCATAGTGCTGGTGGCAATGGCAGCCGGCCAGCGTGATGTGATGCGTCTGGGCCTGTTGCTCGTGTCTTTGCCCGTCATTGCCGCCGTTCTGGTTTCGCGCGCTCGGCTGCGCATGTCGTGTGAGCGCTCCGTTGAGCCGGCGCAGGTGCCTTTGGGCTCCCCGATGAAGGGCCAGATCGTTCTCGGCCAAGATGGCCGGCTACCGGCGGGGATCCTGATGCTGGAGGATTCGGTTCCTCGTGAGCTAGGCAACCGACCGCGATTCTTGGTGGACCGGGCGGATCTGCGGTGGCGCCGCGTCGTGGAGTATCCGTTGCTGGGACGCGTACGTGGCCGTTTCTCCACCGGTCCGCTGACGGTACGAACGGTCGATCCGTTCGGTCTGGTGCAGCTTGATCGGCAGTTCGTCGCCACCAGCGAAGTCATGGTGACCCCTCGAATAGTGCCGCTACCGACAATCCGAACCATTGGTGGTGGCGGAAGCACGGGCGAGAGCCGACCACACCGAATAGGTGTTGTTGGCCAAGACGATGCACTGGTACGCGAATACCGGCAAGGCGATGATGTACGACGGATTCACTGGCGCTCTACTGCCCGCTGGGGAGATCTCATGGTGCGGCGTGAGGAGCAGGCGTGGGACCCCAGCGCCAGCATCGTGCTGGATTCACGAGGCGGCGCTCACGCCGGCCGGGGCATGCAGAACTCCTTGGAATGGGCCATCTCGGCCGCGGCGTCGATCGGCATCCATTTTCTCGACGACGGCTTTGCCATCGAGATCTATGAAGCTGACGGAGCCTTGCACATCAGCGGCACGATGGGCCAGCACAGTTCGGTGTCACAGGAGCTTGTGATCAGCCGGCTGACCGACCTGAGACCGCGACAAACGACGATGATTCACTACGCGGTGGAATCGGCCACGGTCGATCGACCCGGACAGTTAGCCATCGCGATCATGGGCCGGATGACCGCAAAGGATGCGAACTCGCTGCTCCGGGTACGCCGTAATCGAGCGCAGGGCCTCGCGATGCTGCTCGATGTCGACACCTTTACCGACGAACTCGTCAGCGAACAGCAGCGTGTGCAACATGAGCTGGCGGGCCAAATCCTGCGTGACAACCAGTGGCGCGTCATCGATGTACCGCGCGGCATGGGCGTAGCTGAGGCTTGGTCCGCCCTCGAGCAGCTCAACACGGCGGCCTGACATGGGCACCTCCGACCGAAGCACCATCGCCGTCATGATCTCGGTGATGTTGGCGTGTCTAACGGTTACTCCGCTGACTCAGGATTCCAGCTTCATCGCGTTCAGTTGGGTGTTGATCATTGCGATTGGCGCTGCCAGCTTGGGACTACGCCGCGCCGGGCTGGCAAATAGTGCAGTGCTGACGGCTCAGGTCGTGATCTTGTTGCTTTACTCCCTAGGTCTCAGCCTGACTCTCAGCAGCCCAATAAGCGACATCAGCACCCCATGGTTTGAGCACTATCCCTCACTCTGGGCAGCCGGCATCGAACACATGCGCACCCAGGCTTCCCCCATGGATCCCGACAACGGCGTGAAGCTAATCTTCGTGACGGTGATCGGCATGATCATGATCATGACAGATCTGCTGGTCTCGGGAGTCCATCGGCCAGCTTGGGCGATCGCACCGCCGGCCACGCTGTTTTTGGTACCAGCACTCGGCCTGGGCACTGATACCGGAGTGATCAGCTTCTGCTACATCGCCGTTGGATATCTAGCGATCTTGATCGCGGAGGGTCTGAACTCCACGGCGCGATGGACGCGTGGGCTATCTCGAGACTCCGCCGAAGGATTCGGCGCTGCAACGCCGGTGGTCTGGCGGGCTGCCGGCTATCTCGCCGTGCTAGCGATTGTCGGGACCATTGTGCTCGGATTTGCGTTGCCGACCTTGTCCTTGCCCGGCATCGGTTTCGGCAACGGGCCGGGTGGCAGCGGTCCGTTGCAGCTGACCGATCCCACCTTGGATCTGCGCCGCAATCTCAACCAGCCCGAGGATCGCGACGTCATCGAGTATCAGACCACCGTTCCAGGCGGGGTCTACCTGCGACTGGCCTCGTTGCCCCAGTTAACCGCTAACGGCTGGAGCAATGTGCAAATCCGGCTGAACAGCGGACAGAACCTGCCAGCGATTCCGGGACTGAGCAACGAGCCGGACAACAAGCGCCGGACCACGATCGAGGTATTGGACTTCGCATCCCAATATCTCCCACTGCCCTATGCGCCACGAGCCTTCGATGCGCCGGGAGATTGGCGATTCGATGCCAACTCGTTGATCGTGGTGAACGCCGACAACCGTGCCCAGGAACTCCGCCGGTTGACCTACACCGTCGAGAGCGCTGACGTCGATCCCGACGCCAAGGAGCTGAACGATGCTGTTGCCGGCACCCCGGCCGATGCCGCGGTCACGGCGGCCATTCCGTCGGATCTGCCTGACTCACTGGTCCAGCTAGCCAATCGAATAACGGCGAAGGACGATACGGCAGCGGCTAAGGCAGCTGCCATTCAGGCCTACCTCCGTAGCAGTCAGTTCACCTACAGCACCGAGCCGCTTCCTGGCACCGGATACCAGGCAATGCAGAACTTCCTCCTAAGTGATCGAAAGGGCTACTGCGAGCAGTTCGCGTCCGCCATGGCGATGATGGCGCGGGTGGTCGGCATCCCGTCCCGGGTGTCGGTCGGCTTCCTGCCGGGTGAGCAGGATGAAGACGGCTGGAAGGTCTCCATTCGTGATATGCACGCCTGGCCGGAGCTGTACTTCGCTAACTACGGCTGGGTGCGCTTCGAGCCGACCCCCGCCGGCGTCACGGGCTCGGCACCGCCATGGACGGTGCAGAACGCTGGGTCATCCGGCTCGGATCCTTCGGCTAACCCGACCTCCGAGGCGACCGATAGCGAAGCGTCGCCAGGCGCCGACCCATCGGTTGCGCCAAGCGAGCAGCCGGCTGAGCCTGGACAGGCAGCTGGTGCCGGCTGGGGTCGGACGTTGATTTGGACTGCTATCGCTGCGGTGTTGTTGGTGATCTTGGCTGGGCCGGCGACCATCCGGTTGCGGCGCCGCAGCAACCGACTTCGCGGAAGCGGTCCGGCTGAGCAGCAGGTAGAAGCTGCCTGGGCCGAGATCAGGGATACCGTCATGGACTATGGCGGATCCTGGCCTGATGGCTCTCCTCGAGCGATCGGGCGGGAGATGGCGAACCGGCTTGATGAGGAGGAATCTGAGTCGATGAGCCGGGTTGCCACGTTGGTTGAGCGGTCACGCTATGCCCGTACCTTCGACGATGGAGGTGCCGTGGGCGAGCTACCAAAGATGACCGCCGGCATCCGGCACGGCGTGGCTGCGCCGACGGATTGGCGACACAAGGCGACGGCATTGCTGTTTCCGCGATCGCTGTTCCGGCGTACACCCAAAGAGCCGTAACAGGTCAGACCGTTTTAGGTGAACTCTGAGGCGAAGATCACAAACCTCGTCGCGGAGGCGACGGCTTATTAACCCTCGGGGCGCAAGCGACGACTTATAAACCCTCGTCGCGACGGCGCCGCCAGCGTTCCTCCATCTTGTCCATGAAGCCCTGCCCGTCGGCGCGGGATCCCTGGGAGGTCTTCGCTCGATCGCGTCCGTGAGCTGCATCCGCATTGCCACCGACGTGCTGCCAGGAGTAGATGGCGGTCACCGCCGCCGCGACCATGATCACGAAGCCAAGGACGCTAAGGAATGGATTTATCGAAATACCTGCGATGAGGAGGCCGAGGCCGGCAAAGAACCCCACACCGGCAATTGCCGCGCGACGCCGATGAACTCGCCGTACGCTGGTCCCGCGCAGCGCGTTGACCAGCTTCGGATCCTCGGCCGCAAGCGCGGCTTCCATCTGCTCGAGAAGCCGTTGCTCCTCATCTGAGAGGGCCACTGGCCACCTCCCAAAGGTCTCGTCGTACGCGTGCCGTCATGATACGCCTCTCACATGTAAGGAGGAGATCCGATCCGGTCGGATACTGAATACCCACTGACGTGTGACTTGTGCACCATGCTCGTCCCGCTGGGCTCGTCCCGGCTGGGCTTGTCCTTAGCTGGGCGATGTGGGTCCAGTCTAAGTTGCGGCCGAGTTGTGGGAAACACCCAAACCGTCAATTGACCATCCAATGCAGCGGCTAAGTACGGCGGGTGAGTATGGCTCTCTGAACCGCCCTTGGCCCGAATTTTCCGACCGCCGCGTCTATAGCAAGATCAGCTTCGCGCCATCCTCGTTCGGGATCGGTTAGCTGTGGTTGCCAGTACACCCGCTGGCGCTCGACAAGCTGCTCAACACGAACGCCGACGCGGCGGATTCGTGCCCGTCCTACGCCGAGTCGCTCATAGAGCTGCAGCGCCTGTGCGTAGATCTCGTCGGTGACATCGGTTGGTGTCGGCATCGTTGTGGAGCGCGTCAACTCGTTGAAATCGGCGAACCGTACTGAGATCGAGATGGTACGGCCCAGCATGCGTTGCTTCCGCATCCGACGGGCGGTGCGGTCCGCCATCCGAAGCAGCTCGCGACGTACGGTATCGGGGTTATCGGTGTCCCGTCCGAACGTCTCCTGGGAGCCGACGCTGTGCTCAGGCTCCATTGGTGTCACACGGCGACGATCCCTGCCCCAGGCGAGCTCGCTAAGCATGCCGCTGGCGTGAGGACCGAAGGCTGGGCGCAAGGTGGCTCGTGGGGTCTCAGCAAGCTCGCCGACGGTGAAAATGCCAAGACGATGCAGCTTCAGCGCGGTCACATTTCCTACACCCCACATTGCCTCGACGGGAAGCGGATGCAGGAATGCGACGACCTGATCAGGCAATACCTCAATCAGTCCATCCGGCTTCGCGGCCCGCGAGGCGACCTTGGCAATGAACTTGGTGGGACCGATTCCGACCGAACAGGTGATCTGTTGTTCGTCAGACACCACGGCACGCACATACTCACCGATCTCTACCGGGCTACCGAACATTCGCACTGCACCGGTCAAGTCCAGAAATGCCTCGTCGATCGAGGCCGACTCGACCACCGCAGCAACTGACCGGAAGACTGCCACGATTGCTTTCGATACTGCGGTGTAGCTGTCGAAATCGGGCGCAACGAAGGCCGCTTTCGGAGCCAGACGCCTGGCTTCGGCTGACGACATCCCGGACCGCACGCCCTTGGCCCTCGCCTCGTACGTCGCCGAAAGCACCACACCGCGAGGTGAGCCGCCGACGATGACCGCCTTGCCACGGAGCTCGGGGCGCCGACGCAACTCGACGGAGGCGTAGAAGGCGTCCATGTCAACGTGCATCACGATTCTCGTACCGCACTGTCCCATGTGACGACGCCCTCCTATCGAATGAGTGTTCGATAGGACACTATCTCGTTCCTCCGACGTTTAGCGGGAAGCGGTGGCGTGATCCCGAATAGCCCCTTCTCGAAAACCGACCGCGCGCTCGACAAGACGCAGAAAGGCCCTGGCGTCTATGACGAGATCATCCGCCTCACGTGCGCTGACAATCGAGGTGGCGCCCGCGCGGATTGCATCACGCTTGCCCTGGGTGGCTGCGAAGAAAGCAGCCCACTCGGCAAGCTCCGGAGCGACCTCGGCAAGCATCCGCCAGGCATTTTGCGGCCGACCCGTTGACCGGCCGACCGTGGAGGGAGCGCGGTGACTCAGCACGATGGCCACAACCCGCAGCGCCGCCAGGTGGGCGGCCAGATACCGATCACTGGGCCGTCGCGCGAGTTCGGCTTCGGCAAGGGAGCTGCGGGCCCGCCGCAGATCATCGTTGCTGGCCATCAAAGTCAGGTCCTCTGGTCGATGTAGGAATGACAAGCCGTGGGAATAGCGAGTTGTGATAGGGGATCTATCTGCATCGAGAGTGATGCCCGTTGAGACGCATCCATCAAGACATGGCCCTGGATGCCCACCCAGTCATACCGGAATGCGCCCCGCGAAGGCGCCAGGCAACTCGATACACATGCACACTTTAGAACGCCTGTTCGAACAAGAACTACGCTACACCAGGCGCCCGACAGTTCGTCAAGGGAATGTACGCTGACGGACTCGCGAACTTTGATGACGCGGCGGCGACTTGAAGCAAGCCCCTTGATATGCAGCAAGTACCGAATCAGGCCCGGTGATAATCAGACCGGAACTACATTCGGGCTGACAACTCAATCAGGTCAGGAGTAGCAGACCGTGGCGCAGCAGCATCAGCCGTTTCTTCACGACCTGATCACTGTCCTCGCCGCGCCCACCCAGGTGCTCTGCCAACCCAGCGGCGAGATTGCTTCCACCGCCGATCGGCAGACGGTCCAGGGCTTGATTCACGCCGACGTACGCGTACTCAGCGGGCTCAGCCTCACGATCAACGGCGAACCTGGTGAGCACCTCGCCACCCTGCTAGACGGTAATTGCGCGCAGTTTACGTTCTTGCTCCCCACGGCTGGCGCGGGAGTTGGCATCGCGGCCGACGCGCCGCTCCGGCTCGATTGGTTCCGTCTTGTCGAGCCGGGTCAGCTGGCCGAGACATTGATGGTCAGCTCGCACCTTCTGGATCCGGTCGACGTCGATGTCTGCGTTGAGCTGGCCTGCGATTTCGCGCCGCTGGACTCGATCAGGGTTGGTCAGCCCACGGCTGCCTCCCCGTTTCCGGAGCCGGCAGGAGATCGATTCGCCTGGGTGCACCAGGACATGGCGCTGTCACTGGTGGCAGAGAGAGCCAATCTGACGGTGACTGATGATCGCGACCGGCTCACCCTGCATTGGCGAGTGACCGTACCCGCCGATGGTCAGGTCAATCTGCTCTGGCGGCTGGGCGTGCAGGACGCCGGCAGTGTCGTCGTCGTCCCGTCGGCGCCGCCGCTCAAGATCACAAACCTGGCCGGCACCGAGAGCATTGACCATGGCCTCCAGCCGTGGCTTGCGAGGTCGCTAGAAGATCTGAATGGCTTGTGGATGGCGACCCGCGATGCCCCTGAAGATGGATTCTTCGCTGCCGGTGCGCCGTGGTATCTCACCCTATTTGGTCGCGACAGCATCTGGGCCGCACGGATGGTGCTGCCACTGGACCTGGCACCGGCGCGCGGCACACTGCGCACGCTTGCCCGACGGCAGGGCGAGCGGATCGACATTATCGCCGCCGAGGAGCCGGGCAAGATCTTGCATGAGTTGCGCCGTACCACGATGCGCTTGGGTACGAGCTGGTTGCCGCCGGTCTATTACGGCGCGATCGACGCGACACCGCTGTGGATCTGTCTGCTTCACGATGCCTGGCAGGCAGGCCTGGCAGAGCCCGACATCGCGGAGCTGCTACCCGCGCTGGAGCGGGCCCTGGCGTGGATTATCGACTGCGGTGATGCCGACGACGACGGCTTTCTTGAGTATCGCGATGCCAGCGGACATGGCCTGGCCAATCACGGTTGGAAGGATTCCTTCGACTCAATCCGCTTCCATGATGGACGGGTGGCCGAGGGTCCCGTTGCGGTCTGCGAGGCGCAGGGTTACGCGTACGAGGCAGCGATTGGCGGCGCCAGTTTGCTCGATGCGTTCGGCCGCCCGGGAGCAGACCGCTACCGGTTGTGGGCCGCAGAGCTGGCAAGCCGGTTCCGCGAGAGTTTCTGGTGCGGAACCGGTGATGATCGCTATCCGGCGCTTGCGCTGGATGGGGATAAGCGGCCGGTCAACTCGCTGACCAGCAACATCGGCCATCTGCTCGGCACCGGCATGTTGAATGCCCAGGAGGAGCTGCTGATCGCCCGGCAGGTGGCGAGTCCGGCTCTGGATTCGGGACTGGGCCTGCGCACCATGGCCGCCACCGATGCCGGATATGCACCGCTGAGTTATCACTGCGGCTCTGTATGGCCGCATGACACCGCGATCGTCATTGCCGGTTTGGTGCGTGCAGGATTGGCCGAATATGCCAGCGGCCTCATTGAGGGTTTGCTGCGCGCTTCGATTGCGTTCGACCAACGGCTGCCGGAACTGTGGAGCGGCGAAGGCCGTCCGGTCCCCTATCCGGTGGCGTGCCGCCCGCAGGCCTGGTCAGCGGCCGCCGCGGTTGTGGTTGCGCACGCGCTGAACGTCGTCTGATCTAGGGCCCAGGGACCGCGGGCTCTATGATCCAGCCCATGGCCGAGAACTCCCCCAAGACTGCGCTGATCACGGGCGCATCGTCCGGCATTGGTGAAGCCGCTGCCCTACAGCTCGCGGAGCTCGGCTACATGGTCTACGCCGGTGCCAGGCGCGTCGAGCGGATGTCGGATCTTGCCGATCGCGGAATCCGTACCAGGACGGTCGATGTCACCGACGACGCAAGCATGGTGGCGCTAGTCGAGGCGATCCTCGGCGAGACTGGCCGCGTCGACGTCCTGGTCAACAATGCCGGCTACGGGCTGTACGGCGCCTTGGAGGACGTACCGATCGAGGAAGCGCGGCGTCAGTTCGACGTCAACCTCTTCGGACTTGCGCGTCTCACTCAGCTGGTGCTTCCACAGATGCGCGCGCAGCGTGACGGCTACATCGTGAACGTCTCATCGATGGGCGGCAAGATTTGGGAGCCGCTTGGCAGCTGGTACCACGCCAGCAAGTTTGCCGTCGAGGGACTCAGTGACAGCCTGCGCGTCGAGGTGGCGGAGTTCGGCATCAAGGTCGTGATCATCCAGCCCGGACCCATTCGAAGCGAATGGTCAGGGATCGCGGCCGACCAGCTAGAGGCGACCTCCGCGAGCACTCCGTACACCAGACAGGCCAAGATGGTCGGAGCAGGACTGCGGGCGGTTGATCACATGCGGCTGGCCTCCGGCCCCGAGGTTGTTGCTGAGGCCATTGCGAAGGCAGTCCAGAGCCCCAAGCCGCGTACCCGGTACATCGTGGGGAGCGGAGCTCGACCCATGCTGCTTGCCGCGCGGATCCTGCCGGATCGCGGCTTCGACAAGTTCATCCAGATGGGCTATCGATTCGGCACGCGGATTTGATTGCTTCTTGTTTGATTGCTCCGCTCGCTGCGCTCGCTCCGCGCGGATCGCGCTTGAAGCCGCCTTCTTCGTCGTCGCTCGGAGACGAGAAGCATGTCCCCTCACTCCTCCTCACCACCGCGACGCGCGATCCGAGTTTGATTGCTCCGCTCGCTGCGCTCGCAACGCGCGGATCGCGCTTGAAGCCGCTTCTCGCGGCTTGCGACGTTGTTCCGCACACAGCCACGAATGCAGTTACGATCTGCAGATTTGCGCCCCTTTCGTTGCTCTGTGCGGAAAAACGTAGACCGGCCGAGGGCGAGTCGGCGAGCGACGCAATCAAACTACGTACCAAAACCCATGCTGAAGACCTCGAATGTGGCCGCCATGGGGACTCCGAACCGCGTTCCGGCTGCCCGTGCGCCGCTTTCCAAGAACTCGGCAGGATCGAAGAACTCCCATCCGAGACCATCGATATAGGCCTTGTGAGCGGCGAGCGACGCGACTCCTCGCTCAAAGGTTTGGGTGGTCTCCACAGCATGCTTTCCTTCCGGAGAAAATGCCGCCCAGACTTCTCTGACGCCGCCCCAGCGCTCCTGCCCATCGGTGAGCTGCTCGTGAAACACCCAGCGATTTCCCGCATCGCGTACGGCGTCCAGAGTGGCTCGGCCGGTAGCAATGTGGTCGGCCTGGTTGAGCGCCTGACCACCCCAGGTGTCCCGGAAGTTGTTGGTGATCACGATCTCCGGCTTGTGCCGACGTACCGCCGCACAGATTGCTCGCCGTAACGGAACTCCGTACTCCAGCACGCCGTCGGGCAGCCCGAGAAACTCCACGGTGTCGACGCCGACGATCTTCGCCGATTCAATCTCCTCGGCCTCGCGTACCCGCTGGGCTTCGGCCGGTTCCATGCCGTCGATGCCAGCCTCTCCGCTGGTCACCATGGCGTACACCACATTTTTTCCCTGATCAGTCCAGCGGGCCACGGCTGCCGCGGTACCGAATTCAAGATCATCTGGATGGGCGACGACGCAGAGTGCGCTGGTCCACGACTCGTCGACGGCTTCGAGATCTGACATGCGCCATAGCGTATGGCTGCCTACGCTCCTCTCATGGAACAACCCCGATTCCTGACAGGCTGATGCCCGATCCCGTGATCGTGATCGGTGGCGGTCTGGCCGGCCTGGCTGCTGCGGCACGACTCGCCAAGGCCGGGCACGCAGTCGAGCTCTACGAGCAGTCGGACCGGCTGGGCGGCACCTGGGCGCCGTACCAGCTCCAAAGCGGCGTGACGGTCGACGATGCACCGGCGATCATCGGCTTCCCCGCACCATGGCGTGACCTGTTCCGCAAGAGCGGTCGCCCACTGGAAGCCGCACTCGCCAGGATGGGCTACGCCCTGGTGCCGGCCCGACCGCCGACCATGATTTTTGCCGATGGGTCCGAGCTCACGTTGCCGACTGATCGCGGCGGACAGCACGCCAAAATGGCCGACGCGTACGGGCGCTCGGTAACCA
>Ga0307413_10000479_pt1 | contig 13047 bp, 14 predicted proteins | sample DK1Ometagenome_3_FD_203714 | JGI IMG/M metagenome (GOLD analysis project Ga0307413, IMG submission 203714) | Maize rhizosphere microbial communities from greenhouse at UC Davis, California, United States - DK15-O-2 | ecosystem: Host-associated > Plants > Roots > Rhizosphere > Soil | place: USA... | reverse complement strand
TCGGCGGCCTGGTTTGGTATTACGCCCGGGAGTTTGATGTTTGGCGGCGGGACATGGAGCCCAAGGAGGGATTTGCCGCCAGCGACGTCTTGAGCGGGGCGACCATTACCCCGTCGATGCGCGCTACTGCCAAATACTTCTTCGTCGTCACCGCGTTGTTTTTCGCGCAAGTGCTGCTGGGCATCGTCACAGCCCATTATGCGGTCGAGGGGCAGGGACTCTACGGCTTGCCGTTGGCCGAATATTTCCCTTACGTCATCACCCGCACCTGGCACACGCAGATTGCTGTCCTGTGGATCGCCACGGCCTGGCTTGCGACTGGTCTTTATGTCGCCCCGCTGCTCGGCGGCCGGGAACCGAAGTTCCAGCGCCTTGGCGTCAACTTCCTGTTCATCAGCCTGCTGATCATCGTCGTCGGCTCATTTGCCGGCGAATGGCTCGCGGTAAACCGACACCTCGCCGCAGGCACATGGAACTTCTGGTTCGGCCATCAGGGCTATGAGTATCTCGATCTCGGCCGTTTCTGGCAGATCTATCTGTTCATCGGCCTGCTGTTGTGGACCGCCCTCGTTCTGCGCGGACTGGCGCCTGCGTTACGCCAAAAAGGGGGCAGATCGCTCATCTTTCTCGTAGCCATCGCCACGTTGTCGATTGGATTACTGTTCGGCGCCGGGCTTCTTTACGGACAACACACTCACATTTCCGTCATGGAATATTGGCGTTGGTGGGTCGTTCACATGTGGGTCGAAGGCATCTTCGAGGTGTTCGCGACGGCGATCGTCGCTGCGCTCTTCGTCAAAATGGGACTCGTCCGGGTCTCGGTCGCGGCGACGTCCGTCCTGCTCGCGACTATCATCTTTCTTGGTGGCGGAGTGCTTGGGACATTCCACCACCTTTATTTCAGCGGGACGCCGACATCGGTGATCGCTCTTGGGGCCGTCTTTTCGGCGCTTGAGGTCGTGCCTTTAGTCGTCGTGGGCTTCGAAGCCTACAACCGCACGAAGTCAGAACATCTGCACGAGTGGCAATCGACCTACCGCTGGCCGTTCGCCTTCTTCGCAAGCGTGTTGATCTGGAATCTGATCGGCGCAGGGCTGTTCGGCTTCTTCATCAACCCGCCTCTCGCACTCTACTACATGCAGGGCCTGAACACGACGCCGACCCACGCCCATGCGGCGCTGTTTGGCGTGTACGGCATGCTCGGGATCGGGCTGACCTTGTTCTGCATGCGGGGGCTGTCGGACCCCGCCAAATGGAACCAAGCACTTCTAAAGACGACGTTCTGGAGCCTTAACATCGGCCTTGGAATGATGGTGTTCCTGTCCCTGTTCCCGCAGGGCCTGTACCAGGCCTATTATAGCTTCACGCGCGATTACTCCTACGCGCGCAGCGCCGAGATCATCCATAGCCCGGTAATGGAAGCCCTCGTCTGGGCGAGAGTGCCAGGAGACATCGTCTTCACCGTGGGCGTCGTCGCCTTTGCGATCTTCATGATGCAGGCGCTGTTCGGTAGCGGGCGCTTGCCCAGGCAGAGGAAAGTGCTGGAGACCGCCCCGACTCCCGCGGTGGCTACCGCTTGATCATGCGTCTACGAAGGCCGTTACGTCGGCGATAGAGCAGATCGGCCCTGAGGCGCCAACGTCGGCCATGATTACGGGACGAACTGTGCCACGCACACGAGCGTCGGAACCCATCGCCGTCGCGCCTCGCAGAAAGCTTTTCTCGTGGGAGGGTGTCAGTGACGAAGACGCGCGGTGAGCAGATGCTTGAACTGCGGCGAGCACGAATGGAGGCAACAGCTCCGTTCCTGAGAGGAGGCTTCCGACCATTTTTCTTCGGAGGCGCGCTCTGGGCGATCCTAGCCCTTGCCATCTGGCTACTCGCCCTGCTTGGCTTCGTCACAATTTCATCCAACTTTGGAGCGCTTGCCTGGCATCGCCATGAAATGTTGTTTGGCTTCGCAGGAGCCGTGATTACCGGGTTCCTGTTGACCGCAATACCGAATTGGACCGGGCGGCTGCCGATTGCGGGGCCCCCACTGGCAGCGCTGTTCGCATTATGGGTCCTCGGGCGAGTGTCCGTGCTTTTCTCAGCCTTGGCCCCGCCTGGGGCAGCTGCTGTCATCGATGCGGGATTCTTCATACTGGTGGCCATGATTGCCGGGCGGGAAATCCTTCAGGCTGGAAATAATCGCAATCTGCCGTTGGTGGCGATGGTGCTCCTCTTGGGAGTGGCAAATTTACTGGATCACCTGTCCGCTGCCGGCGCCTTGCCGGACTCCGAGGTCGGCTGGAAGGTTGCGCTTGCGCTCATCACCCTCATGATATCGGTAGTCGGCGGTCGCATAATCCCATCTTTCACGCGCAACTGGCTTGCAAAGCGAGGAGTGAGCAACGGGCTGCCAACGCAGCCGGACCGCTTCGACATCGTCGCTTTGGTCGTTACCGGTTTGGCTTTTCTCGCTTGGATCACTGCGCCGGCGGGAACACCGACCGGCCTCTTTCTTGCCCTCTCCAGTGGCCTTCAATTCGTCCGTCTGGGACGGTGGAAAGGTTGGAAAACGCTTCGGGATCCGCTCGTTTTCATTCTTCACCTTGGCTACGCTTGGATCCCGGTAGGCTTGGGGCTTTTCGCCGCCGTATCGTTTGGATCATCGGTTCCCCAATCCGCGGCCGTGCACGCCCTGACGGCTGGCGCCATGTCGACAATGATTCTGGCAGTGATGACACGCGCGACACTCGGTCACACGGGACGCGATCTGGTCGCAGGACCGCTGACTTGGCTTTGTTTTATACTAGTGACGATTGGAGCGACGCTTCGCATTGCGTCAGCATTGGGGTGGCTAGAACTTGGCATTGGTATGGAACTGGCCGGGCTTTTCTGGATCGGCGCTTTTACAACCTTCCTGATTGGCTACGCCCCCATGCTCTTCAGTTTGCGAAAGGAGACCAGGTAGCGAGTTTGCGACGTGCGCAATGGATCGAAAGCGACCCTCGCAAGCGGCAGGAATGGGTGAAAAGCAGCCATAGCGCTCCATTCTACCTACTTGGCTGCCAAGCAAGCTCCCGACGGGTGCCAGTCGCGATGTGGTGTCCCAAGTGACTCCGTCGTTGGGTGGAGAATAAGCACTAGGGCCCTGCGTACTGCCGGTCCTCCGAACAATTGCATCGGGATGCCGCCCCGAACCAACATCGCGTCCCCCGCCTTGCCGCGCATCACCCCCTCTGGCGTTTCCAGGCACTGCTCCCCTTCAAGCACAACCCACGCCTCCGGACCGGGATGCGTATGGATCCTGCTCGACATGCCCGGAATGAACGTCGCTTCCATGAAGGAGGCGGTGTGTGGAACTGAGGACAGGAGCGTCAACGGACCCACGCTTGCCACGAGCCGGCCTCCGCTGCTCTTCCACTGCTGGTCAGCAATGGCGACGAGCCACGTCCGGCCGTGTGCACGGATGACCTTCGCCGTGTCGGTGGCCTGTTCCTGCGCCTGCTCGGCGGAAGGAAACTCGTACACGTGCCAATAAAGGGACGAGGTTGAAGCTTGGATCGGTGCAGTGGTCAGCACCCAGCAGCCCGGCTGTCCCTGCCGGCCGTTCGCAGGCTCGCAAGCAGTGGCTTTGGGGGACGGATGCGACGCCAATGGTGCAGGGTGATGAACCGTAGCTGCAGGATCGCAGGCCGCAAGGAACAGAGGAACGGCAACCGAGGCGGTCTTCCGAATAGACATGCTGCACCTCCCAAAGGCAGCGTATCACGAACCGCGCAACTTTCTATGTTCCGCTCTGTGCTTCCAGCAACAATTGTTGCAACGCAGCATAAATCTTGTGCAACGCAGCATAAGTACACATATCTCTGCTGTGTCGATGTCAGGAGCACGTCATTAGCCTGTTCAACAAACTAAGCCGCGCCCGCGGAGCTTTCCTCCGTTCGCCAGGCCGACCTTCCGTCCGGCCGACTGCTTCGCGGCTTGCGGTTCTCCCTGACTTTGGCTCCAACCCCGGCGATCTGATTGGTCGGCTGTACGTTCCGCCGGGGATCCAGGACGGCGCACCGCTAGTTGTCGTGCTCCACGGCTGTACGCAGACCGCCGCGGCCTATGATCGAGGTGCGGCGTGGTCGACGGCGGCCGATGATCACGGCTTTGTGGTGCTCTTCCCGGAGCAGACCCACGCCAATAATCCCAATCTCTGCTTCAACTGGTTCTCGCCGAAGGATGCGCGGCGCGATCGCGGTGAGACCCTGTCCATCGTTCAGATGGTCGAAGCCGTGCGGAAGCTCCATGGGACTGATCCGTCGCGGGTGTTCGTCACAGGTCTGTCGGCAGGCGGTGCGATGGCGGCCGTACTGCTTGCAGCCCACCCAGAGGTCTTTGCCGGCGGGGCAGTCATCGCTGGCCTCCCGTTCGCGACGGCAAACAATGTGCCCCAGGCGCTCGAGCGGATGCGTGGACAGGAAATCCCTGAACCCGAACGGCTTGGGGACCTTGCAAGATCAGCATCCGGCTACTCCGGCCGCTGGCCATCACTGTCCGTTTGGCACGGAACGAACGACACGACAGTGAGCCGAAAGAACGCTCGCGCAATCATCGATCAGTGGCGGGAACTGCACGGAGCGGCGCCCGTACCCTGCAAGGCCGACGTCGTCCACGGCCACCCACATTATGTCTGGTGCGATCCAACCGGGCGGGAGGTCATCGAAGAGTACCAGGTACGAGGTCTCGGGCACGGTACGCCGCTCAGCACTAGCGAGGCTCATACCGGTGAGCGGGTTGGACCGCACATGCTCGAAGCAGGCATCTCTTCCACCCGCTCGATCCTTCGGTTCTGGGGACTGGCGACGGGTGTAGCCGACAGGAGTACCTATTCAAAAGGGTCCCGGGAATTTGACGGGGATCGGTCAAACGAGGCGCCGGATGCGATCACCAGTACGATCGAGCAGGCGCTCCGCGCGGCAGGACTCATGCGCTGAGGCGTCCTCGTGAAAGCATGGTCCTCAGTCGAACACAGACAGCTGACCAGGAGGCGCAGTGTTCCAGTGAGAAAGGGTGGTCGCTGTGTGGGGGTGGTAATCACTTCTCAAGCAGTGTCGGCCATCCTGACGCCTCCATTGTGCTGGGGAGCGCAAGACCGTGTCAGACGTAAGGATGTACGAGAGGGCAGCGCCGTCGTTCGCCGCGACCTTGGCCCAGCGGGGGCATCATATCGTCTATCGGGCGAACGCGTCTAACCACTGTCCGGGCTGCGGCCGGTCGCAGTGGTACGTGGGCAGGATCAGCGCCGAGTGCGGGTTTTGCGGGGCAGCTGTCCCGTTGGCGGAAGCGAGACACGACGACGGGGCGCCAGGGAAAGGTGCAAGGGGTAAAGTCGGGACTGCGGACCAACGGCGGCACGAGAGGTTGCCTGCCGAGGGCCGCAACCTGCAGCTGCTGATCGACGGCTTTCCAACCAATTTTGCCCTGCAAAACATCTCCGAGGGCGGCGCGATGGTCGATGGACCGCCGAGCTTGGAGCCGGGCGCAGATGTCTACGTACGCTTCGAGAGCGGCATTCTAGTGCCGGCGGTTGTAAAGTGGGCTGAAGAGGGTCTTGTGGGGCTGGCGTTCATGACGCCCGTAATCCTGGATAGGACAGCCGACAGCACCAATTGACGATGTGTCTTACTGTCTGACGATCGCCCGCCGGTACCCCGCCGCCCGGGCCTCCGCCTCCCGGGAGTCGCAGTACGGCATGCCGGGCACGTTGGTAGATCCTCCGGCCCCTTCGGGCTGCAGCTGCCCCTTGGAACTCGACAGCAAAACGGTCGGTTCTTCTGACGCACTGTTGGGAGAGAGAAGCTGTGACGACCGAAGCGGAGATTGAAGAGAAGTTCTGGAAGGGGCTGAAGTTGGACATGACGGTCATGCTCGGCCTCGTCGGTCGGGATGACGGCCGTGCCCAACCCATGACCGCCCAAGTCGAGGGGGAGGGTCGCGGTCCGATCTGGTTCTTCTCGGCGAAGGACGTCGACTTGGTCCAGGCCACAGGCGAGAGCGCCCCCGCGCTCCTGCACTTCGCTTCTAAGGGGCACGACCTGTTCGCGTCCGTGCAGGGCCGGCTCGTTCCGGACAATGACCGCGCGACGATCGATCGGTTGTGGAGTCCCTTCGCGGCCGCCTGGTACGAGGAGGGCAAAGATGACCCCAAGCTGCGGCTGCTTCGCTTCGAGCCCGGCGAGGCGCAGATCTGGCTCAACGAGAACAGCGCCTTTGCCGGCGTGAAGATGCTCCTCGGGATCGACCCGAAGCATGACTACAAGGACAAGGTCGCAGAGGTGGAACTCGGCTGAGCCGCACTTCGGGCGGCGGATTCGACTAAGTGCGTAAGGCTGATTTACCCTCCCGAAATCGACTCGGGGGAGGCGAACGATGCACGCAAAGCGAGACTACCTGAAACGCCGCGAGCAGCAGGAACTAGAGGCCGCGCGGAAAGCAAACGACCCGAGAGCAAGGCAGGCTCACCAGGAACTGGCTGCGCGGTACGCTTGGCAGCGCGAGTTGCAGGCGCGCATCTCCGAAGAGGTGGCGTGAATCACCGGAAAAAGCGAGCTTTGAGTATCTCTCAGCGACAGTGGGCTCGTAGTCGGGCATGCCGGGCACGTGGTAGATCCGCCGGCATCATTCTGCCTCTGCGAGTCCGAGAGATAACTACATGATTGCTAGGTGTCGGTTATCGAACGCGCGGGAGTATTGCGCTTTGATTGCGACCTTGCGTTCGATCGCTTCCAAGATGGGTATTGCGAAATCGACCCCGGCTAGGTCTGAGCAGCTGTGGAGGTTGCCAGGCGAGAAGACGTTCACCTCGAGGATTTTGTCACCGACGATATCCACGCCAATGAGAAACATGCCGTCGGCCATCAGCTTAGGTCGTATCATCTCGGCAACATCGAGCTCGACCTGTCCAATCTCGACCGCCTGCGCTTTGCCCCCGGCGTGGATATTGGACCGAATGTCGTCCTTGGCGGCAACGCGCCGTAGCGCCGCATACTTGCCGTCGATCTCCAGGGGTCGCCCGTTCATTATGAAAAGGCGAATGTCGCCCTTCTTGGCTGCAGGCACATAGGCCTGAGCAATAATGTACCCGTCGCGGCCGATTGCTTCGATGATTTGATTGAGGTTGGAACCGTCCTTGGGGTCGAGCTTAAACACGCCGGTTCCTCCCGACCCCTGTAGTGGTTTGAGGATGATGTTCCCGCCATGCGCCTTCGCGAACTCTTTGACGTCAGATGCGTGTTTGGTGATCAGAGTTTCTGCACGAGCCTCGACTGGGAAGCTTTGAAAGTAGAGCTTGTTGATGGCTCGGCCGAGACTGTCGGGATCGTTGAGTACAATTACCCCGCGGCGGACTGCCTCCCGGCCGAACAATATCCCGGCTTCGGCCGCCCAAGGCGTCTGCGCGTCGATCGAAGGGTCGTTTCGAAGCATGAGAACGTCCACCTCGGTCACGTCCACGCGTTCGATCTTGACTGCTTGAGGATCTTTCAAAGTCGCGAAGAACTCGGCTCGATCCTTGTACTTTCGCTTAGGCAGGAAGCGGCCGTGCACTGACAAGGTATCGTCGGCATTGAGTACGAAGTCGGCGGGCGTGATGTAGCAGACGCGATGCCCACGGCTCGCGGCCGAGTGCGCGAGAACGGTGGTGGTGTAGTTCTCGTACTCGCGCTCAAGGTCGTTGACGAAAAAGCCGATAAGCATCTGTCAGTCACTCCACATCGAGGATCTTGGCAAACGAAGTCTCGCCGCGGAGCCGAGCAATTCGGCCTTCTACGTCTTCTCGTTGCAGAAACTCAGGTTTGAAAAGAGGCGGCCGGATTAGGTTGCGCTGAAGCAGCTCTTCGATCGCGCCGACGTGGTCACGCGCAATCTTTCCGATCCAGAAAGGATCGAGGGATGCACCCTTCGCTACCAGTCCGATTACGTCCTGAAATCCCTTGAGATAGATCGAGTCCTTCGCGAATCCGCCGGACCGGAACACTCTGGTCGCAATGTCGAATGCCGAACGTCGAGCTAGTCCGTGGCTTTCGACAAGCTCTCGATAAACCTCGACGAACTCTCCGCCCTCAAGCATCGCATTGACGGCTACTACCCGGCCGGCAAGCAGTCGAAGTCGTGCCGACGACAATCCGCCGACGGCCCACTCGGCGAACACCCCAAGTCCTTCTTGCAGACCTTCATAATGAGCGAGGCCTGTGCGGAAGACAGTCAGTCCCTGGGTCGCCCCATTGAAGTGTGTCAGCAGATGGACGCTGACTTCATGCGAAAGCAACGCGTCGACCCGGGCACGCTTCATGGACGTGCTGCTCGCGATCATCAGCTTGCGCCCAGACACGAGGAGGCTCGCCACGTCGTCTCGAATCTCGATGGCGGGATTGAAGCTGTCGTCAGTCTCGCGATACTTCGAAATCAAGGCGCGGGCCGCTTCAGCTACGTACGTCGCATCCACCTTCGGCCCGCCGGACTTGCGAGGACGAGGCTGAGCAAGAATCGAGAGCGCATCGGCAAGAAGTTGCGGGCTTACCGGCCCGTAATGCATCATCGACGCGCCTCTGAACGCGGCCGTGTTGCGTGTTGCGAGCATTGTTAGCTGATGATCAAGCTCCTGACGCTTCTCTGAAAGAAGCCGCTCGAGCAGGGGGTCTTCGATGATCGACAGGTCGACGGCGTACAGATCCCGCTTAGCTGCGTCGGGATCAACTGTGAGAGGCCGATAGCGCAGTTTCGGTGGAGACTCTTCACCGGTGGCGAAGAACCGATCCATCGCTTCGCGGGTGTTGATCGGTGAGACCGACAACAAGAAGTCGAAGCTTCTGGCGACCTTGTCTAGCCGCGTGTCGGCGTCGAGCGCAGCGGCCAGAAATGCACTTCGTCCGAGGGACCGGAAGTGAGGAGGCGAACCGGCTTCGTTGTTCGACATGAACTCGCAAGCCGCTTGAAGCAGAGCATCTCCGACCGCGATCGCGAGTTCCCGCGTCACCTGAGGGTAGAAGGTGACTTCGTCTTTGCGATGGATTTGCGGAATAACAACAGTGAGTCGATCGAACTGGTCATTCAAAGCTTGGAGGCCGGTTGATGAACGTTGTTCACCGATCTCGATCTTCGGCTCGCGCAGATCGATGCAAACCTTCTCGAATGCTTGAGCGAGACGGTCCAAGGATTGACGTGCGCGGTCACCCCCGGAAGCGCTGAGTTCGATGTTGAAGGACGCTAAAGCCTGCGAGCCTTCGGCAATGGGTTCCCACGATGCATCTTCAAGCTCAATCGCCAGGAGGCAGCCGAACCGCTTGCGCATTGCTTCAGCGACTACCTCAAAGACGCCGTTCGCCGCAGCGTCGTCCTCTGGAGACCAAATCAGGTAGGCCGGGCTGTTGATCGCGACTCTCCGCGCGATGCTTGTCTCGGGAGCTGCGGAACGGTGTAGCACGATGAAGGGCAACCAACGGTCGATATGGACCCGACCGCGTTGTCCGACCGTCTGACGAAGCTCGCCGCGCTTGCCGAATTTCCCTTCGAACGAGGCGTCCACAAGGTTTAAATGTGGCCTGCTCATCGCGTCAGGAGATCTTCGGCGACCCTTGCGACATGCGCGATTAGATTGCGCATCGCCGCGATTTCCTGCTGATGTGGCTCGCCGCTCCACTCGTCCATGAAGAACTTCTTGAACTCGAGCGCGATTGCACACCCTCGTCCCGGGTATCGGTCGTGAACGAACCGGGTCTGCTCGCCCTTGCCTTGAAATGCGACGTTTTCCCGAACATCGAGGCGCCGGCCGTTGAAGTCGAACGTCGCCATCGCCTCCATCAGCGGGTCCACCAGGTACGCCCACTCGTCTCGCGGCATTGAGAACGTGCCGATGTTGATGTCCGGTGCAACTTCTTGTGCGGTCGGCGGCCCATTCGGCCCGTCTCGGCGGTGATTGTAGCTGTGCACATCGATCAGGAGGAAGCGCTCGTGACGTTTCGCAACCTGGTCGAGCAGGTTGCCCAGCATTCGATAGTACTCTGCGTGCAGATCTAGCGATTGTTGAACCAGATCGTCTGCTAGGCTCTCTGAGTTCCAAACCCGCAATCCCCAGCATTCTGCCGGCGTTCGATACACCCCACCTTCGCTTCCCCGATTGAGATCGAACTCGAACCTCGAGCGGTGTGCAACGATATGCGTTGGGACGCCGCGAACGGCCTCTCCCGTGAAAGGATCTTCTTCTCGCAACCTGCCCGGATCGTTGAGAGACATCTGTGCAGCAATTTGAGATCTCAACTCATGGCCGTCGTGAATGGCGGTCGCCAGCACTGGACCTGTGCCGTGCTGGACCGTCCAAAGACGTTGGTCGTGAGATGAGTTATCAGTCACCTACTCCAAGCGCTTGACGGCTGTTTCGGTTGCGAATGCCCCGAGCTTAGAAAATGAAGGGCGCCGACATCGCTGCCTGGCGCCCTTCTCCGAACCGCGTGCGTGCGCGGGGCCGGATTTCAGCTATTCCTTGTTGTCGTCCTTCGGCGCGTCGACATCGATCGTCGGAACTTCCACTGTCTTGTTCTCCGTGCCCACGTTCACTGTGGGTGCGTCGACGTCGTACTCGGGCAGCTGGCCGCCCGTCGCGTTTACGTCAACGTCCGGAAGCTCGGCTTCTTTCGTCTGATCCACGTCGCAAGCGGTTATTGCAAAGCTGCTAGCTAGTAGAACTGCGAGTCTTGAAATTGCCCTCATTCCTGCCTCCTCATTACTCCGAGAAAGGGTGCGTGACTGGGCCTACGCACCCGCGGCAGAGGAGTAAGTCTGCCCCATCGCATACTGCGACCTTTCAACAACAATGGCGCGGAACGGCAGTTCCACATGTCGACGACGAGCTCTTTGCCTACCTCACTATCGCTATCCATTAGCCGGTGGCCCGGGGCCTCAGCCACGGTGCACAAGACCTCCTCCGCACGTATGGCGTCGTAGCGAGGCATGCCGGGCGCGCGGTAGATCCACTGGCCCTTCCGGTTGCGGTTGCCCTTGATGCTACAGCGTCCCGTGGCCCGGCCGGACCGGTCGCTGGAGACAGCGCTACGCCGCCGGAAGAGCAGCCTCGGTTTTGCGCCAGCGGATCCACAGTCGGACCGGTACGCAAAGTGCCACGAGTGCGAACATGTACACTCCGCTCATGGGGTCCGATACGAGTACCGCGATCAGCAGCGAGGCATCGATCAGCAGGAGCAAGATGGGGAGAAGGGGATATCCGATCGCCCGGAAAGGTCGAGGCAGGTCCGGCTCACGCGTGCGCAGGGCGAACAGCGATACCTCGCTGATGATCATCCCGAAGATGACCAGCGCGCCCATGAGCAGAAAGACGGTTTCAAACGTGCCGGTCAACGTCAGCGCCAGTGTGAGGACAGCAGACAACCCGAGCGCAACATCGGGCGTGCCTCCCTTGTTGACGCGAGTGGCGGCCGAGACGAACAGGCCATCGCGCCCCAGACCATAGAGAATTCGTGGGAGGACCATCACGACGCCGTTCAGGCAGCTTACGACGATCACCAGCGCGATGGCCGCGACGACCTGGACACTACCGTCACCAAAAATCTTCGCAAGTGCAGTGGCGGCAGGCAGTTCAGAGGTGCGAAGCTCCTCCATTGGGATGGCGTGCAGAAGTGCCGCGTTGATCGCGAGATACACAAGCGTGACCGTCACAATCGATAGTGCCATCCCGCGTGGGATGTTCCGTGCTGAGTTTTCGTCTTCCTCAACGAAGAAGATGGGCGACGGCCAGCCGCTGAATACGCCGTAGACAAGCTGGTACGCGACGACGAGACCCAGGACTGTCCAGGTCGCGGTCGGTGCCGATACGGGATGGCTGACGGCCTGTGGGACGAACACAAACAGCCCAATGACGAGCATTACTAGGAGCATGAATTTGAGCAGAGTGCCGGCGGTCTGAATGGCGCCGCCTTCGCGCACGCCGATCCAGTTGAGGCCGAAAAGCACGAGCAGCACAGCGGCCGCCAGCGTGGGTTCGTGAGGCGTAAGCTGGGGCGCCGCCATCGACGCGAAGTCGGCGAACACGAGCGCTAGGGCAGCGGCTGCTGCGGCGTTGACTAGCCAGTCGGACCATCCGACCAGCAATCCGGCGAAGTCTCCGAAGGCGCGCCTCGTCGGCACGTACAGGCCACCGGCCTTCGGCACGCTGGTACTAATCTCGGCCACGACATTCGCGCCCAGCAGCGCGTGCACGCCCCCTAGGCTCCAAAGCAACAGGATGAGCCAAGGTTCCGGCACTCGCTCGGCGACCGCGCCTGGCGTCCTTAGAATCCCGCCGCCGATGATCGTGCCAATGCAAATGGCCATCGCAAACGCGAAGCCAAGAACACGCAGTAAGTTGCCCGCTGATCGATTTTGCGTTCCGGCCATTTTGGCCCCCCAATCACAACGCTGAGCGAAGGCGCGTGTGCTGGCAAGAATAGTTCGTGTTGGAAGCCCTTGGCGCTATGAGCCCGCAAATGGAGTTTGACGGGCTTCTTCAGCGTTACTTCGGCACATCCGACCTGTCGCAAGCTTCGCCAGCGGTCGTGGAGGCAGGCGTGGACCGCCTTCGAGTGGACTTCGGTCTGGAGAAGGAGCGCGAGCGGCGCTTTGCACTGTGGTCGCTCCTGTACATGTTAGGCCAAGCGCCCGACCTCGACCTAGCGTTCGACGAAGAAGCTGATCGGGAAGCCGCACGTAACCTCATGGACCTGCTTGCAGCTGCTGACGACGCGTAGCGATCATCAGACTGAACGAGGCTTTCGTTTGCCCTTGGTTCGACTGGTTAGGTGGATGAGACGGCACCGGTCGCAACGGTAGGTCCGCAGTTCCAACCCCGACGCGCGAACGGCCACGAGCGCCTCCTCCTCAGACCGATACGACGCCTTCTTTGCGCAGATGCTCAGCCTCGTCCGCATACGGACGCTTAACAGACGGCGAGGCAGTTGTGCGACTCCGGGCCCTTGGGGGTCGCCGCTTCGCCTATCTCACTATCGCTTGCCGGTAGCCCGCAGC